>Ga0163217_1039618_pt1 | contig 13936 bp, 4 predicted proteins | sample SynspAceP_FD_185933 | JGI IMG/M metagenome (GOLD analysis project Ga0163217, IMG submission 185933) | Saline lake microbial communities from Ace Lake in Antarctica - Synechococcus sp. Ace-P (PacBio error correction) | ecosystem: Environmental > Aquatic > Non-marine Saline and Alkaline > Saline ... | reverse complement strand
CATACGAGTTTTTCAGGCCTTCAAGAATCCATTTTCAAACAAGCCAAATTTCTTTCTACATCCCATCGGTTTGGTGTAAGTTAATTGAGCCACTTGCTTTTTGATTGCAGATACTTGTTTAAGGTAGGGGTCGTGATACACGCCGCTGCTGAGTTAGACCGTGTCTTGTGTCCTTCTATTTTTTTGGCGTATCAATGTATGTGGTGTGTTTTTTTTTTCCAACAGTTCTGTATTCTTGACTGCTGGAACTAACGTAGTGCGTATTCATAGTTTCAGGGATTGTATCTGGACATTGTGTGCTTCATTTGACGTAGAGCTCACATACACGCGCACTACGTTAAGGCATTTTTGGCTGCAATGTACAAGTTGCATTTGCGCTACATGCTCTTGTCCGTTATTTTTTTTTAATCTTCATTTCTTCTCTACGGTTATCTGTAAAATCTAGTCAATATCTGGCGTGTGACGTTTCTTGTTTTAAAACCGTTAACAAACCACATATGTATTTGATCGGATCAACGTCTGTTATGTTCAACACTAGGCAACTATTGAGCTGCAGGTAACCCTACTGCTCCGGTAACGATTTTACTTATGAGTGCATTACCATTAAATCCCACCAATTAGAGATTCTTCGAATCCCATTTTATGATTAATGGCTAATTCGAATCTAAACTTCTTGCATACTTTTTGTATGTCTGATTCCTTGGTTTAATTCCTTAAAAACAGATGTTTTATGTAAATGCTTGTATTTTCTTTCGGCCAATCAAAACGTGCGCATGAGTTGCTGCATTCAATTTCAACGTCTCATTTCGCATTAATCGTCGCTTAATAAGCTTTTTGCACACTAGCGTTCCAATTTTCCCAATCCTTTGATCATTTCTTTCAAGTAATGTACGGGCCCGTTTGTTGTTCTTACATCACGATAACGAACTTTATACCTGACCTAGCTTTTTAAACCTCTACTTAAAATCATCAGGACGGTGTAAATATGCGAACATTCCTATGCAACTGTTTTAATACCACTGTTTTTAGTTTGACTAAGCAGACTCGACTTTCTTCAATTCGATTTCATGTAGTTGTCAATCCTAAAAAAATTGTCGTCAGAAAATGTTTGAAGCGGTTTCGCTTATTTAATTTACGGCCTCTTGTTCCTCACTAATAAAATGACTCAAGTTCCTATTCTTCCTGGCTGTGATAGGCATAACGTTACTGTAGTCATTTCCTTCTTCAATTGTTAACCTTCCCGCCTCTCATTACATTTTTTTTACTGTTGATAATTCATAGATTATTAGCTGCCAGCTGAGCTAAAAGTTAGGGATAGTCTGTGTTGGCTTATTTTATATCCCTAATTACTTGTCATACCATAATCGGTTTGATAGCATTATTTTTTACCGCTTTTAAATCGACCACCCCATATCATTACTTTTGGTCGTTAAGTCTATGCTTTGTACCCTCGTTTTTTTGCAGCGAGCAGTTTTTTCATTGATAAGTACTTTTTACAACTATAAGCTGTAACTTGCTGTTACAAAGACATTTTTAGTCACTCCTTCTCATTTCTTCTTATTTTATACCTATTGTAATTGTCTCGCATACTTTAAGGAGTTTTTTTTAGTTGGATTTTGCTTTCATTTTTTTAAAGTGATAGATTATTCGATAAGACGGGTTTGTTCATGAATTTATCAGTCGTTACGTTATTTTGGGGTTTTGTATTGGATCAAGCAATTTAATTACTTGTTTCTTTGACGGCGGTCATATTGATTTTTCCAGCTCTTTGTTGCTTGTTCTCAGGCATGTCTTTTGCTAATCGGAAGTTATTGCCAAAACATCATTGCTGTAAATAAAAAGATGATAATTGATTTAAATGAAAAACGACATGCTGCTCATGCGATGTGCTTTTTTCTCAGTTGTTTAATCGGTTAGCTTTTTTTGTCTCAGTCCACAAAGATTAATTAGCTGTTTCCTCATCTAAAAGCCTGGTTGATTTATCGATTATTAATTTGCTGTTTCCAACGCAAGTTTTATTTCAAGGTATCTTATTTAGGATTAGGCTGATTTTTCAGAGATCATCTCTTTGCTACGTGTTTTATGCTTCTCGTTAATAACGTTTTATGCCTTGCAACGATAATCGGTATAGCGTTCAGCAATCCAGTTTGGGCTTTCTTGGAAACTGTTCAATTTCTTGATCAACTAAACGTTTTGTTTTTTTTTTTTTAGCTTTTTTTTTTTTGTTTTTAAGGAGTTTCTTTTTTTACGCAAGATCATTGGTCATTTAGCACAATTTGTTGGTCACCATTCTGCTTCGATGGTGCAAAAAACAGTATCTCAATTTAACGATTTAACTTCAGTTCTATTGTGCATTTAGTATGAGAGAACTTGTTCTTTGGCTGCTTATCTGTTGACCGTTTTCACTGTTCCTTCTCATAGAAAAGTAGAACCTTATAGTATCTGTCATAATTAACTATTTTTTAAAGTTCTACTAACCGTCCTTTCCCTCTTGTTATACGCTCATCTCGTACTTGCTAGAAAAACATTACCTTTTCCGGTATGTCTTTTCATTTCCTCAGCAAAGTATAATGCTCTCTGGGATGGCGTCCGACTCGCTTCTGTTAATTCCCTCCTTGTCATCCTATTTCTGGAGGGCCCCTACTACGTGAAACGGGATGTTTTACTACTACTCTATCAATACGCACATTCGCCTCTTGGATCAATAGTTTTCAGCAAGTTGCTATGCCATTCTGTTTTCCTATCTGTTGGGCAAAAATAAGAAAGACCAATTGGCGATTAGTCTGCAACGGCCCTTGCACGATTATGATCTGTACATTTCTACTCTTCATCTTGTCAATGACTCTTCTGTTGTATCTGCTAGCTATGAGTATGTTTCTCTTTCACTTTAACCAACCTTTCACTTGGTGATACTGTCATTCGCCCTACGCGACTGCATTTCCTTTCTGTACAATTCTGAACCGCTTTGTTTATTTCTTGCTCTTTAAATTCTTTGCTTCCAATTCTTTTTAGTCCTTTCTCCTAGCGGATTTGGACCTGACGTAAACGTCTGCCCGCTTAAATTATAATTCTCTCAGCTTCTTTCTAAGTCGTCGGGCTGTTTCTATTTCTGATCGTTCTATCGCGTAATTTGAGACTTCTTCTTTCTGTTTCCCATTTCATTTTAAGAGAATGCTTCTTCACGTAATCGCTAATTTCTCGCGTATATTTCTAGTTACGTTTGCTGTTCATTCTTTTTCTTTTTTTAGTGCGCTTCTTCTTTCTAGTTGCATCACGGCGCGTTTTGATCCGTTTCTGTTGGCTGAGTTCATTCAACTTCTGATTGTTGCACACCTCATCGACAATCTATCGCTTTATCTGCATAACGGTCTGTAGTTGTACCGACTGGAAGATTGGCGGCGCAACTGAGCGTTATCTGATATTCTGTACACTGTGGTGAATTTAACGCTCTTTTATCCTCGCAATACTAATGTATCTTCTATATAGGTTCTTTACCTACTCTTTGGAAACGACGTTCTAGCCTTTATTTTTTCATATCTTGGTAGTTTCTTTAATGTGTTGCGCCAATACAATGACCGCACACTGAGCGTTACATGGGTTCATAATTTCCTGCTATCCCTGCTTCCTGCAGTTTACCGCACCACTATTATTGTGGATTTCATCATAAGTATATTCTTCCACTTTTTTTTAACTTCTTTTAACGGCTTTTCAGCGTTCTGTGTGTGTGACCAGCAATTAATGCCGCCCATATCCAAAGAAGTTTTTCTTTCATCTGAAGTCTTTCGAACGATTCTTGAGCCCACTTCATGATTGCTGTCTACCAGCTCCAAGTCCACTATTGAAGGGATTGTTTTTCGTTTTCCTTGAAGAACGCATTAACTTTCAATTCTTTCATTCTCGGGGGGGGGGGGGGAAAAACCCCAAATTTTCCTTTTAGATTCTTGTTTCCATTTTCACTGAGTTTATACTAACAATCTTTCATATTTTTCAAGCTTGTAGCCCTTTCTTCTTGATTTGTTGAGAGTCACACGCTCGCTCTCGCATGTTCTCGTATACTTTTTTTCATTGCTTTCGGTAAGCCCGTTCGTTGCAATACTTGGTTAACACTAATTTTTGTGAATTTATTAATGCTGTGTACCAATCTCTGTTGCTTAATGGTCATCTTGAAATGCTCTTACGTCATTATCGTTCCAGAACAAACGGAAAGATTTTGGCTAATGGTTTTGACCGATAATTATCGACTGCTTTCTATGTTGGCATCCGAATTTAATTTCTTGGTCAAGCTTCTTGCATTTATCTACGTTAGACCACCTTTGATAAATCTTCAGCAAATTATCCGGGTTCATAAATATTTCCAAGATGGCAATATCAATATTTCTTGGTGGCCTATCATGCGCACTTTGCGCCTCTTGCCAATCGTTCTTGCATAGTAGAGTCATTTTTTTCACTATCCATTTTGAATTCCTCCTGATACGATTTGATGGTCATTTGACTTAATTTATAAACTATGTTTGTTTGTCAAGATTTACTCGTATTTTTTTATTAAAATAGCAGATTATACATAAGTTTTTTTAGCAAAAAGCTCTGGCATCTTCAGAACTTTTTTCGATTACCAAAGAAATCCGGCATATCTACTCATTTTAGTGTACCCAGCAGGGGGTTTACCCAGAACTGTTTTACTCTGAGAAGTGACTTCTGGACAGTTTTTAAGATGCATTAATGTAATTCGTCTGTAATATCACTTCACAAGCGGGCAACCCATTGTCTTAAGGTATCATTGACAAAGCCCGTTTTCTATATAAATGAACGTTGTGGACTACCTAATTGACATGTCAATTCCGTTTGGATTCTTTTACTTGTTCCAGAGCATGCATGATTGTTTTTTATTTCTTCTGCTTCTTCTCTTTCCATATTTGCTATCCTTTCCTTTCAGTTAAACACTCCAATTGTATTATCAGTTTCTTTTTTGTGAGTGAAAGTCAATCTGTTCATTTTACACTAAGACCAAATTACAATGAGCTGAAAGAAATCGGCCATCTCTACAGACTTGTATAGTACTTTGCCTACCCCTTCACTACCGAAAATAAATTGATCATATGATTGCAACTTTCTCTTCATAAAAATGCAAGTGTTGATAAGATTAATCATACTTTGTTCCTGCCAAATGAATGTAACGATTGGCATTTGCCTTTCTGGCTGCATTGCTAGATATAGCATAAGTTGCTAACGATTGTATGACCTTCTCAGTTACAGGCGTTCCTACCTTCTGTCCTTTAGAGGCATAACCTTTCGTATTAACAGGGTCGGAACTCCCTTTAATCCGATGCGCGTTTTTGATCCACGGAACTGCGTCAAAAGCAGCAGCAAGTCGTGATCCGCATAGAAGCCAGTTACCCCAAAACGTTTGAATCGCTTGAGTCCTTTATTTATATAGTATTCTCTGATTAAATGGCTTCAGTAACATTATTGCATAACGTTCCAAAACTTCATCCTTTTTTGTTTATCTTTTTCTTTTCGTTCTTCCATGAAGATAAGCATAGGGCAATTTATGGCCGAAAACCTTTTTTATGCTTATTCGTATCCATTGACTACAACTTTCTTATTGTTTTCGCCAACGTTGAATACGACTGACGTGCTTAAATGCCATTTCTTTCTCCCTTTGGATTTATTTTCAGCAATGCATTCGTTCTATCGTTGGAGATTTTTTGAAACATTCAATTTCCCTCTTTTTCGTTAGTTGTCCTTTATGTGTACAGTATGTACACTAAGTTTACTGTAGTTATAAAAAAATTACCTTGTAATAGATGGGGAAAATGGATAAAACTTATTGCGTTTGACCTAGACGAACGGACCTTACTCATCAATCTCTAATTTCAGATAACAAAACAGTTTCCTTAAGCAAGGATGCTGGCCATTATTATCTCGATTTGCGGACTGTGCCTTACGGCGGAATAGCGAAACTTATTATGATCATTAAAAATGGTTACCCTATTGATTAAGTTCAATGGCGCTCTATTCATTTACCAAACGAAAATTGGACGAGTCAAACCATTAAAACAGGTAGTCGAGATATTGCGATTGATATGCTTGATTTGAAGGATTTCGATATTCAACTCATGCGGGCTGAATTACTTGCATTCGGTTTTTACGGATGAATCATTTTACCTTTATCCAAGATTCCTTTTTTCCTCGCTGACAAAAAGATGTTACTCTAAATTTCTGCTGCTAACTTAAAGAGATCCTACTTCTGTTTGTGTTCTCTACCGCCAGGAAATCAAGAAAGACCATTTATTAATAAAAATTACCACGAGTATGGCTCATTTAGTTGAATCGACTTGGTGGGAAACACCCTCGTTTCAGAAGTAGTTTCAGTGGCGTTCAATAGCGTGGGGGTGTCGAACGATTGCTGTGCTGATATCGTTAAGCTAACAACGTCTATTGCTTTCGGAGTGATGCAATGATTTGAATGATTCAACTATGGCTGGAAATCGGCCGTAGTCCTGAAATGGCGCTCTTCAAGCTTCTTAAACAATATCGCTAATGACATTGACCGAGAATACACCGACTCAATGATGGGGAAAAAAAAAAAACTTTTAGCTCTTTATTGTGACTAAACCCTTACTAGTCTGTAATTAATAGTAAAAGGCAGCATTTTTAAGTTATGAGCTGCCTTTTACGTATTCTTATTAATTATGATTTTCCTTCTGCTTTTTTGGTTGATCAACCTTCAAATATTCTCCTACTCTTTATTTGTACCATAAGTTAACAAATGCTTGCTGCATCTGCTTCTTTTACTGCTTGTTCTAGCTCATACCTCTGCATAATTAGTATCACATCATCAAACTGAACGATCTTTGTCCTGCATTAGCCACTTTAGCTGCAATACCGTTGTATACACGATTAATTTAGCATGATGCTTTAATTAAGCGTCTGGATCATTCGTAACATATTGCTGTACTTTTGATGTGGTTGTCGAATCGTATCTACTCTCTTGTCATTGACTAGTATATGAAGAACGAGTTTACATAGCATATTTGCCAACCTTGATAAATCCAGCTGCCATATACAATCATTCCGTTTTATAGCCATAACAAACTCCGCTGATCGTTTCAGTTGTTTTAGATAAACCTCGAAATAATATCCAGTCCCCAGTAGAGAACATACTTCAATGCAAACCCTATACGTTGCACCACGCTATTCACCCCAAAGAGGTTGCATCTGGATCAGTTGTTAAAGGAGAAATGGGTAGGGATAATAATAAATAAGAATCAAAGCAGAACGTCCTACACTTATTAAGGCTCGAGTGTGAATCTTTGGCTAGTTTAAACCAGCCTAACAAGATAGTATATTATCAATTCTAGATAATATACGGTTCAATTGTGATGTGTTAGCCATTTTCATATATGTGCTAGTTAGATGGATCCCGTGCTCCGGCAGCATAGATTATTAGAAGAATAAGAAAGTATCAACGCATCGCATTAGTTATTGATGCAAATAGACAAAATATTTTTTAGCTTGTTCTTCCAAAAAATGGGGTGTTTTTAATTTTTTCATTTTTAACTCTGAGGGCTTTCTTTATACGATTAACAAGAATTTTGTAAGATTAAATAAAGAAAGATTTCTCTCTCTTTTATTTTGAGTGCTGTCTTTATGGGCTGGCGCCCAAATTATGGTACACTGTAAGTTGGTAACATTTCATAAAATTAAATGAGCAAATATGGCAAAGATGCAGTTTTGATTATTGTTGCAGAACTATTTCGGAGAAGTAAAAAATGCAATGCAAATGGTGAAAAAAGAATCGATACTCGCTTGATTTCACGAGCATCAGTGAAGTTATTATGCATAAATCAATTAGTGATTTGTTTTCGAAAGCGGTAATTGGAACAGTAAAAAGACTGTTGACTACAGCTTGTCTCAACGTTGATTTCTTCAAAAATACTAATTTGTAGGAAGCTTTTGGAGAGATATACAACGAGATATATAGAATTAATGGAATTGATAAGCATGCAAAGATTACACAACTTATCAACAGCTGAATAAAAGTTTGAAACGTCAAATTCAAGATGGACCAATCAGAGTTCAGGAACTGGTAGAAATAGAGATAGACTTTTACAAAGTATCGCTCTTTTACTTGAAGCTAACTTACCCAATTGCGTCAATTTTCTTAATTTACGGTTAAAAAGCCTGGTGCTCATCAGTGTTCAATTAGAGCAACAGGTTTTTTGATTTTTAAAAATAGTTTTTACTTTCAATTGTTTACGAGACTGTTTAGACTTCCTTATACTTTAGACACCGGGCAACGCTGTTCAGCTCTCTTTCAGCTCCTTCGCTTCTTCGACCCTAATCCATCTACTTTGCGCTAAGCAACGACATCAAGTAAAAAGCCCCCTCCCACTCCCTGTTTGATTCCCGCATTAATCTATGTGACTCAAACCCTTACTCTTGTTATCTTTGACTCTGCCTTTAATAAGGATTGAATGTAGATTCAAAAACACGTGCTTAAGAAAGGCCCTATACAATTCTTCCAGGTATTGTTCTAGTTGCTTCCTCGACGTTGGTTTGATCCGGTTACCTTCAATCCCTCATTTTTCCATAGCTATCCATAACCACTTTCTCATTAACCATTTCGCATGAATAAACTTTTGTTGGTTTTCTTTTTTATCTCCTTACGATTATCTCTCAACTTCTTTGTTTTTGTATTGTTCCATTTCAAGAACTGCTTCAAGTTTTTGGCAAAATAGCTTTAGCTTATTGAAACCTGTTCAAGCATCTCGTAGACGCGACGTTGCATATTAGCAATGTTTCTCCTAATCTCATGTTATTTCTCGATCAGATCCAGCATCGATAGTAAACTGCTTGCCATTCATTTATGCTCATTATACCTCTAAAACACTGCTTTTCTTGCCAAAGTTCGTTACCAAAGCAAATGATGATACAACACATTTGATAATCTGGAATCTTATTTCTTTACAAATACATGTCCATGGACGCCTTATCTTTTGTTAATTGGGAATTTTCAATATAAGTATCGTGGATCCTTCTCGATTTCCTTTTTTGCTAGAGGAATTTGTTTCTCTTTTTTATATTGTTCTCGAACTGGATCTGTTATTTTAGGTCAAGATGTAGATTACCCATTCTTTTTGTTCATACTTCTCCTTTTATAAGTGTTATAACGTACTTATCCATTGATACAAGTTATCCGCGATTTTTACGTATTCTCCATTGCTTTTGCTATATTAAATTGTTGTGTAAAAACACCCACACGTCTATAAAAACGTTTGATTGTCCTTGCTTTTATACCGGCGGCGGAATCGAACGCACGCCCTCGCGGGGACGGATTTTGGGTCCGCGCGTTTCTACCTATTTCGCCGCGCAAGGATGGTTAACAATCAATGAAAATCGATAAGGCGGTAGCCGGATTTGGTAACGGTGTGGAGGTTTTTGCAGACTTGCCTTACACTTGGCTCTTACGCCATCTTAATGATTGATTGTTTAAAAATGAAAATAAAAACTGGGGTAGGTTGATTCGACCAACGCATTAGGGAGTCAGTCCTTGCCTCTATACTCGCTTGCTATAGCATAAAGAAAAGGCCGGGACTGATGGGGATCGACCCACGTATGCCGGAACCAATCGGTGGTTAACACTTTCGCCAACAACGCCATAATAAAGTTTATTTAAACAGCTAACCCGGATTAGTAGGATTCGAACCACATCGGATGGCTTTTGGAGCCATAATTCTACATTGAACTATATCCTATAAAACAAGGAGTCTTTGTTAAACAAATGGTGGGGGCGCGGGCGATTCAACTCGCGATATCGCAAACACCTCGCCGCGTTTTTAGCCACTTCGCTACCCCTCCGCTATTTAAAAAATGGTGGCCTGGGACAGAATCGAATCTGCCGACACCTGAGCTTCATCAATGCTCACCAACTGAGCTACCAGGCGCTAATCTGTCTTTTATAAAAACAGCGGTCCTCGCGTGAATCGAACCCGCGATCCTTCTGTGTCGTGAAGGCAGATGGTTACCCCTACACACGGACCTTTAACAGTTAACATGAGTTTGACGGATCGAACCGCCGGACCCTTGCTTGTTAGGGAGATCGCTCTCCCAGCTACGCTAACCTCCGGGATACAAATGAGCCGTACGAGTTCGGCTAACCGTTGATTACCGCGTCAGCTGCCCGCGTGTCTTACCCCTTGACCAACGGGCTCCAAATAAATAGTCAGTACGGAGGTACGGGCTTCGAACCTTGAGACGTGTGCACCGCTAATGAATTTCAACTCATGCTCCTTCGCCCCGACCACTCTCAAGGTCGTTCTATTAGAACTCTCTATTATTTTTCCATGATTAAACTAGTACTCGCAGCAGATTCGAAACTCCCACATTATGATTACAGCTATCGCGCTCTAAGCTGAGTATTGCGATGATTGAAGCATGCCGGCAGCGTCCTCTCTCATATAAGGAACCCTTCCCCTACCTCGCGCTAGGAGCTTAACTGGTGTTCTGCATGGAACATGGTCTGCTGCCCTCTTGCCATCGCCTTTCTTACATTACAGGACGTTTGTTCTCTCAAACTGGTAGTGTCTTAACTCTAAGGCTTTTAAACCGTCTCTCTCTCGTTTAAAAATTGTAAGTCCTCACGATTTAGTTTGGGCCGCTCCATCATCGTGTACTTCTCATTTCACCCTTTCTACTGTCATCTCTCAGGGTCTTTACTCACTTACGATCGGAAAATCTCATTCTTGAGGGCTTCGCGGCTTAGTCTTTCAGCGTTTATCCCGTCCCACATAGTTTTCCCAGCGTGCTTCAGTTTTAGCACCAGCGGTGTGTCCATCCGTCCTCTTGCGTTAGCTAAGAGCAGCTCCTGCTGCAAGGTGTCTCGCGCCGCGGACGGTATGGGCCGAACTGTGGCTGCGCGAGCGTGTCGTGACCAGCTGCGCGGTACGGTTACTGGCAAACATGCCCGACCCTTGGGGAGCGACTTGACGAGCGCCCGGATTGCGATGGCCGGGACTCGAGGTGGGCCAAGACCCTCCCGTGGAGTGGAGACTCGTTGGGGAGAAGCCTGTTATCCCCATGGGTAGGCTTTTATCGTTGAGCGGATGGCCCTGTCCGTGATCAGACGACGCGTAGTCCTGAGCCGCTTGCGGTCGCGCTGCTCGACTTGTAGGCTCGCGGAGTCATCGCTCCTTCGCCGGTTTACATTCGAATGATTTCAGACGCATTGCTGAGGGAACTTGTTGGCCTCGTTACCTTTGGGAGGCGACACGCCCAGTCAAAAGGCGTCAGCCTGTCTCCAGCAGATTTATGGCTGGTGGTTAGTGTGAGTGTCAACGCAAGGGTGCCTTATCCCACATTGCTCACAGCTAGCGTTCCTGCTCATAGGCTCTTCTTCCTGGTACAAGTGTACAAACACTCATTTCAACTGCAGTTAAGCTCCGGGGTTTTTTTCGTCCTGGTCGGCGGGTACCTGCATCTTACATATGGTACATTTTAACCGAGGCTCTCGTGAGACAGTGCCCCAATCATTACGCCTTTCGTGCGTCGGCACTGACCGACAAGCATTTCGCTAACCTTAGCGGACCGTTATAGTTTACGGCGCTGTTTACTTGCGGCTTCAATCTGAGTCTTCGCTCGAAAGCTACCCTTCCTTCTAACCTTCGGCACCGGGCAGGCGTCAGCCCCTATTTACTCATCTTGTCGATTTTGCAGACTGTGTTTTTGATAAACATGTTGTCTTTGGCTATTCCTGCGGCTGGACAAGGTCAGCACCCTTTCCCGAAGTTACGGGGTCATTTGCCGAGTTCCTTAACGAGGTTCGCTCGCACACCTTGGGATTCTTCTCCTCGACTACTCTGTGGTCGTTTGCGTACGCAGTTGTTTTTTAACAGAAGCTTTCTTGCAGTGTAGCTCAGACTTCGGTACTTAATTTCCCTCCCCTCACACTTGTCTTAATAGAGGCGGCATTTGACTACTCAGACTTTTGCTTGGACGCCTCTATCCAAACGCTTTCCTTGCTACTGTGTCCCTCATTGTTCAAACTAAAACAATGGTCAGATCTCAAACCTGTTGTCATTATCAGTCCTCGACTTAGGTCCGTACTAACCTGGAGACGGAGCCTCCCAGGACCTTATCATTCGGTGGACGGGTCTCCCGTTCTTCGCTACTTGCTACGCGACTTTCTCACTTCTAGCGGCTCCACCAGTCTCACGGTCTGCTTCGCGCCTTGAACGCTCTCCACCATTAGACTTAAGTTCCTATCCACAGCTTCGGTGTTCTGTTTGCCCGGTAATTTTCCGGCGCAGGTCACTCGACTAGTTGAGCGTATTTACGCACTCTTCTTAAATGTGGTGCTTTCTAAGACAACATCTAGTTGTCTAGCAACCCACATCCTTTTCCACTAACATTTGGGACCTTAGCTGTGGTCTGGCTGTTTTCCTCGATCGTCTATCACTCGTGTTGATCCCGGATTCATTCATGCACTCGGCATTTATCTTGTTCGTCTAACCGGCAAGGGCCCTGTCACACTGTTGCTCTACCTCCTTGTTCTATTCCTGAGGGCCCTAAAGGCTTACTTCGTGATGTGGAAACCAGCATGTCATTCGGTTGGAAATTCTCCTCCGCTCCACTTCCCCGCGCTTTTTCAACAGCGTGGGTCGGTTTCCAGTGGCGTATTACCGCACCTTCAAACTGGGACATGGGTTAGCTCAAACCTGGTTCGTTACGCACTACTCCGCCCTAAGCTTTTTTGTGTTTGGTGTTTTGTGTTTGTTGTGGTTTTTTTTTGTGGTGTTTTGTTGGGACGTCCCGGGCACTCACGCCGTGCGCTTCTGGAGATCAGCCTCCCCCCCTGCTGGGCCTATTCTTAGTGTGAACATGGGTACGCATGTCCCTTCGCCGCACGGCGACAGCCCATTTTTCATTCTCTCGTGCGCGCCTGACTGACGCGGCCGGCTCGGGGGCGTCGTGCTGCGACCTCATACCCGCTGTGCACCACTCGCCGATGGCGTGATAGACATGAGCTCGCATGCTCCGTCTCTAAAGATAATCCCCAATGTGTGACAGAGCGTAAACGTATTCTGGTGGATTAATCGCTAACATTCCGTTAATGCCTGATTTCAGGCTGCTGCTCTGTTGGTCACCCGTTGGTTCTCGATCGCGCGGAATCCCGTAAAAGAAGACTGGTTGCTTCCCAGTACCTCCCCTATCCTTTTTCTACTTTTGAACAGATAGTGTGCTTTTCAAGCTCTTTTGTAGAACCACGAAAACTTCTTATACGGCCTTTTTTAAAAATTATTTGGAACTGACCTTTTTTAGCATTAGATGTTGTCGATGTGTATATCCCTGTTGATAACATGTTGGTTCTGGATATACTTTATAGAATGAGTAAGTTAATCTATTAAAAATGGTATTACAGTATCTAATGTTAGGTTTAGCAATTGTTTCTGACCGAAGCAATTATTTGATGAAGTTAATTATTTAGAGTTTCATCCCCGGGTAAACTTGCTATGGCTCTAATGTGGTTCGCAAATGGCGTATGCCGGAAATCGACGTTTTAAGAAATTTTATCTGGTGAAAATTGCACCTTCAAACGTGGGATTATCGCACTTTGGCCCTCGACGCAAGTTTAAACTATTTAAAACAAGATTCATTACCGGTTTTGAAGAATTACACCGTTTTTAGAAAGCGGTTATTATGGGGACACGATCGTTGTATGATAATTATGAAGAAAAAGACACTGTCTTACATCGAAAAATGAAAGATTTCACAGATGAAGATGGCATTTCTTTGCTGTCTGAATTGTAGAGGTTACTTGCATATTTTAGATGTTTTGCGTTTGTAATCTTAACCTCAATGTCTTCTTTTTTTACTTCAAGGTTAATTGCATTTTACTAAAACATCTACATTTGACACTAATCAATATTTAACTATC
>Ga0163217_1100089_pt1 | contig 13938 bp, 1 predicted proteins | sample SynspAceP_FD_185933 | JGI IMG/M metagenome (GOLD analysis project Ga0163217, IMG submission 185933) | Saline lake microbial communities from Ace Lake in Antarctica - Synechococcus sp. Ace-P (PacBio error correction) | ecosystem: Environmental > Aquatic > Non-marine Saline and Alkaline > Saline ... | reverse complement strand
GGCTATTATATTCAAAAAACCAAATCCTTCTAAAACTATATTACGGCCGTGCAGGCCCGCATCGGAAAGTATTATTAGATCTTTAAAACAGAAAAACTTTGGTGCTGGAAGAATTATTATTATTCAGGCCTTACTACTAGGGCAGAGAAAGATATTTTCGACAGACACCTACGATGCTTTATAAAGACGCTAGGTGCCGTTCATATTCTTGCTGTTTCTGTGTTTGCACGTGGGTATTCTGCTACTGATTTTACAATTTTATTGCAACCTGTAACAAGCTAGCCTTGGGCAGAAACATAAAATTAGTTTTTGGTTGTTGTAATTTGCTATTGGACATTTTGCCTTTATTGCCTGGATTGTCGGCTAGCGTAGTATCGAGCGTTCACAATGTTTTCTTCTTAGCCTAATGCACTATATTTAAACAGACCGTCAAAAAATTTAATATTTAGCCTTATCCCTTTTCTTTATTTTACTCATTAAAACCAACATAATCTTTTCAGGTAGGTTTTTTCAAATGAGTTATGCAGCCGTATTTGCTTATTCTATGGATATACCAAATGCTTCAGCGTTTTTTTGGTTTCCAAACAATACCGAATAAATCTGGCAGTTAAGAGTTGTTAAGTATCGCTGCACAATTAGCGTTTTACGATTAGCTTTTATTTTATTTCCATCATTTCCTATTTATTTTTTATCTCCAAATATAGTGATGTTCCCTGTTGGGCATAATTTTTAAGTGGTGTCTTGTGGTTATATTTTATCGGTATTACAAATTACCAGATTTATCACCCTACCTATACAACGAAATAATATACATGAATGCCGTTGTATTATGGTAGGCACAGCCCAAGAATTCGTTTGTTTTAAAGCAATTATCTTTGGGGACGGTATACAAATTATACTCCTTATATTTTCACTGGTAATTACTTTAAACAAACCCTCGTTTAAAAGGATGGTGTTTTTTATAGGGAGGCATATATTGCACTTCAAAACTTGTCTTTTTACAGGTATTTTACCACCACACATAAAAAAAGGAGCAACTTTTGGCTGCTACATCAAAACAAAATACACCGGAAATTCTTAGCTCAAAATGGAGCCAGGACTAAAAACTTTGGACGAATTCATCTAAAAATTTTGAGCTTACATTAACAATTATAGTATAAACGAACGAATAGCAAATTTTTCGGTAGTTCTTTGCAAATATTATCAGTTCAAGGCAGGAAGTTTGTAACCTATTTGACAGTTTTGGCCATTTTCCTCCAAAGAACAGTTCTTACGATATCGTAGTTACTCACCACAATCTTCAAATATTAATTTAGACCGTTTAATTGATAGCTCTAAAGCCTACACTGATTTCATGCCGACGTTTAGCAATTAAAAAATTACTGTAGGTCGTTTTGCAAAGCACCGCGAAAAAAAAGGAAAGCTCCCTTTTCACTATACTGGTGAAAAGGGAGCTTATTATGTATCCTTTATAGAAACAGGACCCCTTTGAAAAAAGTAGTTTCGAAAAGCTCGTAAAAGGCGCTGCTGTATGATCCAAAGTGAGTGTTAAATAAAAATGCTTAAAATCTTCTAATGCACTTTACCATTAAATTTTTTAATATGGAGAGCTATTAAAACGATGATTGCGGCACTATAGCGTACTTCGCAATTTAATCCAAAACCTTCGTGTAAACGTTAGTGTATCTAACCTCCAATATTTTTATCAATCACTTTCGATAGCCAGATTGTCTTACTTAATAAAACCTACGATTGAATGCAAAGCGATGATAAAAAACAAAATACCCATCATAAATGCAACAATACGTTTTTCGGCGATAAAATCAGTTATTTTAGACCAATCCTACTGGCGACATGAACAACTCTCCAATCGCATATTTAAAAAAATACATAATTAACAAGTAAGAAAATGGCACCATCCCGTCTGCATCAGCACTACCACCACTTAAGGGATTAGAATTAAGAAGGCTTATCCCCGCGAAGGCTTAGCTAGCGCAAAATTTGTAAGGTGTTCTTGGATCCAGTTTTTTCCTTTTCAAGTAGTAAAAAGCATTGAAATCGGAATCGATAAAATAATGATGTACATTGGTTTAAAAGCTGGTTGGTTGCGATGCATCAATTAAAGATAAAATTCACATTTCGCTCGCGAATTAAAGTAATACACTACCTGAAAAGCTCATGAAATCCCAAAATATGGTCATAAAGAACGATTACAAAGATAGCCACAATCAATTCTTACGTTATCATAGTGGCTTCAATCCAACATTTTGGTTAAAATTATGGCCATTAGCAGCAGCGTTCCATAATATAAGATTTACAATAATTTTCGCCCTCCAAAAAAGATCCCTTCTTCTCCTAAGACTTATAGGGGCTGATAGTAAAAAAAGCAATTAAGCGGAACTGACAGTTAACTTGCCAATACAGGAATTCACTAATTCCTTTGCCGTACTCCTGCTATTTTCTTGTCTATATCTTTTCTGTTGGCGGCAACCCTTTATCGCAAAACACGTTCTTCTTATACCGCTCCAAAAAGCCTATAGGCCTAATAACTGCCTATTCCTGCAGGTCCAAAACCATATGCCAACCGTAGGTTTTTTCCCTAACCAACCACAAAGTAAAGGGAGCTACAAAGCCTCAATATTAATTCCCATATAAAAAATCACCAAATCCAGAATCTTTTCTGATGTCGCCATTTTATATAGAGAACCTACAAGATGGAAATATTAGGCTTAAAAAAACATTACCACAACCAATAGTGTAAGGCTGTTAAGAAGGCGTAATTGTTTTCTTATTGGCAACACCAAGTGGCCCAAATGCAATTAAAATACGCCAAAAAACTGAATTTCTCATTCCTAGAATGTTATCTGATATTTCTACCCCGAAACGGTCGAGCGTATACCAAAGAACCTTAAGATGCGTATACCGCAGCAGACATGAAAATCCTTGTTGTTACATGCATTCAAAAGACTACATTTACATGTAAAGCGTTTAATAAGGTGCATTCCGTAAAACTAAAACGCCCCATAATTCTGCAAGAAGCAGGTAAAAATAATCCTTTTGGGTGCCCCGAAAAGCTCTTGCTCTTCCATTGGTTTCAATGTATTTTCCATACTATTTAATTGGTTTTTTAGTTTATAGGTTTTCTTTTAAATATAAAATTGGTCATTTTGTATATACAAATGAAGTCTTGTATTGCCCCCGTAAATTCCATGATTTTTTTATCAGGATACATGGGCCCCAATCGAACTCTTGTGGCTTGCCACCAAGCTTCAATTCACGCATTTCGTATTTGAACGTGTACATTATGCATCGCCAGTACCGTGTACTAGTTAAATAGGCTCCTTTTAGCTTTTATCAGCATAATTATGGTGGGTTTTCATCATAGGCACGTTGCATTTTCTTGAGGGGTTTGCATATAACGTTCCCGTATTAAAATTTACTATCGTAAAAAACGCCACCGAATGTTTACGGGGCTACCGCGATGGCATTTAAGGTATCATTGCCTTTAAAAATACTCAATTGGTTATCACATTTTGGAAGACCGCCATTAGCTTGCCAAACCCCAAATCCCAGTTTCTGCTTGGCATCAATATAGCAATTCCTTAGATTTGAGCCGAGAATTTGGATTCCTTCAAAGTTCAAATTTCACCTTAATTCTTTCTGCGTGTTATTTTTTTAAAACTCGCCGTCCTTTCATATCCTCACGGTTCTACGCCAATCACACATATTAAACCAAACTACATAGCCTCTCTGACGCTAGTTAATTCAAGGTATAACCAGTAATCGTTTGATCCTCCACGTATTTGATTAACATATCGCTGAACTTGGCCCGCTATTATTTGAAATGATGAGCAAATTAAAGGGGACGCTTATTCTTTGTTGGCGCATCCCAAAATTTGTGGTTTATCATCCACATATTTAAGTCGTTTCCATTTACCGGATGCGTTGAAAAATTCTTTTGGACTTTATTGATAGTCTTCTAGTTTTTTTACTTAAAGCCTTATTACTAAAAGTCTTTTACTTTTTTACCTGTTGATGCCTTATGCAAGGTATATTCTGGCGGAAGTGGTTGCGCTAGAAAAAAGTATTGATGAAATAGGTGGAAATCTGCGCTAAATCGGGCTCTATTTTGACCGCTCCTTTGGTACTTAAACTCTTTTATTTTGCCGTTAAATAAATATGTACGAATACTAACCACTCGCGATTTGTATAACTGCCCGTTTTCAGTGCCTGATAGTATACTTTATCTTGCTTTTGGTCGTATCATAATAATTTTTCAAACTTTACCAATTACTTTAGTTTTAAGTTGCTGTATTATATACTTCCCATCTTGATCGTTTAGATAAGTAAATATGAAGTGGTGTAGTCCGTCATTTCGCTCGCATCGGAAATAAAACTATCATCTTTTAAGAATGTTAATTAGGTCCGTGATATCTTCACGATAGGCTTTATCTTTCTTCCTCTAATAACACTGAAACTCGGTATTATCATTAGCGTTAACCGTATTATTATTTTTAAATGATCTTTGATGCCTGTTTTTAGAGATATTGAACCGCTCAGGACACTTTGCCAATTACTATCGTTCATTCCATTTAATCCGTGGAAAGTATAGTAGGCATTGTCTACATTCACTCATGAAATATGTTACGGCTGAATCAACATCGTAGGCATGTTTGCATACGACATCTAACGGAGCATTTCTTCTCACAGCTTGGATATTTTTACGCGCTTTAGTGTGTTTGATTTGATAATCTTTCAGATATGTGCCAAGGGTACCAATAAACATCATAGAAACCTCAGTCCGTACCCTTTGCGTTTCATATCAAATCGTAGTAAAAGGCAATCTATACTACACAATCCGTGTTTCCAATCGAAGGCTCTCACAATTGTATTCAAATTCTTCTTTCATACACCTCAATCGGTTAAATACATAGAAGCGTATTCGTTTGTAAATCCCATAACCTTTGCATTGGAGCCCCTGTTTTCAAGGTTATAAAAAACTCATTTGCATCAAAATTTGAAATTGATCATTGCCCGCCAATAGAATTTTAAAAGATTTTTCTTCTTACTGGGTCCTCCTTATAGTTGGTCCCATTGTCCTAATATTCACTTTTTAGATTACCCATCCTCGCGTACTTGCGCTGTTTCTGAGTAGCAATAGTGAAATAAGAGGTTTTTTCGAAAATATGGCGACCTTGCTGTTATCTGGCGATAACGTTGGTTTCCTGGAATTTTAGAACCGAAAATTTTTATAGTTGAATTTTGTCTTGACATCGTAGATTATAATAACTGCAAGCGAGGACCTTCAAAATAGCCTCTCTTTCGGTTTACCAAAAAACCTTGCTTTCATCAGCCACTAAACACATAGACGAAAAATTAGAAAATCTCTTGTAAATTTCCAGAATCAACACAGTGCCCTACTTTTTGTTTAAGGTTTTATAATCAGAAAGTATCAATACTTAGAAGTCTGCGCGTTATTCTATTCAAGATTTAAAAACAAGTGTATTTGCGTCCGTTATTCAATGAACCAAGGCATCTAAAACCTTTTTACAGTTTTCTAAACGTGCATCCATATTTCTTTCAAGGGGAACACCGGTTTATTTCTGAAGGCTTCGGAGTACTGAAGCTAATAAGCAAATCATTTTGCAATATCGTTATAAAAGATATAATTTTTTTTATGTTGTTCTATTAAGTTTACAGAAAAGAAGTCAAGTTAGAATATGGTTGGAGACCAATTGGTTTACGAGTGAGACTAAACATAGATTATTTTATAATTGAGATAAAAATAACTTTTTATAAAGAAAACCATCCTTAATTCGGTGCTTTAAGATATTTCTTAAGCTATTGCTGATGGATGAATACGCTGACCATAGCCCTAAACCAGCCTTAGAAGAGGGAAACACTTCTTAAAAAACAATGCCTTACTAGATGCTAGCTCAATTCAAACACTACAATGGTGCTTGTTTTTTGTCCTTTATAGTGGCATTAGCGAATGTAAATGCTTTATCGAATGAAGTCGAGCCAAGCATAGGGCTAAAAATTTTAAAAGTTTTGTCTTACAAACTAACAAAATTTATTACGAGTTCAGTTACATACTTTTGCACTTGAAATAGAAACAAGTTATTATGATTATGGGCCTTTATAAACAAGGCAAATTCTCCAAAGCTTTACCAAAAGATCAAAAATTAAATTGGATCGCTGAGAATTAACTTCAAATACAGCGCATACCACTACCTTCTGAACGTTATTGAATGAAGATACAAAAGGTTCAATAAACTTCATGCACCGAGTTTATCTCAGAAAAATACAGAGCATCTACCAACTACTATTTGCCTGTTTGGATAGCTCCTCAGGTTTTTTTAATTTATGATTCACTCTACGGCCAATTCCATAGTTGTGGTATTGAAGAGAGTTCGGGTGGTTGGCCGCAGCAAGTAAAGTGCAAAATTTGGTTGACTAGAGGCGGATTTTTAAGGCGCAGGTTCTAAAATACTGAAAGGTAGGTCAAGTTCATTTTATGTACGTATGGTTGATTTCTGATTCAAATAGGTCTTTTTTAAGCAACTAAAGGCCATTCTGAAAATGGAACTGCATGCTTACGTAAAATCATGGTAAAAAATAGGAGGATATATTGTAGATATTTGAGCTCAGAAATAAACTAAGAATTAAAAAGATTGACTATCTAATGGTGCAGGGTTGCAACCTTTGAAACACAAAGAGATAGCCAAATGGTCGGTGGCCATTTTATAAATACAATTGTTTCCTAGAACAATTTTCAAAAACTCTAAGAAGAGGAATTTGGATGCAGTATAGCTATTGGAACACATCTTAAAAATAAGGTATACTCCTCTTAGAAAATTGTAATGAGGTATTTAAGCAATTACGGCCGAACTTGTATTGTAAAAGCCGAAGTGGAGTTGCCCATAGAAGATTTGAATGAAGACAAAAAATATAGCCACCGAAGTTTTTTTGGCAAAAAAAATACTTAGAGCGGTTGAAATTGCCAAAAGCCGAAACTTCCGAGCGGTACCCACAACAAAGGAACTTATGAACGGGATTGGATGCGGTTGTACTCGCCAACAGGTAATTTGATGTTATTGAGCGGTTAGAAGGCTAGAGTGGCAATGCCTATGCCGCGAAAAAAAATTATGGCAAGTTACTCAAGCTTTCTAAACTCTCGCGATGATTTGAAAACGGTATTTTAATTTTTGGATTGAAGTACCACTAGCCTTTAGGCCGGTGGCGGTTAACCTTTGCGACTCCCTTATGATTGAATTCATGCTTTTAGAATATTACAGAAACCAGGTCAGCTCAAGAACTGAGATTAGCAACTTACGGCTTGTGCCGGTTCTTAGACTCAAAATTTTGGCCCGCCCTTCCGTGTCTTTTGGTGTGAACTACTCGAAGAATTTCAGAAGGGGCATTGATGAAATGCATTGTTATTGAATATGGTCTACTTAAAATCGCAGTTGACGCATACTGAACCTGAAAAAACCTAGCCCTGTATTAACTATTTAAAAAAAATAATGTTAAGTCTCAGATGCTGTTGTAGAAGCTTTATAAGTCGATTTTTACGCAAAAATAATTGACAAACGAAAGTTCTCAGCAACGGGAATACTTGTTCACCATTGAGGGAATAGGCGTGCTTATGGGCTCTTGCTTGGCACGTGGTGGCTCAACAAAGGATGGCAATCACTTCGTAGTTACCCAAATACACCAGCGAAAAAGAATTAGTATGGAAAGTCTTTGGGTTACCAAATCAATCTAAAAATTATGGGTTCGAAGCACTTTTTGACTAGTAACACTCTGGAAATAAAGTATCTTATCACCGAAATCGTACATTGAATTATGCAGAAACCCTGCAAAAAATAGTCATAGTAGAGCTCAAAAAATATAAACGGACAGCTTTCTGTCTGGAAAAATGTCGGGTATGAAATAAATTACACTATTCATAGAACTTCCTCTAAGAGAGGATGCGCAGGCTTAGGTTTTCATTCTACCTTAATAAACAACTCTTGCTCAATGGCAGGGCGCAAAATTAATCCGTTTAGTTACCTTTTACTTGTGGTATAGGCGCTTTACAGGCAGATGGTATATGACATTTATGCCTTTGTTGCGTGCTTAGGCATAAACAAACCCCTAATTACCATCAACGTGTTAGAAAAAAAACCCTTTGGGGTTATGAGCTTACTCATCTTACTGCCCATCAATTTTCTAGTCTATATTTATTTATCTTTATACCCTCAACATCAAATAACAGTAATATATGAGAAATACTAGTCGGAGGGCTTAATGTAAAACACATATCGAAAGCGCATTTGATTGGATTACCCCAAACGGTTTATTTCAAAAATAACATCGCTTACCAACGAAATAGTCTTGTAAAAATTACGATTTATTTAAACAGCTTTGTTTGCACACGAAGCTTTAGTTGCGTTGCCGTTTACATAAAACTCCGATACAACAAGGAACGATTTAGCGATTTTTAATTGGTTGCTATTTAAAAGTTAGGTAGCTTGGGGCGGTGATTTCTTTATTTTTTTTTTATGGGCTTTTGTAGGTGAGATAAAAATTTACACTTCTGGATATTTTAGGATAAAGGCTATTTCGACTGTTTTACCTTATACAGAAATGGTGCTTTAAAACCTGTTACACTGATCTAGCTAAAAACCAAGGTAAGCGGCATTACTACGTGTATGTAAATTTCATTGGAATACGACGTGGTTCTTGTTGATCATAAATAGTATATTTAAAAAAATAGCATTCCATTACAAAAAAGCCTCCAGATGGATTGGCTTTTTATTGGTTTATGTAATTAGCTAACTCAGTTAGAAAAAAATATGTTCATATATTTATCTTTCAATTTTCTGACCCTGTTTTTAGAGCTTCAAATAATGAAAGAATATATTGAATTTGACTTCGCATTTTTAGCGTATTTTGCAAAAGTACTATAGTTATCTAGTTTAGGAGCTCCGTTTTTTTAGTAAACCTTAAGCAATATAAATTCCGGTATTGGCCTTCAAGTTAAGCCTGAAGATTTACTTCCCCTAAACATAGCGGCAACCAACAACAGGCAGGTTCATTACCTGCCCTGAATAGTTGCACTTTTTACGTTAAAGCAGGGCTGTAGCAGCCAGAACATTATTGCTAGAAGCAAAATCATTTCCATAAGACGTTGTCCTTTGTTTGGCAGCAATGATATTGTTCGGCTTTTATTTCTTTTTACGCAATATAATGGCGCAATCTGTGCAGCAGCTTATCTTCAGCAGTCATTTAAGCCCTTTTCATATTTGCTACTAAGGGCGTTGGAACAACAGCATCAGCGTTATTAAGTCAAACGCTGATTATCTCCTTTTCCAGTTATTTTCATAAATGCCCATTTGAAACAATGCTCGCGTTGTGCAGAAAGTCCTGGTAAGTTTTATCCATAGGGAATTAATTTTATTTACACGTCTTACCACATAATTTTTTTCTGGCAGCTAATCTGAAAAAACTTTTTTACCATCTTAGATTTCCATTCGAACTTCGTTGACGTCTGGGAAACAAATCCTGTAGGTTCGTTTCAGAGCCTCAACTTCTCTAACTAGGTTTGCTTATTTGATAAAACGTCTTGCTTTTCTTCTACCTTTACAATATGGAAGCCAAAATCAGTTTCTACCATCCTTTATAGAACCCTGTTTGCTATTGCTAAGACAAAAATCATTAAATGGAGCTCCATAGCACTTCACGGTGAAAAAACCCTAAATTCATCACCTCTTGGTGCAGAAGGTCCTTCAGATAGGGTTTCTTATTGTCGCAAAGTCAGCAAATTCATCACATCAAGATTCTTTGTAAGCTTTCAGTTTTAAAAATTTATTACTTTTGACCATTTGCATCAGCTTTTTTCTTTTTGTTTCTCATCGTAGGTCTCGTCATTAAAAGCACTTAGAGAGTTACTATTTTATAATTTTATTAAAAATGATGACCTACGCCTTAACATTGCATTAGGGCGGGCTTTTTTCCCTCGCTCAAGCTTGGTTACCTTAAACATAATTACTCAGGTTCACCGGTAAGGTCACTCTCACAAAAATTTCATGGCTAACATTATGTGCATAATAGTACTTGCAAGATTTACGGTTTAGATAATAAACTAGATTTTGGTTTGTAAGACTCGGGTTAATAAGAATTTCATATCAGAGTTTAAATGGTGAATGAAGGTACAGCCATATCGGCTTATATTATACTTAAAAAACTCTTTATACTTTATCATATTCTGGGGTGGTATCTTTAGCTTGCACTAACATCACGGCTTTCTTTATCATTTTTAAAAGGAAGTGATGTGATTATTTTTCTTTTACGATTTCATCTCCTACAGATTGCTTTTTCTTTCAAAATATACAAATTGGAATATCTCTGCTCTGTTCTTTGTTAAATCTTCTTTGTGTGCCTTGATGTAGGTTTCAATTTCAGCTTACTTACGGCAACTGTACTATTCCGCAAATAGATAGGTAGGAATTAGCACATTCTTACATAATTAATATCTAGTGTATTATTTCATTTTCGCATCGGTTTTATTAGTCTAATTCTCCTTCTTTTAAAGTGGACCAACACTTTGACTATTTAAGTTTGAAGTAAATTTGCTCCTTTGCAGCACGAATAATATTCCTTTTCGTTTTCTTAACCATGCATTGATAAGCTGGAGGATTAATTTTCTTTTAAATTCGCGATGTTACGAAATAAACTAGTAGTTTTTCGTCGAAACCCTTTGTCATTTAGAATTTACTTGCAGGACATTTGTGGAAAACCTGAGAATTTGAATCTTAACAAATCTACAATTGTGGTTCTTGTTCTACTGCTTAATTCCTAAAGCCTTGTAAATTGACTCCTTTCTGTGAATCGCTTATTATTATCGAACCTTCGTTGGTTTCATTACACATATATTCTTCACAACTTGCATGCTCTTTCCGCTTAAGCGTAATAAATATTGGCACCGAATTAAGTGGTTACGAGTCGCTTATTCACCTTTTCTCTAATTCATTCTATTAGAAATTTCATTACCTTGATTTCTGCCATAGCGGAACGCTTTTATTTCCGCTGAAAAGGAATCTGCGCTAAAGATACCAGATACTACATTGCAAATAATGCCTAAAACCTATTGATTAAAATCAATAGTCTGGTATGTAATTGCTTTTCTATGTATCTAAATTATTGCATTCTATATTACTATTGCTATATCAGCGCACTAAATTTTTACACTTATTTCTTTTAAAATAACGTGAAAGACTCACAAAATTATACTCAATTATTTTACTGCTCAAGAAAAATAGGTATAACAACCCGTGCTATTATTTAAGTCTAACAACCCTTTGAGTAGTAAATGAACTGTTAGTGTGAAAACTATAAAACATTAAAAAGCCATAATAAAAGAACAATACCGATATTGTTTTTCAGATAGTAGCAAAGCTGCCCGAAGTCCAAGTTTAGTCTTTTTTTACTTCTAATATGTGAAAAATGTCAATTTAGCCCCTAAAAAAGAGCAAATCGTTCAATTTAAATTTTAACACCTCAAGCCTGTGGGGTTTGAATTCGCGCACTCAAAAACCAGAAGACAGTTGGATTCCTACATTTCGTTACCCTATGCATTAATCCTACAAGTAATAGTCGTGATTGACAAGCCTTGAGCGAATCTGTGATATGAAGAAAACGAAATAGCGTACTAATTCAGGATACTTTTCCCTCCAACTCTCTCCAATTGCGTTAGGCAATTAAAAAAGCGGTTTAAATCCTAGGAGGGCCCAGACTACCATTTTTAGCACCGCCTAACTCAAGCCGATAGGCAGTACTTCTAATCTTTATCTAATTTTTCAAGGGCCTCACTTAATCTATCTTGGTGCTCGACTGTCAAGAATGGTATAATAAAATAATTATTCTCATTTTAATTATTGAAGTATCTTTATACATGGTATTTTCTTCCTGTTGTGCATTAACAATCTAATCCTCCTTATGTTTTCGCTATTTCGTGTATATCTGTTAAGCTCTAATCCCGTAATTTTCATTGAACGTTAATCGACTTCAAACGTGCCGAAAAACTTATAATTTTTTGAGTCGATTTCTTCTTCAATTTAAATCGGTTGGAATTCCATGTTCGTCTTCGATCTCCAAAAAAGCTCCTCGACGATATCCTCAACAGTCATGATTTCCGGAAGTTCCACCATATTCGTCTAAAAACAACCGCCCATGCTTTTTTCGTTTTTTGATTCAGGTTTGCTCAAAATATCACTAATTAAACATTGGTTTCCGCGCACAAACTCAACCGCATTAATATTGCTTTTTAATGGTCTTAGGCTTATTGAAAAAGTTCGAAAGAATGCACATACCAATAAGATTATCAATTGTATCTTTTAAATCATATTTTTGACATAGCCCGTATCAGAAAACCTTTTTATTAAACTTTGGCGTCTCAGTGAAGCTCGACCGGCTTCAATTTCGTGCGCGGCACCATAACTTCTCGTGCTTTTACAGCCTGGAAAACTCTAGCGCATTTTGAAATTTTGAATTATCAGAATCTATTCATTCCTCTTTTTCTACCGCTTCCATTTGCTCTGTAATATTAATCACCTAATTTATTTTTGCAAAGGCCAATTGAACTTCATCCCCATCGGTTTTAAAAAAATACCTTTTAAAATATATTCAGAGATTTTTTAATCACCAAAATCGGAGATAAATGAAAAAAGAATGTAAAAAGATAGGCGTTAGGTAAAGCCAGTATTTTTAATAAGTGTTTGAATATATTTGAAAGAGCACTTAGGCCAAAAACTCTGCTGTTCAGCTAAGATTAATTATCGTTGAGGAAAACGTTACTGTTTATTAAGACTAAATCAGTAAGAATGCAGGTCACCCAAGGTAATTATCTTCGACTGGGCCATATTATTCAATAATATGAGCAGATCATACCCATGGATACGGCCATAATACAACAAGGTCAACTTTTATTACCTTTATAAGCTGTGGGAGCGATAAAACTATTCGAATTGGCCTTCTTTTGGTTAGGTCTTTGTTATACTTAAGCTTCCAAAAACCTTTCTTGTTATCTTTGGGGCATCATATTTTATTTCATTACTGATAATTTTATGCAGAATAAAAGCAATCTCCATCTCTGACAAACAACGGATCAGATAAATTAATGCAGCTCTTAATAGGACAATGATAGTTCCGGCAAGATTTTACTCCGGATTTTGGCCTTTTTATTTATCCTTGTTTTGTGTTTTTTCGAATCTTTATGCTCGATAGTTCTTCTAAACAAAACTAACGAAGACTGATAAATATTTTGCAAATAATCAGTAAACAATAATATAAGCTTCTTTGTGTTGTGTCGCTACTCCAATGTGGCCTAATAAAATAACATTGAGCCGATAGTAAACCTGATACTTAAAATAGAAATATTCCTGGTGTATTAAAAAATTTGAGTCAATCATCGTCTATAATTTTATAACCATCTCGGTTTTATGCGTTTTTAAAATTGGTAAAATCTTCATTAAAATCCTCCCCATACCATAATTAGGTACCATCTTTTTCGTCAGAATATTTAAATTTCGCGAAAAAAATTTAGGGCACGATTCGTAAACTTATAGTTTGCGGAAAAAAAACACGTTAGGCCATAACTACATACCGTCTTTGCCTCTCTTAAAGGTGCCAAACGTATTGATGTCAGTTCCAGAATAAATATCCGTAATCGCCAAATAATATAACGGGCTTTTATTTTCCCTTCTTTATCAAAATAATCTGATTTTTAGCCTTTCTGAAACTGTGATTGTATTGGAAAAGCGAGGTTCTCCATAAAAATTTTAGTATCATTGCTCCGAGTGAGTGACTTACATTTTTTGTTTCAGCATTTGCTCTAGTGCTGTAACATCGGGTATTTTTCTATGTAAACAAGTTTATAATTTTCAGCGTCACGGG
>Ga0163217_1096631_pt1 | contig 13939 bp, 8 predicted proteins | sample SynspAceP_FD_185933 | JGI IMG/M metagenome (GOLD analysis project Ga0163217, IMG submission 185933) | Saline lake microbial communities from Ace Lake in Antarctica - Synechococcus sp. Ace-P (PacBio error correction) | ecosystem: Environmental > Aquatic > Non-marine Saline and Alkaline > Saline ... | reverse complement strand
ATTCCAGGTGCTGGCGGCTATGTGGCGGCATGTTATACACGCAATACGTGGCATTCGGCAATTTTGAGGCCCGGCGGTATGGCTTTGCCCTTAGAACTCATCGAAACCCTGCCATTAGTAAAAACCAAAGAGTAGAGTGTATAAAAGCTGGGAAAAAAGATGTTTTATTTATTGGAAAACGATAATTAAACCTTTATGATATTATCAACTCCGAAAATCTATAGAAAATGCGGTTCGCCTCATCAACGATTAATGGGTGGATCTACCAATGCCGTACTGTCATTTTTTAGCCATTGCTAGGGCCAGCAACTATTGATTTTAGCGTACAAGATTTTCAACACTAGCCGATACCACGCACCGTGTATTGCAGAATTTTTTAAAAACCAAGTGAAAATACCTCATGGAAACGTTCACCGAGATGGTGAATCCCATCTTTATTGAAAATTTTATTAAAAAACGCGACTCCTTACATGGCGACGTCTTAACCCGCTTAATCAGCGTAAAAGCCCTTAGGCTGAAAATTAGCCAATGTGCCCTGATTGTAGAGGGCCAGGACAAGATGTAAGTGAAGCCTTTAGAGAATCCTATTAAAAGCTACAGGACATTTTAAGAATGTGTGTATTGGAAACCTAGCAGAAAAACCGGTTCCGTTGCAAAATAACAGGTAAAGAAGGTTAAAGGTTTCAAGGACTGCAAAAAACGTATTATATAGCGGTGATGATGCTAAATGATGCATTCCCCCGATGAAAAGGTAAAAAATACAGGCGAATGTAGTGGTTATTCGCTATGAAAGGTCCAAAACGGTCCTGGAATGCCAGAATCTAGAAAGCCGTATATCTCTATCCGGCAAATAATGAAAGGTGCGGTATTAGGCATAAAGGAATTGTGCACGCTAATCACGGATATTGGTCGTTTTTCGTGGCACTCATGCGTTTTGGAGTAGGGCATATTTCTCCAGAAGCTCACGGAAGGTTTTTGGCCACACCCCAATCTAATCGTGTATAATAATACCCTCATTATAATTACCACTGTGACTGCCCGAAACTAATCGTCCATTAATTCTTGACAGTTTCTATTACCCGGAAGAATGGTGGTTCGCAATTACGAGAGCCTTATTGAATCCAACCTGAATTAAAGTGTTAAAAAAGGTTGGTATTGTAGTAAAATACGCGCGTTCCATTCGTATCTGCATCTCAAGGATGTGTTTAGATGAATTTTAAAATTATTCTATTTTTCGTGAAGACGGAAAATCTTTATTCGAAAATTACTAATGAGTACACTAGACTATAAGAGAAAAAAAGACGGAAAACTTCTTCAAAAACTACGATAAAAATATCTAGGTGCTAGGCCATTACTCATTGTTTATTAGCGGAAGGGTTTGAATTAATATACGGGTATCCTGTGTGCCATCATGCCGTTTTATGATGAATGTATTAAAATTTCAAGATAAGCTTACGCATTATTTTAAACCACGTCTATGATCAAGGCGCACAAACGCATGCAGCTCAAGGTTATGCCCGTGTATTCTGTCGAGTAGGGTTAGCCATAGCCCACTTATCAGGTCCTGGAGCGACTAATTTAGTTTACTGGTTTGCGGATGCCCAATTGATTCTTACACCATATGGTATGCTATTACGTCAGGTTGGGAGTCATTTATTAGTTTTCTTGATGCCTCCCAAGAAACGGATATTTGTGGCTATCCACTCCTGTGACCAATGGAACATATTCAAATAAACTAAGCTTCGAAAATTTCAGTCCATTTATGGGCAAAGCCTTTATATATTGCTTAAAATCGGTCGTCCCTTGGGTTTCCCCGTTTTAATCTCAATAACCCAAAGATCTGCCCCAATTTGAACCTTGAATTTCTTATGGAAAAAATGTACAGGTGTGTCGTAGTTATAATCCAGTTCCAAAGCCAGACATTAGCTTCAAGTTAAGCCTAAGCTGTCGCAATGATTAATGAAGCTAAAAAAACCTTTTATCGTTTATGGTCAAGGCATTATTTTAGGCAAGCTGAAAATGAACTAAAAAGAAGTTAGTGAAAAAGCAGGAATCCTTCCGCTTGACTATTTTAGGTTTTATCGGCTATGATTACTGATCATCCACTAAAAACGTAGTATTGGTAGGGATGCATGAAATTATGGCCCCATATGTGTTAACCAATGAAAATGTTGATTACTGTTTGCTACGGCAATGCGTTTGATGATCGGTTACTGGAAATTTAGCGACCTACGCAAAACAGGCGAAGTGATTCATTTTGAAATAGGGACCCTGCAGAAGTCATAAAAAGTTAAAAGCAGATGTAGCGGTTTTTAGGAAACGCTAAAGAAACATTGCAGTTATGCTTGCCTAAAATAAAAAGAGAATTCGCACGCAGGCATGCATAAAACGAATTCAAGAAAAAATTACGAGATCGCATTTAACGAAGTCATAGATAAAAGAGCTAAACCCTACAAAGATGGCTAACCATGCAGAAGTCATCAAGAGTATTAACATACGCTTCAAAATGAACCAAATGCCATTATTGAACCGATGTGGTGCAACAGCCAAATGGTGGCTTGTCGTATGCCAAAATTTCAATCAGACTAAAAGTAATTTACCTCTGGTGAATTAGGAAACCTATGGGTTTTAGCTTTACCAGCGCTATCGTGCCAAAATGGGGTCTATAATCGTGCAGTGTGGCATTATTGGTGATGGTGGCTACCAAATGACCCATCAAGAATGGGATTAATTCAACAATTCAAGTAGCCGTCAAATAATATGTAGATTAAACAATGATTCATTTGGGCATGTGCCGGCGAGAGGCAAGAGTTATTATTATGAACGTAGGTATGCTTCTACAAGTCTGGAAATCCTTGACTTGTTGAAAATAGCAGAAGGTTTATCATATTGAAGCAAAAGAGTAAGTGATCGCCGAAAAGATTTAAAATCATACGCGTTCAAGCAATGATGGCATCAATAAGCCCTATTTTCTTAGAGGTAAAAGTAGAAAAGAAGATAATGTTTTTCCGATGTTTTCATTCCACAGGAGCCTCAGTTTCGGAGACTTAGATTAAAATACCAGTTGGCGCAATTGCATAAATTTTTATTAAAGTGATAAGAAATTGAAAACTAAAAGTTGTCTGTCTGAGCTTGTGCGAAGACCTTTAGTAAGCATTTCGACAAGCTCCAATTGACAAATTAGCTGACATTTGACAACAGAAAACTATGTAAACCCTAGGGTTAAAAATAATAAGAGTCATAAAGAGGTAAAAAAGGAGAAAAATGAGTACGATATCAATTATATTCTGAAGAATAATTGGTTATCACAATAGAATTTTCGGGTGATTTTTCTAAAAAGACATATTCAATATTAGAGAGCCTAATGTACATTTCAAAAAATCTAAATCCCAAGATAGTTTCTAAAATTACTAGTCGTTTTTATGGAAAGAAGAAATTAGCCCGCAAAGTGGTAGGCAAAATTGGAAAAACAAATAGAGGTGATTAGAAGCCATATATTACCATGAAGATGATGAACACTATTATCAAGAATCTGTATTATCCAAAAATAGCGTCAAACCTGTTGTTTGATGAACGTCAAATCAAAAATCATTAAGGATAGTAACGCTACCATCACCCTTCTAGAGATTTGCTTTGCGCAAAACAGCCGAAAACATGAAATAAGACGAAACTGTACCAACAATTAGCACCTTTGACATTTACACTAAGCAACTATAGCTGCACTCTCTGTGTTGTCGCGTGAATTTCACAGTCGAGTCACCCAATAATACGACAAAGAATATTCTTTCGACCATACATCTGATACGACCTAATACTGCTAAGCACAGACATCATATCTGTTATCACAAAAAAAATTGCTTCTTCTAGATAAATTACAATAAAACTTAACATTTTATCTTTAATTTGATAACACTGATGTATAATTTATACAATATATATGAGAGCAAAATTATCCAACATACGCCCTTATCATTCGCAGAAAAACTAACCCATAATCTAAGGATACTAATTATAGGGTTATCTATTAGTTCGGAACACCATAGAGATTACTGCTCCTATCTGTAGCGGCTTTAAAAGGTAAAAAAAATTTGTGAATTGTAGGTTGTGGAGCGCCCATAGTGGCCTTATAAATCATTAGTTTAAATATGCGTGTTAGATTTACTTGTTGACGCCTACGACATTGTACGTGTACTAATCCACTCTCAGAGTGAAGAAACCGCTGCGAACTATAAAGAGACGCGAACAGACGGTTCTAAATTACATCTTTCTTATGTTCAGAGAGGACAATAGCGTAGAAATAAGTATTAAATCCACGCAGCTGTCTTATCCCAAGGAGTTACCTCCAATAGATATTCAGACTATTCAAATCTCAACCAAAGCATCGGTCTTAGACAACAATAGTGAGTACAGGGTAATGATTTTAACAACTCAGATAACAGACAAAACCATATCCTCATACAGCGAGCAAGTGTTGTAAACTTATCACATACGCCTTTGATGATACAAAGAGTACAGCACGACCTTTGTCGTATTCACAATCGTGAACCATTTAAGGATTAAGAGTATCTGCGAGAGACGGGATTAAACAATATATCCGCTATTATAGAACCCCTGAATCAAAGTTCTTATTTCGCTATAGCGCCAAATGCCCAGGTTTCGCGTAAGAATAATAGCTGGGTTTACTCTAGATTAGAACTTTACTACACACCTGAGAGAAACCAAGTGCTTGCAGTAACGCGTTACATTTTTCGAGTTGTTGCGTTATGGTATCAATGCCACTTTGGCATAAAAGATTTTTGATATCTCGCTTTCACCAGAAAAGTTTCAAAAGGGCTATTATCATCAATCAAACGCCACATGACACACGCTCTGCACTCATCGATGGCGACAACACGTCAACGCTACCGTCTAGCGCAAATATGATAGTAATATTTCATAACACTCCTTTGTCGGAAAGGTATCGAACTAGGTAAAGATAAAGCTCTCCATAATTAATCAAAGGTGAGGTTAATGTAAACAAAACAACACACGAGCTCCTTACGCTTGCTGTGAACTGCTAAATAAACAATGTATTCTCCGGCGAGTCTCATATTCCGCAGTGTGATTTAAATCAAACTATGATAGCAGAGAAGGCATAAAGCGATGGTTCAGTGACTAATTGCCTTCACTCAAATATAATTACTAATAGTGTCACGTAGCTAGGAGCAACACAAAACTACGCCATGTAAATCTTGTGGTATCTCTCTGGTGTAAAGTAGTTTTTTAAATAGGACCAGTAAAGAGAGAGCAGCCACACTCTCATGATGTTGGGGCATCTGTGCTTGTGATTTTCAGCAAACTATCACCTCGCATCCTAGAATATTAATTATTAGTCTTCAAAATGGACCGGTGATCATTGAATATAAATGCTAAGTTCCAACATTTATCAAAGGGCGTCATTAAGGAACTTTCCTTTTTGTCGAATCAGAAGATATGTAAATGATATTATAATGTGAAACGCATGATCTCCAACAAAACCTCACATATGAAATGTTGAATAGTAATTCGAGATGGCTCTCTCAACCTTTTAGGGTATCCAAAATATCTTTATTCAAACACATGAGGGAGAGACACAGTCATCAACATTCCAATTCATTGTACTTCTTAGACTATCTCTGAGTTGAGATCGGGCCAAAACAACCTCTCTCCCGCTCTAGAGCATCATTGGCAGAAGTCACTTAAAGCAGACATAATTTCCAGAGGCAGCTCTAAGAGACCACCGCATCCAGCCATATTGGGGGGTTATATAAAACTTTCCAAGTGGAAAAGGCCTGTATTTCTATTAGTTGTGTACGGTAGATGAAGTTTACGTAACCACTTGAGGATGGAAATAGCACTGTATCGGTAGAGTCATTGTACGGTCTGTTTATCCAAAGAGTTTTTCTTAAGTTCTCCATTATGCGTACTCCAATACATACCGTTGTGTAATACTCTCTCTCATCTGTAATGTGTGTCACATATTTTAAGCCAATTTGTGGATAGCATCAATTAACCTGTGATATCTCGACAAATGATAGTGTTTTTAGCGTGTCATAATTATTATTTTTCTATTGATAACAGACAACAGGTAATTCATCGAGATTATATACTCACTTTTTGCGTCTAACATTAGTGGATTCCATTGCCTTCCGAATTAATGCCTACTATATTATCCTGCTTTAAAAGATCACAATAATTATAATGAGAGATAGAAATACAAATTTTATGAAACACAAATATATGTGCATTCTTCCGAATGATGATTTTTTCGTGACCTAAAATTGCGTCGAGCAAGGCGCGAAACTCGGATAATAACGGAATCACCTTGCCTAATTATATCACTACACTCTGGTTTATCAGTTCGCCCACTGTCCCATAAATGCTCTTTAGACTCGTGCACCACACAATTCATCAAAGAACAATGATGCCGAATCTGCAGACTGACTTACATCAGTGAAAATGTTGGTGCACGATTTAGAGCTTCTGTAAATACCAGGACTTATGGAAGCAATCCATCAATTATTGCCCGGGTTCGCCTTATGCCTCAACCGACTTTATTACCAATCACACCTGATCTATTTTATCTTACTAATAATGCGGTTACGTAATTGCTTACAGGCAGGGGTCAAACAAATAACAGAACCGTACTTCTGCCGTTATCTGAAATTACGCGAATCCATTTCGAAATAAATTTTTTCCGGCAATTGGTATTGGCAATTATAGGGAGTTTCGTTGTAAAAAGACTCATAATAAGCAATTCTGCAATAATACAGATTTCGGTCATGCTCAAAGGCTAATTCTACACCTGCCCTAAGCCATGGCCTACCATATATAAAACCCCATGGATTCATAATATTCTTGTTCTGATATTTTCTATCTTATTTCCCACTCTGGCGTCTTTTCAAAGCAGTTTTCCCCTGTAGCTGCCTCTCCAAGTAATAAGTTTTATCTCATTTCGCCCAATCTCCTCATGGCTTTTTGAAAATTCCCCTTCAATAATATTCATCCATTATGCTTTGAAAAAAAAGTCTCATTGATGTCGTTTTTAATTTCTTCTGATAATTACCAAATGCTTTTATTTTTAGCGGAATTGACAAGCGCGATCCCATCATATGGGGTTGATTCCCCATATTTTAAACACTCAAGTAAAACAGTTTCCGCAGCGCTATTGGTAATGAATTTGGAAGCAAATCCTGCATCGATACCTTTCGCTATCATATTTTTATTTAAAACAAAGAATTGAGCCTGTTTGTAAGCCAGCCCGCAAAAGAATGGTTTTGTTCTCCCATAAATCGGACTTTACTCGGCCTCCATACGAATGATGATTCTAAAACCGCCTGCTTTATCCCCACCCGTTAGCGGAACAGCATAGGCTTTTGGCTTGTTCAAACCCTTTATTTTGAGGATCCATTCATCGAGGGGTGTACTGCAATTAAGTGTTGAGGTTACGCGCAAAAACCTCTCTTGTCATTCTCCTCAACCTCTGAACCTGGACATTTGCGCTACCATAATAACTGTTAGTCTTACGGATGATACCCTCTTTCCACGATAATTAAATCCATGTGAATACGACAAGGTGGCGCCTTTTTTTCATCAAAGGCATTAGACGTTTACACACCACGCCGTGTGTTGCTTTATCTGGTGTTAAATTTTATTAAAAAAAAAATCCCCCCCCACCCCCAAAAACCTTAGGGGTCTGCACTTGCGATTAGTGCCTTCCTCATAGGTATCCACAGTAAAGCCATTTTCTTTAGCTTTTATTATAGGATTGCCGTTGTTCTTTTATGGCGGCTTCCCGTAGCGTATACGAAATGTCGTTAATCCAGAATCACGCATAGTTTGAAACCTTATTTAAGCCCGGGGCTCCACCAAAACCTACAATCAACAATTTCTTTACCTTTTAAAGCCGCTACACCATCGGTAAATTCATGGGTTACATGAACCTACATTGTTCCTAAATTGGAGATAGTTTTTCTAATGAAAGGTATTGAAATAATTTGCCATTGTATAAAACTCGTTATTATAAAAATGATTGTTATTTATTTTTTAAAATGCTGCTAGAAGTGATGATATCGCATTTCTGCTTTTGGTGACTGCTATTCGGCCTAGAACGCCACAAATTGCATGATTCCAAAAGGGGCTAATTGTTGGTACACTTTCGTTTCTATTTCATGTTTTTCGGCCTGTTTTTTACTAAAACAAGAAGATTCTCTAAAAAAACGGCCATTGTAACAATGGTAGCGTTCTACTATCCTTAATGATATTTTCAATTGACGTTTTCATCAAACAACAGGTTTGACGCTATTTGAATTAATACAGATTCTGATAAATTAGTGTCATCATCTTCATGTAATAGGCGGTTAATCACCTCCTATTTGTTTCATTCTGGACCTTACCACTTTGCGGGCTAATTCTTCTTCCATAAAAACGACTTACCGTAAATTTAAGAAACATCTTGGATTTCAGATTTTTGGAAACATGAAGCCCCTCTATATTGATATGTCTTTTTAGAAAAAATCCCCGAAAATTCTACTATCTATGCAACCAACCACTACTCTCTCAGAATAGTATTGATATCGTACCTTTTCTTCCATTTTACTATCATGATCTATATTTTAACCCTAAGGTTACTAGTTTTGAGTTGTCAAATGTCAGCTTAATTGTCACATTGAGCTGTCGAAAATGCGCTTACTAAAAAGGTCTCGACAAGCTCAGACAGAACATTTTAAGTTTCAATTTTCTATCACTTTAAATAAAAATTTAATTCAATTGCGCACAACTCGTTTATATTTAATTAATCTCCGAAACTGAGCTCCTGTGGAATCATCGGAAAAACATTATTCTTCTTTTTCTACTATATTACCTCTAAGAAATAGGGCTTATGGGATCCATCATTGCTTGAAACCGTAGATTTTAAATCTTTGCCGAATCACTTACTCGTTTTGCTTCAATATGATAACCTTCTGCTATTTTCACCAAAGTGCAGATTTACCATGAACTGTAGGAAGCATACCTACGTTCAAAAAATAACTCTTGCCATTTGCACGCACCATGCCCAAAATGATCATTTGTTTAATAACTACTATTTTTTTAACGGCTACCCTTGTAAACTCCCAATTATCTTGAATGGTCATTTGGAGCCACCAATCACCAATAATCGCCCACCACCTCACAATCTATAGACCCCATTTTGGCACCAATAGCCGCTTGGTAAAGCAAAACCATAGTTTCCTAATCCACCAGAGGTAACATTACTTTTAGTTCTGATGAATTTTGCATACCGACAAGCCACCATTTGGTTGTTGCCCCACATCGGTTACAATTAATGCATTCGTTATTTGAAAGCCCATGGAATCTCTTTGATGACTCTCTGCCATGGTTAAGCCATCTTTATGTCAGTGGGGTTTAGCGCGTTTATCTATACTTCTCGGTTAAATTCATCTGTTATTTCTTATGAATTCGTTATGCCAATGCCTCGTTGCGGAATTCTCTATTATTTTAAGGCAGCAATTAAAACTGCAACGTTTCTTAGCGTTCCCGTAAGAACCGGCTACATTACTGCTTTTACATTTTATTGACTTCTGCAGGTCTATTTCAAAATGTAACACCCGCCTGTTGTCTTTAGCGTATGGTCGCTAAATTCCAGTTAACTACCGATTCATAAAACGCATTATCAACGCAATTCACGTGAATCACGATTTCATTGGAGTTAAAACACATTGGGGCCTATACATGCATTTCTCTACCATACACGTTTAGTGGTGATCAGTATCCATAGGATCGATATAACCTAAAGAGTGAGTTTCCAAGCGGCCAGAAATTCCTGTTCTTTTCCTACTAGATTCCTTTTAGTTCATTTTCAGCTTGCCCTAAAATAATGCTCTTGCACCATAGAAACGAATTAAAAGGTTTTTTTAGCTTCATTAATCCGATTGCGCAGCTTAGGCTTAAACTTGAAAATAGTATATGTCTTGGCTTTGGAACGTGGATTATTAACTACGACACCACCTCTAGCTCATAAGAAAATTCAAAGGTATCAAATTGGGGCGGTCTTTGTTATACGATTTAATAACGGGGACCAGGACGACCCGATTTTCAGCAATATAAAAGGCTTTGCTCAGAGTATGGCTGCTCGGAATTTAGTATTGATTAGTTCTTAGGACGTTATAGACCCCCACAATATCTTCTTGAGAAGGGCATAAGAACCTAATAAATGAACTCCCAACCTGACCGCGTAATACATACCATTGGTGTAGAATCAATTTGGGCATCCCGCAAACCTCATAAACTAAAAATTAGTCCGCTCTCAGGACTGAAAGTGGCTGATGGCTACCCCTACCGAGCCAGAAACAGGCGGCATAACCTTGAGCTGCATGCGTTGCGCATTGTTCATGACGTGTTAAAATATGCGTATGCTTATCTTGAAATTGTATACAATCATCATAAAAACCGGCATTGATGGCACCACCAGGATACCCGTACTATTTAAGTCATACCCATTCCCTAATAAACAATGAATTAATGGCCTCAGCCACCCTGATCTTTTTATCGTAAGTTTTGAAGAAGTTTCTGTCTTTTTTCTTTTTTTATAGTCTGTTGTATCTTCACTAGTATTTCCCATAAAGATTTCGGTCTTCACGGAGATAAATACTTTTAAAATTCATCGTAACACATCTTGAGATGCAATGAAACTAACGCGTGCGTATTTATTTACAATCCCTTTTTTAAATCTGTTAATTCTGGTTTGGATCCATCAAGGGCTCTTCGTTGCGACAATTACTTTCCGTGGGTAGAAACTTCGAAGAGTAAAATGGAGTTAGTTTCTTCAATCTGGCATCAATCCTGCCCCATAGCCGGCGTAAATTATTATCTATCCAATCATTATATGAGGCCTATATGTAGTACCACCTTCCTGAGGCTTCTGGAGTATATTATGCAGCGCTACTTACAAAACCTGAGTCCACCCCGAAAAAACACCATCGTGATTAGGCGCAGCTTCTTTGCCATAAACCGCTAGCCATGTATGTGCGCCCGCTGTTGGCTGTTAGCATTTCTGGCATTCCATGCGACCGCCTTTGGACCTTCATAGCGATAGTATACCACTACATCGTCCTTTTTTTTTTTACCTTTCCATCGCGAATTGTGCCATTCTATTTAGATCATACTCCGCTATACAAAACCTTTTGCCGCGCACACCGTCCCTTGAAACCTTAAACCCTTTCTTACCTGTATTTTTTGCAACGGAACCGTTCTGCTAGGTTTCCATTTAACAACCACATTCTAAATGTTCGTAGGCGTTTTATAGGGAATCTCTCTAAAAGGCCTCTTATTACATCTTTGTCCTGGCTCTAATCTGGCACATTGGCCTAATTTTCTGCTAAGGGTTTTTACCTGTAACGGTTAAACCTCGCCAATGTAGGAGTCCGTTTTTTAATAAATATTTTCAGATACCGCTTGGATTCCACACATTCGGTGAACGGTTCTTCTCATGAGGTATCTTTCCACTTGGTTTTAAAATCTGCCAATAAACCGGTTAGGTATCGCTAATTATGTTGAAAATCTTGTAAGCTAAAATCAATAGGCTGCTTTTATCTAGCATTGGCTAAAAAAATGCAGTTACCGCGATTGGTAGGATACCACCGCATAATTCGTTGATGAGAGGACAAACCGCATTTTATAGATTTGGTCGCAAGTGAATATCTAAAGGTTTTAAATATCGTTTTCCAATAAATAAAACATCTTTTTCCCTAGCTCTTTATTTACACTTCTTACCTCCTTGTTTTTACTAATTGGCCAGGGTTCATGAGGTTATAGGCAAAGCCATTACACGAGGGCTCTCAATTGCCGATGCCATCGTATTGCGGTATACATGCCGCCACAAGCGGCCCAGCACCTGGAATTGGTTGGATGTGGTGAATGATGGCATGAAACATCATCTTGCCTTCATCGTTCCCGCTACCTTTTCGCGGCCCCCCAAGCCCTCAAAATGGCAGAAACAACATCTTAATTTCCTGTAGTCATTTGGCAAACGCTGAAGCATATAGTACCGCCAATTATTACTAAAATTAGAAGAGCGCTGTTTAAGCGTGAATCTGGCCATAGGCACCCGGCATATTTTGATCACAGCCCACAAACGGTTACCAAAGAACCATCATAACGTTCATGGCCTGCACCGACCGTTTTCCATGGAAGGTCCGGCAATAATACTTCTGTAGAGGGTAAAGAATAACGCATCCCTGGAGTTCCCATAGAATACCATCACTAACCCCATGGTATTAAAAAAAAAAGATTAAAAGAAGAACCTACGAAGCTTCAGCGTTTATGTTCCTTGCCTTTACTATAGCTTCGCTAAATCATTTAAAATGCTTGTTACAAGGATTCCCTTCGGTATCCGGTGCTTAGCCACGCCGAATAATTGGTTTCTTCAAAAAATTTTCATCTCCTTAAAACCAATTACCAATTATAACATAGCGTGTTGTGCAGCTGGGTTGACGTAGGGTCTGCGTAGTAACGGTTTTGGCTATAGTTTATTTAATTCCATTCAATTATATGCTTCTATATTCGTGTTCTTCTTTCAACTATTTCTCTATACTTTCAAAGGTAATTGTTTAAAATCCACTATTATTTTTAACAAATAAAGATACTCCAGTCCAAATCCAATCTTTTCATTAAAAACGACGTAACTTAATTTGTAATTCAACGATTTATAATTACGCCATTTGTACCATAGTCAATACTTTTAAACTATTTTTTTAAGCCTCATTAGAAGCGCATCGACAAACCTAAAAAAAAGTTGTGATTCTTCTGTAATAGTGATACTTGTGATTATTGTGGTTTTTTTAAAATTGAATTTTTCATGTGTTAGTTTTTGATGCTATAGGAATATCTTTATGAAAAGGCAAAAAATGTTAGTCCATTTTTAATTATTTTGAAAGATGAAACAATTATTACATCAGCACAACACTTTTCTCTCTTAAACACAGCCAAACGAAGGAAATTCCCTACCGAAAAGACATATCTAAAAAAAACTTATTGTAACGGTAAATAATGAAACTTCAGAAGAGTGGTATTTTGTTGATGCCTTATATGCTGACTTTTAAAATAGCCTAAGTTTGAAACATTAGCGGCAGAGAACGCAGTTCTTGATGCAGAATTAAAAGACGGCTATTCGTTAATACTTCATACCTGGGGCTAAACCCAAAAAAGAATATTCCGGTACTTATAAATTGGCCCTCTTCCGATTATATCTATAAGGAACCTTTACGGAACTGTTTTAATTAATAGCACCTTGGAAATTATTCCATTTCCAATTAGCCAATGCGCCCCTTTTAATAGAGCTATTGCGCAGGAAATACGTGTCGTGATTAAGCCTTTCTGAAATCTACCCCAAATTAGCTTTCTAAAATTGTTCTGGGCTGAAAATATATTGCAAAGGGTTTTTTCCAGAAGAATTATGTAAGCGTTGTTGAAGTGGGTGAAACCTCACAGAATTTATTAGCTCAAAAAATGGGGATATATATATTTCTTTACAGGAAGCCACACGCGTTTGGTGTCAATTGGTCTAATGAAAGTTTGCCGGCCCGCCAAAAACATTTAACGCCAGTTACTTTAGTAGGCTTTGTGGTAAATTCCGGGAACTATTGTGGTTAATTACAGCTGCTACGATTTGTGCGGCAAAACGTATTTTGTTTGGAGGTAAGTTTTAAATGCCGGGGCAAAACATGTATCGAAAACCGTTATATTTTGGTGCATACTTTACGGTTAAAAGTGAACTTATTGAAGCGTTGAAAAAATAGGCGAATCACCAATTTTATGGGGAACATATTGAAGGCATCTTTCGATTTATGCGAGAACGGTTAGTAAAAAATTCATTGACCAGGGATAGTAGAAAATTTAGCAGGCAAAGCATCCTATGTTGGGA
>Ga0163217_1050473_pt1 | contig 13941 bp, 9 predicted proteins | sample SynspAceP_FD_185933 | JGI IMG/M metagenome (GOLD analysis project Ga0163217, IMG submission 185933) | Saline lake microbial communities from Ace Lake in Antarctica - Synechococcus sp. Ace-P (PacBio error correction) | ecosystem: Environmental > Aquatic > Non-marine Saline and Alkaline > Saline ... | reverse complement strand
ATAATTAAATAAAATTTTTAAATTATTATTTTATATTTATTTAATTATTTATTTATTATTAAAAAACTTAATTTTTATATAATTAATAATTTAATTTTTTTTTTTAATATTTTTTTATATTTTTTAATATTATATATATTATATTTTATAATTTTATTATATTTTTTAATATTATTTATTTTTTTTTATTTTTTTTATATTTTAATTTGATTATTTTAAATTATTATTTTTTATAATATTTTAAATTTAATTTAATATATTAAATTTAATATATTTTTTTAATAATATTTATATTTAATATATTTTATTTTTAAATTTTATTTTTTATATATAATAAAATTTTATATTTAAATATTTATTAAAATATTAATTTATTTTTAAAATATTATATATATTATTATATAATTTTATAATATATTTTATTATTATTATATTATTAAAGATTATATTATTATTTTATTTATAATATATATTTTAATTTTAATAATAATTTCTTTTTTTTTTATTTTATTTTAATTTAAAATTATATTTAATTATAGTAATTTTAATATATATTTATAAATTTATATATATTTATTATTTTTAATTTTTTAAATTTTATAGAAATAGTGGTGTTGTTTCAAAAATTGCTTCGAATCAGTTGATTTATGGTATTACAATCAAATGGTAAACCTAAATCTCAGAAAATGGAGGAATATGAGTCGACTTGGGTTTACCTTACTAAACTAGACATTTAAATCTATTTCAGAATTAATAGATAGCTATGCATGGCGTTTGTAGTTATTTCCAGTGAACCTAACCTTGCTGATCTCGGATGGGACAATTGCAACAAACTCTTTTGGGAACATTGAGGATAGCACCTATAACTGAAGAGAGAAATAATGCTTTTATTCTAAGCAGTGCTTGGGTAAAAAGAATGGAGAGTAAGACTTAGAGGAAAATGGCTGAGAAAAGAAATTATACTTTTAGACTCAATGATTTCAATTCATTTACCACGACCGGAACTTTTAACTAGACCAAATAATGCGCTTAAATCAATTTGAGTTTTCTTTGCTATTTGCCATAGTATTTTTTATACTTATGGGTTTTATCAAATTTAAAAACCTAAAAAGGTCATCTTACTTGCGCAAGTTATTATCTTCTATTCGTTGGGTGGGATTATCGATTTCTATTCTTAATGTTTTATTAGTTCGGGTTAGTTGACTATTACTGTAGGATATTATATTTCCAAAAAGTAATTAATAAAAAAAGCTATGGTTGCATAAGTATTTTTATCAATTAGGACTATTTGATGTTCTTTCAAATACTTTCAATTTTTTTATGAATCTGGCTAGTGATTTTGGTTGAAAATTGATCGGATTTTTCAAAGCCAACTATACCACACTAAGTATATCCTTCCTGTCGGAATTAGCTTTTATACTTTTCCAAACTTTAAGTTACTCACTTGATGTATATAAAAGAAAGATAAAGCCAGAGCACGACTTTATAAAATTTCTTGAATTATGTTAGCTTCTTTCCACAGTAGTTAGCCGGCCCAATTGAGCGTTGCAGCGACTTTTTTACCTTCAATTTAGAGAAGGAAACGAGTCTTAAGTTTTATGAGAATGCTGTGAAGTATGCGCGTTACTTTCTTTATGGGTTTCTTTAAGAAGGATGGTTCATTGCAGATAATGTCAGTTTAGAGTTGGGACCTTATTTTTTCTAATTATCAGTCTTTTTTAAGCGCCTTGACTTTGTGTTTGGAGGTATGCTCTTCTTCATTTCAGTTGTACACCGATTCTTCAGGATACACCGACATTGCAAGAGGTTGTGCCAAAAAACTATTAGGGTTTCGATCTAATGCGCAACTTTAGAATTCCACAATTCCTCACCAGTATTCCTGAATGTCGTCGAAGTGGCATATTTCTTTAACCACCTGGTTCAGAGATTATCTTTTCTTATGGTTGGCCGGAATGAATTTCGCAAAAGCAACACTTGGAGAATAAATTTCAACTATTATTTTCTATCCTTGTAATCGGATTTTTGGCACGGAGGCCAAACTTATACATTCATCGTATTTGGCGTTGGTTATGGCTTATTTTTATTACCACGAATTTTTGAGTTCGCGGACTATTAAAAGGGCTAAGAGGATTTTGAAATTTATTAATACACATTGTAGTGATTAACAAATTTTGTAATGTTCTTGAACTTTATTGTTTTGTTCGTTAATCGTTAATCTTTTTTCCGATCACCTAACATCACTCATTCGTATCATTATTTTGGTCAAAAATCTTCTCTTGGAATCTTTTTCATGTGCCACAATTCACATAATATTTTCTTTTCCACTCTGCTTCGGTTTCTTTGCTTTTGAATGGATTATGGAAAGGAAAAATCACATCCATTTGATGTATCAAGGATTCATCCTATTCTAAGAGAAAAAATTCGGCTCTAATTGGTATGACCATTTGCCATTATGATTTCGGTTACTTCGGTGAAGATCCATTTATTACTTTCAATTTTAATTATGAAAAAGTTTGTAATTAGGATCCATCCCATTTTTATTTAATTGCACTGGCGCATACGGCGCAATCGGGGAATATTTTTAATGAAATTTAAAAGAAGGATGTCTCTTATCGAAGAAGTCACCGAATTCAAAAGATTTCTCCGGACTAAAACTATTACTACGGTCGACAAATCTTGGGGAACTCACTAAGTAACTATAAAGTGGACCGATGTTCAAAAAGAAACAGCCAAGCTGACCCTTGGCCAATCGGTACCTTACAGTTCAGAGATTTCATGTTTGAGCCTTATGAAAAAGGATTTCTTACAAACACGGGCTTGATGACAAGGAACTTAAAAGACATCGGAAATAACGTTTCTTGAATATTTTGAAAGTGCGCGAACAAAAAAAGTGCCCGAATTTATTTTTTTCGCTACAGATTATCCTTTGTTTTAGAATCCATCTTTTTCTTGGACCAACAAGAATTACACCCGTACTCCTCGACTTGATAGAAGCCACTGAATCTCGTTCTCATTTAAAAGGTATTTGCAGGCCCTATATTTAAAAGTGCTTCTTTAAGGCGGCTCCACAGAAAAACAGATTGGGATTTGGAAAATCAGGAAATGGAAGGAAAAGGATATCGAAATGATGGAACTACGCATAAAACCAAACATTGAGAAGCTTTATTAAAAATAGAATACCACGACGGAGAACTTAGTGAAAAACTAGAAGAAAGTGATTTCCATTTTTACTACCTATGTTGTATGACACGCAGAAAGAGCAAAAACCTTACTGGAAATACTTAAACCGGATGAAAAAGCGTTGGACATAGAACTCCTTTTTTATACAATCCCACCCTATTCAGATACTTTTTGAAAAAGCGAAGAGGATTCTGTTTTTATGAAACTTTGGGCTCAAATACATGGTGTTTCAGAGAAGTTAAATCGACTTGGATACGATGTTAATCCTTTTACAACTCAAGTCAGATGGAACTAGATGATTACTTATATTGGTAGATGCAGGAGCTCCTAGTGAAGTGTTTTGTGCGATTCCAATTAAGAGGATTACGTTAAGAATTCAGGACGGACTAAATCCATTTTTTTAAAAAACATTGAGTTTTTTAAAAAAAGTTAGAACAATACTACTGCAAAAAACCACCATTCCTATTTCTTTTTTAGCCGACGATTGCTAGTCAAGAATTTAGAGAAAAAAGTACTTCTCCGCTTAAAAAATAGAAAGTTATGGTTTTACAATTTAATTCTGATATGATAACAGCATTTTGGAACGAATATGGTTTAAAAATAACCCTATTATGGTTGTTTTGACTTATGATGAGTTTTTGGAATAAAAACTTATCAGACGAAAGTAAAAGCAATTTTTCAAAAACAGGGACCAATTTGTCAGAAAAACGTTTATCAATACCGTTTCATAAAAAGTAGGACTCTTTCATTTTCACCCAAAAAGATTTCTAGATTTTGGGTGGTGGAAACAGGACGTTTGACTTGTCTTTTAGCCAAGCGAGGAACAGAAAGCAATCGAATGGATGTTTCTACTGATATGCTTTCAGAAGCAGAAAAAAATGCAGCGGAACAACAATCCAGCAATGTCACTTCTTAAATTCTGATGATCAGCTATCTTGCCATTAAAAATGGTAAAAATTTGATTTAGTCAATTCATACATTCGTTACTACAGCACATTCAATATCGAAAGAGGATTGAAAATTTTTAATTTCCCTTGTGGGAGGTCTTTTTGAATCCAAAACGGAACTTGTGTAGTGCCAGTTTACCTATCAAAGTAATAAATCAAAAGCAGTAAAAATTGCGAGTTACTTCAGCGTATAGATACTTTGATCAATGGTATTATGAACTTGATTAAAGGCAACTCATTCAATCAAGCGCTGATGCAATATTGAATTCGTACAATCTCAACCATATTTTTGCATACTTACCAGCAAAATGGGATAAAAAGAATAATTTTATCAAGAATTAGAGGAACACGGAGACTTTGGGGAGTAAACGATCTATTTTCGAAGGAGGGTTAAGTAAATAATCTTAATGTTATAGGAAAACTAAAAGTGAATAGTTTATTTTTAAAGGGATTGATTTCAAATTCTATAAACTATCACTATTCTATGGAAAATTTTCAGGCTATTTTATTTGTCTATTCCTTTTAGCAAGTCTTTTTGCCCAAGCGGTGAACCATCCCCGGCAGAACCCTGCTCTTTAAAAGGGTTAAAATAAGGGAGGCTATTGTTCTTTATTGATCCAATTTATTGATTTTAAGAATTCTTCTAAAAGGTCAAAACACTTACATATTATGCTTGCGTTATGCATTAAAGGGAAACAAAGATTCTGCCTCCAAATACTTATCCATTGCCACTGAATCAAGATTCTATGGTACAAGCTTTTAAATGATCCTGATTTTTACTATTTAATTATGATGATCGTTGGGACAATTTTGAAAAATCAAATGATTATAAAAAATTGCTGCAAAAACATTCAAAAGTACACCAATCCGAACTTACAAAAGGTTATTGGCGGATGAAAATCAAAGATCAAGCTTACTATTACCACATCAAATTAGCTGGATAAGGCAAAAATGGGAATGGATTCACCCTATAATAAAGCATTGTGGGATTAAAACACCTTATAAATGATGGGAGAATAAAAACTAAAACGAATAGAAAAATAAATCGATGAAATTGGGATGGCCAAAACAGTCAGAGGTTGGTTAGTAGTGCATCTCAAAACTGCATTTTTATTATTCAGCATTGCCAATTTGGAAACTTCAAAAAAAGTACTTGCCCAGCGGATGAAAGAAGTGCTAATAATAAAGAGGCAAGCTTGGTTTCTCCTTTGGCTTTATTAATTGACCGAATTAGAAATGAGAAAAGGGGAAGACCGCAAAAATTTATGGTTCAACAAATATTCAAGAGACGAAGAAGGAAAAATAAAAGTATTTTGAGATTTTTAGAACCTGAATATGTGAACCAACGACGCAAGAAGTTGGGTTTATTCTACGTTGGAAGAATATGTTAAAAATTGGGACATTAATTTTGGGATGGAAACAAAAAAAGAAGAAGTAAAAAACATTTCCTTTTTAACCTGATTTTAAAATCAATAATTATATTACAAATGAGACCATTAGCTATTTTCTCCTTTATTATTATACAGCAAAGTTGGTTACTCCAATGACCACAACAAAAATACTTATTGACTTAAAAAAATGGAAAAGAAACATTTAAATATTAAGCATCTCTCCTAATATAAGAAGATAAAGTAGATTTTATATCCCAAATATTGTTCCGGGGACTTATAATGGATTTAATACCATCGATTCTACAAAAATATTTAAAAAGCAATTTTATACTTGAGGACAATTCCAGGGAATTAAAAGTAAAAAAGAAAGGTAATTCACGTTACACATTTTCGCTAAAAAACAAAATTCCGATTTAGAATATGAAGTTTTACAAAAGTGGAGGTGATGGTCGGTTTGGAACAATATAATTCTATGTGCTGGCACGAATTCAAGCCAAATAGTCGATTCTAATCAATTATCAATTAATTATGGATACTTCGAGAATTTTTAAAGGACACTCCTTTTGAAGAGAATTACTCAAAAACCAAATCAATTTTATGGCTCTAGTGGTATAATCCAACAGTTAGATCCATAAAATTAAAGATGTCTACCTTTCAATAACTATTCTAGGCCTTAATTGACAATCCAATTCTTTTTTCTGTTTCCAGATACGACAGCGTTTACAGTTGACAATGCCACTTTCAATATTGCTGTATATTCTTGAAACAGGAGTAGTTACTGCTGAAAAATTAAAACCTACGCTAAACTAAAACTTATGCAAAGTATCAACGACTATATGGCGTCATTTTTTAGTTGTATGATTATAACATTCATTTTTCTTACTCAAAGAAATTATGAGAATATGGACTTGGGAATTGTTCAAGTCTTTTGGATTGGATCTGCTTTAGACATTTAAAATTCATTCTATTACTTACATGACGTGAACAAAAGACACATCCTACAAAACAGTTAAATTGGATTGCATCTCATGAATTTTTCCATACATGGACACCTTAACTATAAAGAAGTAAAGAAATAAGTGACTTTAATTTGACAAACCCACGATGGTCGGCAACAACATTTGGTTTTACGAAGGTTTTACAGATTTATGCTGCATCAATGTAGCCGAAGGTATGGATTTACCTGTGTATGTTTGATTTCAAAAGATCAATTCATAACTCATTGACTATTAATTCAAAACGAAAATTTGAGGTCGTTAACTGAAAGCAGTAAGGACATAATTAACAAATAGTTTTTTGACTGTTAGGTAAAATTAATCAACTTGGAAATTTCTATGAAAAGTAAAACTGATTGCATTCGGTTTAGATGTAGAATTAATGATAAGAAAGTAATGGAAAATACCGACTAAAAACAACCTAAATTAACGATTTGAGTGATACTTTTAATTTGGAAACTTCATTCGAAGATGATTCAGTTTTTTTAGGTATTGACAAAATTGACTTATCCTGGAAACTTCAGTTATTCTAAGTAAAATACGTGAAGGGAAAGGAAAACCCCCGTCCATGGTTAAGTATTTCGATTTAATGGGTTGGAAAACTTTGGGAAGGGGGCGATTAAAGTCCCAAGCTTATGGTGAATTAGGGGTTTAGATATGATTGTAGGAAACAGACAAAAATTGTTATTTTAAAAAAAAAATACGAAAAATTAACTTTAGGACTTAAAAAGGGAGATACTTTAATCTCTGTAAATGACGTTGGAAGCTACTAGAGAAAAATTACAATAATACCCTTGTAAACTTATTATACCACCCAACTAAAAAATCAAGAAAATTAAGATAAAATTTGAGGAAAAGAAGAAATTCTATTATCAGGACAAGAGCATCGCGAAAACTAAAAAGTTAATAATACCATACATTTCTCAATAAACCAAAATAAGCCACAGAAGAACAAATTCAATTTAGCATCCAATTTTTTTTATAATTATCAAGAGTAACCCACAAAAAAAACCTCATTCCTTTTACAGGAATGAGGTTTTTAGTTTTATAATTCTCTGGCTTAGCTAATCTTAAATCGGGTTGTCTACTTTGGTTTTCAATAAAGCCAATTCAATTACTTTTCAATCATTTTCAGTTAACATTAATGAAACTTTAACCTTTTAAATAAGAAGCATCGATTTCAATCAATGTTCTTCTTATTGTTCTATCGACAAAAATGAATTCTCTTAATTATCAGGCTCGCTTTGCTGCTAATATTTCTTCTTGATCCTTCCTACTGGCAAACACTCTTTACCTCTTAAAGTAATCCACCAGTCATTGGCTACGGATTCTTCTTTACTTTTCGTTGATGTAAATGCCGATTGCCCAAAGCAGTCATCCATAGAAATACCTGCCGATGGGCCGTCTTTTGGAGTCTCCTTTTCTGCACGTGTAAGTGACATTTCCAAGTTTTCGAATACTTCAGGCGTCCCAAGTCTTTAATGCTTCTGAATGCAGCTTTTTTAAATATTCCAATGCCAATGTCGCTGACTCTTTCATCACATTTCCTAAGTTTCCGCGTCACAGGGTAAATTCCCCGCTCCCTTACTCAAAACTCGTTTCTATGGAATAAAATATCTCCCACCTACTGAAGTTCAGCCCAATTCCCGGTAACTACACCTGCCACATCTTTCCTTTCGCGATATTTATCTTTAGAATGACCCAGGGTCCTAAATATGGCATTGTAATCGGATAACCCGAAATCTTTTGGATTCGTATTCTTCTTCTAAAGCAATTCGATTTAAAGCCGCAAAACAACGATGCTTGCCAGCTTTTTCTCTAAACCTCTTAACTCCTTGACTCTCTAGTGTATCTTCACATTACTTTTCAATGATTTCTTTCGAAGAATCACCACAATTCCGTTTTCTTAATCCCATGAAGATTCTAATAATCCTGGAATTAAATGTTTTTTAGCAATCTCAATCTTTTCCTCAAAAAACTGTATAAACCATTGATTTCAATGATTTTCCATTCGATCTCGCAAAGCTGGTTGAATCGCTACTTAAACTATTTGCTGTCGCGATGAATAAGATTTTAGACAAGTCATAATCCATTTCGATGAAATTGTTCATAGAAAGTGCTATTCTGCTCTGGGTCTAAAAAACTTCCAACATCGCTGATTGAAGGATCTTCCATGATGACATGCCTAGCTTATCTATTTCATCCAATACAATACAGGATAGATGTTTGGTTCTTTTTCAAAACTTTCTGTAAAATCCTTCCCGGCATTGGCTCCGATATATGTTTTTACGGTGTCTTCTCAATTCGGCTCACTCTCAATCCCACCCAATTGACAGCAACATATTTTTCTACCAAATGCTTCAGCCACTGATTTACCGTAAAGAAGTTTTACCAACTCCAGGAGAGTCCATATAAACATTAGAATGGAGAAATTTCATATCGCCTTTCAGTTTCAATATGCTAAATGCTCAATGATCTTTTTCTTTCAACTTCTTAATCCGAAGTGATCCTAGTCAATACCTTCTGTCTTCTTTAGGTCAAATTTATCTTTTGTATTACTCGCCCCCAAGGGTTAAATTCCAACAGTGTTTCCACATAATTTCACTGAACGGAATACTCAGCAGAAGAAGAAATTCATTCGTTGAAAGTTGCCCAACTCTTTCTCAAACCTTTCTTTAACTTCCTCGTCCACTTCTTCTTCAGCGGCCCTTTTTTCTTGTTATTCAGCTACTTCTTGCTCTTTGCGAGATTTTCGCCCAACTCTTCCTGAATCATCTTCATTTGTTTGGTGTAAGAAATATTCCTTTTGCTGCCTTATCAATGTCCGTCCTTCACCTCTACTTGAATGTTCGTTTTTCAACTCCAAACAATTGCAAGCTTTCGACAAATGGGTCAACAACATAAATGAGCGCTCCTTGTATTCTTTCTCAGAAAGTATTATGTTGCTTTTGCGGCCACTGTTGCATTTCATATTACTCGCGATAAATTTGATCAAGAAGGATGGCTCTCAATATTTTAATAGCAAAATTTGAAGCTCAGAAGGCAAGTTTGGTGATATTGTCAATATATGTCGACAATGACATGTCTTTAATAGAATCAATCAACGCACCGAGGATTGATTCGGTAGGTACATCTTCCACCTCATTAAGCTTTCAACTTTGCTCTATGATAAGGTTCTGTAGCTGTCAATTCTACAAATCTGGAAATCGTTTTACCTTGAAGATCACGTAGTGTTTCCATTCAGGCATGCGGAACATTTTCAAATCTTGGTACCGTACCAACGGTATTTCATCTGATTCAAAAACTGGATCTCAATCCTTATCATTCCAATTGTGCCACTACTTCAATTGTTTTGTCGCCTTATTGGCATCTTGAATCAATTTAATTGGATTTGTCTCTATCCAACTGTAATTGGAATCCACAAACACAGGAAAAAAAGCTACCGTATTTTTTAAGGGTAATATTGCAGTTCATCAGGTTTTCCTCAGAGTTTTCATTATTTTCTTCGTCTTCGATGTTCATTCCCAAATGGTATTAAAATTCGTGTCTCATCATCGATCATTCAGAAAAATGTAATGTTGATCGAAATTTAAAAGCTATTCTTCATCTTATCTCCTCTCGCTTTTTTTAGTCAAAAAAAAATGGCAGGCGATCTTTCATCGGATTGCCAATTTTAATTAGGGGTGGGTTATTTCAAGGTTGTTGCCAATTTCAGCAATCCGGCAATTCTTGTCAATTTCATTAATCTCATATATTCAGCAGCTTGATTAAAAATTGCGTTAAAATGGATTGACTGTTTCATCTAGGTTGATTCTCTGCGCTCCATCATTTTTTTGGCCTACTTCAAATTGCTTTTTCCAATCGGAAAGTTTCAAAGCCTTCGCTTCCTCCCAACTAAAACTTGGAATGTGTTTCAAAGGAAAGCCGCTGCCAAAAAACATTTGGCACAAACGCCAACCACAAAAGTTCCGGTATTGAAAACATTGTATTGATACCACTTTTAGAATTGGTCTCCCATGGCCCAATCCACAAAAACTGTAGGCCTGTATTCTTCAAATTGGATCCGTTAGAATAGTCCCAAACAACTCACTGAACCATAGGTTGTTTTTTTTCTCAAAATTCGAATTGTTGTTATCTTGCTCCTAAGTTGCACCATTTCTCCAAATTACTGAATTTTCCAAGAATCCTTTCAGACCTTTATTGAATAGCCAAAATATCACCGAATTATTTACCTCTCCTTCCTACCTTGCAGGAGGCCCCAATTGTAGTTGGACCATAAAATTTTAGTAGCACATTTTTAAGGTAGCATGTTCGTATCGCCAAAAAGGTCCTCGAACAATACTTCCCCTCCAGAATTCAGCGTCCATTACCTATATAAAATCGGACCATTTTTAGTGTTCAAAAATTTGCTTGCCTTCTACCGTGCTCTTCTTCTAAGAATATCAAATCCGCCATCACCTAACACTTTGTATTTGATGCATTCAAGGATTGACTTTTTTTCGGCCTCTAGTAATTTCCTGAAAAAGGTCTTGATTTCAATTACTGATCCATTAATTTTTTAAAAATCCGACGACCAATGTGGATGGAGATCGATCTGAAAAGAACCATAATTTTATTCCTTCCACTTTCCTTGAATGTTTTGTTGAAAATTATACTGTTTGAGTTGACTTAAAGGCAATCAATTTCGTCGTTAACAAATTAAGGCTAACTTCCATGGCCTCAATTTCTTCATGTCTTGATTAAATCTGATTAGGTAAAAACCGACCGTTGATATAGATGGTTTCCGTTTCACGCAAACGATTGTTGTATACTTATTGATAAATAATCAGCTGTTAAAAAGGAAACAGTTGTTTTTTTAAGCTCTTTTCCCTTTTCAGCAATTGTATCAATACCAATTTCGAATATTGTGCGCAGGTCTGTTAAAAGTAAACGGCATTTAAATCCAGTTCGGTAATGATCGTCAAATTAAAATTACATTCATCTGTTTAGTATATTTTAAAGTTCAAAAGTAGTGAAAATGGAAGCGTATTAATCACGAAAAGTTTACTAAAATTTGCCGCATGACAGAAAGATCAAGTCAAAAGGAATTGTCGCCATTTATTACTGTTTGATCATCGGAATTAGCTTTTTATCTTTGGTTTGAGAAAGTTATGCCCATAGGACGTTCGATTGTGACCAGATATGATTGGCAATAATTGCCATGTGCGATGTGGCTAAGTATCTATGTATTTTATTCAATACAAAAATTTGAAAAAAAAGATTAGAATATGTATTGGAAGATAGATGGGGAAGCTGAACAGAAAATGCAGCAAACCCAAACCGAAGAAATTAAAAAAAGATTAGATACGATTGTGGTAGAAGGCGAAGCTGGGGAAAATGGCTTAGTTTAAGTAATTGCTAACAGCGAAATAAAAAAGATCAAACTTCTATTACCATTGAGGACAGGCTTAAATGGCGGATGGCGATAAAGAGCAATCGAAGATTTAATTGATTGTGGCATTAATAAAGTTATCGAAAAAGCAGAAAATGTTTCCAATTGCCAAAATGGCAGGAGTTGCAAAAAGGAATGTGCCAGGAATGGGAATGTAAAATCTATTGGTGCAGTCCTAATTGAAGTCCTATTACCCATATTGGGAAACTCTCCATAGGTTGCTTTTTGATTCAAAAACATTCAGACAAACGATACCTGAAATTCAATAGCAAATCATTGAAACCCATCGAGCAGTTTAACCGTAGGCATAATCGTTCATATAATCGAGGAAATAATTTTCAACAACAGTTCTTCCTGAACCGGGAGTAATATCTTTCGTCTTTAGATGTAATGCACATTCCTGAATTCCAATTCGCATAGGCACCAAGGTCGATGAAAATTCCAGCTGAATGTTCTTTATTTTTTAGTTTTGAATCGATTTTAAAGAAAAAACTACTTCTAAGGCTTGTTTTGCAAACATTTCCATATCGTGTTGCACTTGCATTTGCGCAAATTTCTTCAATGAAAAATCTTGAACTGGGGCAAGATAATCTGGTCTTAAATACGATACTTCATTATCCCAATTCATAAACTTAGAAACCGGTACTTCGAAACGAATTCCAACGCTAAAAGTAGTTGAGTTACCCGTATTTAATTGCGCAGCTACTATCTCCTTCAGAAGCTCCAATTATAAATCCATACGTTAAAAAAGCGGTGTTGAGTGTATTTCGCCTTATTGGGTCTTTTTTTAGGAATGGTCCAGGTCGTCCAAATTTCGATTTAACCCCATTCAAACTCTTTCATTCTGAGCAAATGCTAGTAGAATAAATAAAAACAAAGGCAAGGAAAGGTAATTAATCGCATAGGGTCGTTAAATTTGGCCGTTAGAAAAACAAGACACAAATATATGATTAATGATCTTCAAGTGATACCAGTTAACACAACCCACTCCAGCAATGACTTATCGGCAATGATTTTTGCAAGCTAAAAAAGTTGGGGACGATGTTTTAGGTGATGATCCAACAATAATAGAACTAGAAACTTATTGCTGCGATCTATTTGGAATGGAAGCCAGCTTTATTCTGTCATTCTGGCAACAATTGACCAATCCCAAAATTGCTATTAAAGTGCATTACCAAAGCATGGAGAAGTTGATTTTGCAAGCGACAATTGCACACCATTTATATCGATATGAAGGTGGAGGAACGGATTTAATCAGGATTATACCACTCGCTTATTGGATGGTTGAAAATCGGGGAAAGAATTACAGCCGAAGATATTGCTCAAAATATAAACCCGGATGATGTTTCATGCCCCGCCCACACCAATTGGTCTCCATTAGGAAAACACCTTGCAATAAAGGTGGTGTAAAGCATTTACGGATTTCGATGAAATAAAAAAAGATTTGCCGCAAAACCTTTGTCAAGCAAAAATCAACTCCCCTTTCATTTTAGATGGGCGCAAGATTGTTCAATTGGCCTTAGTTTGAAACGCAACAAACAACCTGCTGACTAATGGGCGAAACCAAAATTCGACTCCATTTTCTATTTTGTTTATTTCAAAAAGGATTAGGAGATCCTGTGGGTTCTTTTTATTAAATAAGGTAAATTCATTCCTTCATCCAAGAAGATCAAGAAGCAATCCGAAAAAATATTTTAGGTGGCGGGGGAATGCGAAACAAGCTGGCTTTTTTAGCTGCCGCAGGGGGATGTTTTTGCCGCCTCAAAAAAAAATTAAATTGTTGGGAACGATTTGAAGGGAAGATCCACCCCAAAAATTAAGCGAAATTTTTTACCCACATTTAGGCAAAGGGAAAAATTGTTTAAACAGTCATCCACCCTAGTAGGAAACCATTGTATTAAAAAAAGTAGAAACAAAAAACCCAATTGCTTATATTTTTATTTTACTTATGTTTTTTTCCATTTTTTTTTCTATTCTTTCCTCCTCCTTTTTTTTAT
>Ga0163217_1014371_pt1 | contig 13941 bp, 14 predicted proteins | sample SynspAceP_FD_185933 | JGI IMG/M metagenome (GOLD analysis project Ga0163217, IMG submission 185933) | Saline lake microbial communities from Ace Lake in Antarctica - Synechococcus sp. Ace-P (PacBio error correction) | ecosystem: Environmental > Aquatic > Non-marine Saline and Alkaline > Saline ... | reverse complement strand
AAGAAATGGTTGACGTTGGACCAGCCATTGCTGCCCTCCTCCAACACACAAGGAAACACTGCCATGAGAACAAAAACGCTTCCTGCTCCAAGCCACTCGCCAGGCCGTCCAAGTGTCGGGCGATGGCCGCAGGTATTGGCCCTGGCTGCGCCCCATTGCGTGGCCAAAGCTGTCACGTGGGGGGACGATATAAAGCCAACGATCACACCCTCGACCATAACGTGCTGCAATACGGCATGAGAACAACGCCCAGGCGCTGGAGGCCGCTAAACCAGGTCCAATAGCGGACAACATCACAAGCTGACCCCAAGCTGGTCCTACTCCTTCGGGCGATGAAAACACGCGGCACAGATCCAGGCAATCATTTCATGAGGGCGTGATTTACGTAACAGAGACTCTTACTCGCGCATCTTCGCCCTGGATGCCAAGACCGGGCGCACGTCTGTGGAGCTACGCTCATCGCTGCCGGGATGACATTCGTCCCTGCTGTGACGTGGTCAATCGGGGGGGCTTTGCGATCTTATGGCGGACAATGTTTCTTCGGCACGCTGATGCTGTGTTTGAGTAGCGACTGAACAAGGATACCGGCAAGGTTGGCTGTGGACGTGAAAAAATTTCGGTGGACCACCAGGCCGGTTACACCATGACCGGTTGACCTACCATCGTCAAAGATCAGAAAACCGGCAAAGTCATGGCTGGATCCATGGCTCCTCGGGCGACGAATTTGCGTAGTAGGCAAGCTCTTCGCCCGCTGACCGGAAAACCGGCAAGAAATTCTGGATGCGGCCCTTCGTGAAGGGCCCATATTGGTCGCCTGAACGGCAAGGACCAGGTTACGCCCCGGGTGACGATAAAAGCCCCTCTGGATCCGGATGATCCGAACTCGCCCACTGGCAAGGTTGAGGCCTGGAGCCAGGGTGGCGGGCGCACCCTGGCAGAGCGCGAGTTTCGATGCAGAGACAATACCATCATTTTATCGGCGCCGGCAATCCCGCGCCCTGGAATGGCTGGGCGCGTACCTCCAAAGACGGCCAATAACCTTTCTGATTACGGGACAGCCTCTAACCTCCGGCCAGGGTCGGGCGTGGACCCCACCGTTGAGGTCAAGTGGTTCTATCAGCACAATCGCCCAACGAGACGCTTGGGATTTTCTCTGGCAACAACGAACTTGGTGCGTGCTGTTTATTACCAGGACAAGGCTGAGCCAAAACCCTTGGAAGCACTGCTCCCGCTGATTCGTAACCGGCTTTTTCTATGTAGATTGGATGCGGAACAACGGCAAGGCTGGCATGCCTTCCCCTTCGCTCAGATAACATCACCTGGGCAAAGCCACCATCGACCTGGAAGACTGGGCCGCCCGTAGGAAAACGAAGGCCAGCGCCCCGCTCGGCTAGAGCCCGGCAGGAAACGCAGCGAAGCGGTAGAGGTATTCACCCCTTTTCCTGGCGGCAAAGAACGGAAAAACCCCATGCCTACAGGAGGATACCGGGCTGTTTCTATGTTTGCCCCGCCCAAACCACTGGAAAGAGGACTACTGGACCGAAAGAAGGGGTCAAGCTACAACAAAGGCTCTGCCATACCTGGGTATTGGTGTTCCGGATCAAGGCGTATGTTATGGACGACCATGTTGGTATTTTGCGTGCGATGATCCACTACGGCCAAGGATCGAGTGGGACACAAAGAACCACTGCCACTCTGGGGGGCGTCTTGGCGACGGCGGGCAAACTTGGTCTTTACGGAACGGGTGATGGTTTAACTTCAAGCCTTCGGACGCCAAAACCGGCAAGGAAGTCTGAAAGAGTTCCAGACCGGCAACCGGAATCATTCACCGCCTAACCTGGGAATGGGGATTGGCGAGACATATATAATCCGGTGTTACCACCGGCTACGGCGGTTTTTGCAGTTGCCCTCTCTGGGGTGGCGGAGATGGCGAGCTGACCAAGCCCGTTTGCACAGGGCGGTTCGTTTCTGGGTATTTTAAACTACCTAAGCTGGATACCAGCAGCGCCAAAGCGTTGGAACCCGTAACTCCATTTAAACCGTTGAGGCACGCCCGCACCACGACCCGGGGCCGTTTGCCATGGAGCTGGAAAACAATGAATCGCTATTTGCCACAAGCTTTCTCGTTGGGCATCATCGCTGCCCAATCCTTGGCCGCTCAAGATGCCGACCCTCGCGGAGGAAGATGTGGTCACCGTGAACGCTGTGCTTTTGCAAGCCCGCACTTCCGCTGTCTGCATTGACCTGGCGCAATGTCTGAACCCTGCGCAAAGACCTGCGCAAGGCCGACTTGTGGGTGCGACTTGCGCGGCGCTGAACTGCGAACATGCACGGCTAGATCAGGCGAACGATGGCCAAATGCCAGCTGGATGGGGCCAATCTCAATTCGCGGCGAGTCATGCAACAAACCGCCATTGCGGGGTGTAAGCGCAAGTGGGGGCCAGCTTTGTTGTGCGGCTCAGGCTGGAACCTGAACAGCACCACGGGCGGTCAGCTTCAAGGAGGCTGATTTTACCGGGAGCCAACCTGAATTTGCCCGTTTCAGTGGTGCCAGCATTGCACGACGCCACGCTGGGGCCGCCAAACCTGGAGATTGGCCTGGTTACCCAAGAGCGGGATCTAAAGGGCGCGATCTGCGCGGATGCCAATCTGCAGAATCAAAGCATGAAACCACGCCACACCTGATCTGCACTGATTGAGTGGTGCCCGACTGCCACTACGGCACCTTTTCTCAACATGCACATGAGCAAACTGCACTGCCTTGCCCTGTCGATTGGGGAAAGTGGACACATGCTGAACGCGCTTCAAGCCACCTGTACACGAATGCCACCGGTATCGATAGCCAGGTGGACCAGTTCGGTCAGGGAGCTGGACATTCAGTTTCTGCTGAGCACCGTCGATTATTCGACACCGTTCTTGCTGCTAATGCACAAGCTGGCTGGCAATGGCGCTTGGAGGGTTGCCCTTGGCGAGGGCATGCGAAGATTTCGAACTCGCGCTGGTCCATGCATTTGAGCCGCTGGATCCAGCTGCCAATCGGGTACCGGCACAGGGCAGCTGGGTGGCCAATTCCTGCTCGTAAACGCTAGCCCTCCCAGCAAAGCGCCGTACTGCCCGAGTAACACATCAGGCGCTGACGCATTTGGTAGATTATAGCCGAGTGCGGCCAGCAGGCAATGCCTGGCAAACCAACGGCAGTTCATCATGGCATGCTGAAAAACCGAGCGCAGAGACGGCCAGCGCAGCAGCAGGCGCCTAGCGGGTTCAATACCGCTGATGCCGGTCGCCGATTATCCAGCACACCAGGTCAGGCACTCGTTTGCTGCGGCGGCGCTGAATCGCCTCTTCTCCGCTGGTGGCCTCGCGGATCGGGGCTTGCCTGGCTAAGCTCATGGCCAGCAGGCTGGATATTAGCCTGGCGAACAATTGGCGTGACATCAACAACAGAATATTCATTGCTTGCGAGCTCCTTCAGAAGGAATGGTGAGAGCCACCAACACAACCCAGCCAGGGCTGAGAGGTCACTTGCAGTGTGCTCTTTAGGCCAGCGCGGCGCCGCTCCTGCATTGATCGCATTTACCCACTCCACAAAGATTCGTCCTGGTCTTTCAAGCCGTGGCCATCATCCTTGCACGCTGACTTGCAGCACCTTCGTCCTGGAGCACCAAGCCGCACCCATACGGAGCCGGGCTTTCGGCACTGCCGGCGGACGTTGGTCAAGGTTCCTGCAACAGGCCGATACAAATGCGGTGCGTTTGCTCGGTTTGGAGGGGCGGTAAAGCATCATCCAAGCTCAAGCCAAACACTGGATACCTTGTTGCTTGCTGCCCATTGCCAGCCAAGTTGCGCCGCGCCTGCCTCAAGCCGAGCCGGTCTAGCACCACGGATTGCAAGATCTTTCACCAGTGCCCGATAGCCGCGCTGTAACCCACCACATGCCTCAAGAGGCGCTGCGCATTGCTTGCGAACCCAGATTCGGCCGGACGGGCTGACTCGCAAGCATGAGGCTTGGGCGCGGATACCGGTGAAGGATATTGCCCCAGTCATCATGCAGGCAATTGAGCAAGCTGCAGCGCTCTTTCTCCTGCCAGCGTCATTCAGCGCCCGGGTTAGCTGCTGATTGCTCGCTTCTTGCTCGCCTGGGCAATGCCCTGCCATAAGGTTGAAGCGAATTTTGGCCCAATGATTGAGTCGGTCTGGACTGCTGGCGCCAGTCGGCCTGCAATGTTTGCCTTACCCAATCAGGCTTGCATATGCTTCAAGCAAGTGTCGATAGGCTTTTAGCCCTCGGCGTAAGGACAGGTGGATAAGCCCAGTAACGGGGACAATACCAGGCGGCGCCAAAATACGGCCCAGCAGCAGGCAACACTGACTTCCAGACCTACCTCCAATCATCCGCCGGGTCGGCGCTGATTCGCCACTCGCTGGGCCAGTCTGGAGCAAAGTCCAAGATAGACGGGGCGCAAAGGGTTCGTCTTTATCGCGGGTTGCATCGGCGCAGCAGCCATGCAGGCACTGCGCTTGTGGTGGGACGGTGTCGATGCCTGCGGTTGGCCAGTGTCGTCGGCGCGCGCGATGCGCACATGACGCAAGTCATCAAGCACCTGCCACAACGGCGAAAGCTGATGTTGAGCCATTAGCTTTCAAACAGGCTCAGGGCCATTGCCCGCCCCCCTTGCAGTTTCCCGCACAAACGTCTTTTTCCGCCTGTTAGCAATACGCCATGATGGACCAGCAATACCAGGCTAAGGCCGTGCCACCCAGATCGTCAGTCGCGTTTGCAGGTCGAAATGGAAGCGGCATGGGCGTATTCCTTATTGGCGTAAGCAGAAGAACCATTTCTAAGCTTTCGGAATAAACGCCGGGAATACTTACTTGTGGTACCGTGATTGTACTTTCTTCATATTTACCAGGCTCCTGCAGCTCCCATGCTGGGTCCAAAGCCAAAGGAGTCCCCGCGCTCGTTGATTCTGCATTTCCTGCTGTATTTTCTAGCCGTCCTCAGCGCCCAGCGTGGTGGCCAGCAACAGCCAAGCCGACACGCTGATGGGTCAAAATGGCTTATTGTCAGTTGGGGCTCCTGACCCAGTACCGATCATGAGTCCAATGTCATTCCGAGCCGTCGATTCGGCGGCGCAGGAGTGCGCAACTGGCAGGTGGCAGGACACAACAGATTACCCGGGCGCTTTCTGAACACGGGAATATCAATTTGCTTATCGCCTCTGAAGCGCGTTGCAGGCCACTCTGAAACGCGGGCCAGAGCACTGCACGCTCAAGGTGTACGGCTTTCGTCACCAAACTTGCCCCGCCAGGCTTCTGGCCGCGAACTGGCCAGTGAAGTTTGCGCTGATAGCCTGCTTGATCAACGGCTGGCAGCTACGACGACAAGCTGCGCACTGACCAATAGCCTGCGAACGTGCTGGCATACCTGCCCAGGCCGGGCCATGCTGACTGATTGCGTCTGGCGCAATTCTGACAGTACGCAAACTGACGCGCTAGTGGTAACTGATCAGCGGCCCCACGGATTGGCCGGAACATGGCTACGCCGCGCGCTGAGCGCTCGGCCCCCAACGATTCGGCCACAAAATCGTTGGCGAGAAGGTCTGGAGCTTCCGATACCGATCTGCGCCGCCAGCGCACAAGCGGAGGTGCCTTTGGTTCAGCCAAACAGCGAGTATGACGTCGTAGTCGTGGCTGATGAGCGTTTGGTGGATTTTGGCAGAATCACATCCCTTACAACACCGGTTACCCAACGGCCGGTAGGCCGGCACTCAGGGACTCACACCCGGGCCTGGCACAAGGTGGTAGGAGACCTAACGGCGCTGCCCAACTGCAGACAGCGCTGTTGAGCAGGCGGCCGGCCGCTGGAGAATAGTCGGACTTCGCCGCATGGCTGGGGTATTCCGCACCTTCGGGGCGGGCGAGTGACCACATTGGGCAGCACCGACGCGCACGATCAGAGACTCAGCCCCCCCTTATCCGACAAAAGCTTTGCTCGGACGGTTTTAAGGCAGGGAAATGAGCTATACGCACCTGGAACGGCCAACTGCGCCAGCCCATTGCGCTGGCATGCAACCCCGCGCCACTGGTCAGCAACTCACCACAGGGAAGGGCTTTCTGCACCAAGACCGATCTCCGACACTCTGGGGTTGAGACCACCTGAAGCGAATGCGGGCTACTTTGATACCGGCCGGGTCAACCGAATAGTCCAACAACAAGAATCAGGAGTACTCCATGTACAAGACAAGCCACGCCACATCACCCCTGCCCGCCCAGGTCGCCCTACCAACCAAGAGGCCAGCTTGTCACTGCTTGCAGGCGCGCTGTGGTCCGCCGCCTAAGGCCTCCAATTGCCCTGGCCGAAACACGCCAAGCATTAAATACACTCGTGAGCAACGAAAAAGGGACCAATACGTTTCAGGTGACTTGATCTGGACAGCATGCAGGTAGTAGGAAACCATGATGTGGGCCTGCGTCCGCGGCGGATTTTGCTTCTCCAGCGATAACAAGGCTGCTGTATATCTGCGCAGGATTCAGACCGAGTACCAAATCATCGATTTCTGCGTACCCGCAAGATCATCAAGAGCTATGCCTTCAGGGCGGCCGACCGGAACAATTCGCGCTGACAACCCTAATGATCGGCTGGCTGCTATATCTCAATGAGGATGACGCACTGGTCACTGTGTCGACGTGAAACAGCGAAAGTGCTGCGCGCGATTGATGTGGGGTGTCGAGCGGAGGGTATGGCGTCAGTCCGGACGCAAATTGGGGCGGCAATACCAGTGAAACCAGGCAACATGTTGCACTGGATCATACCAGCACCAATACGCTGGTAGGGCCTTACCTTTGGTGGACCAACGGCCCACGGCACGGTGGAAGTTCAGGCAAGGATAGTCGTCTGCTGTGGGCCCGGCGAGATTTCGCGGCACGTAAAAAATTAGTTGATGTAGCCAGCAAGGATGTCACCACACCATCAACTGCGATCAAGGGCAATTCACCCGGATCGTATTCCAACCGGTGGGTCAAGCTCAGTGGACGACGCGTCGGTATGCCTTTGTTGCCCCTCGGCCCGGCGAATCATGGTGGCCGTTGTGGACGCCAAAAACTATGAGGTACTTGATACATTTGGTAGGCCGCCGCGTTTTGGCACAATGACCTTCAATACCGACCAAAACCAGACTCTTGATTACCAACGGCGTCAGCGTTGATGTCTCGGCTGATCGAGGTGGGATCCACTTAAGGCGGTCATCATCAAAGTTGGCCGCTACCCTTGCGGGTGTTGTGGTTACCACCTTGAACGCTCAAGTTGCTTTTGTTGCGCCTTGCAGTCGAGGGGTTCAGCTAACATTATGGCACCAAGCTCGCACTGGAATCAGGTCAGCTTCGCACTTGAGTCCGGGGGCGGTTGAACGCCGTGCTGGGGCCCCAATGCGGGCTTGTAAAAGCACCCCTGGATGGCACGTGTTCAGCCGGTTATACCGGTTGCAACACGGCGACATCCGGGTTGCGGCGTGTCCCTTGCGCCGGCAACCGGGCAGGCTTTGCGGCCAGCTCGGATGGTGGTGTCCAAGCAAAGCACGTGTACCTGCGACCTGAGCGTACATCAAACCTCGCCTACCATGCCGCCTGCATGGTTTGAGCGCCGTTGCAGCGGCGCTCAACTAGAAAGGAACTGGCCCGCCAGTCCTTTGCTGCAGCAGCACCAGCACACAGCGCGTGCGCGAGCTAGAATGGGAGGCATCGAGGCGGGGTGGAAATCGCCCGCGCGGCTGTTGCAGTCAGCCAGGACATCCTGCTGCTCGACGAAGCCAGGCGCTGGCTGAGATGCAGCCAGCCCGTCATTTGCGCTCAACCAGGCATATTCGTATTTGTGCGCAGAGCGGGAGCTTACCGTGGTCTGGGCCACTCACCTTGATGACGAAGGTTGATTTGAAGTGACCGGTGGATCGTGCTGCATCCGGGCGTGTCCTAGGCGGCTGACCAAGCTGCGGCATCACGCTCAAACGCCCGCCAGCTGAGTGACGCCTTCGCCACATGACCCAGCCGTAGGAAGCTCCGGACATGGAGTTCGGCTTGCCTTATCTGGCCTGCCTTCACGGTGTGCTCAACGTGAATGGTTTTGCGCTTCTGATCAGCAGGCGTTCACGCTTCTCAGCGCGCTGGTACGCCCCTGCTCTGGTTGCTGCGGTCTTTTGCCGCGGGTTTCCGCGGCAGCGTTGGGGGTTCCTCGATCCATGGCGCTATGCCACCTATATCACCTACGAAACCTTACCATTCTTGGCCTGGGCTGCTGTTGATGATATGTATTGTTCAATGCATGCAGGCATCGCTGTCGATTGGATACGACCGCGAAATGACGAGGCAGCATGCGCGCGCTTACTGTGTGTAATGATGCCCCTGCCCGGGACCCTTTCTGCTATGCGGATCAAGCAAAAGCTGGTTGCGCGCGCTGGTCTCCTTGATTTCCAGGTGTACGCGTTGGCTGGCGGAAGCCTGGATGTTCGATATTCAGCACCACTTTGGGGTTGATAGCCGCAGCCCCCCAGGCTCCTGGCAGCCCTGCTGCTGAGTGGCACTGGGATTGCTGCTGTCCAACGGTATTACGCCAGTTGGAGAACTTCGCCGGCGATGATGAACTTCGTCATATATTCCGATGTCTTTCTTTTCATCCGGCCCACTCTACCGCTGTTGAAGATGCGCGAGTCTAGCCGATAATTGGTTATACTGGATATGCACTTGGAGAATCCATTTCACGGGGCATACGGTCGAAACTGGTGCGATTACGCCATGTACTGCAGTTTCAATGGTCAGGCCTTGCTGGTGCTGCCTGATGCCTGCTGATCATCGTCACCAAGCCGCGGCCTGTCGTCAACTTTTCAACCCCCATGGGCCCCATTTTATTTGGGGGGGGGGCCCCCCGGGGGGGGGGGGCCCAAAGGTGCGGGGGGGGGGGGGGGGGGGCCCGGGGGGGCCCGGGGGCCCCCCCCCCCCAACCGGGCGATTGATTGCGGTTGCGGCGATAAGAATTTACTACTTTTAGTATGCTTTACTGTTGCATGTATTCATTGCATACAGACTACTTCGGGTTTGTAATGCTCAAGCAGCAATGCTCGTGCGATAGCGCACCTGTCCTACCCTGCGCACCAATAAAACAACAACAAATGTAGGTTGCACTGGCCATTACAGATACTGATAGCCCGACGTCACCCGCTATTTCGCGAGCCCATCTGCACTGTCATCAGCACGGCTTTGCTGGCGCCGAGCGATTGAAACTTTTAACGACCCTGGGACAGCGCCCTGCTAATCGCCACGGAGCATGACGACCTGGCGACCTTATTTATGCTTCGATCTCACATGCCTGGCATGCACGGATTGAACGGACCTGATTACACTGTCGCAACGAATCCCGGTCTCATTCCGTGGTCATTGTCTCTGCCGAAGAAGACAGCAGGGTGTGTTGCAGGCATCACCTATGGTGCGTCGGTTTTATAAACAAATCCGTCCCCAAGGCGGAAATGACCAAAAAGCCATCGGAAACAGATCAGGCCGGCAATGGTTACCTGCCTTCAGCACATTATTCGCTCCAACCGCGTTATAACCCGGCGCCACCCCGTAGGAAACATCCCCAGTTAGCCTGAGACTGCTGTATGCGCTGACCCGCACAGCAGACTACTTGGTCCTGGAACGCGTAATGGCCAAGGGTGAGTCGACAAACAGATTGCCTACCATCTGGAAAATGCCGAAACCACGTGGAGGCGCTGTCTCGGCGATTTTGCGCAAGCCTGAATGTGGCATAAACCGGGTCCAGGCATACTATCGGCCAAGCGATGTGGACTTCAGGCTCCTACTTGAGACGTTGAGGATAGCCTCTATCTGGTTTGCGCGCGGCGTGCTCAGTAGATGGCTGATATTTGCGGCCTTGAGCTTGATTGGGCTTTGGACCGGCTTGTGCATTCAGAACGTGCCCAACTGCACCGTACTTGCAGCTTCATGCTCGTTGCTGTAATTAGCGGTGATCGCCAACACCCGGTAATGCATGCCCCGCCGCGCATGATAGGTCCCACCACGTCCACGCCGTTACATCGTTGTCCAGGTGATAATTCGGCTATCAGTAAATCAGCTGCCGCATGAAAAAGCTTATTCCACCACGGAGCCACCGGTCCTCTTCAGACAAAGGCCGGTGACTATCCTGGCAGCCCCAACCTTCCAAGCATGTTGCGCATAAGCGCACATTCGAGGCGGTCGTTATCCAGCCACCCATACCCGGCGCGGCCCTGTAAACGGTAATCCAGGGCGACAGCAATGCCGTGACCTGCTCAGATTGAGCAGCAGCCGCCCTAAGGTACATCCACAAAACACCGAGCCTCGCGCCTTCCCAGGAACGCACCGAATTCGATGCCCGAGCATCCGGGCAATCCTTGTCGACAATTTGCCAGCCCGACCCCAGGCCCGCGATCCTTGCGTATTTAGCGTTGGGGTGACCCGCTTTGAACTCTTGGAACCACCTCAAGACAGGCTTGTCGCTGGGCATACCCATACCGGTGTTCCCAGACTTCAATACGCAGCCATGCTCTTGCGAGGGCAAACCGCAGGCGGCGTCCGGATTGCGGCTATAGCGGATCGCATTGTGAGAAATTACGAAGGATGCGGGCCAATAACTGGGCATCGCTGCAGGGATCACTGCATCACAAGCGACAAAAACGCATAATTTCAGGCCTTCCACCGCAGCGATCTGCCGGTACTTCTATTGGCCAGGCATTGTCGAGCAAATTCGGAGGAGTTTGAACGCGGCATATCAGGCTTTATGACCCCGCATCCAGCTTGGAAAGAATATTCCACAACGTACCCAGCAGATTTTTCCACATCGCCAAGCGAATGACTGACCTGAACCGACATGAGCAGACTACTGGCGGCTGGCACCTCGTAGTTCAAGGTGAGCGCTCCAGTAAAACAGAGACGAGGCCGCATTTCAGTGGCTGAAGGGCAGGGTCGTGGTGACCGCCGCCAGGAATTTGGTTTTTCGACATATTGCCGCTCTGACCTCGCGCTTGGCCTTTCGCGCAAGCGTGCTTCAGGCCTGGGCACGTTTTCGCTGATTTTCCTGACGCAATTGCGTGTTCAACTGAGTCAGTTCCTGAGTTACGTCAAGCACCCGCTGCTCCAGGTGTGATAGGCTTCATGCAAAAGCTTCTGCAGTTGCGTCGCCGATCGGTGGATATCCCGAATCGCACAAATACCGATCCCGGCCTGCGCATCCCGGATTGGGGCACGTAAAGGAACGCAACAGATAGCGTTCCTGATTCCTGGGGCTTATGCTCAGCAAATTCAAAGGGACGCTTTCGCCCTGAAAGGCGCGCTCTATATAGGTTTAGGCGTGCCCAAACTGCTCTGGGACATATTGCACCCGCTGCAGGGCTTTTACTTCTGGCTTCGCCGCGCCCGCCAGCCATACCATTCCTTTCATACACCTTTATTTGCGTGAACTGGTAGGTTCAAGTTTCTTACCCACATATGGCGATCAGCGCTGGTGCAAACGTGATCGGTAATCAGCCTGACCCAGCTTCACTCCTCCACGCAGCCCTTGCGTACAAGTACACGCTCAGGTTAATGTCGGTATAGGTGTTGACGTAAACCGCCCACTGGGGTCGGGTTTGGGGGGGGGGGTGGCGTACTTCGAGTTACCCGGCCGCTTGCTTAATCGTTGTCTGCAGTCTTTTTGTGCGGGGCGCTGGAGAAACCCTTGCCTGGCTAGGCGCAAGGAAACTTAGTTCGGTGTCTTCCATTGACTTCAGCAAGGGGGCGATGTGCCTCGATTGGTGCTAGACCCAGCCAGCTCCAGAAGCGTCCGTTCCAAACCTTCCAGCGCACCTTCTTCATTAACCACGGCTACGGCTGGGACAGGCTATTCAACAGTTTACGCTGTAACAGCCCGAGTTCTTTTGCGCAAGGCTTTTTTCTCGTCGTGCGGTTTCCGATTGCTTGAGATCAGGTAATTGGTGTACATGATCACCAGGCCACCTTCGCTCGGTTCAGGCGTTCGCTGGACTTGCACCCCAGGCGCTGCGCCGACGCAACTGGTAAAAGCACGTGGCCGTCAGCTGCCGCGTCTACTTCGGTACCAGTCCGGTTGCGGAACTGCTAAACCGCTTGATCTCGGCCAATGGCAGGTGGCCCGCTTTGACGCCGCCAGCCGTACCTTTCCAGAAGGCGGCCAAAGCGGCTATTGAACAGCACGATGATCGTTCGTCCTGTCGAAACAACACAAAGGCGGTCAGAGACGCTTTCAATCGTATCTGTTCAAGTGATGGTGGGCGCAGCTCGCGGCGTTGCGCCCTGGCATCGATCAGCAGGCGGTTGCTTGGCCTGCAAATTCGGCCATTGTTTCGTTAAGGCGGGCTTCGGCTCGCTACACTGACTCGGCCCAGCTCCCACCGAGTGCTGAAAAGCCGCGTTACTTTCAGGTACGTTGGCTGGAGCCTGGACTCCACACGCTCCAATCAGCGCCGCATTGATGCGCCGCAGTTTGTTTGTTCTCGACACGCAGCGCTTTGCAGTTCAAGCTCTCTTGCTGTCGCCAGGTAGCACTTCATGCAGGTATGGCAAAGGCTACCCCGGTAACGCTGGTTGATTATGCATCGCCGGTTTATTATTGCTCACCGTAGTATTGAAGCCCACTACCTTGTTTTGCGGCGAGAAAGGCCGGACAAAGGCTGTTCATCTTCCCTCGCGCAGTCAGCTTCCATACGCGCAGAAAACAATGCAGCCAATGATCAGTACTTGGCTCGCCCAACCTCTGGCGATTTTTCCAACTGCAGACGCAGACCCGCAAACAGGGCCAGGTTGCATGGCGGTGAGTTACAAATCCGGTATCCCACTTGCCAGTAAAAGGTCAGGCTGTGATCCGCGTTAACCCGCTGACTTGGGAGCGGACGTAGAACGGTCACGAATGCGCACAGGGCGAGGGGGCGTTAAGGCCAAGGTCGAGAGGCTTTAGCTCCTCAACGGAACCACCAGACGGGGTACTCTTCGGCGGCTGGGTTCGGCGTTGAGTTTCCAATACGGTACGGCCTCACTGTCTGCTTGCGGTGACCACCAGTTTTGTGCGTTTCATCGGCTTGGCATGTTGATGGGTGGTGAACACTTCAAAATCCAGCAGGTATTGATCATGACCAAATAACGGCCGCGCCAGTTGTGAAATCCGCTTGAGTTAGACATTTTTTGTTGTGTGGCTCAGATGATTATCAAATCACCTGCGGAGCCGCCAAATGGGGAATACTTACAGAGCCGTATTTCAAGTGGACAAGCACGACCTCTTCCGTGCTAGACAAATCCATCCCAATAACGTGAGGCAAAGGGTATGGTTCTTTTAATCGGCGCCAGGATTCACCTGCGAGAGTGATTGAGCATTCTGGCTCTACCGCCGCTGCGCGTCAATACCAGGGGTGGAAATTGTCCAGCGCGCGAATCAGGTTGCCAATTCCAACAAGCAAAGGCGTTGGCATCAAAACCGGATTTAGCGCTGATTGCAACCGCGGTCCGTATCCAGCTGCGCTAATCTTCGCCAAGCGCTGGTTACAAGGCCAATTTCACTTGTTGACCTTGCCACCAAACGCATTTCCAAAGCCCCACGGCGAGGGCTCGCCAAGCGGGTTTTAACTCTCGCCCGAGCAAAAAGAAAAAAAATTTACCAGCCAAGACTGGGATTGGCTGTAAACCTGAGCGGCCCAAGGGGCTCCCAGCGGCTTGCAAACCGGAATTGCGTGCGGCCTGGGTTTCATTGGGCGGGGTGAGGGGGGGAAAGCATTGTTCTGCGGTGCAGTGGCATGGTTTGTCGGGGCTTCCGTTGGGGAGGGGGGGGCCAATTTTGTTTTGTTTTTCCCAGGGGGGCATTTTTTTAAAAAATTCCCCTTCTTTTTCCTTTCCCCTTTTTTTTTGGGGGCA
>Ga0163217_1022009_pt1 | contig 13942 bp, 8 predicted proteins | sample SynspAceP_FD_185933 | JGI IMG/M metagenome (GOLD analysis project Ga0163217, IMG submission 185933) | Saline lake microbial communities from Ace Lake in Antarctica - Synechococcus sp. Ace-P (PacBio error correction) | ecosystem: Environmental > Aquatic > Non-marine Saline and Alkaline > Saline ... | reverse complement strand
TCATTTGCGCGGACCCAAGATTGGACCACCAATGGCGCAGAATGAGAAGTGTCCTTTCCCCCAAACCAATCGCCACTATGGTGCGCCGACCTTGCCGAAAAACCAGAGCCTACTAAACGATGATGTGTTCCCTCCTGCCGATGCTATCCCAAAAAAGGAGATATGTTTTTTTGGGAGATGTCCCCTACCGGCGGACATGGATCTATGGTTGGTCCTGCCAATGAAAGGGATAAAGCTGGTAAGGGCCATTCGAAAAAGTGTATGCTTTTCATTTATTGCCGGAGATCAGCATTTGGGTAGTTTTATTCAAGTATGGCATTGACAACATCCTGTATGATAGTGGTTACGCCTTTGCCGGTCCGGCATTGAACAATATTTGGCCAGAAGATTCTGGCCGAAGCTAAAAAGCGAGGAAAATACCTACGAAAAATCCGGCCTATGTTGGCGACCATGAGGACGGATTTGGAATAAAATATCTGTCCATGCCATAGGTAGATCCTTTTCAACACTGGTATTGGGCCTGCTATTGTTTCACAATTAGGGCAACTGGTTATGGCTTGTAACCTTCAACAATAAGGGAAAGAACACAGTCTAAAGATACCATAGCTGTCTTGTTAGGCCAAATGATATGCTAAACCACCTCATGAAGTCGTCAAACTAGTTAAATGTAGCAATATAAGTGACATGCAAGATGCTTCTCCGCATGCTGATGGTCTAGTGAAGCACGTACTAAACTCGCACTAATAAAAAACGAAAGAAATGCACACACATAGTCGAGAGCTTCATAGACGTATTCGTACGATAAAGCGAGAGCGATGCTTGGTTACCCCCTTTATAAAGTCGCCAGACGAAAAACCTAGCGTCCTGTGATTTCGTTTTCATGTAATCAAACGATACAAGACCAGTTGGTTTAGTTCAATAAAATTGGCAACAAATATCTACGTTGCCCCCCATAAGTCTTTTCCGATGAAGGAAAAGGTACAAATATACATCCTATAATCGCAGGATGTGAAAAACAATAAGAGTAAGACCTTAAAAAATTCCAGGGTCAAAATTAACGTAATGGTAAATAAAGAAGGTTGTTGAAATCGACCCTTGGTTAATAAAATAAACTATTTGAGTCACATAAATAAGTAATCCCAATTTTCTTAAACACTAAGAACAAAATTGGGATTCAATATTACTTGACACCTACAATTAGATTACCACCGTCTTCCCTGGAATGGTATATGATAGGTCCATCCCGATTAGGCTGAACCGGTGCCTGTGTGAATCCAAAGTTAATGTGTATCCGGGCGTGCAAGTCATTCAATTAACTTGGAAGTCATTCTTCCTCTCCCATTTAATACCTCTGCCCAGCAATAGGTGGCCCATTCCTACCTATTAATGGCACTCAAGTGCTTCATGCGCCATTCTCCGGCAATACTGATTACACCCTTGTTTACTGATAGATTCAAAAAGTGTAATATGCTTCTAACTGATAAGTGATTTGGATCAGCCTTCCACGGTGGGATAAATATCTCTCCTCATCGATATCTTTAATGAAAGCTATCTATCCCCGTAAGTTTCTTATTTAGCTCCCTTTTGTACCTTGAAAGTTGTTCTTGACCCTACTCACCAGGCAATATGCTGTCGACACTTTGACTAGCGGATTACAGCACCACTTGGATATCGTGTATCGTACAAAAATATGATTGGATCAAAAAAGATTCTCACCTACTGATCTTGCACTGTTGCCTTACTTTTCTACCTCCAAACCCCTATTGTGGCAAAAGAGGATACCTCTCCAATTAACAGTTGGCAACATCTTATGTTTACTTGAATGTGCTGCTCCAAATATGTTGTTCTACACACAAGACAGTTAAAATAATACCAATTAACGCATCTGATATTTCCAATTCCGATTGTTTCCAGGCTTGTCTCTCTCTAAAACCCCAAACCCCCGCCACTGTTCCAAAAACTTGGCCGAGACACAATTTTCTCCAAATCTTATTTATCTTTTATGTTGTAATGCAGTCTAAATAGAGCTGTCCTGATAATTGTCTTTGAAGACCTTACAGAACAACATTTAACTTTTTATTCCAGCCAACCTGTGCACGCAGGCAATACCTTACCTTAACCCCTGGAATATCTGGTAGCTACGTGGCTTTTCCAATTAACACTTGTGGCATGCTTGCCATAGCATTAGACAGCATATTCAAACATTGTGGTCAAATCCTTGGAGGAGTGGCCCAAAATAACCACATATCTGCCAGGGTTGATGCTTTTTTCAGCTCCAGGCAAAACCAACAAATTGATTTGCTCTTTGAACATTAACCTTTTTCTAGATGTTCCTTGTAAATTCGCTTTGTCTAAGTCATAAGACGCCTTGCAAGCTCCCGATCTTCAAAAGCAATCTTGCCTATAGCCAACCAAGTTTACTATTGGGGTCTGCGTTGCAAGGCCTTGTTGTGCACCATCATACAGGGCCGCAACCGTACCACGAACCCCCACAACCCGATCAAAGCTATCTTAGTTTCTTATCGTTGGCTAACATTTCTACGCATAGCATTCATTCTGCTCAATGGTAGTATAAAATCACATGCCCCGTGAACAAAGCACTTCTCACGGTCTTTAACATACACATCTTTCTCCTTTTACTATTTTAAATCATTTGGTCTATGCGGCTTACTCTGTCCCTTGATAGTTTTAAGTTATAAATACTTGAATTGTAGAGCATTACCTTGTTCAAAATATATTGAGACAATACGGGGACGCGTCAATGATAGAGGATAATTTGGAAACGTACAATGTACATTTTTACAGAATGGTAACTGAAAATTATTGTTAATCTGCTTATTCACTTATTATCTTAATAATAAGCAGATGAGATTAATATTTTATCAGTCACAAAACTATAGACCTGCTCCTTAAATTCTTTCCCCCTCAACACAGGTCAGCTTCCCTATATTTTGAATTCTACTTTTGGTTTGTCATCCCGGCATAAAAATCATCTCCTGGATGTTTCTCCTTATCATCATATTCTGAAGGGTAGATCCATTTGTTAGGAGATAATTGCCGCATTTACTCCGAAAAAGAATTATTGGCCTTGCATTTTCAAAGAATATCATTCAAAAAATGTGTGTGTTGACGACTCAACAGAGCGAATCCTCATTAATAAATGCCGACCGATTAAATACTGCTTCCTTCTATAGGAAGATGATAAATTGGTTCATAGGAAAATAAACTCATTAAAGTTGCATAATACTACTCGAAGAGTGTCATCCCTTGCCAATGGCTGCCAACGTATTGTCTATAAGGTATAGTAGGAAGTAAATGTGAATCATTAACCCTAGTAACGTTTCCCTTCTCGTGCATATGTTTTATCCACTTTCCAGTTATTTTTAGTGTTCATCCTACACCAGGACTGGTCCGTTTTTTTTCTACTAAAATCCATCTATGGTTGTTTAGTTCGGTCGTTTCTGTGCCTGTGCATCCTCACCATAAAAACCTAACAAAAGGGGTTAAACACATATTTTTATTCATCTGAATGATATAATTAAAAACTCCTTTTTTAGATTATTCAACCACAAAAATACTTAATGCCAAACAGCACTGTATTAATTAAGTGATTGTCAGCGTTAGACAAAGGAGAAAAGAGATGTTAAAACTTAGTGGACAAATAAATTTTGAACTTATATTATTCGGAAATTCATCGGATCTGTTAATTGCCATTCTAGGGATATTCGATTTAAAGTATAAACCGTATTTTAAAAGTACGCCCAATAAAACTTAAAGGCACCTTATATAATGTCCCATTACAACTGAACCTAAAAAACATCCCCAATATTGCCCTTAGGCAAATTATCTTAGTGTTTCGTTGAACTTACTTTCTTTTCTCCATTCTTACGTAATTCTTTTTATTCTTTGGGTTAGGAACCACTAGGCACTATCATTATTTAACGGATTAAAATTATTGGTCGATGCCTTCTAATTAATGCGTCTATGATATTCCTGACTGGCCATGGGATCTGCTGAACGAAATGAAAACGGTCGGGGCCAAATCTATTTCTTCATTCTACGCACTGTTATAGTGGATATAGCTTTTCTAAGTGATTTTTGCCGTTTATTTTGCCCCGAATCGTCTCACAGGGTAGTTTACTTTCATATTTTACATTCCTTCAAGGACAAAATGAAAGACAATAATATACCCAAAATAGTAATCCGATTGTGGAGCTGCGAGGTTTGGGTATAGCGCATAGCAAATCCTTTAGACAAAAAAAAGTAAATGTCGCTGCTGGATCGATAAAATCCAAAATTATCACAAATTCAGCCCCCTTTATGTATCAAGGTTCGCGACTCGGTGGGTTGGAACCGGATTAGGTATGCCTTATCCCGTGCGAAGCGATTATTCAAAACTACAGCAACATTTCTTATCAGGATTGGCAGAAGTGACATCGATATAGAACAAAAAGGACAACAGATCATTGTTGACTACAATAGGACCGGATTTCCTATGATTTTCTTGACTAATGTCGCTACAGGGGCCAAAACAATGTTTCTTTCAATTTACCCGTTGAAAAGGACAAAATTAATTGACTTTAAAAAGTCGATTCCTTGATGCCTCAACATGGTAGGAAGTTTCAATTTTTTCAAAAATTTGGGAGAAAAAGCATGGGGCCGAATACTGATGTGGAAGAACACTGGAGGAAATATGAAGTATAAGCTATAATCGAGTGGTCCTGGCAGGTTTTATGGAATGCAGGGGCACTGGCAGAAATGAACGCTATTTTTACCCAAAGGACTTTCTCGGAACTTGATCTCCTAAATAACAATGCGATCAACTTATACGAAATGCTGCTGTGCCAAAAACTGCTTTTCTGCAATGTCCGGATAAGACGCTTCGACCCAAAAGTTGAATATTTATCAGCTAATTTGGTGTGTCCAAGTGCATCTCACAACACCTGTTAATGAATACAACGGCAGTACAATCAAATTAGCCGATGGCACCACTTTCTTAACTAAAACGTTGATTAGGACTCGCTGGCGTAAAAGGGGCGCCTATTGAAGTATAAAGCAAGAAAATCATTAGACTGGAATAGATTTCGGTCTGGACTAATTTTCAATAGCGGTTATTAAATACTAAAAAAACTAACAATAATTGTTTTTGCCATTGTTGACGTCCGCAGATGCACGATAGCAGACGAGATAAATCCTAAACGGCCGCTTCCCATGTTGGACGCCCAGATAGCCTCAACGACAGGAAGAACCATTTAGCAAAGAACAGTTATTAGAAATATAATGCATACACACAAGCCTCAGCCATGTTTATCTTATGACAAAGTGCTTATGCGCCACTGTTAGTAGAAAGAAGCTGTTCGTGGAATTTGCCCCGAATGAATAAATTTCATCGGAAACCAACATTCTTTGCCCTGGATCGTATGAGATGTTGATCCTAACATTATTGTCTCTTAGGCTTGGTCTAATAAGATAAACACGGGTGGCGGGGTTGCCCTTCCTGGATGGATGGTTCCAATTACTTTACCCATGACAGCAGCTTTGAGGCGGCCTCCATTCTGTAAGACCATACATAGAGGAATAATTGTAAGCATACTCAAAGTCAAATGATGGGTAGCTTAAATCCGATGCGTATTATAGGCCAACAAAATTAGCTATTAGCCCTAGCACCGTATTAGCGATCAATATTTTTACTTAACTTAAAAGAATTTCCTTTAAAACTAATTGTACTTTTCTTCTAGTTCAACAAGTACGAGCGCTGGATAGTCTACCTCTGAAATTAAGTTACAAAAAGACAACATACTTTTGTTGGTCACACTATGTGATTAAACATATCTTATCTTTAATTGTAGTTAAGGTAAGAGGTTATAAAACATGGCACACCCCTCTAGTTCAGCAGCTTTAAACGTTTGTAAAACGGTCCATAATTAATGTCACTTAAAATATTAAAGGCATTCTAAAAGAAACAAATAGGATTGAGACCGATTAACGAATCGAAAACAAAGATTGCCTAAAAATGGAGGCCCATACTCTAAAGCGAGCGGTCTAATGGGGCACAGTACTATGAGGATTATATAGTCCAATGGCGATGTGCATGGCATTACTTCCCCCATGACGATTGCGCGATAAGTTAGAGCCTAAGATGGGGGAAGAATGTGTATAGCTGGTATCTCTGACCGCCGTATTGCAATATCGCTTTTGGAATTACTTTATGAATGGTTAAGGAGGGGTATATTCAAAAGAGCGGATCTATACTCAGGCGTTCTTATTTAAACCGGGCCACATATGAGGTAACCACAATGCGGTGAGGAATGGTTGATAAGATTGATCTCATTACTATTTGGAAAACATATCCGCCTGACCCATTCGCTTTACATGGAACATCCTTTTACAAATAGATCCACACGAATGAATTTCCGTACATACCGACTCGAATGGCGAAGAAGTTTGAGAAAAAATGGGAAGCCGGAGCACCTCAGTTAAAAATACGAATATGGAGTATGAACCTCTTTGGATACCTGGTCGTTTTTGATAACAATATGGAATATTCTTGATCGTCTTACGTGAGTATGCCAAAGGCAGGACAACGAAGACATTCTAATTAAAATAACCGTCAGAACATAGAACATTTCATAAGCCGGCACCTCTCTTCCTTTGGCCCACCTTATGTCGCTTACTAGAATCATGGTGATTTTCAAAAAATTATTCATTCTGAAACCGTAGTAATAAAAAAAGAATTCATAAAGGCACGACCCTATGCTATCATTTCGCCCACTGCCTAAGTTGTAGGCGGATATAAACTCTTTATTATTGAACGAGGCTTCTAAAACTGGTATTTACAAGAATAATGAGCCAACATATGGAAAAAAACTCTATGCTCAACCCCAATGGATCACCTATAAGAAATGATCCTTTTCCATTAGAGGCTAGTGTATGTGAACAATGATTATGTGCTTAGTACAGGGGAAAAATATAGAAGGCCGACCAAAATTCTCACCTTGGTATAGGAGTTGCAACTAACAGGTGAGAGAGAATCCAAAACCCTTAAAACTATAGGTTAAACTGTCCGGCTATCCTTAAATCCCCTTTCCAAGAACTGAATATCGATGATTACGCGATCAAAGAATCATAGAGTCTCGAAGAATTCTTTGGAAAGGGCCACTTTGAAATAACAGCCTTCCAAAGAAGGGCTAAGACAAATACCAAAGAAAGCTCCATGAGGTCTATTATGGTCCAAAACAAGTACTTACAATTATGAAGTGGAAACGATGGTTGTGGTGACCATAAAGAATGCCACCCCAGAAGAACGAAAACCTTGGCAGGAAACCGCGAATGGAAAACCTTGAAAACCATGAGTATTCTTGCTATTGCCGGGATCAAAATGGAATATCCTTTGGTTTTGCAAGCATGGTTTGATACCGCGGTCGTTCATGTGTTTAGCCTGGCTTCTTGTAGATTCCAATTTTGTACCAAAGAAGCAACTTGTTGCTTTATTTACCATAGGAATGGTACATGGCGTCACTCCATATCGGCGGTACAGATCCAGCTTTATAGAATTGGAATTTTAGCGATGTTAATCCATAACCTGCTACATGTAGGCATGGCCTTCCCTACAGGTTGCTATATCAAATGAGAAACAAAAAGTAGGACCGGTATTGGACGATATAGCATCTAAAACCGAATTGCTTCAACAAATCCGGACACTTTAAACTTTACTACGAAAGGAAGCAATCGTTTCTCCTCGCCGTGGTGGCGGTAAAACAGGAAGACAGCCTGAATGCATAAGAATGATTTGTTGAAGGAGGATTCTCTAGGTCACCGGACAATATCGGCAGTTTTCGACGTAGTCACTGTATTTCCCTGGTGGCGGAATCCTGGAAAAACAGGTAGACGGAACCTCCTTGGATGGCACTGTTTACTGCCTAACACATGTTGGGAATATGGCTTTAGAAATTGCTCTTGTAGCAGTTCGTTCGGAAGAGGATGACCATGATAGTGACTTGAGGCATTTTGTCTTGTATAGCTGGATAGCCTTATAACAATATTAGGTCAGGATTATAATGGGTTCACTGGATGAAGGTGAGGTTCTTTTTTTATGCGGAACAAGATTTCACTATGCCCTCAAGCGAGAATCCATTCCTGATTAAAGGTACGGTTCCATATCAGGGTTGTTAATCGCTTACAGCAGGTATTGAATATTCAAAAAAAGAGTATCTGGACAAACTACCAAGTTTATCGAAAAAGTATTGGAATGTTTCGAAAAACGTCCGTATCTGAAAATGTTAAAATATCAGGTGATGGCGAAGAATAAGCGAAGACCAAGGATTACTATTGTCCTCCTAGTACCTAAGGAACGATTACAAGAAATTAATTTGCGAAGCCTTTTAAACTAGAAGGAATTTCTTCCCAATACGTATTAGGTCTCTTTCCTAAAGGCATGGTTGAAATCCATAACACGATCAACGATAAACGGTGAAACCTTTGCGAATGAATTATGAACGGCCCTGTTGTATCCTCAACTGGCCTTTTTGGAGAAGAACAGCTCCTTTTCCGTATCATCGAGAGGACCCAGTTGCGGTAGTGCTGTACCCTATGACCTATTGAATTAGTTATTACAATCTTCTTTAACGGGACAATATCATAGCTACTTTGTATACAAGCTCGAATAATTAATCACCCTATCCAATACTCCGGGAACGACATAAACATTGGATGAGATTTAAAGGAAATCGAGGTTGATTGAAAGATAATGCAAAGATGCATGTAACTACTTTAGAAAAATAAGATTGCTATGATGGCAATAGCCTATTCACCATCGTTGCACAAGACAAATACCCAAGACCCCCATGTAAGGATCTCATCCTGTCTCTATGAGTTATTTCCATGGCATATTCATGATAGCGGGTAGAGTTGTCGGGGGCTTCACATCAAACGGAGGACCCAGCTTTGGTCGCTAATTTAATGGAACGAAATAACCTATAACTTTTAATTTGGAAATAATGTTAATTGGAAAAACAGCAACTGGTTAGGCTACCAACGGACTGGGCGGCTTTATGCCTCTGGGCCATCAACGGCAGCCAATACTAGACAGTACCACCGTTTTTTGGTTGCTGTCTCTTGAAACGCCACGATCGGATGGTTAGTTGCGAAAAATCGAAGAACGTGACCTTGTAAATTGGCCAAATATTATAATCGTTCTGCCGAATTCAATTATCCCCAAGTTGTTTTTCCGAGAGTGGTCACTAGTTAAAAGAGTTGATTGTTAACCCTCTCCTCCTGGCAATTGCCGATAGCAATTGGGAACTCCATTTAAAAATGTAAAATGTACTGGATTCTAACACTACAGTTGGTGACCCTATACCAACAATGGAAAATCACCGTAGTTGTGGAGATTACACCCACTCTATGCCTGCAATGACTTTCATACTACTTTTCAAGAAGATTCTCTGTTTTAATTTATAACAGGAATCCAATAAGGAGCATTTTAAAAACATTTATCTCACCACAATACGGAAGTCGCCGTTATACCGCTGGAACCTCGCGGACAATATTTTGAAGCACCGTTAGTTGGTCTTTTAAAAATATTATCCTTTCAAAAGGAAAGCCGGGGGTTAGCTCTCAATGCGACATTATAAGATTGGGATATCTTCTCAAACATGCTTTCCTCTGAACGTAGATCGATCCATACTAATCTACTACAATGGAAGAAATGAACATGATTATTGTGGAAACGTAACGAAAAACAAATGTATCCTGTTCACTGCTCTAAAAACCAAAAAAAAACAAGTCATCCCACAAAGTCGGACAAGCTTCCGCCGGATATCTCTTCAAAGATGTGCTCTGATCGAATGGCATCCGGAGAAGCAATTTTTAGTTCAAAAAAATCTATCAAAGCATGTCTATAATTGCGGGACATCACTTTGTTTACGGATTGGGGAAGGATACCATCGATCGCCATGCGTGTGATGACATACACAGGTAACAAAAAGCTATCCAAATCTTATTGAACACCTTTTTCAAAAAGTGCTTGCTATCAAGGCATGATTCCAGATCAGACGTTCCAAGAAACGCCAAGGACCCAGTTCATTATAACTACCATAGACTCCACCTTATTGTCTTTTTAGCGAGCCTATACCTACCGATCACAAAAATTCAAGGGCATCTTACATTTCTTAGAAAAGTCATTATTACAATATTGAAGAACTATTGGACCACCAGTATTTCAAGGTTGCCCGCTACAGATATTCACGTTAAGGAGGTAAGGGTATTCTTTATGGTGGGAGGCCAATGTCACAGCTTACATGGATGACGCATAGTAAGTGGAAAGGTTAATACCCCGAGAATGGCTGCCCCGTAGAAATTAATTGCTATGGCTATAATGCTCTTAAAATATATGAGTATTTCTGTGAAATTATTGGGATCGCAATTGAAGATTGGTTATTTGGAAATTTTAAAATTAGCAGTTCGGAATCTAAGTTTCACGTACCCTATTTTACCAACTCCCCAAGGTACTTTATTTGTTAATCATACCGGGGATTCGCAAGACAATCCTTCCGTCCCATCAGATGTATTGCCGTAAGCCTCACCATTTACAGTTTTGAGTACTGGATCAAGCCAAAAATCAATTTGGTGAAGCTGTGAAAGAGAGCTAAGTACACACCATTTGGACTTCGCTACCCTTGTCCAGAATGATCTGAATATAAGCCACTTATGAACGTAACTTCAATGGTCGCCGTGTGACATGCCTATCATCAAGAACTGGTTTGCCTTTTTGCTTTATGAATATTTTCAGTCCTATGTTTAACATATATGGAACTTCCTTTAAGATTAAAAAAAAGGTTCTGTTCGAACTAGGGAATTAAAAGAGCACTTCTATTCCCACAACGCGCGTATTCCACTGCATTTTCCGAGGTTTTAACGTGTAACAGTCCAAAAGGTAGGAAAGGGATGCATTTCATCAGGCTTGGTCCGTTGCCGGCCCATATTAAACTGTATGCCGCCAAATTACAGGATTTGGACAACATTGTAATGAAAATAGCTCTTTAACCTCTGAACGCGACTCCTTTAGATGAGCTAATAAAAAAGGTTTTATTTTGTGTATGATTATAAAGGCAAAAATCCCTTGGTATAGCATGAAACGGCCTTAATGCACTAACTAATTTTTCAATTTCCTTTATTTCTACATGCTTTGTCCGTATGCACTGTAAATTCGACGGATAGCCATCTTGTGAAAACTTATATCCTTGTATCCATCAGAGTTTACTAAGTTCTCCTCAATCCACTTTAATTCACTGCTTCTTTGCATTGTTCCAAATTTACCTTTCGCATGATTGCCTGGAAATTACATTTTCTGAGTATAAAGTCATTAATTACTATTCTGTTTATTAAAAATAGAAAAGTGCCCCCATTGGCATTCTTAAATCCCCATTAATTTATTAAGATATAGCTAAGGCGCTGTATATAACATGTACAAAAACTCAAAAAGGATCAGAAACTTACATAAATTGTCATAACTTTAAAGTGAATACCTCAACATTTTTAAATAATCAATCTTACATCGCCTAACTCCTGAATCTTAAACGGAAATTTATCGCCAGGAGAACCTATAAACATAAAATAACGGATATTCCCCCATCGCTTGACAGTTCGCTTAATTTTTATCCCGGACCCAAAGACGCCCTGCTCTTTCACAAATTTGAGATATGAATATTTTGGGTAAGCACATCAACACCTTTTATGTCCATACTTTAAATTGAGGTAACAATGGCGTGCTCCTCAATTAATAATTGCAACAATTTAAGGAATCCTTGTTGATTCATTATTTTTAATATAAAAAGCATCACCTTGATTTAAGGTAGCAACTCGTCATGATTGGTGGAAAGAAAACAAATTGCTGTTTATTAACTCCCTGCCAGATAATTTTTAGTTATTATGTTCAATGTTATTAAACAGGACGTGTCCTTTATCGGCGAAACGATGTAGCGAAGGATGCTAGAAATCCCTTTAAAATTATAGGTGCGGTTATAGCATAAAAAAACATACCATTAGCGTAGGAATTAATATTCAATAAGATTGCCAAATAGCGGACTGGGTTAGAAATAATATTTTCGACATCGCAAGCCATGACCAGACAAGTATAGCAATAATAAGACCCAACCAAACATTGACCTTATCCGGGGCGTGAGTATTTGCCCTATTTATTTTGAGCATCCATATTGCGACCCCGAACAATGACCATAAACGTATAAAAGGCTATTTGTATAAACACCTGCCAGTTGCCAAATTACCTTTAGTTACACAATAAAATGGATACACACCAGATAAAAAGAATACTTACGTATACCATATAAGAACTGCCTGCCTTATTTTTTTTTCAATAAAAATTGAGGGTTAGAATACGGTCCAGTTGCCATTTCTGCTCCCATAAGTCCACAACCCCTACAAAGGAAGTAAGCACGGCACCACTTTAAAACCAAGCTTGCATCAAGACCCACAAGTAAGAAAAGCCAATTGCCTCCGGAAACTTTCTGCCATTTTGGAAGTTAGGCATCTTGATTGGATCAATAAAATGATATTGTGGAACAATGGCCAGCGCTAAAAAAACCGCGATCAGACGGATTAAAAATAGTAACTACCCAACCCACATATTACGCAAGGTTTTCGGAAAATCACACCCACCCTCTTGTTCCCTCTACATAGTTAGCCTGAACTTTTCAAAAAAAACCACTTATCCCCAACATCGCCGCTGACAAATCCTAAAACAAGCGGCTAAAATCACTACTCGCCCTCTAACGGGCGCGTTCCTGAAATGGAGAACAAGGTTTCAAAAACCATTTTCAGCAAAGTAGAAAATACAAAGGTTGCACAATAATGTCAATGAAAGTAGATTGAAATATAAAATGATTTATTGCCCCACCTATGGAAGATTCACCCCAATACAAACGATTTACCAACCCCATTAAAACAAAACATTACACGATTATGGTTACTGGTAGGATAGGGATGAAATTCAAGATGCAGTATTACCGCATATATTCACGGCCTCACTTGCGATATTTACCCCGTTGCCATATAAAGAAAGAACAGTCAATGCCGCTGCCAAGGATGCCGTTGATTTTTTTTAGTGGTATTTTCGAACAAGCCATTGTACGGCCGACCTCCATTCAAACAGCGCCGTACCATTCTTAACTCGGCGACACGGACCAACCTCTTGATAGCGCATTGAGATAAGAGCACATCATGTAATACATAAGGCCATACCAAAAGTGCGTAATCCAGGCAATACTGGCCAGAATAGACTATGGCCCAAGGCCGAAAACATCCATATCGAGAAACGATGGAGCTAATATTCGTGTTCCATCATTAATCGGGGCCGTGGGCTTAACCTAATCTATTCAATTTTTTCTTCATGGGATGATAATTAGAGAAAAGAATATTTCTTGGATTACAAGATAGGTGTAAATCAAGAACTTATGTTTAACAAAGGGCCATAAAAACATTACATTTAAGATTAATTTAAAAAATACCTGTGCCATAAGACCTTTGTAAGTCCATTTGCCCTAAAGGAATATCCCCGGTCAGTGAAACAGATTCCTGTAAAAACTAATTCGAAAATCCAATTTATGGATCTATATCATAAGGAACATCCAGAAATAAATTCCAAAAAAATCTACTTTCCGTATCCGAAAACTCAATTGTTATAGACAAAAATACCCTTCCGAATACCTTCATCCAGCGTAGGTAGGTGATTGTCTACATTGGAAGAAGATGTGCTGAAGCACGACTCCAACAGGAAAAAATACATTACTACCCCAAAATGGAAGTCTGGATGAAAAGCCTATGATATTCCTTTGGACAACGCTGCAGATAAAGTGGCCACCTTTCGGGTGGAAGTTGGTAGATTCATAATTACTATTTTGTCATTTTAATATTTTAATTCTCTTGG
>Ga0163217_1097007_pt1 | contig 13943 bp, 14 predicted proteins | sample SynspAceP_FD_185933 | JGI IMG/M metagenome (GOLD analysis project Ga0163217, IMG submission 185933) | Saline lake microbial communities from Ace Lake in Antarctica - Synechococcus sp. Ace-P (PacBio error correction) | ecosystem: Environmental > Aquatic > Non-marine Saline and Alkaline > Saline ... | reverse complement strand
CAGCCTTTGTTCTCTACAACATGGGTGGCGTATCGCAAGCTTGATGGCAATGCTATTCGCTGTGTTGCACATGCTTGGGTTCGGTTATTGGACAATCCTCTACGGATTACCTAACCACGTTTATTGATAGGCGAAAAAGCGATCGTGCTACGTCTATTGTTTTCAAAACCGCAGTGTTGTCTTGATGTTTATATACCCTCGTTTGGGGTATTCAGATTCTATGGGTATGTAAAATAAAAATGTCTGAAATTCGGACTCTCTTGTTTACGCAGTAATTGGTCCGGTGGTGGTGGAGCAGGCTTACGTGCCGCATTACAGCTGTCGCAAATCAGGTTATAAAAACTGCCGTTATCAGCCAAAGTATTTCCTTTATCGGGTTCGCACCTGTCTCTGCCCAAGGCGGAATCACGCGCGATCGGAAGCAATGACCCAGACGACGATTGGCGCTGCACATGTATGGACACGTCAAAGCGGTCGGACTATATTGGCGACCAAGACGGATCGAGTACATTGTGTAGTGAAGGCCCGCAGACAGGTTTTCGAACTAGAGCATATGGGTTTGCCTTTTCTTCACGTACTTGAAAATGTCCGTATCTATCAACGCCCATTCGGTGGTCAATCGAAGAATTTACGGCAAGCGCGGCCAAGCCTCACGGCACCTGTGCAGCCGCTGACCGTACAGGTCACGCGCTTTTTACATACCCTCTATCAGGCCACATAGTAAAAAAAACGACACAGCTTCTTTAATGAGTGGTATTGCCACTGACATCGCCGCAACCAAGACAGTTCGGAGGTGTAGCGCTATTTGTATCGAACAGGCGAGGACCGTTTATATCCAGTCGAAAGCCAAGTATTGCTTACTGGCGGCGCTGGGGACGTATTTTCGCCTCTACTACTAATGCTTGATTCTGTACTGGCGACGGTGTAGGAATGGCTTGCGTGCTGGTTACCCAGTGCCAAGATATCGAAATGTTCGGCAATTCCATCCAACTGGCATTCTATGGTGCCGGCACACTCGTGACAGAAGGGTGTCGACGGTGAAGGTGGATACCTCGTCACAAAAGACGGCGAACGCTTCATGGAGCTTATGCGCCGAATGCTAAAGACCTCGCAGGTCGTGACGTTGTGGCACGCTCAATGGTCATGGAAAATTCTTGAAGGCCGAGGCTGTTGGCCGAATGGCCGACCACGTGCTGCTGAAGCTTGATCACCTAGGCGAGAAAGTCCTTAACGCTAAATTGCCAGGGATTTCTCGAGTCTCTCTCGCACATTTGCACACGGTGACCCAGTCAAAGAGCCAATCCCTGTTGTTCCAAACTTGTCATTATTATGATGGGTGGTATTCCTACCAATGGTGAACGGGCCAAAGCGATTACTCAGATGTAATGGCCAACGATAAAGTTATCGAAGGCTTATTTGCAGTGGGCGAAGTCGCGTGGCGTATCGTGACATGGCGCGAACCGTTTAGGTGGCAACTCATTGCTCGACCTGTGGTGTTCGGCCGCTGCGGCAGGAAAGCAATCGAAAGCAGTTGAAGCAAGGTATTGAGCAAAGTGCGGCACTAAAGAAGACATCGACTTGCATTAACTCGATTGAATCGTTTTGAACTTCCACCACTTCAGGTGAAAGCGTTGCACCGTTTGCGGCACAGAGCTTCAAACCATTATGCAGAATTACTTCGGCGTGTTCCGTGCGGTGACTATATGCGCAAAGGATCGAAAGCTTAAAGAGCTTACGCGGATCGTCATCGAGAATTGTTAAATACATACAAGAGGCAATGCTTTCAATACTTGCACGTATTTGAAGCCCTTGAATCTTGAGAATTTGTTTGAAGTGGCAGAAGCAACAGGCGATTGCGGCGTGAGACAAGAACAGAAAGCCGCGGCGCTCACGCCTCGTGGACGATTCCAGGGAACGGACGATGAGAACTGCTTTGCCATTCAATTGTACTTTCCCAGAGTCGAAGAGTGTTTCAGCGCGCAGTAACTTTAAGCCAAAAACTGTCCCTTACGGTTCGAGGCTATGGTGCGAACTTATTAATTCATCTTCAACGCAAAACAATTTTCGTTTAAGAAAAAGTTTAGATTAACGTGTTAGTGAGCCATATGCGCTATAACAGGAAACAAGATGCCAAGCCCAGCATGCAGGATTACGGAACTGGAGCTGCCAGGAAGGTAAAGACCTTATGGTGTTTGGACGTTCTGGAAACTGCTTAAAGCGCCAAGATTCGTCTAATTTCATACCGTCGTGTCCTGCAGGGAAAGGGTATGGGCTCAGACGGTATGAATATCAATTGGTAGCAATGGCCTGGCCAGTAGTTACGCCAGTGTCCTCTGTAGCCAAAAAAGGCAAATTGATTCTACGTCCCTTGCCTGGACTGCCAGTAGTGCGCGATCGAGTGTAGGACATGAGCCGTGTTTTACCAGCAATTTCGAAAAAATCGAACCGCTATTGATTAACAAACAATCCAGCGCCTGCTATGACGCTTGCAGTCTCCAGAAGAGCGCGAAAAGTTGGATGGCATTGTAGAATGTATTCTTTGTGCCTGCGTAGCACAAACTTGTCCTTCGTTTTGAGTTGAATCCAGAGAAATTCGTAGGCCCTGCAGGTTTGCTGCAAGCTTACCGTTTCTGGGCAGGATAGCCGTGATTACTGAACGGATCGCCAGACTCGCCGAATTAGAGGACCCTTTCTCTGTATTTCGTTGCCGAGGAATTATGAATTTATTGTAGCGGTTTGTCCCAAAGGGCTAAACCAACACGAGCCATCGGACATATCCGTTCATGTTGCCTGCCAGCGCGCAAGCTGATACAGATATTTATAACTTCTACGAGGAGGCAAGCCCCAAGGACTGAGCGCTCTAACTGCCAGAGCGCTACACTCCTCCAATAATCCGGGATTAAAGCAAAATGCATGACAGCATTATGGAATTAATGTGAAACAGGCCATCTCCAGGTTGGTAATGCGTCGTACGGTCGGAACCAATTTACGACCAATTTCTAAATGAGCCGGAAAGCGGTCCTCAAAGAGGGCGCACATACTTTCAAAACCTCCCTAGAATATCCGATTCTCCGCAATCGCGATTATTCGCATTTAGAGTAACAGCAATATTTTAAGGAACTAGGTAAAACTAGTCGCTTCCAAACCGCTGCTCACTAAACGATGCCGTTGTCAATTCAGAAGCCACTCCAATAAGCAAGTGCAAAGTACTGCATCTCATTAGTCTTTACGCGTGTCGCGGCCATCAGAAAGCCAATCTTGATCCGTTGGCACCTCATGCGTCGAGAGCAAGTACCTGACCTTCAGCTAGGACTTCCATGGCTTATCTCCCAGTAGATCACTCAACGGTTTATCAAAACGGGCTCTTTGTTTATTAAAAAAAGGAACAAAGCACCACTGCGTGAAATCATTGATATTTTGGAGCAGGCAATCTATTGCGGACCGGATTGGTTACGAATTTTATGCACATCGTTGATCTTTGCTGAGAAGCAATGGATCGAAAGAAACGCATAGAAAGCAAATCACGGAACACAGACTTCCGAATGGAGGTAAGCGGCCATCTGCTTGAACGACTTAGTGCGGGCCGAAGGATTGGAAAAGCACTTGATTCCAAATATCCAGGCCACAAAAGCGTTCGGTTTTAGAGGCGGCGAAAGCTAGTCCCATTGTTGATGAGTTGATTCAACGCTCAGGAAGCTATGGCGCTAAAGAAATTGTTCTAGGCATGCTTCACGCGGGACGCTTAAACCTTTTAGTGAACCACACTCGCGTTAAAAACCCTGAAGACCTATTCAGCGAGTTTGAAGGCCGTGTGACCTACAAAGTTCTGGCGCATGTTAAATACCACCAAGGGTTTTCATCGAACATTCATGGACACCGGCGGGAGTGATCTTGCATGGCATTCAATCCTTCTCACCGAGATCGTATCTCCAGTAGTTGAAGGCTCTGTACGTGCACGCCAGGATTCGACGCGAAGACAAATTGGTAACAAAGTAGTCCAATTATTATTCACGGAGACGCCGCTTTTGCAGGCAGGCGTTGTGATGGAGACATGCCAATGTCTCAGACGCGTGCTTACCATACTTGGTGGCCACTGGTTACACATCATCAGCAACAACCAAGTGGGCTTACTACAAGTCGGCAAGAAGATGCACGCCTCTTACTTGAGTATTGTACTGATGCTAGGCAAGAATGCATTCAGGGCTCCCATCTTTCACGTGGAATGGTGACGATCCTGAAGCTGTACTGTTTGTTACTTCAGTTAGCAGTTGGATTTCCGTTACGAATTCCAAGAAAGACGTCGTGATCGATCTGATTTGCTACCGTCGTCGTCGTCATAACGAAAACTGTGAGCTTCAAGCACTCAAGCCGTTAATGTATACACAAATTCGTCAACAGAAGGACGGACTTCGCACCCTGTATTGCGAAAAAGCTTATGGAAGATTCTGTCCTAAGCGACGAAGAAGCCGACTTCGTTGGAACACCTCGTACAGAAAGGCGCAGACCACTGGGGCCCACGTTTGTGAGTTTGGTAAAAAGAGCTTCAGTAGTTGTTGTTGATTGGAGCCTTACCTTTGGGCTGAGTGGACGCCTCATACCAACACCACAATAAAAGCTCACCACGCTGCAGGCCTTGCTCGCAAAGTAGTGACCATTCCAGAAAAGTTATATTTGCACAACAAGTGCAAAGGATAATCGACCGACGAACAAGCATGATCGATGGCGACAAGCCTGTTGATTGGGCTTTGCCGAAATTAGCCTGCAAGCATTTGAACTAGTGGGAATAAAGTCCGTATTACAGTCAAGATGTTGGCCGTGGCACGTTCTCTCACGCCATTTGCGGTTTTCACGATCAAGATTCCGGCGAGAATATGTTGCCATGCAATGTTTGACACTGATCAGCGTAGTTTTGAAATCTATGACTCAACCTTCTATCCGAAGCGGCTGTCTTAGCGTTTGAGTATGGCTACGCCACTACTACACCAAATGCCTCATTATTTGGGAGCGCAATTTGGTGACTTTGCCCAACTCGGCCTCAGGTAGTAATTCGAATCAGTTTATTACTAGTGGTGAGAACAAGTGGCACGACTTTGTGGTCTCACAATGCTGTTACCTTCATGTTTATGAAGGGCAGGCGGCCGAGCATTTCCTCGGCCTCGTTTAGAGCGCTTCTTGCCAAATGTGTGCGGAGCATAATATTCAAGTGTGCTTACCAACCACGTCAAGCACAAGTGGTTTCATATGTTGCGTCGACAGGGCTTTGCCCACTGCGCAAAACCTCTTGGTCGTCATGTCACCCAAAGCTTATTGCGTCACAAAGAAAGCCACTTCGACCATGGAAGAGCTAGCCGATTGGCACTTTCCAAGTGGTTATTAGCGAAACGGATGATCTTGAGGCAAGTGCAGTAGAGCGCATCTTCTTTGTTAGCGGCAGGTTTATTACGACTTCGCCCAAGAGCGTCGCAAGCGAGAGATCAAAAATATAGCCATTATCCGACTGGAAGGCAGCTCTATCCGTCCTTCGGAAGCATTGCACGAAAGCGATGAAAGAAAATTTTACTAATTTCAAAGAAGTAGTGTGCGTGTCAGAAGAGCCAATGAAACCAAGGGCGCTTGGTATTCAAGCCAGCATCATTATGCGTCGGGTAGCTGAAGAGCTAAGCCTGGCGTGGGGGCCTTTTCCTATGCAGGTCGTGATGCTTCTGCATCCCTGCTGCGCGGTTACCTGCGTTGCATTTGGCACAGGTTGGACGCATTCTTGAATCAAGCACTGACTTTTTAATAAATAGACGAATACAACGTAGCGAAGGAAATAAAAATGACAGATCGAAATCAAAGCACCGACCTTTACCTGAATCAGTACCGGACGGCACGATTGCAACTTGGCACAAAAAAAGCGGCGACACGATAAAAGCGTGCGACGAATTGCTTGTTGATATTGAAACCGACAAAGTTGGTCATCGAAGTTGTAGTCTGCCTACCGATGCGTGCTGAGAAAAAATTCATGCCAAAAGCCACAGGCGACACAAATCGTTCAGCAAACGAACTATTGCAACAGTAGAGGCCGCGCTACGCGATCAGCCTTCTCCAAGTAAAGGCGCGATGATAAGCTGAGAAGAAAGAGCAGAACCTGCAGAGAAGGCTCTGCCCAGACATTCCTCTTTACTGACCGAGCCCACTACTAGCCAGCTAGCCAAGAAAATTGCACAAGAGAAAACAGCCTTGATATCGATAAGATCCAAAGGTACCGGCAAAGGTTGCGCGTTTCACAAAAGAAGACGTTTTAGAACCGTTTGCGAATTAAAGGTCTGCCACCTGCCACCTGCGCTACTTGCGCGGATCCCAAGCGCTAATATCGACACGTCATCATAGGGTCGAACGAAGAGCGCGGTCCAATGAGCCGCTTGCGCGCCCAAAGTCGCCAGAGCGCTTATTGCAGGCAAGCCAAAAACTACGCAAATGCTTTACAAACATTCAATGAAGTTTGACATGGCTCCTATTATGGAGATGCGCAACAAATTACAAAGACTATTTGAAAAATCGTCATGACGGAGTTCGTCTAGGATTCATGTCGTTTTTTGTTCGTGCCCAGCATCGAAAGCATTGGAAACGCTACCAAGCAGTAACGCATCAATTGACAGGTTAGTGATATTGTTTATCACGGTTACCAAGACATCGTTGTTGCTGTGTCCTCACGCGGGATTTGGTGGTGCCTGTACTACGTAATGCCGATACATGGACTTAGCGCCAAATTGAAGCGCAGATTCGTGAGTATGGTTAAAAAAGCACAAGCCGGAAAATTTGGCAATCGATGAAATGACAGGTGGTTACTTTACTATCTCTAACGGAGGTGTATTATGATCGCTGTTGTTCCACACCAATTTTGAAGCCGCCACAAACTGAATTCTAGGGATGCACAGATTCAAGAACTCCGCCCAAATGGCCGTCAATGGTTGAAGAATGAAAATTGCCCATGATGTATCTGGCGCTTTCTTATGATCACCGCATGATTTCGATGGCAAAGAAGCCGTCCAATTCCTAGTAAACAATCAAGGACTTCTAGAAGATCCTGCACGAATTCTTTTTGGAAATCTAATTCAAGCGCTGACAAATTTGCGAGTAAATTATGAGTAATAAGTACGATGTTGTTGTTATTGGTGGCGGACCTGGCGGGGTTATGTTGCTGCAAATTCGCTGTGCCCACAGGTTAGGTCTTAAAACTGCATGGCGTTGAAAAAATGAGCGTGATGAAAAAGGACGAGCCGTATTTGGTGACCTGTTTTGAACGTTGGATGTATTCCTTCTAAGGCATTGGTGACTCTTCGCCCATTAAATATGTAGAAGGCGGCAAGCATGACTGTTGAAGTCCATTGCATTACTGCATCAGGAATCCAAAAATAGACGTTCCTGCAATGATTGCGCGTAAAGCGAAAAATCGTGCGGGCAGTTAACTGGCGCGTTAAGCAACTGTTTGCAGCAAATAAAGTAGAAGGCATTGGCCCGGTACTGGCAAATGCTTGCCTGATAAAAAAGTTACAAGTGACTAAAGCACGACGGAAGCGTGAAGAAAATCAGTGCTTGAAAACATTATTCTTGCCGGCAGGTTCTGCTCCTATTAATATTCCACCAGCCCCAGTAGATAACTACTAATCGTGACTCTACAGGCGCGTTGGAATTTCAAAGCACTCCTAAACGCCTTAGTGTTATTGGGAGGCGTTATTGGCCTAGAGCTAGGCAGCGTTTGGTCACGACTTGCGTGCAGAAGTCACTTGCCGGCCAAGAATGGCATCCATCGCTTTCAAGACTGTGACTTCTGCACCAAGTCGTGACCAAACGCTTGCCTAGCTCTAGCCAATAACGCCTGCCCCAATAACACCTAAGCGTTTAGGAGCTTTGAAAATTCCAAACGCGCCTGTAGAGTCAACCGATTACGCGTTATCTACTGGGGCTGGTGGGAATATTAATAGGAGCAGAAACCTGCGCAAGAATAAGGTTTCAGCACTGATTTCTTCAACGCTTCCGTTTCGTGCTAGTCACTTGTACTTTTTTATCAGCAAGCAATTTGCCCATACCGCAATGCCTTCTATTTATGTTGCTGCAAACAGTTGCTTAACGCCGCCAGTTAACTGCCAACGATTTTCGCTTTACGCGCAATCATTGCAGGAACGTCTATTTTGATCCTGATGCAGTAAAGCCATGACTTCAAAGTCATGCTGCGGCTTCTACATATATTATGCGAAGAGTCCAAACAATGCCTTTAGAAGGAATTACTTCCAAACGTTCAAACAGGTTCCACCAAAAATACGGCTTCGTCTTTTTCATACACGCACATTTATTCAACGCATGGCATTTAAGACCTAAACTGTGCACAGCAGAATTGCAAGCAACATAAACCGCAGGATCCGCACAATAAACAACAAACATCGTAACTTATTACTCATAATTTTACTCGCAAATTTGATCAGCGCTGAATACTAGATTAATTCCAAAAGAATTCGACCTGCAGGATCTTCAAGAAGTTTTCCTTGATTGTTTAACTAGAGAATTGAAGGCTTCTTTGCCCATCATCATGCCGGTGAATCAAAGAAAGCGCCAGAATACATCAAATTTGGGGCAAATTTTCACTTCACCATGACGGCCATTGGGCGTTTCTTGAATCTTGTGCATCCTAGAAATTGCAGTTTGTGGCGGATTCAAAATTGGTGTGGACAACAGCGGATCCAAATTTACACCTCCGTAGAGATAGTACACAAAAGTACCACCTGTCATTTCATCGATATGCCAATTCCTGTCCGCCGTTGTCGGCCCTTTTAATTACGGCCAGACTCATGCACCATCTGCGAGCTATTCTAATTTGGCAAACTCCGCTTCATGTGAATCGCCATTAGGGCGATAGTATCAGAGCCACCACCAATCCACGCGGTGAGGACCACCGGGCCAACACCGATGTCTGGTACCGTGAATAAAACAATATTCACTACCGTCAAATTGGACTCCGGTCTCTATCTGCGCTCCGAGACCGCCCCGGGTTACGTCTTCCACCTGCCTTCGATGCTAGAGCCACGAACAAAGACACGCACGATTGATCCTAGACACGTAACCGTCATGCCAGAGTTTTTTCCAAATCAGTTTCTTGGTGTATTTCGTGCGGCAACTCCATACATGAGGAGCCATGTCAACACCCTTGAATGTAAGGTGTAAGTCCTCGTAGGTTCTGCATTGCACTGCATCAGCGCTACTCCTGACCGACCTTGGTGGCCGGCAGACCAGCGGCACACTCGATGGAAACGCGCTTCTCGATGTCGACTCTCAGGATCGAGCGCTCGTCGGATACCCTGCGCCTGTGGATCCCTGCAGCTCGATAGCGGCACGGTGTGCGAGTGCAGAAACACTTTCATTCGCGCAAACCAGCATTCCTCAACTTCCCTTATTGCTCTCACGCTCGACCGCACCCCTATGCCGTTGTACCTTCCGATCTCCTATCGACTCCTATCAAGCTGTTCTTCTGTGCAATTTTCTTTGCAGCTGGGGCTTAGTTGAGTGCCTCGTCAGAAGAGAGGGATTCTGCAGGAGCCTTCTCTGCAGGTGTTCTGCTTCTTTCTTCTTTGCGAGCTACTTATCATCGCTCTTGCAGAGGGGCGTCGATCCTAGTCAGACGCTCGGGCCGTCTACTGTTGCAAAATGAGTGCAACCATGGCCAACAAATAAGGGGCCCGGGCCGGGGGTGTTCGTTGCGACCACATTGTGCCTCGCTCTGGCTTTGATGACTCTCTTCTCAAGAGCACGGCCGATTCCGGCTAGGAGATACAACTTCGAAATGACCACTTTGTCGTTACAACCATATCAACAGCAGAGATCGTTCAGCTTTATCACTCCGTGGTGTCGCCGCTTTTTTATGTGCCAAGTCGACAATCGTGCCGATCGGGTTTACTGATTCAAGGTCAGAGTCGGTGCTTTGTATTCGACTGTCATTTATTTTTCCTTCGCTACGTTGTCTATTTCGCTGTGTCTTAGTTTATAAAACCCGTCAGCTGTCCTTGATCCAGAATGCGTTCAAACTGTGCAATGCAACCCAGGTTGTAACCGAGCAGGCAGACTGCACGCCACGCATCACGACTGATAGGAAAGCCCCACGGCCGCTTAAGGCTCCTTCAGACCTAACCCGACGCATATGATGCTGGCTTGATTTACCAAAGCGGGCCTTGGCTCATTTGGCCTCTTCCTGACACCACCACTACTTCTTCTGAAATTAAGTAAATTTTCTTTCATTTCGCTTCGCTGCAATGGCTTCCGAAGGGAACGGATAGAGCTGCTCCAGTCGGATAATGGCTATAATTTGAAATCTTCTCGCTTGGCGACGCTCTTGGCGAGGAGATAGCGTAAAAAACGCTTGAGCCCACTACACCAGAGGTCAATAATCGGACTCTCTAGGCCACTTGCCTCAAGAATCATCCGTTCGACTAATCAACCCTATGGAACCAGTAGGCATCGGGAGACCAATAGCCTCTTCCATGTTCGAAGTGCGTTTCATTAGTGAACGCAATACAGCACTAGTTTGAGACGTGACCATGACGACAGAACGGTAACCTTGCCGCAGTGGGCAAAGCACCTGTCGACGCAACATATGAAACACCTTGTGACTGACCGTGGTTGGTAAGCACACTTTGATATATTATCTCCGCACCACACATTTGGCAAGAAAGCGCTCTAAAACGAGCCGAGGAACTGCTTCCGGCCCCTGCCCTTCATACACATGATGTATACAGCATTGTGAGGACCCACAAAAACGCGTCGCTGCCCACTTGTTCATCCACCACTAGTAATAAACTGTCGATTACTACCTGAGCCGAAGTTGGGCAAAGTCACCCGATGCGCTTCCCAAATAATGAGCGCGCATTTGGCAACTGTAGTAGTAGACGTAGCCATACTCAAACGCTAGACAGCCGCCTTCGGATGAGAAGTGAGTTCATTAGAATAGATTTCAAAACTACGCTGACAGGTTGTCAAACATTTGCAATGGCACATATTCTTCGCCGGAATCTTGATCGTGCAAAACCGCATGCGGTGGAGAGAAACGTGCCACGGCCAAACATCTTGACCTGTTAAATACGGACTTTATTTCCCACTAGTCCAAAATCGCTTGCATAGGCTAATGTTTCGGGCACCAGCCACCAATCACAGGGCTTGTTCCGCCATCGATCATGCTTGTTCGATCGTCGTATTATCCTTTGCACTTGTTTGTGCATTTAAACTTTTTCTGGAATGTCACACTTTGCGAGCCAAGGCCTGAACAGAGTGGTGAGCTTTATTGTGGTTGTTTGTAATGAGGCGTTCCAACTCATTGCCCAAGGTAAGGCTCAATCAACAAACACTCTTACTGAAGGCCTCTCTTTACCAAAGGACTTCACAACGTGGGCCCCAGTGCTCAGCGCCTTTTCCTGACGAGGTGTTCAAGAAGTCGGCTTCTCTTCGCTTAGGACAGAATCTCAATAAGCTTTTCGGCATAACAGTGCGAGAGTCGTCTTCTGTTGACGAATATATGTGTTATACATTAACGGCTGAGTGCTGAAGGCTCATCAGTTTTTCGTTATGACCACGACGACGGTAGCAAATCAAGTATCCGATCACGACACGTCTTCTTGAATTCGATAACGGGAATCCAATGCTAACTGAGTAACAAACCAGTACAAGCTTCAGGGATCGTCACCATTCACGTTGAAAGATGGGAGCCTGAACATTCTTGCTAATCAGGTACAATACTTCAGTAGTAGAGCGCCTGCATTCTTCTTGCCGACTTGTAGTTAAAGCCCACTTGGTTGTTGATGATGAGTGATTTACAGTGCCCCACCAGTATGTAAGGCACCGCGTCTGGAACCAACCATTTGGAATGTCCTCCATCACAACTCCCTGCCCTGCAAAAGCGGCGTCTCCGTGGAATAATAATTGGGACTTACTTTTGTTAACCCAATTTGTCTTCGCGGCGTCCTGGCGTGCACGTACAAGAGCTTCAACTACTGGAGATACGATCTCAAGGTAGGAAGGATTGAATGCCATGGGCACTCACTTCACCGGCGGTTGTATGATGTTCGATGGAGAAAACCTTGGGTGGTATTAAACATCGCCAGAAAACTCTTTGTAGGTCACACGGCCTTCAAACTCGCTGAATAGGTCTCAGTGTTTTTTACCGAGTGGTGTTCACTAAAGAGGTTAAGCGTCGCCGCGTGAGCCATGCCTTAGAACAATTTCTTTAGCGCCACTAGCTTCGCTGAAGACGTTTGAATCAAAACTCATCAACACATGGGACTAGGCCTTTCGCCGCCTTCTAAACCGAAAAACGCTTTGTGCCTGGATATTTGGAATCAAGGTTGCTTTTCCAATCCTTCGGCCGGCACTACTAAGTCGTTTCAAAGGCAGGATGGCGCTTAACCTCATCTCCGGAAAGTCTGGTGTTCCGTGATTGCCTTTCATATGCGTTTTTCTCGATCCATTGCTTCTCAGAAGATCAACGATGTGCATAAATTCGAACCAATCGGTCCCGCAATAGATCTGTTCAAAATATCAATGATTTTCACGCAGTGGTGCTTGTCTTTTTTAATAACAAAGGAGCCCGTGTGAATAAACCGTTGGAGTGACTACTGGATAAGCCATTGAATTTCTAGCTCGAAGGTCACCCGTACTTGCTCTCGACGCATGAGTGCAACGGGTATCAAGATTGGCTTTCTGATGCCCGCGAACGCGGTTAAAACTAATTGAGATGCCAGTACTGTGCACTTGCTTATTGGAGTGGCTCTGAATTGACAACGGCACGTTAGTGAGAAGCCAGAGATTTTGAACGACTAGTTTTAACCCTAGTTCCTTAAAATATTGCTGTACCTTCTAAAGCGAAATATCCGATTGCGGAGAATCGGGATATTCTAGGGAGGTTTTGACAAGTCATTGTGCGCCACCTTCTTGAGGAACCGCTTCCGGCTCCCTTTAGAAAATTGGTCGTATTAATTGTTCGACGTACGACGCATTACACCTGAGAGGATGGACCTGATTTCCACATTAATTCCAAAATGCTGTCATGCATTGCTTTAATCCCGGATTATTTGAAGGCATTGTAGCGCTCTGCAGTTAGAGCGCTCAAGTCGCTTGGGGCTGGCTCCTCGTAGAAGTTATAACACCCTATCCTGTATTCCAGCTTGCGCGCTGCAGCAACATTGAACGGATAGATCCGATGGCTCGTGTTGGGTTTAGCCCTTTGGGACAAACCGCTACCACCAATTCATAATTCCTCGGCCAACGAAATACAGAGAAAAAGGGTCCTCTAATTCGGACGCAGTCCTGGCGTCCGTTGCAGTACACGGCTATCTGCCAAGAAACGCGTAAGCTTGCAGCAAACCTGCAGAAGGCCTACGAATTTCTTCTGGATTCCACCAAAAACGAGGACAGTTTGTTGCTACAGGCAGGCACAAAGAATACATTCATTACCAAATCCAGTCCCAACTTTTCCGCTCTTCTCGGAGACTGCAAGCGTTCAATAGCAAGACGCGGGATTGTGTTAATCAAATACCGCCGTTTCGATTTTTTTCGAATGCTGGTAAACACGCTCATGTCTACAACTAGATAAAACGCGCACTACTGGGGCAGTCCAGGCACCGGAACGCTAGAATCAATTTGCCTTTTTTGGCTACAGAGGCACACTGGCGTAATACATTGCCAGTGCCATTGCTACCATTGAATTCGCATACCGGTACATGAGCCACAATACCCCTTCCCTGCAGGAACGGCGGTATGGAAATAGACGGACTTGGCGCTTTTAGCAGTTCCAGGAACGTCCCAACCCATAAGGTTTCTTTACCTTCTGGCAGCTCCAGTTTCGTAATCCTGCATGCGGGACTGGGCATCTGTTATCTGCGGTATAGCGATTAAGGCTCACTAACACGTTAATCTACCTTTCT
>Ga0163217_1017295_pt1 | contig 13943 bp, 6 predicted proteins | sample SynspAceP_FD_185933 | JGI IMG/M metagenome (GOLD analysis project Ga0163217, IMG submission 185933) | Saline lake microbial communities from Ace Lake in Antarctica - Synechococcus sp. Ace-P (PacBio error correction) | ecosystem: Environmental > Aquatic > Non-marine Saline and Alkaline > Saline ... | reverse complement strand
GGCAGGAAACAGCCGAAGTGCCAGGAAAATACCCGTCGTTCGCCCATTTTGTATCGGGGCTTTTACGTATGGTTCGTCCAAGTATCGACCGGCGATTAAATTACGGGCAATGAGCTGGTATTTACACTTTATGTCTTTGGTGCACATTAATTGCTTGTGCCTTCTCAGTGCTAAAGGCATTTGGTGTGCATAATAAATTACCGTCACGCTATTGCTTCGAAACTTCATGGCTCCACTGGTGAACGCCGGTGCAGAAAATGACTTCCAACTATTATTCTGTTCGTGGAAACGTCAAAGTCGAGTCCCGGATCTATTGGCATTGGGTGATGCTGTTTTTACACCGGATATTGGCACTGGTGCAAAAGTGAAAGCGCTTTTTAATTATGTCTGGGATATGCAACGCAGGACTTGCCGCGACGTTTTTACTCGATTATTTGAAGTGTTTGTCGATGATGGCCCTACTGGTATTTTGCAGCTCTAGGTCTGTGACTGTAAGTGAATCATCTGATTCCTGGACAACCATTACAGTCAATGAGCCATTGTTACTTTGTGTTGGACGTTAAGTCAATTATTTGCCATATATCATGAATCGTATTCAATTCACTTTTCTTACCCTTTCTCCAAACCAAGTAACTGGACCGCACTTATTGCGCAATGTGGCTGGAGCATATGGATGCTTGGGAACCTTGTTTGCTCATTGTTGCTTCTCATCAAACTACCGCAATTTTTCAGTTTGCGATTTTGTTCTTTATGATTGCTGTATGTGGGATATTCTGCTCACCGTTACAGGTTGCTATTTAATCTTGCCAGCATCCGAAATTTGCTTGATGGGTGGGAACACACTGTGTTGAGCCACGGCTCGTGAGAAAGGATGTGGCTAATGACATATGGCTCGTCGGTTTTGTGAGCAGAAAACCAGCCATATGGTGATAAACTGGAACATACGCGTTAAGTAGTGAAAATTTGCTGGATGCTGGCATGTTGAGCAAGGGGACTTTCTGGTTGGAGTGGCTTTTGCGAGAATAATTTCTATACTGGCCATCTGTAAAGCAAACAAATCGTTGTTAGCGAAATATGTTTGTGTTACGTATGCCGACTAAGTGGGAGTTTTCAAAATTGCATGCAACTATACCGAACCCGCCATTGAGCTTTTTTCACAGAAGAATCCACAGAACGCAAAATGGGTGTTGTGATGATTTGATTACGAGATTTAGCAGATGGTAAGAATCAAAAGCAGACGGAACAATGGCTTTTCAGGGCAGATTTCTGCTTGCAATCCCGGAAAGTTTGCGGCTATTAAAGGCAGCAGAATCTGGTACGAAGATTAAAAGATTCATGGCGCTGGATAAGTTTCGGGTGATGATGAGTCAAGGGGCAACGAGTTTATTACCCACTGACTATGCAACCGTCAGTGTAATCCGTTTGTCTTTGAATTTTTTTGATGCCGATGAAGAAGCGCCCATGGAGATATGAAATTAGCGGCGTTGGCGGGATGGATTAGTTACTTGGCTCAGCACGCAGATTGTCGACAAAACTGGCACATGTTTGGCCCGATATTTGATTTCAACGCGTTGCCGCCCTCTGAAGCACCCTTGTGTGGCGCCTGCTCATGAACAATAAATGTGGCACATATTGCAGCCAGCAGGAAATTTCAGTGCTCAATCGCGTGGGGTTAGTTTCTTGTTGGTCCGAAGTTGTGTCAGCCTGGGAGAGAGGCGGGGCGGGCCGGTGATGGCGATAGATACATTGTGTCCGACTCCGGAAACTTCAACCGGCAGACTGGTGGAAAACAGATATGAATTACGCAGTCCCATCTTATGAACCATTGACCCGTGCGCTTCATTTGCCAACCGTTAGTTCCAGGGAAAAATGGATATGCATGCGCAAAGCGCTGTAGATGGGGCAATGTACCTTTGATTTCCGGGCCGGGGGATCTGAGACACCAGCGGGGTGAATCAGAAGTAGATTGTGGAAACAGCCAGGCAGATGTATGACGCGTAATTGCAGTTTTTGAACAAACGACGATTTTCATGGTTGCAGCGGGGCTGCACTATCGCCCAGCGATGTCTCGGCTCAGGCAAATTAAAAAACTGTGAAGATACCGATTTATACTGCAACTTCAATTTGAATCCGATATTATTAATGCGGTTGCTTATACAACAGTGAACGACTGTCTGGTGTTGGGTTTGGCGCAGAAACAGACGGATTGCCCACTATGCACAAACAGAAAATAAAAAATAAACGTCTGGATTAAATTGCACGCGACAGTGGGCGATGGACTAGATTTTGGTCAGGATAACAATGCCTGGAAATTTTGGGAGGGTGACATGGTCTTGACGGATGCTCCAAACTTGAAGATGCACGTGAACTTTATAACAAGTATAACAGGCGCTATCCATGCAAAAATTCAATTAAATTCTCGACCACTAGTTAGCAAATCGACTCGAAGCTTCCGATTACGCAACCGAGATAGCGGCTGCCTGGGGCTTTTCGACGAAAACATATACTCGTACGGGGGAGGAAAACCATACTTGATCCCCGACCGGTATTGCCATTCATATTGATGATCCGGCTTTACGCGATGATTTACGCGCTCAGATTGGCCATTAAACATGGCTGTCTTGGGTATCTTGGGTTATTGTAGCGATTATCAAGGGCATTGTTTCGTGGATCGCGGTGATACACCTTTGGAAATTGTCGTGGTGACGTATCGCGCCAATGTTATTTATTCACGTGGTTCGGTTGGCTTTTGATCAGGGTTACGAATTCACTCCTGAGCGTGGCAGTGCGGTTTTGGCATCTGCAAGAAACTTAAGGAAAAAAACACAGTGCGGTTAACGCTGCAAATTTGAAATCTCGCAGAGCCTTAGTTCATTAGCTATTTTCTGATATTTTGATATGTTGTGTCAGGGTGCGCACGATTTGGGCAATGATTTATCAAGCATCTTGCTTTAACGGCTGTTTAATCAAAAACAAACTGATAACGTTGCGCTTGGCTTGAATTGGACTAACGGATAGTGTTGCAAGTCTGGCCGCAGCGTTTTTGCCGAGATGGCTCAGCAGTGCAGAATATTCTGTCCGCTGATGGTTGGTATCTCTGACGCAGCGAACGCGTGTTGATATATCGCACTACCTTCTGCTTCCACGCCGATGCCTGTTTCCTTGTTCAGTTTTGGCATATACGTTGCGTCATGCAGAAATGCAAGGCATAGCCGAGATTTGCTTCATGTGCAGTCTAACCACCCCAGCACATATATAAATATATACTAACAAAGCTGGGTAGAATCTGGATATCTTGGTGGTTACGTTACAGGACAACCGGAACCTGGAAATATAAACTCAGAGAACGTATTATCAATCGGTCGGTTAGCTGGCTCCGCAGCAGGGCGCTCCAAAACTGCACGCTGCTGGAAGCAGGCGAAAGTAATGTACGCATCCAGTCGTATTTTATATTCAGGCTTGCGGGGGCCTATGCGGTTAGCTTTCTGGCCGTGATCGAGTGGTAAGTCAGGCTGTGCCTGCGTTAGCCATGCTCAGATTATTGTCTTTTGTATTTGCGTTGGCTGTTAGCTAATCAAGTCAGTACGTTAAGACCGAAAACAAGCACAGATTCGGAGCTCTGCAAGCCTGTGAATATGTGGAAAATGAGGTCAATATTGATAACACCAACACCGCAGTGATAAGGGTCGCGGACCTAAGAATCAGTAAACATGAAGCTGTGGACAGGGGTCAGGACCGTTGTATTTCAAACGGATTTTAGACGCCTTATGATATTTCGAGGTATTTCGGATCAGCTAGCGAACGATTAGCGGTATTGGGCTGCTACTATGGTACCAGGGCGCAGCACCCAGGAGCAGACAGAATTATCGGGTACTGCGACGGTTTCAGTGAAGTTTAGCATGCGTTTATTGAGCTTTTGGCCAGGCTGTATGTACACATATCGGTGCTATGTGATACCAGCTTTGTCTAGCTTGCTCAAACATGCAAACCATTGTTGTAGGCACAGCAGCATATCCTAGCTACTAATGGTCTTGAAATTTGTATCCATATAAACGCTGTAGGTGATGCTGATTCAGTATTTATCAACCCGATCAGATTTCTCGTTATATTGATGGTGAGAGTTGCGTCAGGCCAGATTCATTGACAGTTATATTGAAAAGTGAAGCAACGGTGACACTATATCCGTCCGCTGAAATGGGTGATTTGTAACGGGATTGCCGGACCGTGTTGTTCCACGTTGTAACAGCGTTAGCTTGTAGTACACGAACTGTTTTTATTTGTGTGTCCATTTCCCAATCATCATCCTATCCGGCTAATCGAGATTGCGGAATTTCAAACTGGTTGCTGTAACGTTGGATATTGGTTTGAAATTCGTATGGTGATGGTGCTTCGGCTGGTGTTTAATGGCGAAGGTGAAATTATCTGCAGATCGTCTGTTGATGCTATTTGCGCGAATCCTAAACGTATAAGTTCGCTTTGTTCATGGTTAAGAGTCAGCTGTTTATGACAGTCCTACAAAGCGTTTGGCAAAGCCATTTGATGTTACTCGTGGCATTTCGTTAATTCGTCGAATGCTGAAACATGATGCCCAATGGGAGAGTTGAGCGGACAATCTTTTTCGAATTAATTTGGTATGGTTTGATATGCTTATTTGCGCAGGCGTTTGCTTGCGTTAATTGTGCATGACCACGTCTGGGGCACAAATTTTTGCTGCACACCGCAAGTTTTAAACCCGTAAATTTTAATTGATTTATATACGCGATGCGTCGTTTTGACACCATTCACGTCAAAGATGTCTCGTTGATGACGCTGAATTCTTACATTGACGGTGTAAAGTGATTTTCCCAAGGTTGGGGGTTTCAGAGCTTCGATACCTGTTCCTGGGATTAACATTGCGTATTTGAGGCAAGAACGCAGAAGTCTTGACAGATAGACAGCAAGTTGTTCAACGATGTTGCGGTGAAACTATCTAAGTCTGATTTATTTAAAACTTATGCATTACGGCTGAAATTATCAAGTTGGTTCATTATTTGCATATAGAACAATAATAAATAATTTTCCCGGTGCTAGCACGGACAGGAAACATTTTTATGAGTTGACATACCAAAAGACGTCACATATTGCCAGTAACTGGACTGAGCGTTGCTTTTATTCAACGTTTTTCGGTAAAAACACTGTCCTTCAATAGGTAGGTAATGCCATGATTGTTGACATTGAATATAGTTGTTGCCCGCGATGTTGTACTCAAGCTGTTGCATTTAATCCGTCATTGTGCAGGCGGTGGCCCACAATCGGTCAATCTGCAAAATGGCAAAGAATCTGAATTTTTAACGGCAGCGGTCAGCTGATAACCGGATAACATGCTTGTGGAAATGGTGCTTGGTTCAGGTTAATAAAGCCATTGTTATCTGATCAATAACCATGTGTGGACGATGCGTTGGACCTGAAGGCAGACGCAGTTTGATATTTGCTGAAATTGAATTTGCTTCACCAGAATATATCACTATTGTGCGCCGAAATCATTCATCTGGGGATTTTCGCGCTGATACCAGTATGATACCATTGCGTTCATGATATGTTGATCCATAAGTGACTTCATTCGGTTCATTGTCCGATTGAGTGGCAAGGATGGCAGTCCTATAACTTCAACGCTGACCTGGTTGCCGGCAAGATCGCTGAGGTTTCTGCAGGTGAAGTTGATCTATTTGACAAAACACGCCCGTGGTGCTGGATGCGAGGAACATTACTCACTGTCTGAATGTAAAAACAGTTGGTCCAGATTTAATTTGTTTGAGTTACTATGTGGGATGTTGCCTATTGGTTGTGCATTGAGATTGCAGTCTCAAGCAGGGGTGACCAGCTCAACACATCTTCGACGGTCGGTACAGCATTGCTGTTCTATTGTAATGTTTACGGATGAGGGCGAAGTCGCTATTCGTGGAGCGGCGATTTACAGAAAATAATCACAGCGCTCAGAATAAACAGTCGCGTCATCAAGCCATACTGGAGATTGGCACGGCCTTGAATTACATCCGGGAGCGGATTATACCGCCCAGTTGCTGAAAGTTAGAAGTATCAGAAGCGGCTTTGTAACCGCCATTTTCCCTAGTTAAGCAAGATGTCGAGCCTTATCGATTTCGGGGACACGGTATTTGGCTTATCGCGTTCTAGATGAGATGATAATTTGCAATTTCAGATGTGAAATCATGCTTTTTGGGTTCAGTGCCAAAATCCGGGTATCGTAGTTGTTTACTCGTTGAACAGCGTTATGCAAACAGAGCGGCTCGTCAACGGTCAGTCAATTTTTTTGACGATTGGGAAACACATTCGCAAAATTTGGTGCTGTGAATTAACGTGACACAGCATTGGCGGCGTTAATGAACGTAAATCTACTACTCATATTGTTAGACCCTTCAGCAGTTTGTGTCGTAGTGGAGTGTTTATCACATTCAGGGATGGGACGCAATGGCAACTCTCATCGTACTCGGACATTACGCATGTAATTTGTAGTGGGTTGGGCCGTTCGATACCCAGTCTATTGATTGACTGTTATGAACTGAATATTTACTTGATGACGCCTGATAAATCGACCAGCCTGGTTGGAGATAAAGCGCAAACACGAATTCCTTGTGTGCAACACACCACAATCGAATAAATACGGATATTTTATGTCTGTTCCTGGCGCTTAATTTCCCGCACCAAGACTTTTCTTTCACTAAAAACCCGATTTTGAACAGCTGAAAGCACTGTGATTAAGCTAGAATTTATACCCCACTCAACTATGACGATTAGTAAGCAATTAGTGCTGTAATGAATGTGAGCATGGGCTTCCAGACGTTTGAGTTGCGATATGCTTAATCTTTTGCTGCTGGATGATTGGATAAAAGAACTCAAACTGACTTAATGGTTATTCTGGACTGATTTTGCATATGTATGAGATATTTTTTTCAAATTTTTCATTATTAGTTACACGTACATAGAATCGTGGTCAGTCGTGGCTATCTGCAAAATGGTCAGCTTATTTCTTGGTGGCCTTAGAGCAGCTTTCTATCGGAGGAAACATTTGGCTAAGAAGGCGGTTTATTCAGCCTTAATAGGTACTGCAATGGCCACAGCAGTAGGGGACTTAAGAAATTTACAGGTGGTACATGTTTTCCCCACCGAGATTATCATACACGGTTTAGCTGGTGCATTGAACTAGAATTTCTGAATGGCTGCAGGTAAGGACTGGCATAATCTCAAACTGTTCTGTGAGTGAGCATTTGACTTATTGTGCGAATCAGAAAATTCCGCACCGGTAGCGATGGCTAGATGATATGAAGCGATTCAACGCTTGCGGATGGCGAAGAATTCGACACAGTTTGCAGACCGGACTGCTGCTGGTCCTGGCGCACAGCTAGCCAGTGAAGTGGAAGCAAAACAGTTTCAAGTGATTATCTTGCTCCGGGTTATCTCAAGCAGGGTTTTGAGACGATTGCGTTCCAAGCATTTATTTTACAACCCTGAAGAAGAACACAACTTATCTGTTGGATTCGTTTATGTGATTGCACTGTGGTTACTGACTCACCAAATCCGCACCACACCGATCCTCCATTTCATCCTTTTCGTCAACTCAATTTTGCTGAGAAAAACTTTAGTTCAGTTTACCGACTTAGAGTTTTATTGACCAAAAACAGGCTGATTTACGGTGAGCGGCATCATCAGGTGTGCAGTCCTGCATGGGGGAGCCTTATTCAAGTTGCAATATCGTAAACATCCTTCCAACATCACAGCGAGCTGGTATACATGGTTCACGATATTACACTTATCTGGATCAGTACTTATACGGTTATTTCAGCTATACATTAAATATGCGTTGGACATAGCCAGCTGATAATGACGTGCTTGAGCAACAGTTTTGAAATTGTGTTACTGATATAATGTTTAGTGGACTCTGCTAATTCGACGTATCCTGTGACGTCCCATTGTCTGCTACACGCGAAATGGGCTTGAATGAGTTACGGAATTTGGTTCGCTATTGCTGTTCGGCAATAGCTCGCTTTTTACGTCCCCCAAATGAAACGGCAACCCATTGTGTTTGCTGCTTCAATGGTAAACAATGTTTTTCGATTGTTATGGTTGAAGTGTTAACCGGAGATATTGTATTTTTTATTTATTTCCAACGGTGGCGGTTGAATCTGAGCTGGAAATGACACAGAAATTCACCTTTGAACGCTACCAATGCAGTGGCAGGCAGTTAAAGTTTGGTGTTTGCATTATTAAGTAATTTTGCGACAAGCACCTGCATTTATTGTAAACTCGGATTTAAACCTGTTAATTAACATCATATATTAAACACCAACGTATCGAACTCAAATGGGGAGGATGCTATCAGGTGCGGCATAATTGTATAACGCGTCAATAAATGTAGGTTTGTAAAATCCCGCTAACGGTAAATAATACTTACTGCGGATGTCGATGAAACAACGCTGCAATCGCAGCCTGATATAAGTAATTATTCAACGCAATCGGGGCCTATGTGTGTACTTCTTAAATGAATAGGCTTTAATTCTACATCTATTAATTTTTTGGTTTAAATTATTAATCGAACGTTAGCTCTATTTTTCTATGCGCCAGTCGCATAGTTAACCGATAATATGTTACGGCCGCTGATTGTCATTCTTATGATGAGTCTTCTGCTTTTTGGGAAAATTACTGCTCGTGCGATCATCGGTCTTTTAGTTGGTTCGCCGGTAAGCGCTATTACGCCTCTTCTTATTTGCCATTTGCTGTAATCAGTCACAGGTCGGAGCCCGATGTTTTATCCGACAATGATACCCATCCAGTCAGACTCAGTATGGTTCCATCAGGTTGAAATTTGGATGCAGGTGTGACTGGTGATTCTGCACTTTGAGCGAATATCCTTCTCCTTCGGATCGGTCCCCACACGACTTGTACAAAGGTATTGTGCTGGACGTAGTTGAAACTCAACTAACTTTATTACAAATGCAGCTTTGGTATAAATGCATCTCCAACAATCCTGTTTCAGTGGCGACGAGCTTGCTGGAGTGGTTCAATGCAATTCATTTACGGTGGCGCTAGTCGACCGATCAATGCAGCGTGACCTAGTGGCATGGTTGGTACACAGTGGCATCATAGGTTGTCAGTTTCCGTACGTGAATATTCAAAGGTATTCGCTATTGACGTTGGAATCCCGTTAGCTTATGATTTCTGTAAGCTTGAATGGCTAAATAACGCTATTTGGCTATGCAAGTTATTTGAATGGAATTCGTCGCAACATACCGTAATCGTGATTTTGAATCAATCACCTTTACCGTAATTGTGGAGCCTTTTGATGGCAGACACATTAGTTTTCAGGTTGGTTCCAATCGATAACCGATTGCTATTGTAATGTAGCATTGACACCAAATATGAAATTAGCTTATATCAGTCGATTAAGTATTTTGATCTAGGCATTTGACAGGATGAATATGATGTTAGTGATGATGCCAATACTTTTCAAAGGTTGTTCTTGTTAGCTCTGTTATTAGTTTCAATAACATTGAATAGAAGTTGAAAATGACCCATTGCCTTATAACGTTAGATATCGAAACCTTAAACTCTAGATAATCAATGTCATTGAGGTCCTTAGCTTTGGGGAGATGGTCGAGTTACGTTTTCGGTCTACGGTTATCAGAAGTATGTCAGTGATGGCAAGATGATTCATATGGTAGGATGAGATGAATTATTCGTGGGCAGCGATATATTTAACCGGGTGAGGCAAAGAATAGTTGAATGCCCGGGGATGAAGTGTCCCTGTTGTGTCACTCGATGATATGTTTTATTTAATATTGCAGATGGTGATGTTTGGATTTTTCAGCTCCTTGTTGTCGGATTCGGTAATTAACGGATTATATTCGTTATGAGATTCATATTGTGATTGAAACTCAAACTGCGCGAGTATGAAAGGGACTATTACGCTTGAGTGGAATCACGCGCTGATTTGGGTGTGGGATTTGAACTTCAACACAGAGCTTGAAATCATTACAAAACTGGTGCAGGATGTCATTGAAATGTAATGCTACTCAACCATCTAATTTTAAAATAAAAAACCGCGTTTAAGCAGTTTTTTTATGTGGGATAATTCTTTAACCAACAACATTGCAGGCGTTACTTATTATTTTGATTTATCATCGCTTCCAATTTTCGGTCAGCTAAACGAGCCCCGGTTGCAGCCGACTGCTATAAGCTGAGCATGTAACGCAGTGAAACTGAATTATAAAAGCTGTTTCTTGTTGGGAAGTTATTAAAAGATACGGCACCAACATAAGAAGTTTTCTCCTATCTCTCATTAAGCTAACTAACTCCAGTAAATCAGCTTTGAGCGTTAGTCTTCGAGTTTCTCTTACTTGTTCTTGATAAGAGGTGTAAGCAATTTGCGGCGATAATTGCTAATGATCCGCAACAGTATCATTAAGCAAGTTAGAGTAAAACCTTTTGCGGTTGCTTTCATCCGCAGGATCCTGTTAATTGCATAAGTAACCGAATGGTTATTAGTACTCATGTGTCTTCCTGGATAATATTTAAGCCGTCAGTTCACGGCAGGTAACTAGGTGCTAATTCCCCAGGACGACTTAGGATGTAATTTAGTTTATCATAAAAAAAAAACAAAGAAAAAAAAGCGAAATATCATATGTTATGTTTTTATTGTAATTCATTGCTTCTGAATGACCTGACTCTCGCTAATGTACACTTATAGGAAAACGCTGGATAACACCTGAAATAACATGGACTCAATATCAGTTTAAAACAGTAAAAATAATCCAAATTTATATCATCTATTTATTTTTTTAATATTTTTTTAAAGCTAGCCTAATGTTACTGTTAACATACGCATGATGCTTCCTTGGTATCCTGTCCAGGTTTTCGAAGTAATTCAATTACATCGTCCACCGTGTGTTATTTAACTTTCTTTTGGTCCACAGGTTGATTACTTACTTGGAGGGATAATACGCTTTTGATTCCTTACCGTTGGCATTCGATTCACTATTCTGGCTCTCCTACCATCGTATCAATTTCGAGTGTGAAAAAATCTTCAGAGGAATTCATCACCGTTACTTCAAAAGTGAGTAGTTAGTTCCACCGGAAGCGTATTCGTTCCATTACAACAGAACACCAATCACATGGTCATCAGATGGATCAGAGTTAAGATATTTACCATTTCGGTAATGCAATACTTTACCTACGTTCACCGAGATTATCCTGTATTGCACTTGCGTTTAAACAGACAAATTTACAGCCAGAATTACTCTGTCATTTTCGCTTTCATCAGTGGTACACGATATTTGACCAATTCTACCGAGATTTGTTGAAGGATTTTTGTTGCAAAAGGTCACTTCTATCAAAGCAGACCAAGTGTAAGTCTTTTATCCTTCAAAATACCATAGAAGCTTTGGGTTACCTGATTTTTCAACTGCTATTATACCCACTCAAAATTTTCCAGTGCCATAAACATAAATAGCTTTGCCTGGATTTTCGACGAATACGTGTCGTAATAGGTACGTTTTTCCGTGCAGGATTCGGCGGCACAGCTATAGAGTTCAGGTACCGATGAAGTAAGTAACCCCTGCGTCTTTCTTGACTGTGATATTAATACTCAGACGTACCAATACACCAGCGTAATGGATCAGCTATCATGTCATTATTGATTCTATGCTGTGAGACTAGCAAATGCTTGACGTATTTTGTAGATGGTTCATTACCAGGTTTTCAACTTTAATCAGAATCCTCGCAAGATTGACAGTTAAATTTACACCATTGCCAGTCAGACTTATTTCTCATTCCATCAGAATATTATTGCCGTGTTGTTATTATCACCACTAATAAAGCTGCCCACTCGCCTTATTCAGTCGAAGAATATTGCTGACGAAGGTACTGCCCGTCACGATTATTTGGTCCTGGTAAAATTCACAAACATATTAGAACGTTTTCCTCGGTATAAGCTGCGGATTGGTAAGATCCAAGAGCAAGTTGCCTGTCCACCAACTCCATCCAGACCAGAAACATGTCGTCAATGCCATTCAATAAGCATCAATCAATTGTTCGGTGCCGTTCTACATAATATTTAGTTATATTGTGGCTGCTCGTTGTTCAATTTCATAACTGCATGGAATAGGCATTTTTCTTCGAGAGTCGCATCAAAGCGGCACATGCCGTCTATTGCCTGCAAACACGCTGGCGGATTTTGTTGTTCAAATATGTGAATCGGGATGGTGTTTTGGTTTTGATCTTCGCCGTGCTGGTTCCGTTATCTGATAACGACCTGGGAGCAGCATAGGTTGGGCGAATGACAATATCACAAGAAAACGATTCGTTTAATGTGTTCACCTTATTATGTTCATTGAGTGATCCATCACATGAAATTAATTAAAATGGTTGACTGCCAGTTTTACTTGTTGGTTGATACAATGGCATGCCAACGGAAGTGTTGTCCGTTCCATTCCATCATAGTTGCAATAACACGATTTTCGGCAGGAGATCATGGTGCGATCCACACACCACAAGTGTGCTCCTGTTAATGTTATAAGCTAAAAAGTTGTCCACCCAATCGCCGCTATCAAAACGCGCTTGATATTTTACTTCACCAATACGACCGGATTAGTGCTACTGAAGCTGCAGATGAAGTTCTAGAAGAATATTTAGACAGAAGCGCTTAAAGGTTCTGCAAAGTATCTGGATCATGCACTAAGAAACTACCTCGATTGTTCACAGCGGTCTGCCATAATCATCAATATTTGTTTGATTTGCGCGGGTTCTGACCACGCAGGTATCGCCAGATTCTTACATCGATCTGTTCAGGAAATTAAATACCATTGACACCAGAGCCGCAGTAAAGTTACACCAAGTGTCCAGAGCCGGATCGCTGATTTTGTAGTACATTATTATGTTAATTTTCTCTGAGATCACTGCTTAAATTCATAGCCACATTCAGCCAAAGTATTTGCTTCACGATCCGCTGTAAGGATTATCAGGGTGATATTTGATTAACACATTATCGGACCGGATAATGACATTCTCCCAGCGGTTCCATCTGACTTTTACAACACCGTGATTGATCCTTCTCTCATCCACCATCCCCCGGTTCCTAATAACCATCTGTCGTTAATAATATGGTAACTTCTGCGGCAGAAGTGCATTCGAATCATTATCAGTTCCTAGTGCTTTCGGCCCCATGGGCCATATTATCGTTCTTCAAAAGGACTCACCACGCACTATTGTGGACGAACGAACGAGTTTTTCCAAAAATTATTAATAACCCATATCTATAAGTTTATCAAAAAACTGATATTGGACCCTGAAAAATGTCTTAAGGCCTGTATGGACCGCCTATCACTGTTGTACGTTATTTCAATTGTGTATGCTACCTTCGTTGATAGCAGCAAATTCCTAAACGTAATTTGTAGCCTTGTTTAAAAATGCCCTACCTACACACTGCTCTCGCTGTAGCACTCTAGAACGGTTACATACTTGGAACCAATTCAGCAAAGTTTTGAGCATTTTCTTCCCGCCTTTGTTCGTACAATTTTACCCCTGGGCTGGTGAAGTGTGCGAGATGGCAGTTGAGGTTGGTAATCCTGACCCGGTGTTATCGCTTATTTTTCTATCAGTGCAGGAGGGCGCTGTTATGTTATTTAATTAAGTTAATTTGCCATAGTTATTTGATTGCCCGTACAATGGCTCATCCGAAGCGATGTTTAAAACTACTATCATGCTCTAAACCAAGCAAGCAAATTGAGTTGCTGATTCATAAGTTCCAATCCTCAAGTGCCGATAGCCGGTTGTTATTTTAAGCATTGTTTCGTTAGCTGGCATTTACCATGCTGGTAGATCGAGCATTGCTCCATGAACATAGTTTAACTCTGGTGTTATAAACTGCATTATTTGCGATGATCTATCCTCTTTTC
>Ga0163217_1000537_pt1 | contig 13943 bp, 14 predicted proteins | sample SynspAceP_FD_185933 | JGI IMG/M metagenome (GOLD analysis project Ga0163217, IMG submission 185933) | Saline lake microbial communities from Ace Lake in Antarctica - Synechococcus sp. Ace-P (PacBio error correction) | ecosystem: Environmental > Aquatic > Non-marine Saline and Alkaline > Saline ... | reverse complement strand
AGAATCGTTTTATTCTCCATTGAGCCATAATTAAAGCTTCACATTAATACCATCTATAATTGCCCACGAGCCGTATATGCATCAATGATGTACTTGGGGCGGACATATCATTGAGCATAACGAATTTAGGGAAAACAGTAAAGGGAGACGGGCGAACACGGCCCATTTAACTCTTGGGAGGGAAAGACAATGGAAAGGGTCAAGGGGTACAGACGAGCATTCATTAAAGAAACTTACAGCGTGATGCTATCGATCCCGTAAATTCTAAGGAATAAATCGTATCGCCCAAATTATCGCAATCTATCAGTGCCGGAAACGGACCATTGATCTTGATGATGGTTCCAGCTATTTGAAATCTATAATAACCTCAAAACTGGATCCACTATTCAAGCTTGCGCGGATGTATGGCCCGCAAAGTTACAATAACGATACCGTAAGCTCTGTACCATTGGGGATGGCATGTTCTGCCCAAAGGAATCGGAAGATGAAATTACCAAAACATCTTGTTATTTCCGGTGGCGTAACCTGCAAAGAAACCCACGGATAGTTTTATCCGCCCGTAGCCTTGCCAACAGGGAAACCAAATGAAGCAACCACATGACAGTAATTCGTATTGAACATTCAACCAACGGATATTTCCTCATGACAGAAATAAAATTGGGAGCCTGGCCAAAGGAAGGTATATGATTTGGAATATCTGTGGTAGCGGATCCCAGCTTTGTGATCCAATCAAGGAAATTATCAGTAACGTGAAAAAAATCTCCTCCTTAAAATTGGGATTGTAAGAATTTCCCTATGGATGCAGTTTGGGCATCAATATGACCCGTATTTATCCCTTTTGGGGTGAATTCACCGAGGGAAACTACTGTTGAGTTATTGGCGGATAATTCGTGCTGCCAAAGGATGACTAAATTCATTTTACCTTAGACGCACAGAACCCAACTGTAAACTCCCAAGCATATTAAAGGAAGCCATTAAATTGCAAAAAAACCACTTTCAAAAGTCAGGCAGCTTTTAATGAGAACGGCATTCCTATTGGCGTTAGCACGAAGCCAATTTCCAAAAAGTTGAAGAGCTTTCGCATCCAGCTGGTTAAGTACCCCTTAATGCAGGCAAAATAGTTTGGAAAGTGCTGGAGGTCCTGCTATTGAAGGCGCTGGAAACGGAGATACAAGGTGCCTTGCTGGTAAATATTTGCCGATGACCCGGACCCTCATAGATGCGACAGGGGGTTACAACTACGGATGTTATATAAATTGCATTGAAACAAAGAAACAAGGCTAAAATGTGGTTGGAGGCCAAATTGGATAAAGATGGGTAAGTTCAACAGTAATAACGATCGGATTCAAAATATAGCGGGATCTGCAAAAAAGTCTTACCAAGTACCAAGGCCAAACGTGCGCCTAACCGCTGTGAGAGACTATTAAGGTCCAAAACGTTTAAGGTCAAATTTCCCATAATGCTTATGTTATTGAAAACAAACCATTCTATCATTTTTTTTAATTATGTTGCTCTCGGAGGCCTTTCCCAAAAAGTAAAGGATGTGTGATTAAACGATACCCTATCGCGAAAAGCACATTTTGTTCCACCAAAGATAATTTTCAAAAACGGACTCGATAATTGAAAGTGGAGCAGATGCCCGGGGTAACAGTTTTAAATACTTGACGGAAAATGGAAAATTACCGATGTGACTGGTTACTATTTGGTTTCAATAAGCTATTGGAAGGCCCTATCTTATGATCCCCAATATGATGCCTATGTAATAGCCAAGGGATCTCAAGACCGTGTTTCCGATCTTAATTGTTTTTGGGTTGGCCAAAGACCCTGAGAATCCTGATGATCTTTTTTGCAAATTCAAAAAAACGCGGATTGGTAAATTCAGCAATTATGACAGGTCTTGCGGCTTTATTATATGGTGTTGCGGACAGAACAATTACCAAAACCGTTTCAGACGCTTACGGAACCGAGATAGGCCCCTATTACCAGAGCATGACCTTTCGGAACCAAAATTTCTCGATAGTGCCGAATAAAGGTAAACAAAGATCAAAGATCATAGCGTACACGGAATTATTCAATATTACCGCGATTGGCCAAATGCATCATTTGAATTTTATGACCCCTCACCGTACACAAGTGGATACTTTGGCCTTAGAACGGTAAACAACCATATGACCATAGACAATTTTTCAAGTATTCCGATTAGGGCTGCAGAATAGGAACCTTGATCCCCGAAAAGAATATCATTAACGAAAAAATCTTGGTGGATAAATTCAGTCCATTCACCTTTTAAAAATGTTCTTGGTCTTCTTCCGGATTGGTAATCCTCATTTAGCTATAGGATTAAGGGCGTTCTTGCTTTTGAAAAATATTTTCGGGGGCCGATTTAGGTAGGTTTCTTTAAAAGTTTTAGCTTGTCCCTTTAACTTTCTTAAGTTTCAGGATTTTCAGCAGACAACATCCTTCTGCTTCCGCCCAATCCAAACCGAATATTATATAGTTCTGTCCTTTCTAAATTTATCATTCGTCAATAGCTTCCAGGTTTCTTCTTGCACAGCGGCACTTGCCAAAAAAAAGATCTGTTCGGTCATTGAAAAACGCCAGTCCCAAAAATGGGCTTTTGTCGACTAAAAGATTTGCCGATAATGGCCGATACTATACTCACACCATCAGGTTGGTAATTTCTCTGTATAGCTTGCCCCTGCAAGATTCAAAAGTGTTGGTAGCAGCATCTTTTTTATACGGTGGCCAGTTCGGTAGTATTTATCAAATTCCTTCCAGCTGGCACAGTTACCGGCCAGCCGCACCACAAAAACGGTATGCGCACACCGCCTGCGAAAAAGGAAACGCTTACGACCCTTTGTCCGCCAGTTTCCCCTACCGATAATAAGTTCCCAAACCTGTCCTGTTTAATTATCTCCGTTATTTTATTTTTACCAGTTATTTCGGCCCATTATCAGAAGAGAAGACAACAAAGTATTTCTCATTCGATTCCCAAAGTTTTTAGAACGCAAACAGTTTTCAATACGCGCATTATTACTCGGCCACAACGCGGCATAAACCTGTTCCTGTTGATCTAAATGTGCCAAAGTGTTGGCCGATGTACTCCTCTTAGGTAATGCGGAGTTATGCGTGGCAGGTCCCAGCATTTACCAAAAAAAATGCTTATCCTTATGCGCTTCACAAAAATTCAATAGTTTTTATATTAAGTAGAATCGCCTGCTTTGATGTTAATGTTGCTCGGGTAAATAAATGCGCCATACTCATCGTATCCATACCTCCAAGGGAGAGGTGCATCTTCAACATGGGTATGACAAATGCCATTGTACCAAAAATGGGCCGTTTGGAATACCAGCTTCCTTGTAAAAACATTTTGGAAGTGAAAGAGCCTTGGGGAGTCAACCAATCCGGGCATATTTCTTTGATATGTGATTCTACGGAAGACAATTGCCCCATGAAACACTTTTGTCGTTTCGGTGGTATTGACCTGTCATTACAAGCCACCCTGCTTGGAGAACAACAGGATTTACAACAGAGAAGTTCTGAAATCAGATACTTCGGCCGCCATTTTATCTAGATTAGGTTGTCTTGCAAAAGCTGCTTCGTGAATTCCCAAACCACCATAGCCCCAATCATCAGCGAAAAATGAATATGATATTAGGTGGGGTTTCTTCCTTGGGAAACTTACCTCCTTTTTTAGCTTCTTGTTGCCACCACATGATAGAGCAGTAGGGAAACTAATGAACAAGATTATAGATTCTTATTTTCATTTCTTAATTTTATTTTTAAGATGATGGGTTATAAATGGGTAAAAGGGAAATTAGCATATAGCAAACCTAAGGGTTTGCGCTTAAATAGGAATTTCTCAGTTATCGCCCTTTCTTTTGCTCATTTCGTATCATAAGGAGGGAATGAATTAATTGCTACATTTCGTTGGAATTAGGACCTACGATTTGATCCAAATTTGGGCAACTCCCAATGTCTCTTTTACATAAGCCTGAGGTTTCCCGGCTGTTGTTTTTTTTTTTTTTTTCCTTTTAAAAAAAAAACCGTCGCGTTAATGATCTTTATTATATTTTTTCTTAGTCTTTTCACCACAATCAGGATGTCAAAATAAAAGGTTGGTGTTTCACCAGGGTCTTCCTTCCATATTTATAAAGCTCAAATACCGCTTCCCCACTTTGGGTTGAATAAATCTAGGTTCCAGGAACCCCCTGAACCACGCAGCATGTTTCAATTTCCATTCCCATCGCGTATGGCAAGTCACCAGTTACGGAATGATGGATTACGCCCTCTGACTTTTTCATTGTAAGTCTCCCCTTTTATAAAATCGGCAACAGGCATATAAATATCTCACCTGCATTATCGGCAGCTTTAACTCCAAGTGGGATATCGGCCCAATAGTCGCCAAGATAATCGGCTGACATACAGGGGACATCACCTTCTGTCCCTGCCTTTATTTGCATTTGGCCAACGCATTAGAAAGTACACGATGACCACCTTCATAAATCGTCGCGTTTGCCACCCTTAAATTTCAAACTACTATAATGGATTCATAGTCATTCCCGTTGAAAGAACGTAATTGGTTTCCGCGCCATTTATCCGAAGAAAAAAATTACCAAAGTTTGTCTTCAATACCGTGGCTTCAAGGCATCAGTACCTTGTTCCACCCTAAAATCGTTTCTTCCAATAAAATCTCCATAATTACCCACAGTTGCTACACCTTCGAAATCTGGAGTTGAGTACAAGTGGTAACATGTGGAACTGCGTCATGGCAGGTATTAAAAAGGAAAGCTTGCCATTTTTTGCATCCTTGGAAGATTCAATCCAATATACTCCACTGCCTTGTTGGCCACGAAGTTTCAAAGTACCAACTCTCATTAAAAGATGGTGGCTGCTTCTACCCAGCCTTTACCTCCCTCTTTTTCATATGGGGGTGTCATTCTGTGGCTGCCGGTTTTATCACGGTTCCCGTAAGACCTGCCTTTTTCATCATCTTTCCTTTTTAGTCCATAAACACGATGGAGATCCAAAACCCTATCATTTTCCAAATAGGTAAGAAATTTACCATAATTCATGGAAGCGGAATCCGAAAAAAAAATAGTCAACCCCTTCTCAATAGGACCATTCGGTTAAAGGGTTTGACCATCACGATCCTTGCCCAAACTTCCTTCAAAAATCCATTTGTAGATGCATTTCCCTACCATACGCGTATGTATAGCCATTATCCCTCAGTAAGAGCAATGCTCATTTCTATCCTTTTCTATCAAACAGGGGCCATCCGCACCAAGAACCCCTTTTTTTAGAGAATGACCTCCAACTGTATCGCCCTGTAACAGGAATATCTAGAGGGGTGTTGCAGACTGCATCACTACTATGGCCGTCCGTAAAAAAATGACTCCCTCATGGCCCAATTATCCATATTTTGGGTCTAATTTAGCCTCCGGAGTTTAGGCTCCAACATTCACCATAAACCTTGTCTCGGTATAAATGAATGCATTATATTTGGTTCTGTAAATTTTGCGCCCCAGTTGTTATTGAAAATAATAGCAATAAAAACTCTAAGGCCTCTTTTGAATTAAAATGCATGATTTCCTTTAAACTAATTTTTATAAATCTATTATCCCAACGATATACCCTGACGAACTTTTCGCAATAATGCCCTTGACTCTGGCAAAACCGGAACCGTCCTCATACATTTTCAAGATTTATGGAATGGATATCGATTTTTTTGCGCATGTTTAAATTTGCCAATAAGTTCCTCAAGTGAAATGCCCGGGCTGCCTATGTAGTATTCTTATCGGTGTGTCCCCATCTTCTTTTCTAAAGTGAAACAATGTATGTGCCTGTAACCATTATAATTTCCTTCAGGAAAAGCCACCGTTCCTCAAGTCCAGCAAATGTTTTGGACCCTCTCCGGGCATAATAATCCTGATATTCCGTTTACATGGGCAAATCCAAGATTATAGGCAATTATCCAGTTTGAGCGTTATTTTGTTTTGCGGCCGCTACTTATCTCCCTAAAATTCGCTTGAAACACCTCCGAAATGCCATCAAAAAATGTTGTGTCCGTATAGCGTTGTGCCCCCATCAAAAAACCATCCGGCCAATTTGTTCCCATATCTATTACCAACCTCCCCACGATGTTTCTTAATGTTGCCGTACAATCCGTTTTTTATCGGCCTTATAGCTCCTGACGCCTCCATCCAAAGTGCGTCTATTGGTTGAATGATAGCAATCATAGCCATAATTGATAGTAGAGATATTAATTTGATTCCTTGCATTAAGTCGATTCCCGCCCATTTCCCCAAAAGATCCCGTTAGTTTTCGTTCCTTTTAATTACCTTAATCCAAGGATGCAATAGTGCGGAAATATGCTGTTGGCCCCCACGTCATTGACCAGATGACATATTCCGCCCCGGATTCCTCCACCAAGTTCACAAATTCTTCAACATCAAAAATCATTTGACTTTATCTTCCCATTGCCTGATCGTATCACCTTTTCCGAGTTGCCCTATTGGTCCACTGAAACAGGTTAAGCCGTAACCCAGAAATCTTTGAACCAGTCTGGCTTTTTGCCTCAATTTGAAGAGCTCGTGATCTATTCCTTGCCATAAGTAGGTTCAATTAATTCCAACGCAGATAGTTTAAACACTTTATCCGATTCTATTTCCAACTGCAGCTTATTGAGTCCTTTTTTTAATTTACAGTCCCAAAGATTAATTCGACACTCTTTTCATTGAAGGAAAACTTATGACTTTTGTCCATTGCAGGATTAATATTCCCTCTACAATTTTCGCCAAGGATGTTCTAGCAAACGACATCATAACTTCCTCTTTGGATGATTCCAAATTCCATTTTATGATGTATGCCCCTGCAGCATCGACTCTAATCCATTGGAACATTAAAATTTAGATCCGTAGTTTTTAAATTGAAACCTTTTTCGGCGAGACACCTGAAAGCCACCGTTAATCTTCATCCCCCTTGATTATATTGCCGTCAATTTCTTTATTTATGCCTATTGTTGCAGTTTCGGCGTAAGGATCGGGTGGCATCTTGAGCATTCACTGATATCGCTTATTAGAAAATAACTGGAAGAATAAACAGCCCGCCTTTAAAAACTAACTTTTTTAATTTGCCCATATTATTCTTTATAATGATATTTATCTTAATCCTAACATTCACCTATTTTCCATCCTTGGGCAAAACTCAAACTACTATTTTTGTTCTTTTTTGATTGTAAAGCTTTATAACAGTTATCGTTTTGCAACCAAAAGCAAAATTCAATTTAAATTTTAATCATCCTTAGGAATTCCATTATCCGTTCTAAAGGATATGCCGGCAAGTCTGCGCCATTGACAAGTTTACGTCAGGTTTCCAGCAAAGCATATCGCACATATATGGGCTTCTTAATTTTATCATGTTACAGCACTGACTGTTCTCCATTTCCAACTGTTGATCCGCCCACTTGCCAGTGCAATAATTCATCTGCAATCCAAAAACCTAGAGGTGCTTTTCCATGCGATAGTTTTCAAAAACCCTTGTGCATTCTAAAATGAATTACATGTATTATTGGGGTGTTGCCTTAACAACCTTTAGAATGGGGCCTTCTGAAACCCCAGCATCCTTATTAAGGGTATGTTTTTTTCAGCGAGTAGTTGCCAATCTAATTTCCAATAGGGACTTGTCCTTGGATGCACGTTTTTTTCATCGCCAAGATCAATGGTGTGACCAACAATTGGTATTAGGAAGATCCAATACTTTTAATTGCGATTCACGCATCCATGCCCAAAGACATGGCGGTAGACTTTTTAGGGTCGATATCCGGCGTTGTTTTTCTTGTGTAGTGCCTTTAACCATAACCTGGAAGCATTTACTATGGAGAAGTGCATCTTATTATTTTTCCATTCTTTTCTATAACGCATTGGATCCGATGATTAAGAACATCTCCATATTCGTGCATTCCTATAACCCCTGTGGTAACCAATTTCCTCTGTTACTTCTGGTACCCCGAAAAGTTAAACGCGTATTTGCCGTTCCCCTTGTACCAAAACAAGCCTCTACAGGGCATAAGAAGCCAATGCTTTCATCATGGCGATTATAAAGAATATTGGGTTGCCTACGCATAAAAAATATCCCTTCGTTAGACCAGCCCGTTAGGAGAGAAATTGATGAGCATGATTTTAGCCATCTAGTTACCGTATCGGCATCAAAACGCCTCCATAATATCTTTAAAATAAGGCAACTCTTTACCCATTCCCGAGCATCCATGCTTCAAGGGAAGAAAACTTCCCAAGAGGCATAGTATTATTCAATTAGGACATGTCTTCAGCTTTTTCAAAGAAAGTATGCAAAAACCAAATGCAACGTGCAACTTGTTGGGGGTACATCTGCCCATTTTCCAATAACATTGTCTTCTCGTTGTAGGGGAAACGGTTCTCTTCACCTCAAAACTTCTAATGTTTTGAAGAGCCAACAGTGCTTTGTTTCAAGAACATTGTCTACCAGAAAATTTGCATTGTTTGACTGTCCAGAGCCATACCCAAAACTCACCACTACCCAACATTGGACAAAAACTATTTCCGTTATTTCCACTAATAGTCATTTCCCGAGGATTTTCGAACCTTGCAAGGACTAATTCAACCATCCATTTACCATCTTTCCCTGCTTGTGAGGAGGTCTGACCGGCAAATTTTACCCGTTGATGCTTTCCTTTGGCGCTGCAACTCCCCATACAGGACCTCCGTGCCACCGCTGCAATACCATGTTATTGCAGAATAAACTGGATGGTTCATTCCTGCGAAACGTGCAATTGATATAGAAAAATAATAGAAAAACAAGTTGTACTAAGATGTTGGGCTTTTTCGTCATTCTTACTAAATATGGTTTTATTCCATACTCCCTCAGGAGTCAATTCGTATGTCTTTGAGACTGGCAACCTTCCTATTTCCATTCTACCCACAAGACACGGTTTATGGTATTGGCTTCTCCAGCCTTTTCAAATTTCAAAAGTCCCATTTCATAAAATTGTAGACCTCTGAAGAGTTGCTGTTCTGAAACAACATTCCTCCAGCCGAAGTAAATATTCCATACCAAGCGCCACAGATCCTGCATTAATTGAGTTACTATTTGGCTAGTAACCGGCTCTTTTCACCACACCTTCCAAGGTCACTTTACCCTTATCGTCCATCTTGGGCTATGTTCAATATGCTTCCACTCCCAAATTCTTTCCATCCACCTTTTATTCTGTGATGCAGCACCTTCCGCTGTGGCGAAATCACAGGAAGTACCGGTTGGCACCAAAAATGGTCTAGGACTGGAGGCTGGTATCTACCTCAGGGACGGCCAATCTACCTCACCTCTTATAATGGAAATCAAGCTTTCTGGACGGTTTGGCCGAAGAATTAATGCGGCCCAATCCCCATTCCCTGCTGCGTCTCCAATGTAGCTGTTCCTTTCCGATTTACCCAAAAGCTTTGCGGAGGTATATTATTCTTTAGGCAGGAAGCCACGAATTTACCATCTATAGGCCCATTCATAAACGCCAGAGGTTCCCCCCCCCCCCCCCCCCAAAAAAAAATTTGTTTGGGGGGGGGCCCGGGGGTTGGAAAAGATGGTAACAGTACTCCCAGGGCAACTTTCGCCCCCATGGCGAAGCAGCAGTCTTATAAATTACCTGAGGATACTACCGATCCCACTCTCCCGAAGCTCTTAACGATTCCTGCGCCTCTGCGGAATACTGCCACAGGTGGCGGCCCAACATCCAACATTATTAGGTGCCCCCCCGGGCCAGTGTAGAGATTATACTCTTCAAAAATGCGTTTAGGGCGTCTTCCAATTATATCGTAACCAGGCATATCCCCAAGAGTCTTGCGGTAACATCTTAACCGTTTCCCATAGACCCCAATATTTCTTAACGGAATATTCATTATCGCCAGATTATAATCTCCTAATCCGTGGCCTGCGCCTACCAGAAAATCATAGCATTGGGTTGAGCTTGCGCACCACATCGACCAATCTGCTACATATTTCTTCTCCATATTACCCGGAGTATCAAACCAAACCATGGCAATATCCCCATATTCCGTAACTAATTCCTTAACCTGGGAGCACTATTTTTGAATAATATCGAAAGTCCACCTCTTCCTTTTTTATTGACCTTGGGACCGCCATTTACCCCCCAGGAAAAGGGCCAAGTCCTGATTGGCGAATAGAAAATCCAAATCAAGCCCAAGTTCTTTACAGGCTCTTTGCCATGTTCTCTTCATTAGGCGTCTCTGGCAAAGGAGTGGCCTTTACAATTATTGAAATCATGCTTTTGAGGTCGTACATGGCAAAAACCATCATGGTGTTACTGGGTAAACGAAACAATTATTTCATTCCGGCATTTCTTAGCCAAGGGGGCAATTGCCTTGGCATAAAATTTACTGGATCAAGTTTTTTTGCCTCCCGCCGATATATTCGTCAAGCTGGAATATTGCGCCTTCTAGGATTCATTGATCCATTCGCGTAATCCATAAAAGGTGCTATCTTTCCATTTTGTTGGCAATGTTGGAGTAAATTACCCCAAGGATAAACATGCATTAATTGCCATCATCAAATAGTTGGCTGTTCGGAAGCAGGGGGGCATCTGCGCCACAGGTGATTCTGTTCGCCCACATTTCTCCATTGATTGGTTTTTCATGCTGTGCATTGATATAGGTGTGAAGCACCAAACTTAGTACAAATACAATTTTTCATTTATAATAGATTGCTAATATTTATTAAATGCAGGTTACCAAGGCCTATCATGGTCAAGGATTATTTTTTTGAACTTAGCCATACAATCCATAGAGAAAACAAAATGTTGACATAAGATCAAGTGTTCCTTTTTCGTTTAATACGTGAAAGCAAACGATACAGGTAATATCCTGTGTAAAAATGTTTTGGTCTGAAGTGTTAATCCTGTGCATTGAGATTGAGGCACCCAAGACAATGAGGTGCCACAATAACTTTTTGATAATGGAAAACCATCGATTACAATCAGGTTTACCCAATATAAATTCCTTTTACAATTTCTCCTATATAGACATAATACGTCAGGGATGTACTTTTTGTCTTTATCTATAAGTTGCGCTCCATATCGTATTTACCCGCCGGAAATCTACCAAGTTAAAGGTTACTTCTTTCTGCCCTTTCAATTTTCTCCAATTCTCCCAAGTCGCAACATACAAATAAGCACTTCCAATCTGATTTTTACGCTGGCCGGCATAGTCCTATCCAGCTCCACTATTTTTTTCTTGTGCCGGGAAATCCCGTTAAATTGCCCAATCCGCTTTCCCTTGGAAATCGCAGAAGGCTTAATTTTATATTCCCCATCTCTACGAAAATTTGCACTTTCCATCTTCCGGTAAGGCCTGGACTGCACTGCGGCCCCGTTTGATGCCCACATTTGCCATTAAATTTCCTGTAAGCATATCGGTGCAGAAATACGACTAGGTTTTCTTGTGAGATCCCACTTTATATAGGCATATTTTCATTAACACCTTCATCCAATAAGGATTTGCCACCATTTTTCATTAACCAAGGCCAGTTTTTCAACTACTTCGGTATGTTGATCGTAACATTTTTAGTCTGACTCGATCATTTTCATATTATATAGTTCAGTTCGTTTACAAAACTTCCAAATTGTCATCCATCACAGGAGTTATTTCTGTATTTGACCAAGGTTTTGCAGTCTTGGTATCTATATACAGTGTTCTACTGGCGCAGTTTCGTCATTGCCATAAAGCAAGGGTTTAGACTTGTTCCACCCAAAGGTTTCACAGATTAAATCCAGTCCCAATACGTCTACAGAAAGTTTGGCAGCAAATCATAGCTCGGCCAATTGTCTATGTCCTTACCACCGTAGTTGACCATCTGGCCAAGCGTATAAGAGGGGCACTCTTAGGCCAACCTTCATATTCCACTTCCTTTTCAACCCCTTAATCCTGCATCGTAAACCTGTTCCCTCCTGCGGTACCGATTATCTGTCATAAAGATCAAAATGTATTGTCCGCTCATCTTCAATTCGTCCAATTCTTTTGCAACAACTTAAAAATGTCGTCGATATTGGTTATCATCCCGTAAAACCGTTGGATACTGCTCCTAAAGCCCTTGACATTCTTATATACATATCCAATATTCCTTTGGATTCAATGGTCCATGTGGCGCGTGGTAGCGATATACAGAAAAAAAGGGTCTCTGTTCTTCTATAAAATCCATGCTTCGAAAGAAGACGTCGATTACAGTAACCTTGTATTTTGAGTGTGTCCATTGCTGCCAGTAGGTATTCTCAAAATAATCGTTCCCTCAATAATCCGGGCCTTGCGTGGGATTCCACCCACCACCAGTCGAAACAAACTTCGATGGAAAACCCCCCTATCTTCCGCGACGGTACGCATAATTATCACCTAAGATGCCATTTTCCGAACATTTACCATTTGTGTATCCATTTGAGCCAATACTTGCGGTAAAAATCTACCTCATCCTCAAAAAAGGCCAGGGGGACCGCCAAGTTTATAGTGTGAAAAACATTATCCTATGTATGTCTTTCCGGTCATGATGCCCACGGGTGGATGGGCACAGTGGTGGATACATGAAGTTGGTTAAATCGGAACCACTCTTATAAAAACTCATCAATATTGGGAGTTTTTATGTAAGGATTTCCGTAACAACCTTAAATCGATCCCCTGGTCATCGTAATAAACAATGATTACATTGGGTTTTTTCTTACCAAACTTTGGCATTAAAGCCAAAGAGGAGTAAAACAAAAATAAACAAAACCCTAATCGTAAAACCAAATTTTAGGAATTATGAGTTATTGTATTTGGGGAATATTCCCCTTGGCTAACCATCAATTATTCCCTTCTGAATAGTTCCAAAATGTTCATTTCTTAATTATTTGTAATTTTATTTCCTATGTATACCTTTATTCCCCTATCCTTGGCAAAGCCATTGGAATTACCAGAACAGAATTTTAAAGACCCTAAGGGTTTGTATTATTCACATTGAATTTGTGAATAATTTGTAATACCCCGGATTTTTGAACAAGATTTCATTATAGCAAATTCATCCCGTAGGAATTGAAATAATACTCATCGCTCGGTTCAGCTGTGTCCAGTAAGCATATGTATTCCAACAAATCCTCAAAGTTGCCCTCGCCACATCAAAAGCCTTTCTTAAACGACATGTCGAACCATGTTACATTTTCGAGAAGCTTGAATTCATGCCATTTCTCTTTTCCAAACGGCTCCCTAATTAGTTCTTTGCTTAGTCCTGAATATTCAAGAAGTTCGGGCTCTTCCTTCTATATTTTTGTTCAATGCCTCTTCGTATCAGCTGGTTTGTCCGGGAAATCTCATTCTGGGCTTCGGCATAAATCAAGAGTACCTCGGCATAACGAATTAAATCCAATTAAGTCCACTGCTGGCCGTTTCAAGGTTGGCTACAATATCAAAAATGTTTATATAAAAAAGTTAAACCTCCCCAAGACGATGGTTTCGTTCCCTATCAAAATTTTTGAGGTATAGGTCGTGTAATAATAATTTCCTTTTCTTCAAACCCTTTTAAATCACCGCACTATAGGATTTGAACAAAAAAATCCTGATTTGCATAAATTGCACCCCAGTTTTGGCCGAAATATGCGGAAATATTCATATTGTACGGGATTATTTAATGGCTGCCAATCCGAGGGATCCACAAAAAGGGCTTTCATATGTGTACCATTTAAAAAATATTCTTCCCCCAATAATTATTCTTGAGGGGGAATTCGTTGAAGAGTTTTCTGCATATTGATTGGGGGAAAATTTTTTTTAAAAAAAAAACTGGTTATTGTCTTGATATCGATTACTTCCTTGATTTATCTGCTGCCTTTTTATGATATTCAGTTCCTTTTTTAAAGATAAACCTGCATAGATCCTCTCTTC
>Ga0163217_1059537_pt1 | contig 13945 bp, 10 predicted proteins | sample SynspAceP_FD_185933 | JGI IMG/M metagenome (GOLD analysis project Ga0163217, IMG submission 185933) | Saline lake microbial communities from Ace Lake in Antarctica - Synechococcus sp. Ace-P (PacBio error correction) | ecosystem: Environmental > Aquatic > Non-marine Saline and Alkaline > Saline ... | reverse complement strand
TAGCTCAGGAGAAGTCAGATTGAATAAATTGGTTCGGCTGCCCTGAAATTAGTAGGGTTGTAATCGTATTTGTTGCTATGGAAAATCACGCTCCAATTCCCCGAAACAGTTCGAGGTAGTCAAAAAAATACAGAATCCTGAAAATCGCTTCTTGGAAAAACCACCCTTGCTATTGCCAGCTTCTTTTTTTTACCTCCAAGAGATTTCCATAGATAGGGATGAGACATTCGCTCAGCAGAAGTAGTTGAAGTAATAATCATCTCCACTGCCAACCGTAACCAAAGGCTGGTGGCGCTACATTCCGCGATCAGAAAAAACGACATGCTTAAACGGATGAAATTAACTTTTGGGACACCCGCGATCCTGAAATTTCTGTGTACTTCCAAGTAGGATCTCCAAAGATCCCCAGATTTCGATATGGTATCTCCTGAAGTCACCATTATTCGGTAGGGGTTTGCGTGCTGTCATTGAGATAGTAATGGCGAGAAAAGTGTATGGAAAAGCTTAGGGTGTGGAAGCTGGAATAAAATTCAGGTGCGAATTTTTTCTGCATTTAAGAGCACGATTTTCTGATCATGGTCTTGTAGAATAAAAACCCGACAGGTGGTTGTTTGAAAAAACTTCCCGTTTCCAGTTTGCCACTGCTCCATCTGGACGAGTTGGGCTGAGTCAGGCATGTGCATCTTACAGAAAAGGATAGGAAAAAATAAAGAAGCTAGAGCAGTGAATTCTGTGCATTGGAAATGCGGTTCTTGTTAGGAGTTTTTTGTGGGCTGCTAAAAGAAAGAAATCCCCAGCCAAGAATAAAGGCAAAACTCCTCCATAGTGCAGTAGTAATTGCACCCACAGGTAATTGCAGTCAGGGGAAAAGGATATAGAGCGAACCGGAGAAAATCAGAATTACCCAAAACTAGCATTAGAATTTGCAGCAGTCGATAACTATGCTTGCCAGTTGGGTTTGGACTAAAGCCAAAAATTCCAATCAACAAAACAATCCCTAATGGCATGATAGAAATGTATATTTGGACGGCCGTCTCTCAAAAGTTCTTCTAAAGCGTCGAGTCTCGGCCAATATGCCTTCAAACCCATGCGCTGCCCCAAATGCCCCTATTCCAACTTGCGTGCTCCAAAAAATTCGCTGAATGGTTTGTATGATTTGTTTTGCTTCATAATTAAAATACTTTCTTTTTGAATTACTGAGCTCAAACAATCGACGAGCGAATCCGTAACGCATCGTACATTCCTTCTTCCTGAGCGATCTGGTAATCCCACTCATTCCATTGGAGACTTCTTCCAAACTGGACAAAAGGGCCGGTAGCGACAGATGATTTCCATTCTCCTCAAACAAGGCCTTTTAAACCCCGAAATTCCTGTGGACTGGGTCTTGATTTTCAGTAAAACGTGGCCAAATTCCCATAAGTCCGCTATTTTGACATGAGATAAGGCTTGAAAAATTCAGCATCTGCTATCATCTCATTCAGCTCAGCACGATCAAACAAATTTGGTTTTTCTTCTTCTGCGATATGTATTTGAAGCAATACAGAAATTCTCGATCAGACTTTCTTTTTCCTTGCTACTGATTATCTTTCAGCAGTTTGAAAGAGCAACGCGCCATGAATCAAACATGAATAAATTGGCGCAATTGTATTTACTTTTTGCTCTGCAACGCCCGATCATATGCCATCGGAGTATCTTCCGGCAATCTCTAGCTGTTTCCACGGATTTTCCTGAACTGTTATTCTCTCCAAGAATCTCGAATACCAGCAATTTTTTTTTTTTCCCATTTAAGGGGGAGGGGGGCCTTTTTTTCCCTTTTTTTAAATTTTTGAGGGGGGGGGGGGCCCCCTCCGGGATCGGTTGGTTTTGCTTACTGCGATGAGCTTGGCAATCCGGTTTTAGAAAGAGAAGAAAGAATCTTTTTTTTACTGCTTGAAGCGTTGGCTTTTTAATATTCCATTGGCTATTTTTTATCGACTACTTTTTGCTCGTATGAGATAAAACAAAGATATGGCGATACTCGTTACGTTACTAAAAGAAGGCCATTAGGACTGAAGAAAGTTTGGAGCAGGATTACTTCTAGCCGATTGATCTTTTCAACGAAAAAACGCTCAAGGAAATTGGTGATCCATGTCGGGAAAAACCGCAATGGCAAAGCGTTAGATTTCAACTCAAATTTTAAAAGCTTTTCGCAAACCGGGCGATGAATATTACCGCGATTCAAATTACAATTCCTGCTTACGATTATTGATAAAATCTATCAGGAGTGGTGGCATTTTTTATTGGGAAGGAAAAAAACAATGAACCTCTCCAGCGCAGTAAAGCATTTTTGCTTGAGTTCTGGCACTTCAGGCGCCTATCCAAATACATTTACCCGATCACCAAAGAGATGGCCAAGCGATTCGAGGACTGATGTTTCGACAGGATGCTTACGCTTATCCAATTACGAGGAACTTCCCAACTTCACTTTTCAAAAGAGAATCTTGATGTTGGGTGGAAGTACAGAGCTAGAATTCAAATGGTTACTTATTTCTCGAAGATCTTTCAGGAATCACAAACCCGGGCGACTGCCCATTGTTTCAGCGCTTTATAAGCCTGGGAAAAAGATTTTCCCGTATTAAAAACTGGGTGATAAATGAGATCAAAATTGTAGAAAAGGCGAAATACTTGGGATATCGGGAATTATGTTGGTGTACCGGCATGGCTTCAGATTCTAATGGAGCGAGAAAGATGCATCATCGTGTTTTATGCGGTCAAAAACTATCCATGAGATTGCAACCTTCAGTTTTTTGTGCATGGTGGAGTTCTTTGAGCCCTATAAAAAGCTTTTGAAAAGCTTCTGGGCCAAAACCCTTCTTACCGGTACATCGAGAGCCTATTGGCCTCAGAGGGATTTTTGGCTTTCAGGCTTTTTCCCAAACAAAAATCATTGCGATATGCGTCTTGGAATAATGGATTCCTTTCTATGAATTTATCCCTATTCAATGAAAGCGGAAATTTGTGGAGCATGGGAAATGTTCTGCCTTCAGTCCAAACCCTTAATATCGAGGAGGTTGAGGAGCACGTTTGATTATGCGTATTGTGATTATACTACCTGTGCAGGAGGTTGGAGAATATTTGGAATTTTGGAGATACGATTCGATTTGTGTTCCAAAGACGAAGCTGAATTATAATAACAGTCGAACTAAGCATTTTCTGGATTTCATTGTGGAGAGCGATTATCTGTTCGATAATTATGAACAAGGCGGTGAAAATGGTTGTAAGAATTAAAATATTTGTTTCAAGGAAATTTGACAGTAGATTGATACTGACCGAAAAACCTCGTTTTGCGCATCATTGGTTACTGGGATACAGAAGATCAGGTTGAATCCTATTGCGAATCAGAGAAATGTAATTGGGATCAAAAATGGGGAGATTAAATGATGACTATTGCCGTGAGCGGTTAGACATGCACCTCAAGGAAGGTTTAGTGTGACACTTTTTGCCTTCAGGAATTTTTCTACGATTGGCTACGGGCACAAGGAAAAAGAAGCGCGGACAAAGTAAATTTCCTCGGGTCTTGAAAGGGGCCGAAGGCTACTTCTATGGCAGTGAGCCTATTATTTTCCACTAATCCAGATATATTTGAAAGCCGCGTTAGGAGAAGTTTCAAGTGTTAGGGTTGCTATTAGTCAGGCTTTGATCGGGCCGGTATATTTTTTGCTTTGATCCAGCCAGCCTTACAAATGGATTTAGATATGCGCAGTTTTGGCACAGGAATATTGATCAGTGACCTGATCTATGGGGCTGATTACTTTTCTTGTATTAGATATATTGCCGGTTTTTGAGTCCTTCCAGACTTACCTAGGTTTGGAGGAGGATTTGATTCTGATTTGGTTTTTGGAATTTCAGTTCTTTATCAAGAAAAAAAAGGAAGTCGACCTAATTCCGGGGGATTTACAATTACCTCGAGTGGAGAAGCGATGCTGCTTTCGGGAAGGACTTTGCGAATCAATGGAAATCAAATCCATTTGTATTACTTTTTTGGATTTCTGATAGCTTCGGGGTTCAATAAAAAACAGATTTTTACGGCGAATCTTGCACTACCTCTTTTATTACGTAGGGTATTTTGGCGACTTGTGTTTATGTATTGATTTGATCAAAGCTTTTAATAGGCCAAAAACTCGCTCCACTAGGACTGACTTCGTGCCTCATTTGGCCTCAATAAACTGGTGGGGAATGTTTATGACGTTGTATGGTGTAGGAATGATTTGGCAAACGATGAGCCTTTAACCAGCTACTAAACTTAAATTCAACTAGTATCTATTTTACTTTAATTTCAATTCATGAGACAGAACACGCCTGATCCTATTGGCTGAAGCTGGTATTTTCATTCACAGTGGCTTGTTACGACTAACTACTCCAGACCGACGAATAAACAAAGATTATTATTAGATGCAGATACCGCTAATGAAGTAGATGGACTTATTTGCTGTTGGTTTGGAGCGAGGGGCCTCAGATTCCTTTGAATTAGGGGAATCACCTCCGCTCAGTTTCATACCTCAAAATTAGGATTGACAGCACCGTACGCGGAAAGCCAAAAGCTCAATGAGGATTTGGGCGAACTAGCTGCAGAACTGCATATAGTCCACTGCCTTTAGAGACTAATGGGTCCTATAACAGCCATGGATCAACCAAATGTTTCAACCAGCATCAATTTTATTGTAGAAGCAGGAGCGAACAGTCTAGGCGGAAGGTGATTTTTTAGTCTTGGTTATTTTGGGGTTCCTGTACCAATGTCGCGTCGGCAATTCTTCAAGATCTGGAATCAGTTTCACTCTCAGTTCCATTACTGGTACGGTACATGGCATAATCCTGAAACAACGAATCTACGATTAAAAATGAACTCAACTCTAACAAATGATTTAGTCTTGCGGTAGATTTTCTACTAAGTACACCTGGATTAGATTGACTATTATGTCAGCGAACTACCAGGCTCAGTATTTGGTGTTTGATAAAAGATTGCTTCGAATGGAATTAGCGGACAATGGTGAAGTAGAGTGTGAGTATCTGATGAATCGATGGGATACATATTTAAAAGGGTGGTGGAAGCCAGAAGATTAGGAAGCAACAATGGATCATGGAGATGTAGCCATTCTCGAAAGCATCTCAATTCCAGATTGGCAGAAACCATAGAAAACCTTTTTAACTCCAGGTCATCTTGGTGTCGACCGGTGAACTATCGTATACCAGGATCAATGAAAACGAAATGAGAAGCACCGCTATTAGGAGAACTGTGATAAATTGATTAAAACAGTAAGAATCTATATAATTAGACATATTACTTCTAAAGCATAAAAAAGGCCTTTGAATCTTCAGATCAAAGGCTTTAGTATTTTAGATACAGATTGAATGTTAAGTCAACCAAATAGTACTTAAAGGGCCACGTATGTGCATATCGAAATGGCTTCAGCAACTGCCTTGTAGGGACAATATCTCCCCATTGACTTTACGTTAAGCCCTAGAAAACCAAACTCAAAACATTTTCCTGCAGGCTTGCTTTTTTCCAGCCTTTATCTGCCCAATTGCATCGCATAGGAAGAGTTGCATCGATCAAAGCAAGGGTAGAGTGTCAAGGCACGGCTCCTGGCATTATTCGCTACACAATAATGAACCACATCATCAATGATATAAAGTAGGCGTGCGTTCTCAGCGTGTAGGCTTACAAGTTTTCGATACAACCTCACTGAATGTCTACCAGCTACGTCTCCTACAACCAGTTCCTGGTAGCATTTCTTAAGCATGTCACGGGTGATCAAATTTGAGGAGCTTTAGCGCCAGGGATCAACAACTGCTAAACCATAATCAAGTCGTGATTTTTTATGCAACTTTCTTATTGTTGAACTTCATTTGACATCATGGTATTCACATTGCAGGCATTACATCAGCCAATAGCGCAAACGCTGTAAAAGTTGGAATCCATTTAATCGTAAACATCCGCAAGCCGAGCAGAGCCATCCCATTGCGGCCTGTGTTCTACAATTGGGCTCAGCTCCCAAAATTAAGTACCTTTGCAGGTAGAACGCCAGAACTCCCACCAGCAGCAATTCCTCTTCCACCAAGTGTTTCTCTAGATAGTTTGCGCCTTTTTGAATCGGCCATTCTCCGGCTACTTCCGACATTGGGAATAAGTAGTGGGAAACTTCTGTCTGCTCTCTCAACGTATTCGTTATGCCAAGCATACTGAAAATTTTGCTTTTTACCATTGCGATGTTTCAAAGGGCTTCATAGGAAGCAAAATGGAAATAGGTAAAAAAGTAATTGGCCTTCTCTTTATTAAGCTGTATTCGGCGTCAATCGGCTCTTTAACTCTTTCATAATCATGCTCCAGCAATCTTATAGGTTAGCTTTCGATGGTAGGAACTATTTGAAGCACCTGCCGTTCATATCCTCATCCAAAAAAACCAAGTGCCTTCACCGGCGGTGTGCTGGATAAAACAGTGTGACACTCTTCTCAATTCTGGCACCCTCGGCAGGAGTAAGCGCTACGCGGTTTCATTGTTTTTAATATTCCCTTAAGGAACACCCTATATCATGGGCAAATTGGGGATTGGGATTTGATGAATAATAGGCGGACCAAAGATAGTTAAGCTTAAATTGGAAAGCCTAATTAAGCAAGAGCTATTTGGTCTGATTTGAGAAAAATTCGCTCTTGTGCGAAATAGTGCTTACGTTTAGTTTTAAAGTATTTAGAAAATTTGTAAAATTGAAATGGGTGAAACAGTTTTAATTTTAGAATTATTTTCAAGTGTTCGCTAGAAAATAGGATGGGTAGATTGCTCTTGTTTTAGACTATTATATTATGAAAAAATTTATGTAAGATTAAATTTCATTAATTTGATGTTTATCTTACTATTATCCAAATTTTGATCGAAAAATTAAAACGTGTCTCTCAGGAAAGTCGAATTTGGCTATTTTTGGGTAAGTAAAAGTCCTTAACTTTGCTTAAACCAAAAAATAGCTTTAGAAGTACATTCGGAATGTCAAAAGTTCACCTCGTACCTAAATCCACACTTTTGTCTCCATTTATCTCAGGGTTTATCTTAGCCGATTTTAGGATGGGCGAGTTGTTGAGTAGGCATGCTTCTTCTGATCGGTAGAAAAGAGGTTTTTTCATGGGAAGGCAAAGTTCGGGATTTTTGGAGATTCGGTTAAGGAACTAGGCAGCTTAGCGATTGGCCGAGCTTTTTACAACTGGAGATTTCGGAGCGGGCTATACCGCGATCAGACTTTTTATGATGCTTTAATTGAGGCTTTCGGTTCAAGAATACTTTGCCCAAGCTGGTATGCCATGTTTTCTGTTAGTGTAGAACATGAGGCCTGCAAGTGGCAGGCAAGGATTAATGAATGGACATTTTGCCACTCGATCGCTGATGAGGATGGTAGCGGGAAGAAATCTGACTAAAATGAATAATATCTGCTTGCTGGACATTTCTCCATACTGCAGCTCAGATGCCAACTTTTGGATTAGCTATGCCTCTAAGAATCTATCGTCAGTCCAGAAAAAGAATTGAAGGGTTTTCTCCTCAATATCTCTGTCATGAATAAACGAGTAGCTTGGTGCACTAATTGGAAAGCCTCTACTCAGAAGCGGATGTTTTTGAAAGCGATCAATGCAGCAGGAGTTCTTCAGTTACCTATTGTGGTTTCGTTTGGATGATGGTTTTTGTATTTCTCGTCCTCGAGAATTCACACTACAAAGGAAGTATTTCAGGGTTTTGGCAGGTTGCCAGGACAGATACTACACTGGCTTTGAGATCCTAAAGTTAAAGATGGGGATATGAAGCGCTTTTAGGAAACTTATCTACCACGCAGGCGCGAATTTAAGCAAAGACTTCAATTACTCCTGTCTATTCACGTCGGAAGAATTAACACAGCCTCAGGGTCATCCCACTTCGAGGTTCACACGAAAGCGGGTTATAAATTCTCAGGAACGATTAACCTGCGGAAAAGGATTGGCGATTTGCGAATACCAAAATTCAGAGCCAATACAATCCTTTCAATCAAATACGCCACTGGCAGATCTTCTTGGCATCCAAATCGTAAGCGAAGCAAAGCCCAAGCTTTAAAAAAAGAGAAAGAAGCAGGCTTGGGCAGCATTTTCAGAGAGATCAAGAAGGAACTGCGGTTGGCAGAGCGCTAACTTACCGATGCAGCTCAGCAAGTACAAGAAAGGTGATCTTGGGGAACAGATGGCCAGGAAGCATCCAAGGGACTATTATCCTATTCGCAAAGACGTAAATTACTTTACGGTTCGCAAACGTTGGATGAATGCTTCGGTTCGATTCGTGGATACAGCCCAGAATCCAGTTGAAAGATGTGGTTACAAAAAGCCCCAAGATTCTCTGAATTGCGTGCGCTATAGCTCACAATTTATACAGTCAATCTGAAGTGGAAGTAGCCCAGTGGAAAGAGAGTCAAAACCCTTGACATCAATGAAGAAACTCCGCTGTAGAATGGAAGAGAGAACATGGTTACAAAGCATTCTCTGGATGCAGCTACGTTAGAAAATAATCCTTGCCATTTTTTGCTTTCGAGAAAGACGATAGGAAATAAATTGGGAGATTTTCAATCCAGGCTTTTGCAGGATTGCAGGCAAAATATGGAGAAATCAGAGTTCAGGGGATACTGGAATTTCGAGAATTTTTACGATAATCGGCAGGGATCGGAGCAGCATGCGAGGACTTTCGACCTTATAGCTGAAGATTCAATACTTGGTATATATTTACTTTCGTGGATTCAGCTACTTTCTGAGAACTTTAGCCAGTTTACAGTATAAACCAAAGGTGGACAAAAAGCACCCATTAGATTGCTCTGCGGAACAAGCAGGTTTCATCGATTGGAAGGCGTTTGCTTCGGGTGTTCTCACATGGGCTGATTCTATCCTTCACTGAGGGGAATTGTAATCTGCGAGTCCTAGATGGACATCGACTCAGCGGCTTTCCGGGAGGAATGTATTGACGACTCTTTTTGCAAGTCGGGATGTAACGGCTTTAGTCTTTCGAATGGCTTAAATGGCTACCGACTAAAGGAACAAAATGCTAGCATATGGACTTACTTCAGTTCCGATGGGCAAGCCAGAACATTTTGAGAGCGGAAAGAATAATTACAGTCGCCAACTTATGGTTCTATGTGCGAGTATATTTGGGTGCTGCTATCGATACTGAGCCTGAGATTGGTGATTTTCGATTGAAGGATTGATGGTGCAGACCTTGGTTGACCTTTTGATGTACATGGCGTAATTGGTAGTCTATCAAGATGAACGAACGCTTATTTTTGCCAGGGTATGAAATGTGCTGGAGGAGCCTCGGGTTTATGATGCAGCAGTGATCGAAGGTCTAAGATGTTTTTAAATTACTTTGATTCTGAGCCACAAAACCATTTTCCGGTAAAGCTCATCCCGACCAGCCTATTTCATCCGATGGAGATTTATTTTTTCCAAGCCAAGTATAGAGATTTCGTGGGGCGAGCGTATGCGATGATGCATGAAGCTGACCACGAAGAAGTATCGGCGATCTAGGAACTTAATAATCAAAGTAGACTGTTTGAGACCCTTTTATGTGTGAAAAAATCTGATTTTATAAATGGTATACTCATAGAGTTAATTGTACAGAGATATTAAAAATGATTTCTGAATAGATTGATACTAGCTTTTATGTGTTTTTATAATTTTTTAGATATCGAAAAAGAGTTGGGACTGTGACTCCGAATTCAAATTGTTTATTGGAGTTTAATTTTATATCCGTAGCTTTGCGAAGTTTTAAAAAAAGAATCGCGATGAAGCGAATCAATGACGTACTTAAGAAGCTTTTTAGTGTAGAAGGTTCCACTTGCTTGAAGCAATGAAAACTACTTATAGAACCCTGGTAAAAAGAATGGCATCCTGATTAATTCCTTGAAGGAGGATTGAAAAAAGCAAAGAGGCCGAAGAAAAGAGTACTAAATCATGATGGCTATCACTTTTTTGGTGAGCATCGCACCTGAACCACTGCTGCTAATTTGGTGGGAATATACTAAAACATTCACAGATCAGGGAATAGAGACTTCATTACAAAAAACCTCGGTTCTACCGTGTCCTTGATGGAAATACCTACGAGTATTTTGGAGTTTCCCAAAATGTCATACAAATTTCTAAGTGAGACATGGCGTATCGATTCGCCGAAGAAATATTGAGTGCCATTTTCTATTCGAATCAAGGAAGACTTTTGGAACCTGGCTTAAGCTGATTTTTAATTCACTTATAAATATAAAAAGGCTGATTTAATCAGGCTTTTTTATTGGATGTAGTGTGCGATATTTTATAGGCTGCTGGCAGACTTCATTACTTCGTTCAGTAACCTATCTTATGGAATCTCACATCAATCCGAAGGGTGTCATTCTAGAATATCGATTCCCAGCCGGAGGACAGCATTGCAGTATTTGATGTTTCCTTCTTGCGTTGGGCCTTTCTGACGTGGTGAGAATTCTAGGGGATTCTACCACTTGAATGTGGGCGTGAATAAATGGAGGGTCCTGCCACCTCGAATTCTGTGAATTTCCATTTCGTTTGATGTAGAATCGTCGAAAAATGTTGAATTTTGATTTGGTTTTACTTTACCAGAGCGTGTCTCTTACGATTTAGCATTGTTGATCAATAGGATCAATCACCAGTCAATCGTGATTGTTGGGCTGAGCTTCAGGAGGTCTTTGCTGTAAGTAAATAAATTTCCAGCCGACATCGCGCTTGAAAGGTGATTGAGTGAAAGGCGGGTTCACATCAGTCGCCGGATAGCCCTAGAGTCACCTTCGGCATCTGAAAGTCGATTCCAAGAATCAACGAATCAGCTCCTACAAGTGGACGTATTCCCCAATGACTCAAAGGGATTATGGTACAGATATTCAGGGGACTGATACACAGAAGCGCTGGCTGATAAAAAGGATAATTCCTAAATAATTTGAAACGCATAGGCGAACGTAAATTTACATTCAAGTAACATCAATTTTTACTTCGATGATGCAAAATTATGAAACGAGGCAGATTTTAAAAGTTTTTTCAGAAAAGCTTAAGAATTTTATTCTGAGGTTAATTTCGAAGAACTTGCGCTTTCACTCTTTCCATTCAGGTCAAGTCTAATCCGATCTTGCGGCTTATCCAGTGCACGAAAAATTTAATTCCTAAATCGATACCGATCATTAGCTCACTATTCCTTCTCCCAATCCAGATTTTTAAGATTGTGAAGTCATCAGTGTGTAGAGTCCTCTAATTACGAAGGGTTTTTTCACCACGGCGAGCGACGAGTGATGGTGGATATTACCAGTAGCATTTCTTTTGGTCGGAATACCTGGTACCGTGCTCATGCGAAGCGATATTGTGACGGTAAGAATATGGCCCGATCATGACTATCATGTTGCTGCCTCCCGCGCGATCCGTCCTACTTGGAGCGAAGGGGAGTAGTCTGGTCGTATGGCGATTTTTCATCAAAGAATCTTGGTTCAGATGTATTTTCAGGATTATCTTTATTAACCAAGCTGAATTGGTACAGCAAAATCAATTTTCCTTATTGGAAAGACGGATTAAGAAAATCTGTTTCGGGTCATTTTGCCTTATTGGATTTGGCAGAGTCTGGGATTGATAATATTTTCAATCGAAACCTTGATTCGTGGGATGGAAACTGGGATGAAAGGAAGAAAGGAGCTGATGATCAGCGCAAGAACAAGTTCCATGATCGGCTGAAAATTATTTTTAAAGACCACAGCCATCACTCGAATATGGGAGATGATCGGAATTGATGTCTCTCTAATGCCTATCAAAGGAGCAGGAAATATATACGCTGCCGGTACTATGGTCGCAGTTTATTCTTCGAGATCCAATGACCACTTTCTTTTTAAAGGCCCCGATCTCAAGGTGGAATCAACTGCATTGACTAGGGAATTTCCACTTCTTTGTGCTTTATAGAAAACACAAGATTGGGAAGGATAGATGCTGAGGGGAATTTGGAAGTTTTGGGGAGCATTTGAAATTAGCGAAATCAGGGGGCTGCAAGCTTAATGGTGCAGTAATTTTGCTATCTTAAGATTTATTAGGACATATTGAAAAAGATCAAAAAACTCATCATGAAAAAAATTAGCCACAGTCAGCAGTATGATTGGAATGTTTAGCTTTAGGAGGCATGTGCTTTCAGTACAAGCCTTGTCCTGCCTACGGCGCAAAGCGGCCAGCTGCTCAAAAGCCAATAGCTAAAATATGCTGGACTAATAGTCAGGCATATTTTTTTTTTTTTATGTCTTCCCTAGCCACTATTACTGGCTCACCTAAGATACACGAGTCGCTCGAAACCAACATTTCGTAGCTCAACGAATAATTTCCTGTCCAAGGGATTTCTTTGAAGTTTAGCCAAAGCGGGCTTTGCTCATCTTCCTTTTTTAAGCGTCGCCATTTTCACGAGCGATATGGTCTCCAAAAATTTATCTTACTTAATAAAGGAATATTCATTCTTTTTCCGGTCCTTTATGGCACGGGTACTTGATTTAGATAACACTCCAGTCTGTGAATTTTACAATCTTCGCGAAAATCGGTTTCTTCAATCTTTTTGAGGTCTTTATTAGTGGCTTGCTAATAACACGCCACATTACTTTGATTCCTTACACTTCCGGACTCGATTAATCAGATTTTTCTTGAAGGGCTCGAAAAAACTTTTGGGATTAGCAGGAGAAAGCACATAATCGCCGATCTCAATCTAGGAATAGATGCTTTCCGCGCCTTGAGCTTGCTCAAATTTACCTTGACGCTGTTTATGAGCTGAAGTAAATGCACCTTTCTCATGTCCAAAAGTTTCACTCTCAAATCAATTCACGAGGGGATGCAGCACAGTTTACCCGCTTACAAAATGGTTCTGCCAACACGATGGCTTTTTTTGTTGAATCCAATTGCGCTACGATTCCTTTTCCGGTTTCCGTTTGGAACCATGTCAATTACTCTAGCATTTTGTAGGAGGCGACTTTTTCAATAGTTTCTTCACCTGGTGAATGGTTTTTGAATTCGGCCACCATATCAAACTTTTGGGAAAGTTTTTTCTTTAAAACTTAGTTCTTTTACCATTCTTATTTGTTCAGGCATTGCGAAAACTTCAGCAGAACCTATTTCAGATTTCTGGAAGTTTGATGGATGAACATCGAAGGCTCCATTTCTTGGTAGCCTCAACAGCAGTCTCTATTTACTTCCATTGGCTGGAAATTCATGATAAAACCTGCGGTGGTCGATTGCCAAGGCTTTCTTGCGCGGCTCGAGAAACTTTCAATGCCCATCCAATTTTTGGGCATTTTGCATATCCGGCCACAAGCACCAAGTCAAAATCTTCTTCTTTGATTCTTGGCGTAGCCTTCTTCCCCGCTACTATGTGGTGGTGGCTAATGCACTTCTCTCTCTCTGTGCTGCTCCGCTTGTCAAAATATTATCCACTTACGAGAGGGTCTCAATCTTCCCACTCCGAACTTTCTTCCTCGTCAATCGGATAATCAGAGTTTTGACCATGGGTTCTAATAAAGGTTATAAAAAAGTGCAAGTCCTGTAAGCCGGGGGCCTTGTTTTCTCCATAGGAGGATTCTTTTTGCCATTTATCTAGTTTCCGAGCTCACCTAATCGGGGATCCATCGAATTCTTACCCGCCTCTCGGAACCGCCCATTCCCAAACCGGGGGAAATCGGGGGGGGGGACGGGAAATCCGCCCTCCCACGAGGCAAAAGCGCTTGGCCCGGAGGGTCCTTATTTTTGGGAAATTTCTTTTTTTTTTTTTTTTTTCCCAAAAAACCCCCCCCCATTTTTTTTTTTTTTTTTTTTTTTTTTTTTTTTTAAAAAAATAAAAAAGGGGTTTTTTTAACCATCCGACTCTCTCTCTGCTTCAGACAACATCTCCGACGAATCTTCACTTTT
>Ga0163217_1113725_pt1 | contig 13950 bp, 16 predicted proteins | sample SynspAceP_FD_185933 | JGI IMG/M metagenome (GOLD analysis project Ga0163217, IMG submission 185933) | Saline lake microbial communities from Ace Lake in Antarctica - Synechococcus sp. Ace-P (PacBio error correction) | ecosystem: Environmental > Aquatic > Non-marine Saline and Alkaline > Saline ... | reverse complement strand
GGAGAGTTGTTCGGAATATTTGAGAGGTCAGGGACGTGCGGGAATTGGAAGGGTTGCTCAATGTTTTAATTTGTGTGCTGGGAAACCGAGCTGGGAATGTCTGTGCGGGCAGCCTTTGAAGTAATGAGTTGCAATTTTGGTTGTCTTCTTACGTTAATGATTAGCGGATATCAAAACTGGACGCTGAATTGCTTCATGGTGCTGCAGAATGGGCAGCCCTAATTATAGGTTTTCTTTGATACAGGAGATTTATTTTGTCTGAGGGTTGCTCCAGGTTCTTACACATTGGATCCATGTTATCAGAGTATTTTATGTGTATGACTTGCTTTTAGTGTTTTCTATTGGGCGGAAATTGGCCCGTCTGCGGGGGGAAAATCATAACTTTTTGACAGAGTATGAAGGGTTTGATTACGGCGAACGGGAACTGTTTTGTGTTACGGATGTGGGGCCGGGGGGCTCATTGTTTTGTGAATGGTTGAGGGGTATTGGATTTGGGGTGAGGCTGCGATCTAACCTATTGACCAGGGTAATTGGAAATATAAGGCATAAGTGCGTTATTTGATTATTGTGTGGTGTGCTTTTTATGTGTGCTCTGCCCATTTAAATTTCGGGTCAGTGCGGGGATTTCCGTGGGAACCTTTGCAAGGCAAAGGTCGTTGTTTATGAGAGCCAACGATTTTAGGGCGTGGGTCTCGGTAACGGAGGCGGGAGCATAAAGAAATTGCAAGAGCCAGATGTGTTGGGGTAAGGTCGGAAGATGATAGGATATTTTTGATACTATCCTCAAATCCGATCTTCAGGATCAAAGGTCGTTTTATATATAGTTTAACGGACTTCTGATTTTTTAAGCCCGGTGCACTTTCCTTTTGGTAGGGGATGTCCAGGACTATTTGAACTATGGAGGGAATGTATTAAGTTGTTGGGTTCTACTTAGTTGAATAGGGGATTCGAAAGGTGGGTTATTTGTTTAGGTCTTGGTTGAAGATGAGCTGGTGCATTTTCAGGGGAAGTGATCGGGGCCTGTAAATTCATCTTTCCCACTTGAGATCTTTCGCTTTTGTACTTTGTGCTGCGGGGGGAGTTTTACCGGTGACTTCATAAGTTATGGGGCTGACCTCAAAGGCTTTCTTCTAGAATTACGGTTTTGTTTTGGGTTATTGGTTTGCTGCGTGGGTTTAGGGTTTGCCAAATAATGGCGCGTTTCTCGGAAGCGAGTATTATGTGATTGGTTGGGCCCGTGCTCGGTTACCTATGATTGCTAGGATGGATGTACCTCCAATTCAAGAAACCAGGTGATCATTGTTTTATTGAACAATTGTGGTATTGTTATAGGAGCTGTCCAGTTTTGGGAGTGGGTTTTGGCACCTATAACAGGTATAGCAACGAGGGGACCCGATCAATTGACCGGAGGTTGTTGCTTAGACCTATGGGAATGTCGGCCCGAGTATGGGGAAGCCTGTCTATTAGTGAAAATGTAAGGATTAAATGCAGCCTAAAAGGCCAACCTAGACAAGATCCCAGTTTAATTTATATTTGGGTTGGATCGTTTAAAGCGCTGAATTCCGGATTTTGCTTCGGATGGATGTCAGGGTGAGGAGGTATCGAGAGAAAGTGAGTTCAAAATCTTTGGACCTTAGGAGAAATAGAAAAGCCGCCAAAATGAATTTATTTATGCGTGAGCACCAGGATTGTGAATTCGGGAGTCGCGGATTATGGAGGTAGAGTTAGCGTCTTCTTATTTTTTTATGGAGGATTGTTTTTGACCTGGTACAGCCTTAGGTAGAAGATTTACTGTCGATGGTTTTTTTGGGAGGTAGGTTTACGAAATCGTATTGCCCGGGTTTCGCATGTTGTGACCCAATATTTCTGGAATCTTATTTGGGATGAATCCCGGGATTCCTACGTCATGGATTTATTGTTATTGCTTGGGTGGGTTACTTTCTTGCTGTTACTTGCGCATGTTTTTTGTTCACGTATCTAAATGGGATAATTGACACAATCCCCTGCATTTTTGGAGTAGATATTGTGGTGTTTATGGGACTTGGGTATGCCGCTTGCTGATCTTTTCTTTGTGTGGTTACCTTAATTGTTGTTTTTGGTATTACAGGCAGACCAGCATAGGGTTATTGAAAGTCTGTTCTGGCGGGTTTATCTGAGAAGTTTGCGGAGGCTGGGGGTTCAGTATAGGGGGACCTTGGTTACAGTGTTCTTATTGTGTTATAGGGTAGTATGATGGCTTATTTGGGGTTGTAAGGGCGTGGAGCGGATATTCCGCGATTGGATTAAATGTGGATTTTGGATTTTCTTGGGAGGTCTTGAATACAATTTGGCTCCTTGATGGATTGAGATAGTGAAATATGGGGAGCGGTTGGAAGGTGTTTTAATTTGACCCCGGAGAATGTAGCGGGTGGGGAAGAGGCAAGGGGCTGTTGTATGCTTTGAGGTTATGTTTACGGGCATTGAACTTATTAATAGATATAATATTTTTTGGGGGATGAACCAACTGATATCAAGAGGTAGCTTTGGGAGGCCTAAATTGGGGAAGCGCCAAAACAAGGTTTTTAATAAGGTCTTTTTTTAGATTTGTGATACCCCTTGTTTTTGTGGTGCGGGACGAGTTAGTTGTGTTTTATTGTTAGGACTTACTTTGAGAGGACTTCCGTGTTTACTTACCAATTGGTTTAGAGGTGATTACTGTTTGGTAATTGGTTTTTGTTTTGCCCGGCGGGTAATAATGCGGAGGCAGTACCTGGAATACTTTATTCTGTATTGGATTGTGTTGGGCTTGATCTGTCCCGGTGGTGGGCATTTTAAGGAAATTTTTGCGAAAATGTACAGCTCACGGATAAGCATTGGTAAGATTGGAAAAGGGTGAGTCTGATTGTAGCCGTGGGTGTTGGCATTTTGCTGCCGCGATGGTGGAGCAATGCCTTCCGATGTTTTGTAGTATATTGCTCCCAAGAGGGCTCACGGATGATTCTTGCGTGTTCATATTAGCTTCTATTTTTTGGGGTTTCTATTATGAAAGTTCCGGCATGGGGTGTAGAAGTGCCTGTTTTTCGGTATAGACTTTTATATTTTTGTGACTTTTGGGGATGGTTTGATCGTCTAGGGCATTTTGTGGTGTTATGTATCACAGGGAATGGAATTTTGGTTGAACGTAGCATTAGTATTTGTTCTTTCTATACCAATATAATACAAGTTTGAACATTCGGCAATGTCGGAGAGGGTCTAAGTCGTGAACTGGGATCTTAGAACCTCCCATGTCCATTGGGTTATGGAGGGGTTAATTTCTTAATTTTGTTTGTTTGCTCATGGAGACAATAATAGGGAAAGCGATTATCATATATAACATTTAAAAATTGAGAATCTAAGGAAGATCGTATTCGATTGGTGTTTTGGACCCAAGCCCCTCAAAGGCTGGATTTTAAACCTGCACACAGAGGTTTTGGCCAAAGGGTACTTCGGACCTGGTACACAACGGTGTAGATTTGGAGTATAGTGCGCTCCCAGGCCTATAAGGGAAATGGACAGTAGGTTACCGCGCCGGTATAAAAGGGTTCAGTTAAGCTAATCGTCTTTAACACTTAATGGAGGACAATACGGACCTTGCGGGTTCCACTTTTCCAGGATTGGCCTACGAGGGAATTGTGGGGGGAAGGTTTTCAGAGAGCTAATAAGGTATTGAGTAGCTTGTGGGTATCCAAATAGGTTAATGGGAGGTGATGTTAATTGAAGATTAGCTCAGGTGTGCGGAAGATGATGATTAGGAAGCGTTGGGTGTTGAGCTTGATTAAACCAATTATTTGCCAAGTATGATGTTTTTGGTTATTCCCTATGCAATTGCAAGGGTCCGTTTGTGTATATTCCGAGAAGTGTATGACTTGATGAGAGACATATTTTGAGTTTATCCCCTATCTATTGGAATTGCCAAGGGTCTGTGAGCTAGTAACACAGGGCTACGGAAGGATTCCGTAATGCAAATTTTGGAACCCGCATTAAAAGCCCCAGTGGGTTTTGTTGAAGTACTCCCCAGATAGCCAGAATATTATTTATATGCAAGGGGTCGGCAAGGTAAAGGAAGATAAGGCTTCTCGGGTGGAGCTATCAGTGGTGGTTATGGTGATGGATATGAATGGTTTGCAAGATAATAGGGATTCGTTTTGGAGTGACAGGCCAGAAGGTGTTTGGCGGTCGTCGATTTTACAGTTGATGGATCAATAAAGACATAAAGGATGCGCGTTATATTGAACTGTCCAAGCTCCGACGAAGGGTTATGGCCTAGAAAGGGAGGATAATATGGACCTGTAAAGTTACTCGAAAGTTAGGTGTACCAGGATAGGGATTAATTAAGAGATCGACTGGGCAATGAGGGCGCCCCAGTTGTTGGGTTACGGGCGATGCGTCCTTTTAGGCTTGAGAAGGGTAATTTCCTGATCCTACGTTGGGGAGTGGCTTTGGTAGGACTTTTGGGACTGAAAATTTTTGTCTCAGTTATGGAGTTTGTACTGGAAGGAATATAGTGTGCCTGAATTGTGTGCGGTGAATTTGGGCAATGGTTGTTGTATTTCCCGGTAGTTGGTGCCATTGCAGAGTTTTTAGAAATGAGGCGGCATTGCTTGGGTATTGGATATTAATATGGAGTTGCTTGGGCGTAATGGCAGGTCAAATTTTTTTTTTTTTTTTTTTGCTATTTTTTTGCTTGTTTTTTCAGTTTAGTGGTTGGAAGGATGATTTTTTTGGAGATCTGCCAGGGCAGGAGTAGAAGATTTGACCTGGAATTCTATTATGCGTTGTATTATTAAGAAGCATGGCGAACATTTGGTCTAGGAGTTCTTTGATGGATTATAAAGATGAAAGATCGGATAGATGTCCAATTGTGATGGAGGCGACTTTGGATTATAGCTGAAATAGAAAAATCGAGAGATTGGTTTTGAGACAGGTATTGGATGAAATTGCGAAAAGAGTTAGGTATAGGTACGGATTTGGGGGTTGAGGAGAAATATTGCCCACAATCTGGACCGGTTAAAGGCTGGAAATTGGTAAGGATTTTGGATTGTATTTGGGTTTTGTTCCGAGTAGCTTTGGTCAAGGTAGGAATTGCCCAAGGTGTAGTTTGCCTGCACTAAGTGGCCGATGTCATGGTATCAATGACCAAAGGTATATAAGATTTTTTTTGTATTGGCCCCCGGATTATGATAACGGATTGTTCCGGAACGCATTGCGGGATATAGCTTAAGTCCACGATGAGACTGTAAGGGTGTATGGAGGGTTTATGCTGCAGGAGACCAGAAAGATTGCCCAAGAGGTGAAGGATTGCTTTTTGTGTGTGACCAAGTGTATCCACATCATTGTGCTGGATGATGTTGAGCCGAGAAGGATGAGATAGGATTTGACTTGGACGGTCCAAATTATTGGGTTGGATGTTTGGGATTGGGTCTTTTAGCTTTTTGGGCAGGTGGAGATCGTGTGGATTGTTAAAAAAAATATGGTAAAGGAGTATGGATGGTTCTTGTCAGAGATTTGTCCTTAGAAGTCCAGCTGCGAGACCGGGAAAGTGGGGAACATTCGGTGTATTAGAGGAGGTGTTTTGCCGACTGGGATAAGGGGGTCAGTGGATTTTCAATCCAATTGAAAATTTGTTAATGGAAGATTGATACACCGTTGGATGGTGGTTGGCAAGGATATTTTGCGAGGAGGGGACAAAATATGCGGCAGGCCATGATAGGATTATTATTAATCCTTGCGGCTTTTGAAGTCCGTTAATTATGAATGCATGTCCATTTATAAGATTATAATTTATGGAGAAAGTTAGAATTGCTGTAGAGGTTTGGAGGATTTAGGGAAAAGAGTCATTTGAGGAGAACTATGATTCTGATGGGAAGATGTGAGTGGTGTGTTATGGAAAGCTGGCTGAATGATAGGAATGATGGCGAAAAGAAAGACTAGGCGTATATTTAACAAGTATTATGAGGATTTCAGGTTGGTTGTGTGTATCGTTGAATTTCGTTCGGTTTAAGTGATTGTTCTCTAGGTATGCCAAGGTTGACCTCTATGTTTGAATGGAGCTGGAAAGAGGTGGTCAATGTTTTTGTGACTTTGCGAGCTTTATGCAAAGGTGGTGGTTTGCGCGATTGAAGTTTGAAGTGGAAGGAGCAATTTGTTTGTGTTAGGTCTTTAGTAGGTTGTAGGTTTAGTAAGGTTATGATCCCGAGTAATAGGAGGGGAGCAGTCAGGGGAGCTGTCACTTTTGGTAAATGTAGGTCCGGGTCAGGTGACCGGTGGGAGTAATATATATAGTGAGTAACCGAGGTCTCCATTTTTGTTGCTGACCTTTACGATTTTGATAATGGCGCGTTCTTGTGTGTTGGCAGGGGAAAGTGAGGAGGGTATATGCTAAGGGATGTTTTGTGGATCAGGGTTTGGTGGCTGGGGATATTAGAACCGCGGGTAGTTACCCGGTGCTTTAGGAGGCAAAATATGCGGGTTAATGAGAAAGTGGGAGGATGCCTTATGGTTACGATAAATAGAGGTGTTTGGGGTTAAGGGGATGGTAGGGAAGATATGAATTTTGAGACTACTCGGCTTGTAATACCAAGGGTGTTGACTGGAGGGACTTTTCTGATTTGTTTTGGGATGAGAGAATTTGTTGGCGATATAGGATCGGAACAATGGCCAGCTATTGTAGAAGAGTTTAATATGTGTTGACGTGTCAGGGGTATTGGTTGATGAGGTTGTTTGTTCTTTGATGGGTGGCAGGTTTTAATGTCGAAAAGAGCCTGTGAACTTTGCCGATAAGGTATAATTACCCTATTTAGGAGGTCCAAAAATATCCGATTTAGGATATCTAGGTGAAATCTTTGGATTATTGTAATTATTCTTGTAATTGGGGTGATATTTGGTAACTCCGCCCGATAGCTTATTTTATTTTTGCATTAGAGCAGGGCGGGTGTGGGAAGTTTTTATTTGGTGTTTTTACCCTTAATTTAATGATGGGGGAGTAGGCTTGGGATGAAATGTAAAATAGTTCAACTTGTGCATAAGTACTCATTTGAAAAAAAAGTGCGCTTACGTGGTCGGGTGTCCGATGCTGCTTGAAGCCCTAAGAAATTTAAATCATGGATAGTTGAAGAAGAGGCCTATTGTCAAACATGATATTTTATTTTTTTGGAGGGGGGAGAAATGTGATTTGTGAGCGTCTTTTGGAGTTTTATCCTTCAGATTGCGACGTGCCAAAAGTGTAATTAGGAATGTCCAGGGCCGCTGGAAAGCATCGCTTCCGACTGAAGTGATTTTTGATTGTGGGCAAATGGGGTGGACTTGAGGGAAAGTGAATAATATATATAAGGATATATGTATAGTGTGTTGACCCAGCGATATTATCGTGATGTGGATGGAATAAGAGGCATGAAAGGTCTAGAGAGATATGTGACTTACTTAGTGTCTAGAATGGCTTACTTTTATTATGTTGAAATTCAACGTCAAGGTTCAGTCGGGATGTGCAGCTAACTTTTGTTTCAGAAAATTGCGGATTGAAGGTCACAAATTTGTTAGGCGCTAAGATTTGTTTGGGAAAATGTAGAATGTTTGAGAGGAGCGCAGGAGGTTCGGGGCTGAGATTGGTTATGATAATAGTACCGTAGCGCAAATGGGTTGGATTTACTAGATTGTAGACCCACATTGCAGGGCTGGAGATATGAAGGGGCTCCTTATTTAAGGGAGGTATTAGAGGTTTCCATATTTTTTTGTTAGTCTAAGTGTAAATCTTTTGAGTGGGTTATTTGATTTGATTATGGGGCCCCCGATGAAGATAAAAATTTCAAAGTACTGATGTTGGGTCATTTCCGGAGGAGACAGGAGGTGAAGTTGGAATTATGTGGTCGGATTCAAAATGAAAAAATTCTTTTCTTGCAAGCTAAATTATGTAGCTCATCTGCATTGTTGAATGAATCTGTATTCTGTATGTCAGGTTGCTATGATAGTTTGTTGTGACAAGCGGTAATAAAAACATGAACGAGCCGTATTTTTATTGAGCTAGAGTTTAGCATACGGCGTGCCAGTTTTATTTTGTAATGAGGCGCTTATTTAAAATTTAAAGATTATTTTATTGTTGCGCTAGCGAAGTTGCCCGTGATTTGAGTGCTTTTGCAGCTTGATGCGCAATTGGAATTTTTTGAAAAGGGCGGGAAGGGTGTGGTTCGGAGGGGATGTGTTCTAGGAGCCAAAGGGGGAAGACAATTGGTTTATAACGTGAGTCTTGGAAGCATGTGTGCAAGATAGAAGTTGCTGTTTTTATTTATTACGCATTAGGCAGATTACTCATTTGGGACAAGGATATTTGAAATTTTGTAGTTGTCGATGGAACAGTAGTTCTTATCAGGACTTTAGTACCGTTTCGAACTTTTATAGAGTGTGATTTTGACGGGTTTTTCTCTGATGGAGAAGCTTTCGGTTTACCGGCGGGGGGCGGACATGTTGATATTTTTTTGTTGATGCGGGATGTTAGCGTGTAAGGATGTTTGGCGGGGTACCAATTTATTGTGTTTCTTCCCGCGCGCAAGTATTATCGTATAAAATTGTCCGAGGGGGTGTTGTTCGGTTTTGTGAACAGGTATTACTGCGAATTATGATTTTCCCTCCAAACTCTGCTCTCTTTTGTTAGGCGTGGAGGTGGTAGGGCGGATGGATAGATAGAAATTTCTTTGCAGGGGGCATTGAATGAGATACCCGATTGGGTGATGGGGGAACTTATATTGGAGGACTGGGCGTTTTAGAACATTGTTGCAAATTGGTGGTGCATGTTATGTGTTATTGTCACCCAATACAAAGGTTTGGGCAATGACATGTTTCTAAGCACGGGTTCTTGATTTGAACCTTCGCATTGTCAATTTGAGTTTCCAGTGAGTCTAGAAATAGATTTAAATCAAAAGCAAATATTATTGAACTAATTAACCACGCAGCTGACATTTAATCTTCTTTTTCTACAATCCGAGTATTGGCTTTAACCGCTCTATTAATTCCTGTATTGAGCACAGGGGCAAAAAAATCGGAAGTGGCACACCTCCCCGGTAGAATGTTGATTTAAAATTCATTAACCATACTACAATTGAAAACTTATTGGCGGGGGCGGGACGTTTTCCGGTCGCTGCAATTTGCAAGTTTGAAATTGAACTTTTAACTATTATTCAGTCGTGGATTGTTTCGTTTCTTCAATTTATGCAACGCTCTATGGTCAAAGACATTAGAATGAGAGTATGAAAATGTATGGTCTGCGAAGATGTATTGACAATTGGTATTACAGAATCCCATTTTTGTTCAGCAAATGGAGGTGTTTATAGGAAGATGTCTTCTGTATGTGAATGAGATGTGGTACTCTATTTTTGAAAGGTTTGTTTCCATATGGATTTATTCGAGGTATTGGTAAAGATTTGTTTGCTGATGATATTCTTCAAACCGATGATGTATATAGAGGTTAGGTTCTTCCAGCGTTTGTGTAAATGGACCTTGTTGAGCGATAGGAGTTGTTGGTGGGTTAGTTCTTTGGAAGGGGGGAAATGGAGATGATTTGTGGTATTTTATATTATGTATGTCAAGTGCGTTTTTTGGTATTTCTTTTAGGGTATACACACAGAAAGTTCTCGTATATGGAGAATATGTTCATTTACTTAGGAGTGTTGCCAAGGCTTATGTGAGGTTGTAGTAAGTGCTTTAGGTATTAAGGGGAATTAGTCTTGTGGGTCGATGCGGGGGTTGGTGACAGAAGTTTCTTAAAGGACTAATTATTATATTGGGTTATCTTGGGAAGTGTGTGGATTGCGAGAAGGCTTCAAACGATTGCCTTTGGTTGGGTAGGGTTGGGAGTATCTTTACGGGAGGTGTGATTCATTGATTTAATGGAATCCCCTGTTTATTGTGATGAGATCTATTAAATGAGTAATTCACATGTTGGATTGAGCGGTTCTGGAGCAGGCTGTGGGTCCGGCTGGGTGTTCGGAATTAATTGGGAATATGATTCATTAACGGTGGTTTAAAGGACTGCCTTGCTGCGGCATTTATTGGGTAGTAGTCCTGAGGTATCGCTTTTATATAACTGCAGGGTAGTAGGTTGGGATTAGGGGTTTCCCATTAAATTTCCGGTATTACATGGAGTGTTTGTTTCCGTTGGTCCCATTGAATTGGTCAGGTAACAACAGCCCGGTTTTGCTTTTTGTTGATTGGGGTGTGGACAGGTAGTGCGAGGTTGGTCGATGAAGCTGGGCCTAGACTTGGCTCCAGGATAATGATAGCAATTTTGCATTTCATCTAGGCACGATGGCAAGGGGGGAGACTTGGTGGAGCATTGCCCATTACTTCACTCTGAGGTTTCATGAGTATACCTGGCATTTTCGAATCAGGTTACGTGCAATAGACATTAGCCATTTCATTAATCAGGGGACCTTGAGGGAATATTAGGCTTTTCTTCACCATTTGGGATCAACAGAGGTTTGTTCATACCCGATCTTACCCGAGAAATACTTTTTATTAGTGGAGGGCTTACCTACGATAAATTAAAATTAACCAACGTTTCTTTATTAGGCGGATACAGTGGTAAAGGCATCTTGAGGTTCCCCCCGGTAGAAAGATTATGTACTTTCTATTTGTATGGATGCCGTTAATCCAATGTATGCGGATTCATTGGAATGGGCGAAGGCGCAGAATTTCGCCGGTTTACTTAACCTATTTATTGAAAACCTCTTTCCCTTTAGGGTCTGATGAGGTTGTACGAATTATAATAGAGCGGATAGGGCGGGGTATAGGACAAGATGTCCTTGTGGTATTGTGGTAGTGTTAGTGCGGACACGGGATGTTCGGGATTTGGATCGTGATGCGGTCGGCGGCCGTGGCCCCAGGCTGCGCCGATTCTTCCCGCCCCCCGCTCGCCTTCTTTTAGGGTTTCCCTATAAGTTCACAGGGCGCTTCTTGTACAAGTTTTCAATCTTCTAGGTTTGCGAGGGTTATTGGCTTTTTGGGGCTGTTGCTTCGTCTTTCTTTTATGTTTGTGGTCGAAACGCTTCACGAAAAATGGAACTTTTTAATTTCTAGGTTGTGGTAACCAATTTCGTTAAGGGTTCTCTGCCTAATGGTGATCGGTCGGGTTGTTTGTCCGTTAGTGCGCGGGCGGGCGTTATTCTTTATCGGCTCCGCGCTGGCCGGATACATCTACAATAGACGTGAGTGGGCTGGCCCGGTGTTGATATTTACTTTTCGGTCTAGTACAGGAGATGATTGGTCCCCGTTCCTTTGCCTTGGTACCATTTATTTCTATTCTTTCTTGACCTTGGGTGCTCCCTGGCAGTAATGTTTGGATGCCGTTCGTGTCCTTTGCAATTAGGGCCCGCTTATGCGGAGCGTTGGGACTGTCGGTCTCTTTAGGATTGTCTTAGGTTTTTCCCATTGACTTTTGGCGACTACTCGCTTTTAGTGAAATCTTCTTTATTACCCATGCTGTTTTGAACCCCGGGGATTAACCTGTTCTTACGATTGGGCCGAATATTCGCTGTTTCAAAGTCCGGGCTTATTTGGATGCCATTGTTTCAGATGCCCGTAGAAAACCCAAACCAAATGTATACTATGAGCAGGATATCCCGCCGGAATTACTCCAGTTAAAATTGCATCTGCCGGGGAAGTTAGAATTTTTGTGTGGGTTTGAGGATATTGACTGTTTTCTCTGTAGACGGCAATTTTTTTATGGTTGGGGAACCCTTCGTTTTTCTTAATTCAGATCGGTGAGGTTAACCCACGATTGTGGGAGGATATGATTTGACCTTCCGAGGACGTGTATTATTTTAATGCATGGGGAAGCGGTTCTATTGTGTATTTACGGATGAGGGGTTTCAGTGGTGGAGATTGCTATGCCGGCTTTTTGGGACATTCGTAATTCGTGGTATTCTGTAGGGTGATTTGTGCTGTTCAAGGTGATTATGCTCCGATTACCTATGTATATGCTTTTAGCTTAGGCTTTTAGATTTTCGTTTTATGTTTGTTATAAGGGGGGTAGGCGTAGTGTGTTCAGACTAAAACATGGTTTTTATTCTGGGCATATTTAAAGGCTTGTCATGGTAGGGAACCGGCGATTGTTGGGCCGATAGGTTGTAGTGCTAAATTTCTCTGGGGTTATATGACCCCCCATGTGGGGTGTCAAGGACTACACAGTTCTTATGAAGGTTATGTGGAAGCTGGCTAAGTTTACCGTGTGTGCCCTTAATTGCGGGTGAAGTTTTATGGGTAAATGCGCTCCGAATTATTTGATTAATGCTCAATAAGCAGGCCAGTTTTCAACTTATGTGAACTTTGGTGTTTGGACGGTTACCCGCATTTGAGTCGAACGGTCTCCGTTTCGGGGGTACTTTACGACCGGGAATGAAATATTTCCCTATCCAGCCACTTCCTTACAGCTATTACAATCGAATTTTTAATTTGGCATAAACGTTGACTAATTTAACGGGTTTCTTCTGATTTGTTTTTTGCGCGATTTTTGGGGATGTTATGGTTCGCGGAAATAAATTAAAACCTAACTTCGCTGAAGCTTCTTAGTGGCTTTATTGCAGGGGTTTTAATGGCCAATGGCTTATTGGGGGATCAGGATGGGGAGGCTTTCCGTGCCTCCAATTGGGGGTCCGATTCAATTTTAGCTTTGGTGTAGTCAATTGGTCGTACAAGGCGACCATACAATTTCGGTTCCGATTGGGTTTGAGGGATTGGACATATTATGCCGTAACAGATCTGATCGTCAAAAATTTTTATGGGTGGGGGATGATCGTGAATCGTGGAGTTTTCTTTATTTAGATGCTTGGGAGATGGTGCGCCTAACGCGGCTTAAACGGGTTTTTCCGTGGATTTAATAGCTGAAGTTCCACATCCGGTATATCGATCCTGCGGTTTTTTTGGCCGACTTGAATGAATGTCGCATTCTCGCCGCGGTAACAGTTATTTAATTCGGTGATTTTTACGGGGGGCGGACTGTATACTTAATGGAGAAATTTGCCCTTTATCCGAACTTTGTTTGCTTGTGGGATGGTGTGTGAGATTTATCGTCGGCTGGTTGTGGACTTGAGTCCGGCAGTTATGGCAGGATTTACCCCCGGATATCCCATATTTACCCTGTATATTGGGGATGCCGGCATTGTAATGATCGGACTTCCCCCACTATATGTACGCTAGGGAGTTTTTGATGGACGGTTCGTATTAGATCTTAACTGGGGTATGGATTAAAAGGGTTAGTCAGAAGATTAATGGGTGTTTGCCCCACCCTACTTCCTTCGGGAAAAAGGTATTACTCCTGAATTATTTTGGGGCCGATTTGTGGGTGACGCAATGGTTGGCTGATAGCCAGTTTAGTTTTTTCGTGCTCTGGAACCCCGTGAGTAGGGTTCTCCAATTTTATTTCCGGTCCGGAGATATATCCTTCTTTGGTTGTGTGGGGTTGTTTGTAGGATGGTTGGCAGGGATCAGGTTATAATGGTTATTTTGAGCTTCAAAATTTATCTTGGTAGGCTAGGGATAGAAAATTTCATTACCTTCGGCTGTGCGGCAACGTATTTTTTGCGATGAGCTTAGGGCCTCATTTGTATTATTTTGGGAAGTACATGTGGCGTGTTGGACCGAGATTGGCGGTTCGCTTTGACTTGGCCATTTTTGCAAGGCTTTCGGGACTAAAGATGGGGTCTTCTCATTTTAGTTACGCCGACGGCTTGGTGTAGCTTAATTTGCCGGCATCACCGAGATGAAAAAGTTCGGAAAGTCGGGCCTTCAAAACTAAATCATGGGATTATCCTTGTTTCTATTTACCGGTATTTTGCAGCGGCTTTTTGGTCGGATGAGGGCGTTCCCGGGGGTAATGCCAAGGAAGGTGTTCCGGGTTATAAGTTTTGGAAAGGTATGATAAATTTCGGTGCAGTGGTTATATTAGAT
>Ga0163217_1070637_pt1 | contig 13950 bp, 3 predicted proteins | sample SynspAceP_FD_185933 | JGI IMG/M metagenome (GOLD analysis project Ga0163217, IMG submission 185933) | Saline lake microbial communities from Ace Lake in Antarctica - Synechococcus sp. Ace-P (PacBio error correction) | ecosystem: Environmental > Aquatic > Non-marine Saline and Alkaline > Saline ... | reverse complement strand
TTTAGGCCCAGAAAAAAGAAAAAAAAAAAATATGCCCGATTTTGTTTAATCACACTCCTGAAAGCTTGCAAATTTATTGCTTAGCTTTCTCCAAGGGGTTACGCAAAACATTTTAAAGGAGATGCTCCGCTCTCTAATTCCCGAATGGAAATGCGTGGAAATATTCCCAAGAATGGCACTTTAATCCCTTTTTTATTGTTTTTGTTTTATTATTTCGGATTGTTTTTTGATGTATAGGCCTAGAAATAAATGGGAAACCAAAAGGCGCATGAGGTTTTTCCACGGCCTGTTGGTGCGGTTTTCAACAATTTCCCGGTTTTTTACCCTTTCAAAAAAATTTGCCTATCCAGGTATCCTTTTTTTCGTGGAATTGAAAAGGGGCGTTTCCAATTTGTCGTGAAAAACCAATTTTAGCAAAGGGTATATAATTTCTTCTTCTGGGTTTCATATTTTTACGATGTTGAAAGGCTTATACGCTTTGGAGCTTTGCGCTGCCGCAAAAATAATAATATTTGCGGCTTTAGGCGGTATGCACACCGTGTAAAAGGCCTGAAGGCACTTTTTTATTCATTTGTTTAAACTTTTCAAACAGATTCCCTTCGTTTGGGCCTGCCTATTTCGCAAAATGACAAAGCTCGGGGGAATTGTGCCTTTCCAAAAAATTCTCTAAGCCGTATTTTGGGGCACCAAACGCGTTGGCCGTGTACGGTCTTTTTTCAATCTTTATTATTCTGTGTGGGTCGGGGCGAAAATTCTCTGTAAGGGCAATTTCTGGGGAAATACGCTATTGTCGCAGATTTCGCCTTTATCGGCGGTTACGTTTATGAAAAAAAAGGGAAGACATCCGCTTCAAGAGGCATTCTCAAAAAAACAATTGATAAAGGTTATTAAACGCTTCGTCGGGGCCACAATAACCGTTTTATAGCGTAATATTTTTTAATCCAAGGCATCTAATATAGAAAAAACCTCGTGGGCATTGATAGTCTGAATAGGCTTTTGCAAAAAGGTAAACAAGGTTTGTTTTGTCTCATTTTTTGATCTTGGTATTCCCCCAAAAGGGCAAAAAAGGTTCTTGTAATCGGGTTAAAAAAGGGGTGCTTCCGCCTGACCATTGCCCCTTCGGGGCATTTTGGCGATAGGTTAAGAAACAGGGCATCAATCGTTAGTGGGATGTACTGTTCCATTTCCCAAAAACAATCGCCTTTTTATTTTGCGGTATTCTCAAAAACTAAAATAAGGGGGGCGATCTTTTTCGTTTTAACATTAAAAACCTTCACTAAAAAATTTTTTTCTTCGGAAGACGCGTATTCTTTCTTGGCAGCATTACCAGGCCTCCCTGCCCAAAGTAGCAAAGAAAAGTTCATGGGTGATTTCAGAGAAAAACACTTAAATATTTAGGGGGCAAAGAGTGGAACCTTTATTTCTAAAGCTGCGGTTTTCTCTTCAATTCAAAGTTCCATATTATGTCCAGGAATATTTTCCTCCGCTTCCGAAAATTGTAGGTTTTCGAAAGTGATATCTTTGCTTTGCCATTTTTCTAAGACATTTCATAAAGCTTTCAGAAATTCACAGCACTTTTTTAGTTAAGGGGCTTTAGAAACTGTGTTCGGGGAACCAATTACGGCTTTTGTAATAATTCATTGAAAAGTTACCGTATATTCCCCTCCTAAATTAGGGCAAAAAAATTTTCAAGCATCAATTGACCGTTCATTTCTGGGGAAATAATGCCTTACCAAAATTTTCCAAAACTCAGGGGATATTTATCGGGTCACTAATTTCTTCCCGCCGCGGACTCCAGACAAAAAAGGAGTTGATCATTTTTCTAAATATGGATCTTTGTGAATCGAAATTCCGTTTCCCATCCCCATTTTTGTTTGTTTCCACGACCAAAATCGTTTCACATCTCCTAAAAAGAAAGCGGGCCTTTTAATTTTCTTAAGGGCGTAGGGCCAGATAAAAAGGGGTTAGGGGCTTTGAGGAGGTAATCATTTTTCGTTTATCTTCTTTAAAAATTCCAAAAAGGCTGGAAAAAGGTGATTGAATTTCGGATACCCAAGTTGTGCGCCCAATATACATTATTATACGCCAACGAATTATCTTCAGGGAATTTACCCGGTGGTTTTTGATTAAGGGCTCTTTGGTCATCAATTTTGACTCCACCAAAAACCGATTTCATTAAAAAACCGCCAGTAAATCAACTTGGTTAAAACACCAAAAAGCGTTATCATAAATTAAAGGTCGAGTAGGTTTCCAATTCTCGGGTGTCATATACATAAGTTTTTGTCGCTGCTCAGCTTCTTTTTTAAAGCTAATCATTTCCGGCAAAAAGCTAAGTCAAACTGGTTTTGCGGTAGTTTTTGCGGGGAAGGACGGGAAAATAACTAAAAGCCAATGGTTTTTCTGCTAAAAGATCCGGCCAACCAATTTTTGATAGCGGTCTTCTTTCAAAAAGCTATAAAGGGGGGAATTCGGGAAGCAAATTTGCGAGCGGCCCAATTGTTCTTCACCAACACATTGGTGTTTAAAGAGTCGACATTTCGGTGGGTCCTTTCCGGTGATGGAAAGGGAGGATGGCATATCGTCCAAAATCTTTCTTCATCATTTTTTGCGTCTTGAGAAATAACGAGACCAAAAGGCTGTCACTTATAGCCAGTCGTTTTATTGGTGCTATCTAAGGTTTATTGATAAGCCGCATGCGAAAACATTTTTCGTATAAGTTATTCAGGTACGACTGTATTATAATTTCACTTTGTTTTTCTTCAGAGGTCTCTTTCTATTTGCCCCATAGTTGTGTTTTTCTGGTTCGTGGCATCGCTAAAGCCTAGGATTTTCTTTAATTAAAAAGGGGAAAAAAAATCGGTATAAATTCTATAGGGGTACATATGATCTATTTCAAAGGGCCCCTTGATTGAGCTTTTAAACTTGTCAGTAAAAAAACCCGTCCCAAATTCGCAAAATGGGTCCTGAGGAAACCAAAAAAAACCTATGTCTATAGGTCAGTCTTTCTTCTAGGGCAACCACGAAAAAAAGGCCATCAGCCACTTTTGAGCCCCGAATCCCGTAAACAAACACGGTATACTACTCTTTTCGAAATCCAGGTGCCTCCTGATGAATGCACCTCTGGTGGATTGGCGGCAAACCAACCCTGTGCTAACCTTGTCTGATAGGTTCTTTAGTTTTTTAGTGGTCGGGCAGGTTAGGGGGGGCTCCGTTTAGCGGGAAAAAACCTGAACTTCCACAAGTGCGCAAAAGGACCTTCATGTTCATATTTTATCTACAATGCCACCATGCGCGGTTTTTTAATATTAGGGATCCTAATTCAGGGGGATTTAAAAGGGGAGTTTTAGGACCGAGCCGTTGGGGCTTTATCACTAAAAACATATAGCTCTTAAATAAAGATAAAGATGGTTTTTCCATCTGGCTTTATTCAGGGCCCACATCGTTAAAAATTTTTTCTGGTTTCATAAAGCCTCATGGTTTGAGGTGTCCATTTTAAAAGGCAGGTAAATCCCAAAAGTGGCATGTCAAGTAATAAAAAGGTTGTTGGCAAATTTTACTAAGTCAAATGGGGTGTTGGGAAATGCCATTCATTTTTCTGTTTGTGGTATAAATCCCCCAGGTAAAATACCCAGAAACCCTCAACCTTTGTGCTCAAACCCTGAACTTGTGAAGAACACCAATAATTTATTCCGCGCGGGCGCGATGTAAACTAAAATTAATTACAATGGCTTTTAATACTAATAAAAGGTTTCAACACCCAAAATTCCTTTATTCCAGGCGAGGTAAAGAGTAACCAAAAATTATTACTCGGCTTGTATAAACCTGGTGTGTGGTGTATGAAATCACGAATTAATTGTGAGGGGTGTGTTTAATGTAAAGGGCTTTATGAAACCCCCATCGACCTGTGATCCGCATGGCCGATGGGTAATTATGGGGGCCTTTATCCCGGGGGATACAGGCTTCCCAAGGAAATCTAAAAACTATACTTTCAGCCCGCGCCTGCAAACGTCGCCAAAATGATAGAAATTGCGTTATATCGGTAAATTATACAAAGTAAGGTTGTTTTGGCCATTGTGCAAGTCACTATTTTTACGAAAAATTTGTGATAATGGATAACTTTATTGGTGATGAAGCTAATATTATGTCTCGTATTTTTTTTTTTTAATTCTTTGTAAAAAAGTGATATCCGCAGGTAGTGTGCAGAGCCAGGTGCGTTTTTTCAGCGGTTTGGAATGACCGGGCAACTACCAAAGAAGGCAAAAACGATTAAAAATGACAAATACACTCTTCATTTATACAAGAGTGACGGGCAAATCACCCGCCAGAATAAAATTTATCTTTGTTGGCTCTAATAAATAAGAATATGTTAGTGTGTTCGTTTGTAAAGATTTTAATATAACTAGATGGAGAACATGTTAAGGAAGAAATTTTAAGCGACAATGGGTTTGCAAGGCAATAAGCTTACCTTATTAGCGAACAATTGGCTCGCGTAGTATAATATCGCCAGAAAATATATTAGAGCTCAGTCTGGATCGGTTTTGCAAAGAGAGACAAGATGTTAGATAATTTAAGCGATGATCTGGAGTGATAAAAGCACTTACTATTAGTGCGCTGCTGAAATAAAGTAAAGAGTATGCCAGTCAGTCCGCCAATCGACTTCGGTAGGGAAAGTCGTTCTGGAGTTTATTTTCGATTTATTCGATTGTTTTCGCAAGGATGCATTGAAAATTGAACGATTGAAGGAATTAATACTCTTTATGTTTGCTGCGGAAATTATTGGGCTTAAATTGGACCTCGCCGGGTATTGTGTATTGGAAAAAAGCAAGACAGACAACTTATCCGATTCGAAATAAATTCTATCTTCTGCGAATTTATTATACTAGGAAGTGATCAAACAATTAGATAATTGAAAGTCTTATTTGTTACCTGTGTGAGAAATAAAGAACCGTGTTCTACAACGGTTGCCTCAGGGGAGATAAATCGCGAAAATGGGAAAAATTTTAAGATTTTAGTATAATAGAAATTCATATTGAAAAAAAAAAATTTTTTCAAATCTAATTTTTCATTTTTCAAAATTATTTAATTGTACAACTTCATAAAAACTCCTCGCTCGTTCTCTACCAGACTTTTATCCGGTGCTTCTCGCAAAAAACGGAAAATTCGTTGGGGTGAAGTTCCGGATAGGTTCCAAATTTTCCATAAATTTCTTTCTTTTTACCGTCACTTTTTGCAAAAACGTTTGCTTGTTCTGCAATAAAGCCATAGGATTACATTCATAAAAGAAATCCTGAGTTTTTTCCTTTCTGATGCGGACACTTACTTTAGGAATAACAAGTAAATATCCGATACCTCTTAAATCATATATTGGGCGATGGGGAACAAATTCAGGGAGAAGCACATAAAGATCCCAAAGGTATTTAGCGGTCAGATAGTATAGGGGGTCTATCTCCCTCGATGCTCACTCTCTCAGCCGCATGAATAACATTATTTTATTGTAGTCTTTAAACCCTTTGTGGAAAAAATTGAACTATCTCACAATGGCATATAATTTAACCTTCAGTGGATCAGCTTAAATTTTACACCTTATTGCGCTTAATAGACGATTCTGTACAGACTGTATGATCATCGCAAGTAAGCCCTAGAGGTGAGGCTTATAATGGCTGAGATCTCTCCGTTTAAACCCCGGCCTGTGTGCGTGTAGTACTTAGTATACTCATACAGGGTGGCGGTCTGTCAACAGATCCCTTCGAATTACTCATATCAACTCTGTCTACCATTGTGAGTCAAACTCTCTCTCGCGGTAAGAATCCCAGAGAAGCATAGACACAACAAACCTCCTTCTATACTATGTATACCACTCGAGAGTTGTTACTGGGTGATACTGCATACAAACATCTGGTCCTACATGATTTGGTAAAATACATCACATAATATGTGCCTTGTATCCCAGCAGACTGCTCGTCTAAAGTTTCCCTACAGAAAACGTTACATCAATATTAGGGGAAAGAACCCATCTAAAGGGATTCTATTAAAAAAACCCACATAAATTTTGTTTTTTGTATCTCGATTAATTATACAAAAAAAAAACTGTTTTAGAACGAAATAAAAAATCGATTCTTCTTCATCCTTCTTCTAGGAAGCCATCATATGTAACCACAAAAGCTACAGTATGTCACTGCTCTCTTTTATAGATAGTTATAGAATATAGATTTCCTTTCCAGGATTCCGACTAAAATAAATTGAAAACGTTACCAAGCTTCTATAAATTGTGTTGTGTGATTTTTCCCATCCCTCTCAATTGGAATATTTGTCCCACAATCTCCTGCTGCTCATTCTTCCGAGTAAATTAATCTACCAAATCCCGCCTTCTTATTCTCTTCCATCCTGAATGTCACACTACACCGATTATATGTCGAGCGGCAAGTCAGTCGCTCAATAATATCCCCAATATCTTTATAGAGCTAACGTATTATGTACATATGTTTCTCCTCTGCCCATACACTCGATCATACTATTAACGTAAACCAAATAGTCCCTATTAATTAGGCCTAGGGACGAAGTGCCCCGTCAGAGGTCTCTACCTAGGTCCTGCATGAATAGTTTAATCAAGTAGTGCTTCGCCAGACGTTGGATGCTTTTCAATATAAAACTTCCTTTCCTAGAGTTTTTGTATTGTCTGGTCATGGTTTTACTGGTTTTATAAGGTACAAGAAAATATCGACTTTTTGATGTAAAAACTATAAAAAGTTTTCGGTTTTAAAATTTCAATTTTTTAGATTTATAACCTAAATATGTTATATTTGTACCAAAGATTAAAAGGACCAAAGTCTACTCAGTGAGTAAAATGACAATACTATTGTTTACACATCTAGGAAGCGTTGTACACAAGAGAAATATAACTTATAGTTGTGAAATAGTAATTTTCAAGATGAACGTATGTCTCTCTGATGTAGAGATAAAGCAACATAAAGATAGACATGACGCAAGTTAATGCAATTAATTTCTAAGTGATATTTTGAGTACGAGCGGAAGTTTTGGAAAAAAGAAAAGAAACATTTTCTGCCTGTTGACAAAATTATCGGATAGGCAATTTGCATATGCGTGTTTCACCGATGAAGACCTAGTGTGAAGATTTAGTAAAAAAGATGGCTTCTGGGCTTCCAAACACCCCACTGTGTCTCAATGTTTTTCGGTTGGGCCAGCAAAAAAACTACGGAAGGATATAAAAGGCCTCAGGCCATTAGTATAATCCTAGATTATTTCTAAATACTTCGGATAAGTGATACCCACCTTTGCATTTGTTAGAGGAGGTATTAATTAGTGACCGCCAGGAAAAAATGCGGTGGATAAAACGGGTTGGGGAAACGGGCCTTTACTAACGAAGTTAATTAGTATGAAAAATATTTGCATCCATTTGGGGTTTAATACGAAAATAAAAATCTCTCGAGAGAGAAGAGGTTCTTCGATTGGGGAATGAGCCCGGCGATAAGCTTTCTATGAGAAGTATAAAGTGAGTTTGGAAGGGAGCAAATGTGATGGCCGTCGATTGGGAGTAGTAGTGCGATTGTGAGATGTGTGTATATATTAATAAAAAACGGATTACTACCAAAAAATTTATTATATAGATCTAAAACACTAGGAGATAATTGTTAAGAATTTTTATTAATATTCCAGCGCGCAGGTTTGCGCGTCTCAGGAATTTAAAAGATGCTTGTGGTGTTAAAAATTTTAGTGGTATAAGACAAGTACTGCGTCAAGTTGGGGGCTTCTGAAAATTGAAAAATAACCCTTGTGGTCATTATTTTCCGGCCATGTGATAAAAAAGCATCCATTAGAGGATAATGCGGTTCTATTTTTTTTTGTATCGCCATGAGAAGAACTGGTTCGTGTTGGTAAATAATGATTTTTAAGGGATAAAACAGGAAACCTCTTCGGGGGCATATTTCACGAGGTTTCTAATAAGTTCCATAATGAATTATTTTTTGAATGGATTTATGGCGAAAAAAAATGATAAAAGGCACCGTATTTTTTAAAAAAAAATTTAAAATTTAATTTGATGATCAGTTTACCTTAGAGAAAGGAGAGCAATAAGGGAGGGTGGGCTTTTTTTTTTAATTTTGGATAAAATTCACCTAAATACAATTTTGTTTACCCGGGAACCAAGCGGTGTTATCGGGAGTATGGTGAATAGGATTCAGGTAAAGCAAACGGAACGATTGTTAGTGCCTATTTTATATGAAGTAGGGATAGGAGGATTGAAAAAATAGACAAACTGGGTTAAGAATGTTCTTAGGTGAAATTTAATCAAAAAAAACTGGTGACATTTTTATTCTGCTTTTTATAGGGATCGTGTCCTAAATTCATTGGTGATGTTAAAACTTGAAAACACAAGAAAATATTTTTTACCAAAAGGAAATTGGATAAAAAGACAATTTGGCATAATCACACAGGGTTTGGATATAGGGAGTGAGGTGTTAATAATATAGTAGTGTTGACGGACCTGTATAGGATCTGTGGAAGGGATTATAAGGCTGGGGGACAATCGGTAGCAAAGCCAAACCCCACAACAACACTGACACCGAATAACTTTCTCTCTCTGGTCTTTGTAGGTTTTTTTTAGGGCCTAGTGTTTAAATTGCTTTACCGACTTGTCACCATTTGGGAACAGATGTCTGGTTATATGAGACAAAATTGAATCCACGACTTATTTTTGAAAAAGAGATGCTCAGCTCTGGCGTCAATCAAATTTTCGTAGTAGCGGGAAGAGCGATTTTAAAAGGAAAGGGTGGCTTTTATGGGGCGCATCAGTCATAACATCCTAAAAACCTGGTACCGGGGCCTTTTGCAGCGCTAAAAGAAAAATTTTCCAATACACGTTAAAATCGGTTTCAACCAATTCTTGTAGATAAGGGAAGAAACTTAAACGGGTTGGAAAAGGAAATAGGAATTGAGCCAAAGAAAGAATTTACCCCTGCTTATTGTGGAAAAAAAGAATCAGTTACTTAATGAAATTTTATCTTCTTTAGGGAGATTTTTCTATTTATTAGTAGAGACAATATTAGGCCAGGCATTTTTAGAGAATGAATTTAACTTTACCACGTATCGATAAAAAGAAAGTAAGGATTAACATCCAGGAAATTCTGCACTTAGTTTTTCTGTTTGTTTTTGCATAATGAATTTTGGCCGACCTTTCCGAGAAACTTACCACGAATTGTAGGATCACTTTATGAAAGGAGCATAAATTTCAGGTGAGATTCTCCATTCAAAGAGAAGGGTGTCAATATAAGTGTATATATACGAGTTCTCTCTTTAAAATATAGAAATCCAATTACATCTTCTTATAAACACGAGGTATATAGGAATTATTGAGAAAAATATCCTTTAACTATAAAAGGGAAACATTCGGCGTTGAGGCTTTGGTTCTAATTAGAACAAATATACCGTTTTCATTCTTTTGATTCCGGTTTTGGGGATAAAGGGAAAATAAACCAAAGGGTAGTTCTAAGGAGAACAGGTAGTGTTCTCTTTTTAATTTATTTTGTTAAATATTAGGTCCTTGGAGGCCCTATTTAGCTTTTGTTATATTTAGCGACGCAAAAAAATGGAACTGGAGGAATTAAATGGGTTTAGGTTAACCGCAAAAGAGGTTGCGAAAGCAATTAAATTTAGAAAAAGTATGGTTTTTCTTGGGAAACTTTTCATTGGATGGTTCTCTCATTGAAAATTTACCAAGGAAATTTTCTAGTATTTAATAAAATTCTATGATTTTTCTATTAAAGATTATAGAAGGTAACAGGCTTATCGCTGATTGCAAATTTTAAAGGGAGCATTACGGACAATAAGATTTTTGGGAAAATTCACTAGATTGATTTTAAAGGGCGTTTACCTAAAAAGAGGTGGGGCGGCATATGTACGATTTCAAATCCAGGTTTCCAACCATATTGGAAATAGTTCGCACAGTATAGTGGGGAATTATTGGTATTATTGGATGAAAATACAGTTAATTGGCAATTAGTCAAACGGGTTTTACCAAGATTTTTAAATAAGATGGCGAAACTTTCTCTTTTACAAAGACGGGAATATGGTCTTTGAGCTCCTTAACTGAATATCTGTATTATAGCACTTATTTGAAAAGTTCATAAAAAATAGCGCAAATAAAGCGAGGGCTTGTACGGGCCTTTTAAACTTTGCTATTTTTTCATTAGGCTTTTTAACGATGACGTGCAATTGCATTTTAAAAAAAGGTTTATTGGGGGGCCATCCCTTAAGTATTTATTGCCCCGCAGGTGAGGTATCTTACCTATTAAAAGATAAGTTAAAATTGTAGATCGCCTTGGGGAAGGAAGTGGCTCGACTCCATTCCAGGGCTCATTCATCGAGGCGATGCTTGTATAGTGGCCTGTGGTACCAAAATTAATTTTATTGCTCTATACGAGCCAGCCAAAAAACCAGTAGGTTTCTACCCGCTTTGGCGCTGAATAAGATTACTGAATTGTTCATATATATGGACCGTCAATAAGTACACCTCAACACTTCAGGATTTAGGTAGGGTTTATACTCAGAGTGGTAGAAAAACAAAAACAAGGGAAAACCTAGCGCATTTAAAGGTGCATAGTCAGGGACAGAGCCATAATTTTCCGTAATAAGCAAAACAACAACTAGGAAGCAAAAACCACGATACGGAAATGCGGAATATTTACTCGATCTTTTAAAGATTGGAAAAAAAACGTATAATGTTGTTTCTTAATTGTGTAAATCCACAAATAAAGACTCAGATTTTACAAAAACGCATTAGAAGATAGCAAATAACGGACGTCTCTAAAAAATCCGAATTTAGCATCCAAAATAAAAAATAGCCTCGGCAGGTTGCTCCTGAAGGCTATTGAAGAAGAAATATTATTAAAACTGCGAGAAAAAAAGGAGTGCAGGTTAGTGTGCAATATAATGTAAATATACGAGCAAGTTTTTGGTTAGCTGGTTAGAAAAGATGTATGCCCTACATTACTTTCAGCAGATTAGGGGCATACAAGCGTGGAAAGTTACGTTAGGGAAAATTAGGTGGAAAGGGCACCAATAATTTTTTTTGCCAATCGAATTTTAGAACAGTTTTGATTAAACCTATTACCCCACCAATTTGTTTTTTGTGGGATTGGACGCCGAAAAAAGCTTATTGGTTCGGGAAGGCGTACAGAATGGGGCTTAGGTTCAGGGGAAATTTACAAATACCGCCCTAAACAGACATTTATGAGGGCAATGAGTTTTATATTTCCAAAATAGAAATTTATTATCGAAAGCATAGAACCCGAGATTATTTCCACTGGATGAAACCAAGAATGTCTATCTGTTATTATGGTAGAGTTTTAATATTGTAAAAAAGAAATAACCAAACAAAAAACAATACCAAATATTGCCTTTGTTTTTTTAATTTGAAGGGGTAATTGTTACATACCCAACGCTCCGTTATCCTGACAGTGATATGTATTTATTTTGGTTCGCGAGTTACGAAGCCGACAACACCATTATTTTCAACAGGCCTTTTACCGAAACTTGACATGGGGGTTCAAGTATTAGGCAAATCAAGTTTTTTCAAAATTTCTCTAAAGTCGGTTGGATTGATTTGAGTTTTATTTGGAAATCGGCATATTAATTGGATCCCCCCCTAGCATTGTCTAAATGGTAGAACCCAGGGTTCAAAGTATCAATTCACCCTTATAAAAAAGTGGATCGTACAGGTAAAAAATTTAAAAGATGCCGATAAGGGAGGTTTGTTTTTGATGGGGAAAACCCAAGCTGATTCATCAAATAAATTCGACCCGTTTAATTGTTATGAAGTTGAACCAGGGGAGTTTAGTTTAACCGGTATTGGATTTTAAAAAAAATATATATATTTAAAACAGGGAACGGCCAAGGGTTGTATGGCTGTTAATGGTGGGATCCACTTTTTTTTAATAAACCTCTGGTCGAGACCTGATTATATTTAAACAAAAATTGGCAGGGAAACTAACCGAAAGGCAACCGCGTTAAAGGCCTTGTGGATGGGAAGGTTTCAGGTGAAACTAGAAACGTAAAATTAGCCAACGGGGCAAAGAAATAAAATAATGGAATAGGAAGGTTTTTTTCTATGGTTTTTTTTTACTCTTTTTACCCAAATAATCCCTATTTGCAAAAACAGAAGGTAGTAGGTTAACAGTTTTTTTGATTTATCAACTAAAAGGGAGAAGCCCCTTAGGAAAAGGGTGTTTTCTATTTTTTACGAACTGGCACTATATCGGCCACTGTAACTGATGAAAAGGGTGTTTTAGCTTAGGTTACAGACAAAAACCCCCAATTATCCGGCCTATCATTAGTTTCTTTTAGTTAAACCTTAGGCTATACATTTCCGCAAAATTTATTTTTTGAAAAATGGTTTTCAGGCAGCTAGTTGCTATTTAATTTAAAAAGAAAATTTGCTGTGTCCAATTAAAATGGAAAATTAAAGTTTTTAAAAAAGGGCCCCATACTTGGGAAGTGGGGAAAAAAAAGTTAAACCATTTTTAGGGAACCGAGAACTTTTTTTTAGGAATTTCAACGGATAAGCGGGTTCTAGAGGGCTTAAAATTAAAACATGAAGATGCTATTCCGCATTTGTATATTAATAAAAAGAAAAGGAACAACCAGTTCCTTTATGCATCGCAGAAGTTCCCCAATTCAGATACAAAAACAAATTATTTAGGGTACATCATCTTCAATACAACCTAAGTTGATTTTGAGGTTTCAATTTTGGTGGGGGAGGCGAGGGAGCTTTGATTTTTTCTTCTTGGGTCATACACATACACCCCTCAGGGGCAGTTTTATTTTTTAAAGGAAAAAAGAAATCCCAAAAAAAAATAAAAAAAACGGTTTTTAAAAAATAGGCTAGGAAAAAACTTTTTTATATATCCACTTCCATTTTTTACGTCGCTCCTTTATCAAAAAAGCAAAATTAACAGGAAGACAAAAATTTCAAAAATTCTTTAAAAGGAAGGTTTCAAAAAGTGATCCCTACTCCGAATACACCGTGTGGAAACCACAAGGGGAGGATTTTATTTAAGATTACCCAAAAAAAAAAACAGAAAAATTAAAGTGCTGCTGTACGAAGGCAACAAAAGGAACCAATTCTTTTCATTGAGTTAAAAGGGGAAACAACTTTTTACATTGATAAGCTATGGGAATTTTTCTCCAGCGGCAAAAAGGCAACTTTTTTTTGGAGGGGGAATACTAGGGAACAAGGGAATGGCAGGATTTTGCTACCTTTTGGGATTATGTTCCGACGATAAAAAAATACTAAAAAAAAGAAAAAAGGCCAAAATCAAGTTTTTGGATTTGGCTTTTAATTTCGATTAAAAAAATAGGCGCTTAAAACCCAAAAGGGGTTTTTTGGCCTACTTGTAGGTATTGTAAAAATTCTGGCGGTGTCAATTTGTTAAGAGAATAATTTTGCTTTTCCCACCCAAGGTTCCTACTATTGAAAATATCTATATTTGCAGCTGGCGGGGAATTCTTATATCCAACCTCGAAAAACACAAAGAGGACCCAAGCATATACGGCCAACAAGGCAGCCATTTTGATTGGAATTTTTCCCCTTCTTCCTTTGAGTAGAACACATTTAAAAAGAACAATAATTTTTGGAGAAAGTGTCATCGACAACCCACTAAAAACCAAACCCCATAACACCAACCACCATTTATTACGCTTTTAAAAATCTTACACCTGCTCTAAATTAAATAATTTTCTTTGTCTGTCAAGCCACCAAAGCGCCCACTAAAAAAGCTTCTTTCGCAAACCAATCGGTAAATTCATGGGACTTGTTTTTTTTGGCATATAAGTACCGACCCCGGTTGCCCGAGAAAAAATTTAGTCCCAAGTGAAAAACTTAGCCCCCGACCGCATTTTTAAAAAAATGACCGCGATTTTGATAGAAGTAAGATAATC
>Ga0163217_1025696_pt1 | contig 13951 bp, 8 predicted proteins | sample SynspAceP_FD_185933 | JGI IMG/M metagenome (GOLD analysis project Ga0163217, IMG submission 185933) | Saline lake microbial communities from Ace Lake in Antarctica - Synechococcus sp. Ace-P (PacBio error correction) | ecosystem: Environmental > Aquatic > Non-marine Saline and Alkaline > Saline ... | reverse complement strand
AGGGGAGACGGCCAAGAGCAGCGACGTAGCGAACGGCGGGCGACGCGGCGCCCAGGCGACGCGGAGTCGAGACGCGCCGACGAGAGGGGGAGGGGGGCAGGAAAAGGAGGCCGGGGACCGCCGCGGCCGGACAGCCGGACCGCGAGGCCCAGCCGCTGAGCATGGACCCCGAGCGGGCAGCAAACGCAGGCGGGGAGTTCCCGCCGGAGCGACGGCACGGGGCAGCCGCAAGCGGGCTGCGAGACGCGCCGCCAGCGTGAAACAAAAAGCAGAGGCCAGCGAAGGCGAGCCGCAACGCAGCTAGCGCACGCAAAGGAGGGGGGCACGGAGCGGGGGGGAGGAGCCGCCGGAGGGGCGAGCCGAAAGCCAGCGCTTGGACGCACGAGGCGCGAACGGGGGCCGAAGGCGGAGGCGGCGCAACAGGTCGAGCCGCGCCGGACGGACCCAGACAGGGCGGCGGCGCCGACCGATTGCATACCGCCGGCCCACGAGCGGCGAGCGGGAAGCTCTGCAGTCCTGCGGAAGCCGCGCGATGCAGACGGCCGGCAAAGGCCCACGGGGAAAGCGCGGGAACGGGGGAAACGCAGGGCAGCGAGACGGCCGCCGCGGGCGGAAGCGCACACCGTGCCGGGGCAGGCGCGAGACAGGCGGGGCTGAGTGGCCCGAAGACGACGGGCGCCGCAAGATTCCGGCGAAGCCGCAGAGGCGAGCCAGGAGGGATTCACGCGACGCCCCGCCGCAGGAAGCAATTGAAATCGAGCGGGCAAAAACGCACGAGACGCGCCGGGGGGGAGACGCGAGGGCAGCGCAGATTAGGAGGCCCGAGAGAACGGCGGGGCGGACGGCGCGGAAGGGCAGGAAGGACGAGGGAGGCAGAGCGCAGGAGGGAAAGGCGCGGGGGCGGGCAAGGGCGCCGAACGCGCAGCATGAGCCGCGCGGCACGCCGGGGCGAGGCGCCACCAACCAAAGGCCGGAAAGAGGGAGGACCGGGAAAAAGCACCGCAGACGCAAGGGGCGGGCGTTGCGACGGCGGTGTCGAACTTGACGGAGGGCGCAAAGGGGGGGGCGGCACCACGGCAGGCCGAGCGCAGCCAAAAGCGCATTGAGCAGCCAAGCCCGACGAGCCAGCCCGCGAAGCGGGACACGCGCAGCGACAGGCGAACGGCGGGCCCCGTACGGAGCGCGCCCGCGGCCGACGTCCAGCCAAGCCAAGTCGCGAGCAGAGCAAAGAGCGGGCTGGAGCACACGCCGCAGGGGCCGGAGAGGCCGACAGCGCATACAATGGCCACCAACCGAGAGACACCGAAGGCATGCACGGGAGAGAAACGCGCAGGAGAGCAGGGGCGCCGCGCCAAGACAGGGGACAGGCCACGACAGCGGCGAAGAGGCGCACCGGTGGCAGCCGCAGCAGCCGATGGAGGCAGAGGAACGATGGGCGCGAAAAAGGGCGGGAAGGCAAGAAGAGGAGCAAGTGCGTGCGCAACCAAGTTGCGGCGAGAGGACGCAAGAGGAAGGCGGCAGAACGGCGGGGAAGCGCCGCGTGCCACGTAGAGGTCGACGGGGGCGCGACAGCGCCCGCGGAGCGCCGAAGGGGCGCCGAGCGAGGGCTGGGCACGGAACGGAACGCGAGCGCGCCGGCGCAGGCAGGTCCGGGGCGACGGGGGAGAAGCAGGGCGAGCCAGCGAGCCTGCTGGGAGCAGATGAAGGCGGACACCCCACAGGCCAAGCACGCAAGAGCGTGAAAACCGTTGCCGCGCCAGCCGGCAGCCGCGGAGAGGGCGCAGAACGCGGTCCAGGGCTCGAGCTGCGGGGAGGGGGGCGGAGAGCCGGCGGGCATTCGGGCGACCGTCATGACGGAGCCGCGGAAACGCGGGCCCGCGCGGCAGCCGTTCGAAGGATCGCAAGGGCACGCGCGGGCTCGCGACAATGACGGGCAGGCCAGCGGGAGGCGGGGTCCCGGCGGTAGGGGCAATGCGGGGACGGAGCGAGGGCGCGCGAGGCGCGGCGAAGCGGCGAGAGCGCGCGATGCGGAGGCGCGAAGCGGCGCCAACCAGGGGGGCAGACGGGGAGGCTCGGACGAGGGCGGGGGGTGGCGCACGTCAAAGACCCGGCTAGTAATGCCCCAGCAAGGGGCGCGCACGGGGGGGAGCAAGAAGACGGCGAGCAAAAATAGAAAACACGAGGGCAGCCAGGAACCAGACAAGGGCAGCCGACCAGCGGCGGAAAAGGAGGCGAGGGATACACCTTGGGTGAGCAAAAGCGAAGTAAGAGCGCAAGCCCGCGGGCGAGGAGGGGGGGCCACGAGGGAGAGTGGGCGCCGGGCGACGGGCCGACGGCACGGAATGGGCGGGGCCAGGCGGACGTCGACAGAACGCCGGCGGCCCCGCACACAGGGGAGGGAAACAAGCACAGCCAGGACGCGCCCCACACCAGCGCCGCCAGGGCCGCGGCGTGCAGCTATGCGACGGCGGGGCACACCAGAACCGCCGGCAGGCGCGCCGGCGAAGTCGAGCGGCACCGCGAGCGGCGAGGAAGAGGCGAGGGGCGCGCGGCGACGGGACGTCGAGCGACGAGCGACCGAAAGCAGGGCGGACAGGAGCGCAGGGAGGCAGGGGGGCGGGCCGACAAGGCGAACAACAGGAGGGGTTGCGGCGGGCCGAACCTGACGCGGACCCACAACCCGGGACCCCCGGCGGCGTCAAGGCACCGGAGCGAGGCGGAGCGGCCGGCAAGGGGAGCCGGGCGGAGCGGAAGCGAAGGGACACGGCCGGCAGGTCGAGGGCGCCGCGCACCGCGTGCCGACCGACAGGGTAGCCGGAGTAGACCCGGCCCTCGCGGAGATCAAGGCCCACGCGCGTTCGAGGCCCGGCCGTGGACGAAACACGCGGCCGCGCCGCGGCGAGTGCGAAGCGAGGCAGGGATGGACGCAGCGCGCGGCGGGGGGCGGGCATCGCCGGCACGCCAGCGACAAGCAAGGCGCGGGCCGAGGACGGAGATGGCGAGCGAGACGCGCGCGGCGAGACGGCAAACGGACCGGGACGAGGCGCCCGCGGGAGCTCGGAGAAGGCACAAGGCCGCGAAGGCGCGCCCAGAGCCCCGCGCGGCGGAGAACAAGCAGGGCGCGCAGTGCAGAGGAGCTGCCCCGCAATCCGGCCGAGCGGCGCCAGGTGCCACGAGCCGCGCACGCGCGCGGGCCCCGCGCCGGGGGGGAGAGAGGAAGCGGAGCAGGCCACGGACGGCACGCGCGAACAGAGCCGGCACGAGAAGGCCAAGCGACGCGCTCCGGTGACGAACGCGACGCGGAGAGGCGCCGCGAGCGGCAATGGGGACATGGCGCAAGAGCAAAGCGGCGCCGCGTCGCAGGGAAGTGGACGGCACGAACGCGCGGAGCGTGCGACCAAGCGCCCGCAGTCGCGCCCAAGCCCAGGGAGCCGCGTGGAGGACCGAGAACCCGACCAAACAGCCGAGCAAGCGGCGCAAGCCCGAACCGCGAAGCGACAGCGACGCGGCGCGCGCGGGGGCGCACCGACGGGACGCGACAAGCAGAGCCGGGAGCGCACCGCGACGAGGGACGTGAGCGACGAAAACGGCGGGTGAGCAAACCGGGGCGCGGCACCGCGACCGCGCGACACGGGCCTCATACAGAAGAGAACGGACGCCCGAGCGACACCGCCGGAGCGCCGGACGCCGCCGGGCGGCAACGGGGCGTGGCCGCGGCCAGCGCAGCAAACCGACAAGCCTGGGGCGAAGGGACGAGCACCGCCGACCGGCAGCAGGAGAGATCCTGCCCGACGCGGGCGGGCGCGCGGCGACGACCGGGCCCCCGTGCGAAGCGCCAACGGCCGCGGCAAGAGCCGCCTCACGGCGCAGCGTCGGAGGCGACGGCAGCCGAACGCAGCGGGGCGGGGGCGGACCGCCGGTCGAGCAGAGGCGAACGACGCCGGAAATGCGAGCGGGTTGGGGCAGTACCGGCGGAGGAGGGCGAACCGACAACGGAAGGCTGCCGGCAGACGGAGGGCGGCGAAGTTCAAGGGAACCCGCAGACCAAAGCGCCGGGACCGCGAAACCCACGGCACGCGAGAACAAGCGCCAGAGGGGGAAAATAAGACACGAGCTCCGGAGGCGAGAGTGCAGGCGAGGGAAACCAAGGTGGAGAAAACGGCCGCCAGTGCAGGCAGAGGGAGGCGCCCCAGTGGCGCGCGAGGGAGGCCGCGGGCATCAGGGCGAGCCGTCAATGGCCGAAACACCCAGGGCGCGAAAAAAGAGGGCGGTAGGTTTAGAAGGGGAGACGGCAGACAAACCAAGACATCCAGCGCCCGAGCGCGGCAGCGCGGACCAACGGGGGGCGCAAGAAGGCGCGCCCGCCGAATGAGCGCAGAAGCGCCGGCGCGCGAAAGCGCACGAACCTCGAAGCAGCACCAGCAGGGCAAAAAGACGAACGACAACCGCCTACCTGGCAGGGGGCCAGGGGCCCGAAGCCCCGGCGCGGCCAGATGGCCGAGTCATACAGAGGACAGCCGTACAGCGGACACCGGGCACAGATTCGTCAAGAAGGCCGCCACCGAAGGCCCACGGGAGCAACCGACCAAGTCACGAAAAAACGCGAGATCCAGGGCCCGCGGGTCTGAAGGCCCTGAGCCAGCGGCGGACGGCCCCTGACGCGAAACGGCGGTACGCCCGCGAGTGGCGATGGCTGCCTGTGGGGTGGACGAAGGCAGCGGCATCCAGAAGGCAGCGCGGCCCTCGAACAGCGCGGCTGCAACCAGCATGGAGAACAGCCGGCCCCGGCGGCAGGCCGAGACGCCGGGCCGTGAAGGTGAGCCTCAGAACGCAGCGGCGCAACCCGGCGCGCAAAGCGGACGAGGCGGCCAACGGGGCCGAGGAAGGAGGCAAGAGGCGAGGGCCCCGCCGTGCCGCAACGGCAAGTGCAGCAACTCGCCGAATTGGGACGAACGAACGAAGATGAAGCGTGGGGAGGCCCGAAACCCAGGGGCGGCGGCCCAGCGTGTCAAGCGCAGCACCGAGGCCTGGAGGGCAGGGGGGTAGGATGGGTGCAGGGCGAAAAGTTGCGACACGGGCGGCCGGGGGCGCCAGGGCCTCAAGAGCGGCGGAGGCGATAACGGGAGAGAAGGCGCGGGCCGAAGCGACGGGAAAGGAGATCCGGGGCTGCGGGATCGGGGAAGAGCCGAGGGCGGCCGCCCGGCCCAAAGGGCGGCGGGGCGCAAGCACGCGCAGGGATCGGAAGACCGAGGGGCGGACCGGAAGCGAAGACGGCGCGAGCCAGGAGGGGGCAAGCCCGGCGCCGCGCGAAGCGGGAGCACGCCGGCAGCGCGGGGTCTCGCCGGTCGGAGGCGGCTGGAGCAAGGAGATTGGCGGCGCGGCCCAGGACGGGGGCAGCCGCAACACACCGGCCGACCGCCGCAGGGCGACACCGCGCCGAACGCACGAACAGGGTAGGGAGGCGGGGCCAGGCAGCCAACGCCGCCAAGGGGGCGACGCGCCAAGCGGCCGAAGCGGCGCGTGAGGCGCCGGGCGGCACAAGCGGAAACCGCCAGAGGGGCCCAAGGCAAGGGCGCGCGACGACAGCGACGACGGCCTTGGAAGCGCAGAAGACCCGAACGCGCGCGCGACAGAGAGAGGGACGGCAACAATAGCGCAGCAACACCAATGAGGCGAGGAGGCGGGAGTGGGCCCGCCGAGAGGAGGCGAGCGAGCGCTTCGGCGGTGAGGGGAGAAGCCGGGCTCGACGAGACGGAGGCGCACGTAAGCGGGAGACCCAGGCCGATACGCCGGGCCCACCTGAGACAAAGCCAGGGGCGCGCCCGGACAAGCGCAAACGGCGGGCCGATACAGCCCGAGCGGCAAAAGCCGCGCAGGCACGCGGGCACACCAGGGCCAGCGACGCCACCGTGCGCAGTGGAAGCCGGCAGGAGCGAGCGCGGACGCAGAGGAAGAGCAGCCCGCAGCCGACGATCAGGACACGGCGGATCGACAGAGGCGCGCGCGACCAGCCAAAGGAGCGCCGGGGCCGTCAACAGGGCGAACGCATCACCGGGGCCCCCAAGCACCCGTCGGCACAGAGGCCGAACAGCGGCGGCAAGCGCGGGGGAATGCCGAGAGAACCGGGCGCTGCCCAAGCACAACCCGAGCATGCCCCCCCACCCAGGGCGGGGAAGAAGCCGCGCTGGCGGCCGCGCCAGGGACGAACGCCAAGGACCGGGGGCGAGGCGGCGCGCGGCGAGCCCGGCAGGCGGAGCCACCCAGGCAGTGTCGAGCCGCCGGGAGACCGCAACGCCCCGGAGCAGAAGCGGGCAAAGCCGCAGACGACTGAGCAGCCGCGGCCGGCGGAGCCGGGACGGCGACGTCCACGGGCCAAAGGCGCACCTCGCCAGCCAGCCTCGGCGGCACAGCGCGCGCAAGCAGGAGCCGGGCGAAGGCGCACCCCCGGGTCGGAAAACCACGCTTCGGCGTAGCCACACGGCGGCCACCACCTACAAGGCAAGCAGGCGGGCAAGCGGCAGCGCGGCAACGCAAGCGCGCAAGCGGGCGGGCAGCACAGCCGAACAAAAAGCAGATTCGAAGGGCAGCGCGGAAACGGGAGGAGGCGCAACGGCGAAACTCGCGCGCGGCCAAAGCGCAACGCGCAGACGGAAGCCCGGAGCGCAGACGGAGAGCACCCCAGACGCGGCGCCGAGTAGGACGAACGGGGGCCGGCAGCCAAGGGACCATGGCGGCAAAGGCCAGCGCGGCGGACACCACATGAGTGCGCGGAGCAACGCGGGGCCACCGAACGGGCGCAAGCGCAGCACGCAAAGCGAGGGCGCCGACGCGGGCCCAAGCAGGGCGCGCAGATCGCCAAACGCTGAGGGGACGCAGGGCAAGGCGGGCCGCAAGGACGGCGGGCCAGACGGGGCCGCGCGGGAGCGGCGCGGAGGCAACCACGACCCGGAGGAGGCCACGCAACCAGAACCCTGCCGGGCGGCCGTCGGCAAGTGGACCGCAGCGAGCGAAGAAACACGCGAAGGACGGGACGGGGCACGGCACTCGATGTGGGCCGGCCGGCGCCACGCGCCGGCGCCGGGTGGAGCTGGAGGCCGAGCCGGGCGGGCAAAGAATCCACGGCGAGAACGACACGCACACCTGCCCGGGCGGAGGACCACCGGAGGAGGAGCCCCCCCCCAGGACGAACCGGGCCGGAGCCGAAGATGGACGAGGCGTCCGATTTGACCGATGCCACCAAGCGCCGAAGGCGGGACGGGGAAACACCTGCGAAGCAGCCGCAAGCGGACAACGGTTGCGAGACCGTCCTGAACGGAGCCGTTCGGAAGGCCGGGCGCGGAGCGCGGCCACGCGGGCAGTCGACCATGGAGGCGGGGACCGCGGAACGCGAAAGCCGCGAGCGGCAAACCTGGCGGCGGCAGGCAGGACGCCCGCGCCGATCAGAGCGTGCGCAGCGGGACGGGGCCGGGCGAGGCGCTCAACAGGAGAGCCGCGGGGCACGAGAGCCAGCGAGCGCGTGCGGGCCCGGGCGAGACGCAGGAAGCCGGCGCCTCTCAAGGCCGTGGCCAGACTCACCTGGGCACGGGGGAGGGCACCGCGACGGGAACGGACCGGCGGGGCGCGAGAAGCACGAGATGCGCGCGGCCAGCAGCCCCGCGACCGCGCGAGAAGCGACGCCAGGGGCCGGATGGCACGGCCACGCCGACGGGGGACGCAAGCGCCGAGACACCATCCAGCGGCGCCAGAGGCGACGGGCACAGCCGGCGGGGACGGCCTCACGCCGAGTGCCCGGGGGTTCAGTGGACCAGGCCGCCAGCGGGGCGAGCGCGCGGCAAGGAACGCCGCCGCGGAAGAGCACGCAGAGGCCGGAAGTCCGGGCCCAAGGCGAGCGGAAGAGATGCGAGCACCGCGCCGAGCCAGGAGGCCGCAGGTAGTCGCGGTCGGGCGCAGACAGTTCCGCCACCAGGGGCTCCGTCGCGCGCCGGGTGGCCGGGCCGACGCGACGGGCCACGGGCGCGGGCAAAGGGCGGCGAGCGGCGCGACGAGCCGCCCAAGCGGGGCCGGCGCGGGGGGTAAAGCGGCGCCGTAGCGAGCTAACGGGCCGGCCAGACGACCCGCGAGCGGCAGCCGGCAGATCCGTGGCGAGGCCCAAGACCACTGGCGGGCCGCGCGCGCCAGAGGAGAGCGCGAGGTCATGGAAACGAGCCGAGGGCCGTCGGCCGTTCTCGCAGACGCCGCAACCGGGGGGAGCGAGGGGGGCCGCGGAGGGCGCGGCGAGCTGGCGCGGCCACCGCGGGCGGGCCGCACCTCAGGCGGCGCCGGGGCGCCCCGTTCGGGCGAGCCGAAGGCGGGGCAAGCGCCCGCACGGCCGGTGAGGGGCACCGAGAGCAGGATCGCACGCGAAGCGGGCACCGCAGGAGTGCCGGTCGGCTGCCCACGCAGCAGGGCCGCAGCGCCGCGAGGGCAGCACGGAGGGGCAGCAAGGCAAAAGAGCAGCGAACTGGGCCCGCAGGCCCGGCCCGTCACGAGAGAGAGCGAGCGGACCCGCGTACCAAACGGGCGCCGGAGCGGCCAGCCAGACGCGGCGTGGCCGCCAGCGGCTCCGACGAGGCGCGCGCCGCGCCAGCCAGCGCGCGGGCCGGACGGACACGCCGCTGCGGCCGACACGAACGAGCGCGTCCGAGGCGAGGCAACAAGCCCGGAGTGCGACAGCAGCCCGCGGCAGGCCACGCCTCCTCCGGCCGCGAGCGGCCCGGGCGCCGCGGGACCGGGCGGCGGGGGGTAAGGGCGTCCGCCGCGACCGCAGGCCCGCAGCCAGGGAGGCCCCGCAGCGCAGGGTGGCAGCCGGGCTGACGCCCGAAGCCGCGGCAGCCGACACGCGTCGGCGGGCGAGAGCGAGGAGCAAGGCGGGGGAGCGGCCCGGGAGGCGGGCACCAGCCCCCCGGGCGCGCGCCGTGGGCGAGAGCGCGCTAGAAAGGAACGGGCGCCCCCGCGGCCAGCAGAGCCATGAACGGCGGACACCGACGTCGCACGCCAAGGGCCGCAGCAAGCGGCGGCAAGGCGTGCCACGGCACAGGGGGAAACATGGAGCGAGGGGCGGAGGGATAAGCCGTGAAAGGCAGGGATCGGCGCCGTGGAGCGCCGGGCGAGGCGAACCGCAAAGCACCGCCAAAGCGGGCCACACCCGCGGGGACGCTGGGAAAAAAGAGCACGAACAGCTGGGCCAGCCGCCAGCAGGCCGGAGGGGCGAGTGCCGGTCCGGACCGACCGTTCAGCACCAGGCCCGGGGCCGGGCGCCGGGAGAGAACTCGAACGCCGCCCGGCGGAGGCAAAAAGACGAACCACCCAGATGAAACGGCGCGCGAGGCTGCACAAGGGCCCGGCAAAGCGCGAGATGCGGCGCGGACGCCGGGGCGGCACAAACCGCCGCCAGCACCGGAATACGGTGCCGAGGGGTGACCGGGGCGGACGCGTTACAGACTACCCCAAACGACGGCGGGGCAGGGCAAGCATCAGCGAAGCGCACAGAATGTGTCAGACGAGCGACGCAGGGCGCAAACCCGTGGCGCGCCAGGAAGGCAGCGCCCGGAGCAGCCGCGGCAACCAGCAGGGCAGGGCGGATCAACCGACACCGGGCGACGCGGACGAGCAGCTGCCGGCGAAAGAAGGCGGCAGTCGCGCAACGCGCGACGCGGGCCCAGTTGCACGCGCAGCAGACGCAGGGCGCGTCGCAAGGACGCGAGGAGCGCGCGCGTGCCGCCGCCTCCGGGGGGAGAGAGAGCCGCGCGGCGGGCGAAGCGCCAGGCGAGAGGCGCGGCAACAAGGCAAAAGTGAGACGGGAGAGACCCGAAGGCGTGACGCAAGCGAGCGGACGTCCGAAGCCGGGGCGGGACCGCCGACCGGCGGGGTGGACAAGGCCGGTGAAGGCCGCGGACTCAGGGCGAAAACGGTGGACGACAACGGACGGCGGCGCGGGTAAGGCGGGCAGGCGCGAGACTTGACCGGACCAACAAGCGCGGGGGGCGGCGGACGACCGACAGGGGCACCACCCGCCGAACCAGTAGGCAGGCGAGCAAGCGCGGGAGGCAGCCCAGCGAAGGACGCGAACAAGAAGTCGACGCGGACGGGCACCACGGCGTAAGAGAGAGAGCGCGGGGGGGGGGGGCGGCTGGGGGAGCAAAGGGCAGGAGGCGAGGCGCGCAACGGCGCCACGGAAAAAGCCGGTAGCGGAGGAGGCCGGCCGACCCGCAATCAACCTCGCAATCGCAGGGCGCGTGAAAACGCGGCGGCAGCCGGTGGCCAAGCGAAACGGAGGAACGTTGCGGGGGAATGGCCGGGCGCCCGCCCCGGCCACAGCACGGCAGTCAAAGCGCCGGAAGCCAGGACCGCCACGCACGCGCCACGGGCCCCGCGGAACGCAATGCACGACAGAGGGCGGAGAACGGGGGCGCGAGCGGCACGTGCAGGCCGCAGGAGCTGCGACGAGGGCGCGACAGCCCGGTAAGCGCGCTAGCCAAGGAGCGCACCGGGCGGGGACACGCAACGCAGGCGCGCACCCAACGCCGGAAGACCGACGAGACGCGCCAGCCGACGCGGGCGCTGAACGCAGCGGAGCAAGACAACGGACAACCGCGCTGGGCGGAAAGCAGTGGCGTCAGGGACACAAGGGCGAGCGGAAGACAGCGACACGCCGGAACAAGCAAGGCGCACAAAGCGACGATGACCGAGGAGGCAGGCCGGGACCGCGCGCCGAGCGGCGGCGGCCAGTCGGCCGCGGTGGCCCGCAGCGAACGAGAGGCGGCGGCGCCAAGGAAAGCGGGCCATCAACAGCGCGCGACGGCGCGCGCGGAGACAGTCGGCAGAAGAGGCGGAAACGCCGCGGGGGGCGCAAAGAGCCGGAGACCGGGGTCAAGCGGGCAAGCGCGGCGCCGCGCCGCAAGGCAGAGAACGGAAGGCGCCAAAGTGCGCGGACGAGGTGGAGGCGAGACCGCAACGGGAGGCCAGCGCACCGGGCGCGCGCACGGCTGCGAGGGAGAAGGAAGGCAGCCGCGCGGCAAGCGCGCCGGCCCGACCACAGCCGCGGACAGCCGGCAGCGGGAGAGCGCACCGAAGCGGCAGCGCCAGGAAGGGCGCCCGCGACGATCGGCGCGGAAACGCCCAAGCCGGAAGAGCTAGCGCGAGCCCGCCAGCCCGGAGCAGTTCACACCGGTGGAAAGAGGCGCACGGCAAGCCAGCGGACGGTGCAAGAACAGGCGCAGCCCGCATGCGGCGCCGGCGGCCCGAAAGGGCATGGCATCGACCCAGGCAGCCGCGACGGGCGGCAAGAGCGCGGGCGCGAGCCGACGGAGCAATGCTTCGAGACGCGCGATGGACCCGCACGAGCCGCGCCAAAGTGGGCAGGCCGCGCCGCGACGCGCGCAGCCCGGGCAGAAGCCACAAGGGACGGGCAGCGCGGCAACGCACGGCAGACGCCGAGACGGAACAAACGGGGGACCGCGGCCAATAACGGGCCGACCTCAAACCGGACGCCGCACCAGGGCGCGGAAGCCGGGCCGCGGCGAGTGCCGCCGCGAAGCGCGCGAAGAAGGCCCGACCGCGGACGGAGTATGGCGCCGCGGGATCCAGTGAGCGCCCGCCGCAGGACCCCGGGACGAACGGGAGAAAAAACGAACCCAAGGCAATCGGCGGGGGCACCAGGCCAGCAACGAGTCGGACCAGGCGGCGCGGGCCCGCCGCGTGCATGAGGGGCGAGCGGAAGCCTGGGCGGCAAACACCGGAGGTGGACGCAAGACGGCCGCTGCGCCGCGTCGCTCGCGCCGACGGCGCGGGCGTAGAGCCGACCAGCGCCGCTCAGAATTTTACCGAGTGTCGCGACAAGATGATGCGGGCGTGCAAGGCCGCAGAGGGACGAAAAAAGGGGCACACCGGCGAGGCCCCAAAGCGCCGCTCGAGCAGCAGGCCGGAGCCGGGGCGGGCACGCAGCAAGAGCAGAACCCGCAGCGAGGCCCCTCGGCACCGAGAGCCAGAGCGGGGGAGAGCCGAAGACGACCAGAAAATAACAAGGGGGAAGCGTGAAGCAGACGGATCGCCGACCAGGGCCGCCGGCCAACGGCAGCCAGAAGAGGGCTCACGAGGCGAGCGCAGCGCGTTGCCGAACGCAAAAAGACAGCCGAGGCGAACGGGAAAACACGGGACGAGAGCCGCGCCACGAAGGCAAGACGAGAACGACAAAGGACGAAGCGAAAAAAGCCGACCGGGACGGGAAGCGGCGACGAAGGTAGAGACAACGTCACCGCCGGCGGCAGCAGGGGAGAGCGCGGGCAGCAGGACCCGCCGCGACGCCAAGGCGAACGCTCGACACGGGCGCAAGGAGCGCAGACGGGGCAGCACCGCAGCGGGCAGGGGCGGCGTCGACGGGATAGGACACGCAAAACGGAGCGGCATCACCGCAAAACAGCGCCGACCGCGAGGCGCAGGACAGGCCCAACGCGAGGATCGACACCGCAGGCCTAGGCGAGGGGAAAGCGCGCGATCGAGAGGGCAAGCGGCCAAGCACGACCGGCAGGCCGCGCCGGCGCGGGGAATCCCCAGCGCGGGTAGGGGCCGACAGAAGCGAGACCAGAGAGGACACGCGCAGCCAAGCGGCGAGGCACCAGCCCTGCCGGAGGAGCCCCGCGCAAGCGAGGACAGAGCGGCGCGACCATGGCGGGCGCCCAAAGCGACGCAGCGCGCCAGACGAGGGGAGCCGGCGCGGAACGAACGAGGGCGGGAGTACATAGCCGCACCCGAGGGAGCAGAACGCAGTCATGACGGGGCTTCGACCGAGACGAGACCGGACGCCCGCCAACAGGGTAACGCGAAAGACGAAAACCAGGAGCGGCAAATACTGCGGCCACGCGCCGCGGCGGGGCCGCCCGAGAGAGCCAGGGGCGCCGCGAGAGCGGGGGACGAGGTGGACACCGGCGCACGGAGGAGCGACAAGATGGCGACCGACCCGGGGCGAGCGGAAACGCGTAGCCGGAGGGGCGGAGGGGCGGGACGAGCAGGGCGGCGGGCGCTGCGACGGCGGGGCCACGGGAGGCGGAAGCGGCCGCGCGGAAAGCGCGAAGAGCACGGCAAGGACAGGCAACGATGGCAGAAAAGGCGGGCGACGCGCCGCACTAGGCAGACCGCGGCACGAGAGACGCGCAGAAAAAGGCACGGACGCGGCCGGCCCATCCAGGCCGGGGGACGCAGCGGCAGCCTTCGAGCAGTACCCAGCGGCACAAAGCAGGGCCGGGGGACGGGCCGCCCGACGACCTTCCTGGGCGCAAAGCGCCACGCATCACAGGTTCCTGCGGTGATCGGCCGCGACCGGGGGTCTTCGGCCTATCGGGACCCCTCGCCCTGGCGAACGGTCCGCCACGCGACAAACAAAAGGGAGGAGGCTTCTCCTGAAATAGTCCAGTGCTGGGCGTGCGTCGCCACACCATTCCGCGACCCGGAACCACCGAACATATTCAGCAGTCGGGCAAGCTTCAGGCTGGCCGGCACAGCTTCAGGGCAACGCAGGCGGCGCAGCGCCAAGCAGGTGGTTGCGGTTGGCAGCACATCGACCGGCATGAACTTAAAATGGATCAGGGAAGGTCGAGTTTCAGGCTCAGGAAAGACGTCGATCCTCGAAAAAGTCCAGCAACACGGTGTGTCTGAGAAAGCTCAGCCTCGCGCGAGCCTGCCAACGGGCCCGGAGAATGGGCCCCAAAATCGTCAACGCTCAGGACGGCAAGCCCTTGATCTCAGACGGCGAGAGCACCCAGGACGTCGCCGAGTATTTTGAACGAACTCGGTTTTCCGTCACTTGTCCAAGCGTGACCATGTTGCGGCGACCAGGCCAGTCTCGTCGAGCCCGACATGATGCGCTTGATCAACTCGGGTGCGGCCAACCCGGAAATCGTTCGTCCGCGCACGGCAC
>Ga0163217_1006582_pt1 | contig 13952 bp, 17 predicted proteins | sample SynspAceP_FD_185933 | JGI IMG/M metagenome (GOLD analysis project Ga0163217, IMG submission 185933) | Saline lake microbial communities from Ace Lake in Antarctica - Synechococcus sp. Ace-P (PacBio error correction) | ecosystem: Environmental > Aquatic > Non-marine Saline and Alkaline > Saline ... | reverse complement strand
ACACCTCATAACGTTTCCGCTATGTCAACATGCATGATCCGAAATGACGGGATCTTAATGTGATCGTCGGTTGAATTGGTTCCCTTGCTCTCATCATCCCCCGACGCTGCCGCCGCGCCAAAGCTGCCGCCGCGCTCCGCCAAAGCCGCCACGAAACCGCTCTGCACACCAAAGCGGAAACTGCCTACACCATAAAGCTGATCCACCCCAGATGACGACCGGACCGGTGCCACGCCGATAGCGTGTTTTGCGCCGCGGTTCGAGATTCGGGGCGTTAGTATGACGAAAAGATATATAGGATAAAGGTACCATGAAGTCATCAGGTGCCGTATTGCCGCCATCTCTCGTGCATGGATGGATCCTGCTGTGTCTGCGTTCTTGTGCGCGATGAGACGCGCTTGTTTGGCAGGCGTCAGTTGATATATATCACAGGATTATCGCCGGCATCTTGTTATCGCGGAATGAGGCAGAATATATTCTGGATGATGATGCTCGACGGCATCGGGTCATGATGCCTATCAAAGACCAAGCCCCCTTCGACGCGCACCTCTCGCGCTAATTGGGCTCCCACCGCGGCCAGCAGGTCAGAGACCATTATCTCTCTTTCGCTCGCCTTCGCGTCTTGCCGATGCCCAGCTCCGACCGAGCTGATCACGGCATAGTAGATATACTATGAGCCTTTCGAGGTACTGTTGTGAGGTTTGAGACAACAAGCTGACGAATTGGAGCTGGGTTTTCCAAGGCGCGAGGTATGCCGTGAGTCAGCCTCTTGCGCGCACTTCTCTAATAAATCTGTGACTTGATCCGTACACGCGCGCAGCACGCTCGGGAGCTTTGCGGCAAAGTAGCGCCGGGGCTGGCGATCGCAAAGGGCGCATGGCCAAGCCAGCAAGGACGTCTCAAGGATGAACGAATCGAGAGAATCACTGCCTAAAGCTGGATTAGGTGTTCGTCGGCCGCTTCCGCGCTCCTGTCGCGGCCAAATGGTTCATCGGGCTTTGTCAGGAATGATTTCGCACGAATGAATATCGGGGGGAATGTCCGGATTGTTGGTATTAGTATTGGCGGTACCGCTTCATTGATTAATCGCGGGCGGCGACATTGATGCGGGATTTCTCCGTTGCTTCCAGCTGGCTTTGCAACGCAAGGTAATTTTGGTTCGAGTTGAGGTCTGGTATTTTCACCACACGGATTTGCGCTCAGCGCCTGAGGTATCATCCTTGTGCATTCCTGTATACTCGTTGCATTGGCTGCACTGATTGTTTAAATCGGCCGGATTGACCTGTATGGATGTTGCCTTTGCCCGCGTTCAGTGACTTTGAGTCAGAAGTCTGGATCTGTGCTTGCAAAGCCCTTCGGTTTTCCAGTTCGGGGATGAGATCGGGCCGGCGTGATGGTGCTTTTCGACATCAGCCATTTGGCTTTTGCATTTTCCTCCCGCGTCGGGCACGGCTGTTGATTCCGGCTAGGCACTTAGCGCAAGCCCCGGCCTGGAATACCAGAAATTTAATCAATCTCTATTATTCAGGCACCATATTTGAAACCCTCCATCACACGCGAAAATTGTTACGCACGTGACTACTTTGTAAAGTATACGGTATCTTTGTGCTCGTTTTTCTGCAAACGTTGCGTCACAATGTCAGCGCTCTCGATGAAGATTAATTTGCCGACTTGGAAATGGAGGTGTAATATGATAAAACGAGTATTAATGGGCCATTTATCTGTAAGGGGCAATGTGGCTGAGCCTACGCCTCGTCTCGCTCATCATCACGTCGCTTTTTGTGCGACGAATTCCACGTACTGACGAATGCGATGTGCTGAATAGATTTAGCGTCTTATATTTGGCGTTCTGGACTTTTCTGTGTGTGTGTGTGGCTCGCGGCTGGGGCAGGTTGGCGCGATTATTGCGGGGCGTATGACCGACATGCCGCGCTGAAGAGCTGGCGCAGTGCGGTATGCTCGGCTTGTCTAGTCTGGACCGTGAGTCATCATTTGTCATTCGGGATTATCATCTTCATGATCGTTCGCTATGCAATAAGTGCTGACAAGGAGGAGACAGAAGTCCACCGCAGGCAAGCGAATTATCTGCTTGACGAAAATTCGCGATTAGCCTGAAAATTAACAATTTGGGATGCCGATTAAGTCCCTTTTTGCATGCGGTGATTCTTGTATCGTAAACATTTGCATGGCAAAGGGGGCTGTTTTTGCTCTGGAAGTTGCGATTATCGAGAGTATGATAAAAACGCGGACAAATTGAAAATAATACTCCATATTTATAATAGGTAAATAAGGCTTCATTTTTGGAGATTAATTCATTTTTCATCTATTAGGCCCGCTCGTGGTTGATTGCCAGTGATTTGAAGACATATGGGATAATTATTATTGCGTAAATTCGTGTTTTGGTGCATCCCCGCAGCGTATTCGCTTTGGACTGCTTGACAATGCTCCAGCTGAGATGCTGCTGCAACCGACGAAGCTGCAACGAAGGAAGTTTGCACCTGCTGAAGGACGCATGGCCACTTGAAGAAGTTGCACTGCTGAGCGCTATGGGGATGAAGTAAGCTGCTCCTGCAGAGAAGCTGCTGCCACTGCCAGACGCAGCCGTTACGATGTAAGCTTAGAAATTCTGGGAATCCCTTTGGATAGACGAAGGGTCACCGGGAACGGTGGGCTTTTTCTTGTCTGTGCCAATGTTCATTCAGAAATATGCCCTAATATGGAGCTGTCTGTTTAGCGGACTTTTGGTGATTAAATTTGATGGTTAATAGAACTCGCGACCGGGAGGCAGTACCGCGGTGCTCACCATTTCAGGCGATTTGCAAGCAATGCCCAGGACGCCTTTGTTGATGGGGACCGACTTGAGACGACGGGTGTTCAAAGGCGTTATTTCTTTGCCCGGCCTTGAGATGCGTGATTGCTCAAAACTATAGGTGCAAAATGATATGAAGCAGGCTATCGTGCCAACCCATTGACTCACGGTAGAGTTAGAAGCTAGCGCGGGTATGAACGCACGGGAAAAGAAGGGGAATTCAGCGGATTGGAAGGCACGGGCAACAGAAAGCGGTCCCTTATTCCAGTACGGACAGGAATTGTCCCTGAATGTGTCGATTGATGCGCCATTGCGATCGATTCGACAGGTTGCCGATTCAATTTATTCGGAACTGTAAATTGGTTGATGTCGATTGGCTCGATCATCTTGGCTCGGCATGAACACGCGCGTTACCGCCAGAATAGCAATTTTACCCCCATCCGGATATTCGACAGATATGCTGACCAGCGAGGGACTGCGCCAGTAGGCAAGGATAGGTAATAGAAAAGCCTGAAATTTGGTCTTTGATTACAAAACAGCCCCCGGTAGACTTTTTTTCAACTGACACTTCGTAGAAAACGTGTGCAGAGGCAGAAAAACGAATTCTTTCGGAAGCCATTGGTTAAACTGTAGTTAACCGGACCAGTTGAAAAGCAGCTAGAGATCGAGCTCGGTCAAGTCCGCAAACTGCGAGCAGTCTGTCTTGCGCTTTGATATCGTCAGTTCGGGATCGGATAGTTGATCGGATTTGAATCTCACCCGGCCATGATCCCCGGTGACGGATTCGGGCAATCGCATTCAGTTTTTCGGTGGTTGGCCAGGAAGGCTGAATCTACAAAGCGGAGATCCGCAACCACACGCCACCGAAGGCAGGGCCGGCCCACCATTGGCCCATGTGATTGTCGGGACGGTCGACGGACAGAGCTGGCGTTCATCGATCCATTGCTGCCACAGATCCGCCAGATGGCAGACGCATCATTTTACGCGTCGCTTGCGAAATCAGCGCCATGCCCCGTCGTCGGGGAGTGAGGTCACTAGTTTGCGCGTTGACGATAGTCTTATGGGCATTGTCCAGGATGACTTGTCGGCTGACAATGATAATTTCCTCTGCGTCCCCGGATTTTGTTGCCGGATCGCTTATAATAAGTGCATGCGAGGTTGTTTCAAAGCTGTTCATGGGTGAACAGGACTCGTCTTGGCACCCGCGACGAATCATTGGAAAGGCCCTGCGGCGATTGGCCCGATTCTGCCTGCTGGGCAGATACAGCGATCGTCACAGGCGTGATTTGCGTGCTACGCTTGTGGCCTCGCACATGTGGCGAGCGGGGAAACGGCCCCACCCCGCTGTTGCCATAGACAAATATTCGGACACCCGGGCGCATTAGTGGCCGGGGGCAAAGCCGCATATGATTGGCGGCCCCTTCATACAAACGGCGACGGCACGGGGCATGGACGAAAATGGTCGCGGTCCCGGAACCGCAGTTTCAAACTGCGCAAGCAGTTCCCGGCCATTCATGGCTGCCGGTGTGCTATGGTTTTGCCAGATGGCACGGTGAGATGGCAGTTACCGTACGGGGGCGTCCCGGCGCGGGAGAAATGGTCCGGGCTTGGCACGAGCCCCAACTGAGGACGAGCAAAAGCCGGCTGCTCTGAGATGCTTGGTTCGGCACATCGTCGGCAATGTAGTACCACGCTTCAGCCACCTCTTTTGCGATCCAGCGGCAGAAAAACCTTGGGTCGACCGAGGCCCATATGCTGCGCATCTTGGCATACCCCTGCCCATGCGGCTTCGCGCGGGTAGGCGGTCGCTCCGGCATTGTCGAGGAGCAATATTGCCCCCCAATGCTCCAGCCCGGCATAATTGTGGCTTGGTCCCCCCCGATGATGCCATCGAAATTGATTTCAACCGAAAAGGTCATTGGGAATATAACAGATTTGTCACGACGAGAGGCAATATTGACGGTGCCTGTTCGGTCGATCGGTACGCGCGTCATCATTACTCGTCAGCATTGGCGTAAGTTGCCTGGACAATGCCCAGTATTACCGTCGAATGTATCATTGTGTTTTGCTTTCAGCAATAGCGCTGTCTTGGCGGGATTTGCATTGCGGTGCTGGTCACGTCATCCGGTCTTGGCGACCACGTCGGGCACCGCGTCAAAAATGTCGACTAGGCGTATAGAGGAAATTCATCACAGCATCCGATGGCGCGCGGGCCATTGGGAGTGTGGGGGCAATGCGGCACGCGCGGATTCGCTGAGAAGGGGCAGTATAGATCGGATGTTATTGGGATTAGGTCGGCGATGAACTGTTACGTGTATGGCGTTGAAATAATCGGTTTCCCTGAAAACTCATGCCAAATAACGGCGCGGCGAGCCGTCCCGAGGGGATCCTCCCGGCTTTCGGCATACGCCGCCGCACTCTTGCAAAATATGTCTGTCGCGCGAAATCGGTTCGCGATGTTGCTGAATTTGAAAGATAGCGGTTGCGAGGCCAGCAACATGCGAGGGCCACCGGCCGGCGTTCCGCGGAGGGTGGAGGGAACAGGCCGACACTTCGTCGCTCCTTCAGACAGTGACAAGGCAAGATTTGGGCGCTGACCGTCCGGGGTTCAGTTTCCTGCTGGTTTGCGAATGGGTGCTCAAGCGATGGGAGATTAAAGGGCCAGGTCTGCCAACTTGGGTGAACATGTGCGAGTTGCGCGCACGGCTTCGCCAGGTTTCGGACATTTCCCAGCCCTGAAGACAGAGTTTCATGCCGAATGGCGCTTGCTTCACTTGGTAAGCGCTCGATCGCATCCGTTTTTTGGTTAGCGGGTCCCGGTGATTTGCTGGAGTGTTGGTAAGCGCATCGTCAGTTTCGCCCTTTCGTAGAAGATATGACTGCAAGAGTCATTGATCGCGCTGCGGTATCCCGGAAACTAATTAAATCTCCCCTTTTACGCGATCGCATATGATCGGGTCAACGGATATTGTGTCCCGTGCGACCAGATTTTCCGTTATTCAAAAAATTCATCAGAGCTGTGGTCGCGTCGCATCTTCACCCATGTAAATCCACAACGGAAAATGCTACGCAAGGCGGCGTATTTTTGCCGTCGCACCACGCGGTTGCCGTCAGTTGATATCGAGGGCCTCCAATTCTGCGCCGCAGTTGCGCAAGCCAAGAGTTTTTGCGCCTGGGGTCATCGGCTTGGGTGGGCGGTCAAAACCGCCGTGGAAATGGAGCTTAGGTCATGTTCATGGCGATTGCCGTAACAATAGTGTCGAGGGCATTTTGCGCTTCATGTTGGATTTGCCAGCGATTTGGGTCGGAAATTGACGGCAGGACCGGCGTTGTCTGGGATACAGATTGTTCGGCGCCACCATCCGTCTTGGCAGGGTTAACGCTCAGGCCTTCGCGTGAGTGCTTTCAATTGCAGAGCCATAATCAGCGCGCAATCAGTTTGCGTTGCGCCCTTCATTACGGGTTTGCGGCCCGCGTGAGCGCTCTGCGGTAATGGACGAGAAATTTGCCGCTGCACCGCGTTCGGCGCCAAAAGTTGCATAGGGCAGGGCGGGTTATAGGTCAGGGCGGCCCGCCGGTCTTGCCTTGGCCACTTCGATCAGCGTGCGATTATCCGGAGCGACTTCTTCGTTCGCTTGTTGATCTACGTCATAGCCGATCCGGCTGGCGACTTCGCTATTGCTCGATCAATTGCAGCGCGGCCAAGCATGACGACAGCCGCCTTTCATGTACCGGCGAAGGCCGGGGACGTATCAATATGCGGGTTCAGTTCACTATCTGCTGAAATGGGTATGGTCCGCGGAGAAAAAAAAAAAACGGTATTCCCATATGACCGGTAAGCAGATACCGGACCGGCGCTTCGGGCGAACGGACACCCCAGTCGAGATGCTGGCCACGCTGGACTGATCAACAGTACCATCTGGCGCGCACCGCTCGACGGTTCCCGGAATCGACAGAGTTGGTCTCTCCCGGCAAAATGAAAATGGCATCTGCAGCAGTTTCGCGACAGCTTTTCAAGGCCCTCACAGGTTGGTGGTGCCGTATTGGTTTTTGCATGACAGGGTGTTGCACAGGGGGCAGTCTGTGTCGGCCTGGTGTTCTAGCATTTTGTTCGGGAAGTGAAATCTGCTTTCATTTGAAACCGATAGATTTGTCTAATCTCCGTGCAAGCCAGCTCTGTTTACCTGAGGTGTCCTTACACACGTATGCTGGGTCGATATGATATCTTCGATTCACGCTCTACTTATACCTCAAGGAGCATATTTAGATGTATCAAGAGAAAAATCCATGGCCGATATCCGATTTTGATGGTGGTTGGCGTTTAAGATTCACCGTAGTATTATAGCGCCTCTTTAAGTGATTCTTTGTCGAGGTATTTCTGTGTCGGAGGACAGCGGGTGTGCATAAAATTTTTCATAACGTGTAAGTGTTATAGTAGATATCATTTGGGAATATCTGGTGTTTCTCCGATCCATTTTAAGGCCGAAAAAGAGCGCTTCAATAGACTGTTGCTCCAGAGAAAATATTGAAAATCTGGCCCCAGTGCACCTGTAAGCGTCACCCGGCATACATCTCGCTCTTTGAACGAGGTAGTATTATGTCCGATATGTCAGGCCCAGAACGAAATAGATCGGCGGAGCCCTGTTTGATTTTGTCAATGACCCGGCCCTTGCGGGACGGATCCGTGGGGCAGCCCCCAATTCCGTGGCGGGTTATTTGCCCCGCTTGCTTGGCAAGTTCCGTCCCCGCCCATGCGGGGAGCTGGTGGAAAAGGGGAGCAGCGCAAGCGGAGATCGAGTTGCCTTGCGATATCCTCGGATCAAGAGATATAGATCAGGCGGGTGCTATCAAGAATTTCATAGATGTATAGCAGGCTCTTTTTTCTCACGACGGAAAAATGTTGATCCCCGGAAATCCCGCGGACGCATTGGCTGGCCCGCAGTGTGCTCTCCCCGTCAATGATCCGCTTTGTTCTCAACCCCCCGCCACATTGCGCGTGGGCAGCTTACAGCTTTTTACGGCACCGATGCACTGGATTGCAGCAGCCCGAGCGGTGCCCGGTTCAGCGCCGGTGCGATGTTCTTCAGGCGGCCAAGCATTTTGGATGAAGCCTTTCCGACTCACCGTGTACCCGGTACATGGCCGGAAATGAGGGTGGGAATATTGACGCTGCGAAATTCATGCGCAATGTGTAGGTCGCAATGGCTTGTTCCTCTCAAACGCTAATGGAGCTGCACGCTGAAGTCCCGGTTATCGACCCGAATCATCGGATAGGCAAAGATGATTCCTGCAATATCGAGATTGTGTTGCTTGGAATCGGCCCGTGACGCGATATAGATATGAGATTCCGATTGCCGCGTGGACGGAGGACCAAGGTGTAGCCTTCCAATTGTGCTTTGGTTGATGGTGGCCCCGATCTCGATGGCATCCGTTCGAAAGGGCCGGCAAGACCGCGTATGAGCAAGGCCCTCGATCGGGAATGATAAGGTATGGACCGGTTAGCCATTGAGCTTCCGGGACGCAGCCTGATGTTTGTCCGCCATGGTTCGGCATTGGCATGAGTATGTAGCTGCCCCGATGGATCGAGGCGCGGAAGGCCCTGTCCCCGACGGGGCATATTACCGGCCTGATGCGATGACGACTCAAGGGACTGGGCGATCTGGCCAACAGCCGCCCGGGGTCGATCTATATCGTCAAGGCCGAAGATGAACCCGGTCCGGAGAATGGGCATTCACCAACTGCTGTTCTCGGAGCCCCAAGGCTGGAATGATCTGTGGGGCTTGATCGCAATAACCATAAAAGTCCCGGTGTGGATGGCGGACAACCAGCGGACATCGCAATCGAGCTGCTGTATTACGCCGGTGAGGGACCCGGGTTGGTTCATCCACCCCCGGTTTTCGCCCGGATTTCGACGGCGACCGAAAGATCCACCAATGCAGGCCGGGCGCCGATGCTGGCCAGGGGCGATATTTCAAGAGAAGCGGATTGGATCACTGCCTCAATGAACGCGGCCAATGTGCCTCCCGGCTGGCCTGCCCCGGCATGTCCGGCAGGCGGATCGGCAAGGGATGTGGGGCACACGAATGAGTGGCGGAATGATGGAAGAAATGGCCGATTCCCGATGACCGGGCCGCCAATACGCTGGGTGCCCAGCCGCGGAGGCCGGGACGCTGATGCATTCCACTATCGGGTCATGTATTCCCCGACCGCCCCGAGAAGAGGTGGCGGCTGAGGATTGCCGCTCACAAAACTGTGACCCTCACCGCTCGCCGACGGCCCCACAACTGTCGGAATGAAGAGATCGAACGCGAACTGGACAAATAATGCCATTGTTGCTGCGCTGGATCCGACCAGGGCGATCGGTTGTCCAAGGTCAGTATCAACGATATGGCTTGATGGAAGACCGCGCGACGCTGCGATTTCATGGCAGGATTTGGCCATGGAGCCTGCGACGGCGTCTGCTCGGCCCCGGCCAGGTTTGATTTGCGCTTGGTGCGGATGGCCGGTCCAGGTCAGGCAGAATGAAGGGATCGCATTATCGGCAATTGGCCCAATCGGATGCGCCTGGCTTTGCAGGGCCGCGATCTGTGTTAAGGGTCGAGAGGCAAGGCGGCCTATTACCGACCATTTGCTGCAGCTATCGGGCCTACCCCCGAGTTAAAGGTTGCGGATAGGCTTTCCATCAGGGCCTAGCGGAAGATTTTAGCAGGAAAGCGGGCGATATTGAACAAATCATCGACGCTACGGTTTCGGGCGTGGCGAGCTGTCCAGTGCCAGGCTTTTCCGCGCTTCAGCGCGCGCCATGCCTCAGGCTCTTGCTCCGGAGATCTTGCGTCGCTGGCCGAAGCAGTGGGTAAGATTGGCAGAAGCCGGGAGATCAAACGCTTCCCCCGGTTGAGCTTGGGTGTCAGAGGATGAACATGCGAGTCTTTCCGGCGGCGGCGTGAAGGCGGAGCGATGTACTGTCTCGCGAGTTTGGCCTGAATTCGCCATTGCGCCGATCGAAGGCCCCGGCCCGTAATTGGCCTCGCTCTGCTCGTGGCGAAATCGGTCCCCTGGCCCCTTCCGCCCTGGACATCAAGCGTGAGCGTTGCCATAGCCGGCCGGCCACGGGCTTCGGAGCATTTGGATCGAAGCCCCGATCCCGATTATAGGGAGATTGGAAACCCGATATGAAAGGCCATCAAACAGGGTGGCCAGATCATCTTTCCGCGCATCCATCATCAATGAGGACCGTAGCTGGCCCGGGAAATGGTCGCCCAGTTCCAGTGCCGGCAGGCAGGCTGTCGCGTTTTACGCCCAAGTCGACCGCGACCGTTTGTAGCAGGAGTTCCGCGTCAGCCCGCCCCGGCCCCGGGACCCACTTCGAAACGTCTTGCGTCTGTACCCGGGAAACCGCGGCCGATCGGTCAGAAGTGCATGTCGAACAGAAAATGTGGCCCAGCGCCTTGTTGCGGGACAGCGGTGTTCTGTACTCCCCGGAGCGGGGGCAGGGCAATCGGGCTGTTTTCAAGCGGCTGTGAATTTGGCGATTGGACCGGTGGCGGCTCTGGATCGCCCCGCCGATCATTGAAGTGGGATCCCCCGGCAATATCTGGCTGCATATTTGAATGCGGTTCATGTTGGTGACGTGGCGAACCCCATTCGGAGGAGGCCAAGTGATATTGTCGCATTCAGAAAATGCAGGGTTTTAAAGGGATCAATGCACTGTCATGTAAGGACAGAGGTGGGCAACTCATATTGTGCCGCGGCTTGCTGTGGATGTATTAGCAGAGCCCGGATCGGTTATGTCCATCCTTGCTCGGGCGGTTATTAATCGCAGGTTGCATGATCCCGCCTGTTCTTCGTTGCAAGATTGCCATTTTGCATGGATGGCGGATTGCCGTCCGGCATCGCGATGCGGTGGTGTTTATGCAAAATTCGAATATTCGCTTTTTATGCGCGCGGGCGCCCACGATATTCAGTTAGTCGTTCCCCCCCGGGTAAAGTTGCTCCGGCACGTTCCTCAGCGTCGTATTGCGTGCGTATGGGACACGCGCAAGCTCGCTGCCCAAAATCATCAGGCGTTTTCTGCGCTATTTCCCGCAGCCGTTCCCCGAAAAAATTCAGTCTGAGGCGATAGCGAAAACATTTGTAGAGGGGCCCGTTTGGAATGGAAGCGGTAATGACCGCTCCTGCAAGCCGGAGCGCGTATCGCAGGCCAATTTCCGAGAGCGGGGAATGGGCGAACAATTGCGCCACTGTCCGATCGTGCTCTCCGGACAGGGCCCGCTTGTTCTGGTATGGAGCACGGGCAATGCTTGGTTGAAGGGTGCTCAGGTTCCATTGGTTGGTGTTTCTTGACGGGATGACGCCCCCAAGGTTTTTAAGTCCCGGCGAAAATTTTCCATAGCAAAGAGGTTGAGTACCGGCTGTATCGCTGTTTAGCTCTTTCCTATGATTTCGGTCCCGACCGCCGGGGTCCCCGCAAGAAAATTTGGCAGGGCTTTGGCGTTCACAATCGGCCATTTCATTTATTCGATAATTGCGTCGCGTCTCAGATTCGGCAGATTAGATTGCGCGTTTGTTGACGCGTTCATTTTCCAATCGGATGAGGGCGTCAAAGGATGGTGTGAAGCCGGTTCTGCGGATATTTCGTCGCAAAGGATTAGGACGCGGAGGGAACACCCATTCTTCGACGAACGCAGGGGCGGCTCGCCTGACCGAATTTGGCAGATCCGCCGATCGTCCCCTGCAAGGGCATGAAGGTCCGGCGCGAGTTTTACTTGGTCGTGTCGGACCACTCTGGCGCCAGTCGGAGCGGCCACTTCATTGGTGACGCCGAAGCTTTTGAATACCCTGTGTTGCTGTGGCAAATGCCCGGCATGCGCATGTCCGTTGCCCGCTTCCGTGGGTGATGCCTTCCGGAAAGGCTTTTTGCAGCGGTGAGGCTAGCACGCATTGCGGGGATCGGCCCCGGTCGTCTGCGCGAATCCCGATTAGATAGAGATTGAAAAAACCCATGGCACTTCGACGGCGACACCTGGCCTACCTGGATCTGTCTGTGCTCAGCAGTGTTTGCCGGCAATTGAGCGGGACGGGACAACCAGAATCGCCACGTCATCGCGGGCGTCGAGGCTTCCCCGGAAAACTGTCGGGGCATATGCAACAAACGAACCACCCCGCGGGATCGTTCAATATCTTGGCCCATATTTTCTGGCACTTGCGGCGCGGTTTACAGACGATGCCCGACATTAGACTTTCGCCGATTACGAAAATTTGCTTCGGGCCCTTGGACGCGTCTCAAGCGTTCGATGATGGCGTAGACCTCTTCATCCGCCGACGTGAATGAACGGCTGAGATTGTTGCCGGCCGTAAGGCGGGCCCGGCTCATGGCCATTCGCCCTTGATGTGGCAGTTTCGTGTGTCGGTGGATTGAACCACTGTGTCCGAAGATATTGATTTCAAACGCGTCGATATCCTGTTTTGATTCTGCTGCCCGTACTTGACGGAAGTGCTTTCGACTTCCTCTCGCGATTGTTGATTTTATTGGGTGTTAGCTTTCTTGAATTTGCACGTTTATCGTCAGAGTTTCCGCATCCTGAGCCGCAGGCGCTTGTTTCTCTTCGTCCGAAACTTCGCCGCCATGTGGTGCGACTATCAGGCGAGGCGCTGCCACCATCGGTCTCAAGTAAATTGTGATTCCGCCCGTTGACCCTCCATGCAGTTTCAGCGCCGGCGAAGTTGGGGGTATTTTTCCAGATATTGTTCATTCGTCAGGAATATCCAAGCGCGTGATTTGCCGGCAGCCCCGACGCGTTCCGCCGACCGTTGGCTGAGGATGGTGAGCGTTGCCCAATGGCAGGCCAGAGATCAAGTCGCTTGGTTTTGAGCTGGTTTTCTTACTCAATAATTCATTTTTTTGTTTTTACTCACTACTCAAAGAGTAAGTTTCAATGCAGCAAATAACAAATATTGGCTGAATCCATATGACGCGGCTACACCAGAATATGGATTCCTTTACAAGACCAGAATTTGCGCTCAGGCCGCCGGAACAAAAGTACTGCCGACGGCGGCGCGTCGCTCGGAATTTTTCATGTATACGGCCATGGTTCCCCAGTCGGGAGGAAACCATGGTCATAGGCCCGACGCCGGGCCGGATTGCTTCACCGGTCATAGCATCGGCATACCCCGAAGCGGTTTGCTACGATCCGGTCCAGGTCACCGAGTTGCCAGAGCAAAAAACGACTATTGTCTATTGATAGGCGTCCCAAACCCAACTTCCTCGCAGGTCTCTCAGGTCTTCAAGCTGAGCCCGTATTTGTGTCCGTCCAAGACGCAGAATAGCCGAATTTGGGCGAAAGTAAGGTGCCCTTCTGAACCACCGTCATGTGCATCCGACCTCGTTCCGCACCACGTTACTGCGTAGATTTGTCTGTCCAGCCGGGAAACAGGTGGGTGAATTTCCCGATATCTTTGAACGACAGTGTGGGCCCGGAGGCCGAACGATATCGGAAAGCCCGATCGGACAGGCCAGTGGCACTTCAGGGACGATATGTATTGTTATTAGCCAGCGATAGCTCTGGACGAACGATCTTGTTCACGTGACAGTTGGACGATTTGATTCATTCAGATCCCGTTAAGTCGCCACGGACTTTTCTATAAACGTCATAGCCGGAGAAAGCGGTTGAGAGCGGAATAGATTGGTTGTTTCAGATCAAGGCGCGCGAGGGGGTCTCATGGGGCAACGAGAGATTGGCCAAGCGGGGTGTCGCTGATCTGAAAGGCGGGTGATTGCTGAGTGCCGCCGAAAGCCCTCACGTCTGAGGCATTTTAATCCTCAATTGCATGCGTAAGGTCCATCGCACGGTTGGCTCCAAAGCGCATTTGGCCACCGATCAATAACATAGGCTACGTTTCATTGATAGGGGCTTTAATCGATTGCCCGCATATTGATAAAAACTTTCACCCCCCCCGCGACGAGGGGACCCGGTCACCAATGTGATTTTCTTGGGGGCCGTGTCAGCTTTGGAGGATGTTTCCCAGCGGGCGATTCCGGGAACGCGAGGGCGTTTGGGGTGTTCCTTTGTTCGGGGGCCGGCGGTTTTTCAGCAGGGGGCCAGGGGCTAAAATTCTTTTTCGAGTTTTACCTCGATGCCTCACC
>Ga0163217_1045959_pt1 | contig 13953 bp, 6 predicted proteins | sample SynspAceP_FD_185933 | JGI IMG/M metagenome (GOLD analysis project Ga0163217, IMG submission 185933) | Saline lake microbial communities from Ace Lake in Antarctica - Synechococcus sp. Ace-P (PacBio error correction) | ecosystem: Environmental > Aquatic > Non-marine Saline and Alkaline > Saline ... | reverse complement strand
CGGATGGAGGGGATGCATCATTACCATTGATGCAGAAAAGAAATTTTAGCATTTCTGTGGCCTTGTCCGATGCAGGAGATAAAAAACAGTAGAGCAAATTGGATGCACCTGCTTTAAGGTAAAAAAAGGTAGTATATTAAATATGCCAACAGTATTCCTCTGCATCGCAATGTTGTGTGACCGACCGAAATTTGGATTAGGAAAATAGATACCCAAGACGAAAATAATAAAGTTTTATTACAAGTATGTAAAAACCGCGAAAGTTAGTCTAAATTATGGAAAACATTTTAATAGGAAAAAAAACGTTCAACAAGCGAGCACTGTTAGGATCAGTGGTGCAGGGACGGCTCCGATCATTTTCCATAATCTGGTCATTGGACCGAGCACTGGGTGGACTTAGTTTATTTATATTGGGATATCTGAGAATATTGCCCGCTTATTTTTTAGATGGTATTGTATAAATTCTCGAAGGTAGATATACTTTCCACCATATATTACAAGACGATGAGCAAGGACGTACCCATGCGGGCCAGGTACCCGTCTAGGCTAACCCCTCGAAAGTGTCTGGTGCGAATCCTCTTCCCGCTCGAAGGTCCTCACGGCTTTTTCGGGCCACCTTTTCTTGGGTCCCGAGGAGCTTATCAATTATTGGTGCCATTACAGGTGTTGCCTCGGGACACTGGGCCCAAGATTAGATTTCAACTCTCAATGGTCTGCATTACTGGACAGGTAGCAGACTTTTATTTGGGGTCAGAACCGCTGTCAGGAAATACAAGATATCATAGGGAATTTTCAAGCTCCTGTAACAAAGGGGGAAACTGTCAAGTTACCAAGCTTCTGATATTCCTGAGGCATTGGGGCAAGGGGCTTGTTTCTATGATTTGCAAAATCGGTAGACCAGACAGTATTTGTAGTAGATTATAACAAAATGCTCAGATGATGAGTTCGTTATTCATACGAACATTGTAAGGAGTTGTAGCTACATCCTTATCCCTTAACCACTTAAAAGCGATTGAGAACGCGGCCAATTTTGATCACTGCGCAAAAACCAATTCATTGTTTGTTGGGAACTCAGGGTCGTGTAATTTTAGGGGGCAAGCAGAGAACAGCTTAAAGGCTTTGGTGGAAAGGCTGGTTTTCCTGCAGCTTTGGACGATTGGGACTCTTCCCGCTATGGGATACGGACATCTTTAAATGTAGGTATGGTTTGGAATGCACGGAACTAGGGCCTATCTATTGAAAATGATGCGATTTACTTCATTGCCATTGCGATGCGTTTGGACGCTAGGGGTAACAGGAAAGAGGTTTGGGGGGGGGGGGACACCTATGCCAACAGGGCAAAATAATCCCATTTCGATAGACCCTGCAGAAATAACAAAACGTAAAGCGATGTTGCGGTCCTTGGGCGATTCCAAGGCAACTTTTGAGTATTTATTATTGCCTTTGATCTAAAACAATAACACGAAACTGGCACATCAGGGTTTAAGGAAAAATATAAGATAGAATTTGACCAGATCATTAAAAACGATGTTTATCCTTTACCAGGGATAACCTTACATGGCGAGGTATAGGAGGAACATTTTAGCCCCATGGCCATAAGGCCAATCATAGTATCGGATGTGGGTCAGCACAAATGATTGCCTTGCCGATATGCCAAATTTAATCAGTCCAAAGTAACGTTACTCCAGGTTGGATTGTCACGATGGGCTTTGCCTACAGCACGGATAGGAGTAAAATGGGAGGCCATGGGATTAGGGAGTATTGCATAATTTGGTGATTGTGGTATTCAATGGGACTTACGGAATTTGGGAACTATTTTTCGGACAAGACCCTGTTTAGATTTGTTGGGTACTTAATAAATGATCATTGGGATTGGGGTTCGCTAGTTGGGCAAAGAGACTTTTTTTCGGAGGTTCGTTATGCATTTCAACCGTAATTGGTTAATCCAGGAGTTTTTGTTAAAATTGCGAAGGCTTTGTATGGAGAGGCAAGTGTTAGCGAAGAAAGGATTTAAGCCCACGTATACAAAAAGATGTTTAGCAGCAAAAGACGCCTTTCTTTTTAAAGTGTGCGTGGAAAAGGGAGACAATGTTTTTTTCATGATTCCGTCAGGAGCAGCGGTATGGATATCGTTGAATAAATTATTATTAATTAAAATGGCCATAACTTATATATAGATAAGGATTGGGAAGGGAGATGGGAAAAAAATGGTTTAAATTTCAGTATACTCGTGAATAGCGTAGGGATTATGAACAGAATTCGGGGATATTTTAACGTTCATATAACATTTGAAGTTTAAATGTTCTCAAAATCGGAAATAGAACATGTATCCAAATTCACAATAGTTTGGTGTACACACTGAAGACTGGGTGACATATTGTTGGGCAGTTGAAAAAAAAATTGAGGGGTTATTAAGCATTCTACCATTACCGGATGGAGAACTATTTATTCAGGTCGGCATTGGTTTGAAAGTGCTTCACCTTGCTTGTTCGATGAACGAAAATATTCCAAAACATCGATTAGGAAAGTAATTTTCAATTGTTTACTGTGTCGAGATTTCCTTTGTTACTAGCGAAAGTGGAAGAAGAATGAAATTGATGACACTTGTACCAACAATTTAAAACTTATGGTTATTATGCCAATTTGTGCGTGCGGGCGAATGGCAGTTACTAATCGGAAATGAAAATTCTCACTATTTAAAAGAGTTTAATCAATAAAATTACCCGGAGTTAATCGGGATATATCGAGTTTAGAAAAATGGCAATTACTTTTAATACACTCTTAGAGAACAACTAACCCAATTGGGAATGTAGGTTTATGGGAATCTACTGATTTTATGATGGTGTAATTCGCCTTTTAAAAGGGAAAAAATTGTTAATGTTTAGGCTGTTGGTGCACAGGGTCTTAACAAGCTTAATTATGCGCGATTCCGGATTTGGATTTCCTTATACCCGTTAGGGATTGCTGGCAATAAGGGAAAAGCATCTTTTGTTGCACGCAAGTGGGAAACGGATGGGATTTTAGGTTTAGGGTACCTTATGGGACTTATTCGCGACTCTGATGTTTGGGTTTCACTTAACTCCGGACAGCAGCCATACAAGGACGTAGTTTCTGCCGGTTTATGCCATTAATGAAAAAAGGGAGGTACATTATCCTACTCACATGGTTTTTAACATTGGGGAAGAAGGGAATTGGGCAGATTCGTGAGGGATTTAAACAGTTATCTATGGGTGCACAAAAATGTCCAGGTTCTGAGACGTGAGAATTACCAAGAGGTTTTTGGAGTTACCTTACATTTTTGATTCGCTGTAACACCCTAACAACGATCGCAAGCAAGGATTGGCCAAGCAAGGCCATTATTTTGCCGTTTGCTTACAGGAGGACATAAGCGGTGGTGTTTGGAGTCTTCTTTCGTTGCTGAAGTAAAATTTGGACCTAATGGGAGAACAGCCCTTCTTTTGTTGGATTGTTACAAACCCCGGTTCTTCTTTGTTTCGATTAAATTGATTTTTGAAAGGGAAATGGATGCTGGATTTATTGCTTCAACTTATTTTCAGTACGCGAGAAACAGGTTACTGAAGGTTTTTTAAAATTATAGGGAGGTTTACTAGTGATGGGATCGGCTTTGTCAACCTGCAAAATTAAGGCCTTTTTTTTGATTGTTTTTCAGGAAGAATTAAAGGATATTAAATGGCTCCCCTTGTTTCCACAACAGGCTTGATGGCGAACGATTATTTCATGAGCGGTTTTCATTTTCTCAAGTATGATGGAGGGCTGGGCCAATTGATGATAAAAACTATTTGACTGGGGGAGAGCGCCTGGGAGTACTGCAATTTTCAAAAACTCGCTTGGCTGGACTCAGAAATAAAATTTCCGACAGATTTTTATTATGACCACTGGTGGTTTTAATGGTTCTGAATGGTTTTAGAGCAGGTGTTGAATTGGGCTTTTTGAAGCCAATGAGCGAATTCTGGAGATTTATTGCCGATCTGCCTACTTGATGATCATTCATGAAACCCGTTGATGCAAAACGATTGCGTAGAAAGAAATGTTCGAAAATGACAGGGTAATATCCCGATTTACAGCGGGAATTACGGTTTGCCTATTTGTGATTCACGGCTTGTAAGCCGTTTTGTTGGCCGATTTTATGAAAAACATAGACCAGACGTATTTGGAAACTTTTGCCGATTCAAACATTTAAGGTGTTGATAACGCAAAACTAATTGCGCGTTAACAAGGCATTTCCGCGGAACATCCAAGTAGAGATTTTAGTAGGATTTCAGGTTGGGCGTTTGCTTCCATGACTGCTATGAAACCCTATAGTATAATCAAGCGTCATTTTATTGAGACCTGCCAAGTTCTTGAATCGGCAGGTCTTTTGTTGTATACATACAGTTTATGATACCATATTTCCAAATTTTGCGAGGCATTTAAAGGAAGCTGCAGAAACCATTTAGTCAAGTGGCGGATTATTACCCATTAATGCAGAGTATTAGATACTCCCAAGGCCTACGGAGCGCCAAATATTCTATTTGGAAAAAGGAGATCTTACCACAGGGTAAGAAGTTATAAGCTCAGAGGTGCCTTCAATAAAAATTAGTTTCGCTTTACCAAAGCTTGAAACTGTAAATGGGTGTAATGTGCAGTGCAGGGGACCATGCCCAAGATAGGCATTCGGCTTGTTAATTACTTATTATACATGGCACTATATACAATGCCCTCTGTGTACTTCCTAGAGCAAAAGGTAGACAGACCAAATTATTTTGGGCCGGGGATTGGGTAACGGTGATACTCCAAGGCGATACCTTTGATGATCCTCAGATTGCTGCTAAAATTTCTGTTGCCGCTGAAAACAAAACCTATGTGCTCCTTTTTGATGATCCCAAAATGATAGAAGACAGGCTTTACCGTATGCCCTGGAAATACTGGATCAGGCAAAAAAACCTATAGATACGTTTTTGTAGCTAGTTAGGTGGTCGGCGGTTTGGCTTCGGGGCCTTTGTTGCCGTATTCAAAACCTTATCGCACCGACTACAAAAATTTAGGTGTGGAGCACCGAGGGTGCCCCAATCCACTTGAAGACGTCATAGAAAAGGGGAATGAATACGCAATCTGGAACATATAGATAAATTAATATTGGATGGAGCAGCTGTAAAGAGTTTGGCAATCTTAATTTTAGTATCTGCAGGACTATCTTTATGAAGAGTCACTGTCCGAAGCAAGGGTTTGGCCAGCCTATTTTAGATCGTTTATAACGGATGACATTGAGTAGAACCGCATGGGGCATTGCCGATTCACCGTTGTGGATGATTTTAAGGAACCATTTAGAGGCAAGATGTGGTTTATAGTAAGTTGGTTGGTTAGAAAACGATTTTACGCGTTTACCGCCTGAAATTTAAGGGAACGTGCTTTGTGTCGGTAATTCAAACTATTTTATTTTGTGCGCTTTTTCCCCAAGACTGGTGCTTTTAAAGGAGTCCGTTTGTTTGATATTTTGCGGTCCCACTGATGATTATTTACCTATTTTGAATATTTCAAAAATCGAGTAGGAGAATGCCTCTGCCCCGGTAGGTTTGGATAGAAATTGAAAGTCCCGGAAAGACTTTGGCACCATTGGTTAAGAGTGATGAAAGACAACACTTTTTGGTGACTACATCAACGACAAGCCGATTATTTCGTATTTTAATATATTCACAATTTCACATATTTTTATGATATTAACGAAAGCCTTTTCGTGACTTATTACATATATTTCCATCAATTATATGAGATTAAAATTCTTGTTTATTAATTTTCGTGGATTTTGGAAAGTTTAATTTTAACCATTTCATTTTTCTAAAAAATCACTATGGGTAAATAACTATACCATCAGAATTTAAAAATTAATGAGGGTTATCGCATCAAAAAACCTTTATATTGGTCAAGGGAGAATTAAAAAGCTTAGGAACAGTTAAAAACACGACGGTCATTCTCAACTATATCCAGCACGGAAAATTATTGACCACACTTATTGGGAAGTATACCGGACATGGAGAAAAGAGCTTCTTAGAGGCTTTAAGATGCGCTTTGGGCGGCCTATGCAGGGTAAGGGCATTGGCCTTCGATGAGGGTAAAGAGCGGATCGACGCATGGAGATTTTTGTAAAGAAAATTGCAGTCCAAAGAGAAGAAATTGTAAACTATTAATTGGGAATTGGAAATCGCTCCCGGATTTCAAAAAAAGAGTTCGATAGAACTGTAGAGTAGAATATATTATGACAACCATTTGAGGATTTACAAGGCAACTCGACAGGGATGCAGCCAACGTTTGAAAGAATGATGGTTGTATATGCCCTTTATTAGAAGGCGTCGCACTAGGTGTAGACTTATGTCTGGGCCTTACAACTATACCTTGAACGAAACCTTTGCCTTACTGATTCCTGCCATAATCATGGAGGAATACCACAATTTTCAAGCTGCAAAACACGGTGTCTATTGATACGCCACTTTTGGGGCATTTTCAATTCCAGTTTTCCTAAAGGCGTTGTCACATATTTTTTGGAAGGGGATTAGGGCAGTTTGGCATGCCACCAATAATGCGACATGGAAAAGTTTGCATGTTTTGGCATTGATAGGTAATAGTAATCTGCCAATGCGCACAAAACCAACCATCGCCAAAGAGCAACAGACTTCGTTTAGTCCTTGGTTTGGAGCTAAGAAATCCGGCCATTATACTTCTGATGCCGATTTGGACACTAAATATTTAATGAATTGTATGGGCAGGTACATTTATCCCTTAACGGGCAACGTTGTTACCGCTTCTAAATAATTTATGTACACGAGACTATTGCAGATGGAATTTAATAAAAGGTTTGCTTGCAAAAAGTAGACGGCACTAAAATTCGGAAAACCCTTGGGAAAGTAGGGGTAAATTAACGGCCATTACGGAACCGGAACCTGCCTTACATACGCGAATTAATTTGAATGATGCCAGGGAAAAAGGCGCTAAAAATATTAACAAAAAGGAGGACCATTCGAGAATTATATTTTGGGCCTGCGGCGTTACTAGTATCCCGTAAATAAAGAAATGCGTGTCTATCAGGGAGCAATTTTGGCCCCGCTAATTACCTATGTAACCTTTAAAAGATATTAAGAGCCTTGGTTGTATTGGGCCGAGTCGTAACTATGGGGAACAGGTTAAGTTTGTTTGCAGGATGATATGCTATAGCCACCTTTTAATTGCGATACCGGTAAACTGGTTTTTTGCCGGGTTAACTTTAAACAGTGCCTAGTCACGTCTGGCCAGCCCGATGTTTATCCATTTACAGGGAAAGGCTTCTGCCAGGCTACCTTAAGTTTGTTCTATGCATGCGATTTGCGTCTTTTCCTACGAACCTTTGTTTTGGCTTTAAGACAACGAACTTAAATAATGAAACTGTGGAGCATTATGGAGTCAAGATTGTTCTAACTTTATTTGTTATCCGATATATTTTTTAGCTGAGAACATTGCGTCAGCACTTTTTTTTCTAGAAGTTCAGAAATTAAGCCCCACTTATATTAAGTTGGGGCCTTTTCTTATTGTATTCTATTCTAGCTTTCAAAAGCTAAATGCTATTGATTTTAGAACAATTACCTTTAATGCCAGGTTCACCATTGCAATATTCAACATATATGACCTAACCCTTAATTAATTTTCTATTTAATGCAATATATTTCTGCTGAGAGATTGATCGTCAATGTTTTTTAAAAGTTCAGTGGGCATTAAAAGTCTGTTTGCAAATAGGCCATACTATTCCGTATTCTCCCAATTGGTTCTTATATCTTCCCGTGGAGGCGATAAGGCGTATTTTTGGCATGTACTTATTGTAAGGTTTTCGACTTCTTATGATTTTGCTTGCTTCAAACGTTCATAACTGGCATTTGAGATCCGATTTAAAATTCATATCGTAGTTATTCTCCATAAGGCCATATTTGTAGGCATATTAGGGCAATTTTCAGCGATATCAATCACTTGCCATTTGGAAAGAAACTCGCCAATGACCATATATTTACTTTGTTATCCTCGGCACCAAATCCTGGCCCCTTGCAATCTCTTGCAGATGTATTACTGTGACATCAAAGGCTATAAGTCTTCTATGATCTGCAATAGTACTCTTTTGTATTTCAGGTTAAACTAAAATGTGGAACCTTTTCCCACTTCACTTTCAATTTTAAATCACATCCATTAATTCTAGCAAGCGTTTTGCAAATGGCAAACCCTAGCCTGTACCCCATAATTTCTAGTGGTATCTGGTTAGCGTTGAGCAAACGACAGATATTTTATTCCCGTTTATCCTCAGGATTCCAATTTCGTATAGATTAAAAAATTCCAAAACGCAATAATCATTGTTTACTTCAGGCTTCAATATCCACCGTTACCCTTCCCTCCTCGGTAAATTTATGGAATGCTAACCAGATGGTCAGAATTTGTTGACAACTTGTACATGTCACCTATAAAACATTTTAGAAGAGTTTTGTTATCTGTCTTTACAAGAAGCCTAGATCTTTTATCCTTTGCCCGTATTGTTGAAATATTACTCGCTGTTAATCCTGTAAGGAGGGGATGGCTTTAAACTAAATCCCTTTACTTCAAGTTCTAAAAGGCCAGAGGCATTTTTGCTTTTAAAATCTAAAATATCATTTCACCAAACAAAAGTGTTTTCGAGAATGTTGAGGCATTGAGATTTTCCAACTGTTCCTTATTGGGGTTTTTCAATAGCAACAAGTGGTTATGCTATAACCGCATTTAGCGGGGTTCGATTCTCGTGGCGACATGAGTAGGGTTAGAAAATCGTCTTTTGGCTTATTGGCCATAGACTCCATTTTTTTGGCCTCAATCAAGCTAATTGTGCCGTTTCCTTTTCTTTTGGTTATGTCAACCAATTGACCACCAATGTAGCCTTCATATTATTCCATTTTCGCACTTGATGACCTTAAAGGAAAATCCAACATTTGTGTTCCCCAATCAGTAGTCTGGGATTAAACTTTTACTTATTGTCTTTAAAAATAGGTTTTTAAGATCTACCTAGAGTGTCGCTGTTAGTCATTTCCTTTGTTTCCATCCCTTCAGAAATGGTTGAAACGGTTTTCCCAACAGCGTAAAACCTTAAATCCTGTCACTTTCTGCAGGCGGGATTAGGGATAGGACAATTGCCTTTCAGGGTCCATTTCAAAATAAATCTTTAATATTACCGGCTACTTTCGAAAGTTGCCCGCTAATGGATTCTTAACTATTTTTTAAGCTGCTGATTAGTTTGAAATAATTCTTGCGAACCTTTTCTTCCAAGGACATTCTCCACTGATCTTAAATTCACTGTCAAACCGCCCTGTATATGCTCATTAATTTGAATTACAATAGCCGAGCTATAAGGTTAAGGATACTATCGTCAGTCTACCTTTTTGAGCTTGTCTTTTAAGTAATCTGTTGGTATTATTGATATTCAGAAAACGGTTGTGTTGGTCATCGTTTGATTGTGTAGGGAACAGGGCGAAAATTTATCAAAGGAGCTATCTCCCGTTCTAAAGATAAATCCGTGCGTATATATTCATTATCAAAACTTCATTTCAGCGCTACTTTCTTCTTCCACCAATTGTTTCCATGACTAGTCTCGGCCCACACAACTATTTTAAAATGCCAATTGATGCGATTTTCCGTCTCTGTCTTAGTAGTTATAGGCAGATTGTTTCGGTCAACCTCAATAAATTTCTATCGATATTTGGCCCTTCATTAATCTTACATAGAACCTTTGGGGAATGTTTCCCGCGAAAGTTAAGACTTCCGTACTTTTTCATCAATTCGCATAAAATAGTCCTCATACTTGGTATTTGATTAATCCTCATGCCCTGCATGCCATTCAAAGGAAACAAAGTCAGCTGAACTAGGCAACTTTGGCCATGTCGCCCCAAAACATGATTTATAGAGCTCAATGCGGTTTGGCCGTCCAATTCGTAGAGGACATTATTTTTCAGATTTCGGTTATCCAATCTTTCTATACAAAAAACTATGTCCCAACCTCCCTGGATCCAACTCCTATTTTTTAAATTCGACCATATAGAGCCTATGCAACTTATCTTTTGGACGCTATTTTACCCCCAGCAGATTACAAAGGTGTTTTTCAATATTGACAGTTCTCCTTGCCATCCCCTGGAATACTTCCGGTTTTATCTGATCAGATGCAGCCTTTCACAATCCGCACCATTAACTATAAGTCCTTTCAATCACTTAGAACAAAAATATGCCTCAATATCGGGCCCCAGCCTTTAATTGATTTGCTATTTGGCTTTCCTGCCTCAAAACATCACAGATTATAGGAAACCAAATTACTTCTTCATTTTCGAAGTTTTAGTCTTTTCAAACCTAACGGCCCGTTTTTAATTTTACACCGCATAGTAGAATCCAGTACTGATTTTCCCAAATCTCACCTTGCAGTGGAACATCGATTAAAATTAGTCATTTTCAAATTTTCGGGGAAAGTTTGCCACAATTCTTCAGTACAATAACGAGGTGAGGCGAAGAGAAGAAAAAATACGCTCAGAATAAATCCAAATCCAAATGGTCAAGGTATCTATCTAGATGAAGTATTTTTTTGCTGATATTTTCCATATGATAATTATTAGAGGAAAAATACTAAAATATATGTTAAGTATCATTTTTAAAACTTCCTGATGCATCCAACGGTTGAATATCGGCAAATCGTATAGTTTTTAAAAATTTAAGCCAATAAGGGCCGTGTTACTTTTGGGTCACTATTAACTTTCAAATAATTAAATCTTTCCCAAGAAACACATTTCCATGGAATGAAAGCGTCACTAGTAAACTAAAGAGTATTACTTTTTGCCGCTTTTCTTTACTGGATATGAATTGCATTATACTACTAGGATTAATTCTCCATAGCAATGGGAAAATACCTTCCTCTGTCATTTGTCGCTCTCGTAGAGTGAATATTATTCTACTCTAATAAAATATTCTGAGTGATGACTATATTATCACAGACCAACAAGCGCTTATGCCTATAGGGGTAGGAGGCTTTTGGTATAGGTACTGACCGCCGAATTTGAATTATGGGTATTTTACCTGATTGTGGCAAGTTCCTTGAATAAACTATTCCACAGCCGGTCATTTCATTTCGGCCATATGCCCTTTTGCGTTGTTGTTGGCGCACCAACCCTTTACTGCTTTAAGCGGAAATGGCCAGCAACATAAAGTGCTGTATATCTTATTGATTATTGGTTTACTGCCTTCAAATACGCTCTCCGCTTTTTTTCCTCAATTATTTAACAACATTATGATTTCAAGGTCCTATTCGGATTACCACAATGGAAGATTTTTTGGGAATTTGTGCGTCGTGGCTGGAAAACAGCAAAGGAATGGCACAGCAAGGCCCAGGCTGATTGCCTACTGCATGTTGTGCAGGGCTTACCATAGCCAACGTTAATAGGCAGGCTACCTATTAGGCAGTATCTGGGACACCACCTACAACTTGGAACCTATCTTTTTATATTGGTGGTGTTTGGTGTTATAGCAAATGTTAAGCATCTACTTTTGGGATTCCAAAATGGAAAATCTTTCGGAGGGTTTATTCAGGATTTAAAGTGTTAATGAGTTGAAATATGGCTGCTTTATTACTACACCGTCGGTACAAGGAGGAATTCTTTTTGCCTGTACGTTATATTCGCCACTTTTGACCAATGTATCAGCTACTGAAAGTTTGGGTAAGTATATGCCATGATCATTGGCAGGTATGCGGTATGGTGTTCGGTAACTTTATTGGCGCCAACATGGCGAGTATTTAGGCCATTGAAGAGCAGTTTGCATCATCAGTCTATCACTTTATGGTTATGGTACTGGTAAATCCCAATTCCAATAGTACTTCTCCACCTCGAGCAGCCAAAATCAGCAGTTGACGTGTCGCATTCCCTCCATCTTCTTGAGACTCTTCTCATACTTGGCATTTAGCTGTTCTTATCTTTAACTTATGGTAGGAACCACCTCTTTATCCAATGGCGGGACCTAGTTAATCTGCGTTACGCATCCGACGGGTGTAGCTCGGCGGCTCTATCCCTGTATCAGTGCTCTTTTAATATTGTTGTAATGTTGCTGTCTATTCGTTAGCCGGATCTCGCTCAACATTATTGCACACAATCGAACTTATGATGTTTTGTGCGCACATCGCCGCGCTCTCTCGTCCTCGCTTTCTCGCCGCGTCTTATTGCAGGAACCGGTTAATTATTGCGGTCTTGATAATAGTTTTTCCAAGAGTAGAGCTGGTTACACCAAAAGAAAAATGGCGTTTAACTCCTAATTTGAAATCTTTAGTTAAACCTGATTGGATATAAAAATCCCCATATGATGAAATTCATTATAGGGGGTTTTTTTATTGATTAATTGAATAACCATTAGATAACAACGATTTGAAGTTATCCTGTAATGTGTGCTGCCAACCAACACCTATTTCGACCCTTCGTGATGTTCTCTTAAGCTTTACACTGCAAGATTCTATATAGATATATGAAGATCCACTCCTTTCTTGCAAGGACTTGTTTACTACATCCCTGATAGCTTGGGCTTCTTCTTTTAAATCCGAAATCCTCGAACATCATAGGGCTACTGAAAAGCTACAGTAGGCCAGTGGTTGGCAATATCCTTTTCCTCGCAGCCTGTGGATAAGATCCGTGAATAGGCTCATATAATCTACTTTGTTTCCCACGGAGGCGATGGCATTTACCCCCGTAGATCCTGATATTACAGAAAGCCTCATCCGTTTGAAAATATCTCCAAAGATTTTCAGTAATAATAACGGTCTAGGAACTTTCGGCCATGACCAGTTCATTGCAACATGCATCAACAAATTCATTAGGAAACCGTAACTTCGGGGATATCCTTTTCCATAGCTTGTTACCGATTTCTCTCATAATCTGGAAGGGATTCCAAAACGTTGGTTTATACTACACAACAGTTTTCTTTGATGCTGGTCCAATAGCATTTCAAAACCCTTTCTTGGCCAATCGTGTAATTTCAGCCCTTGCTAGAGGTACCAAGTATCGTGAGGCCGTATTTCCATTATCTTCGCCTACCTCTTTTTCAAAATAGATTCCTTCCTGTAAGGTTCCCTAAGAATAATCCAAATCTGTACATTCTATTTACGCATGCGTTTTAAGGGGATTTATCTATTAGTGAAGGAAAAAGTTTAAAGGTGGGCCTAACATTGCAAATAGACCCAATTTTTGACGCCCGCCATTTTTAACAACCTTGTTCTGGGGACGTTTACTTTTTTTATTGGCAGAGGGGTCAATTGTCGAATCTTGGATGCCCAATGGCACGATAAAACGGCATCTGCTGCTTCACAAATGGCAATGGGTTTTCGTCAGGGTAAGGTTCTCCTACAGCATCAATAGCCGCAGCCACGGTAAGTCCGGGGTCCAATTAAGTCTCATGATTGTTATTTTTTGGCTATCGCGATTGGATACTTTTACCGCACTGATCTATACTTCAGGGACCCATTTGCATTCCTGCTAAAAGCGGCAATTTTAATTTTTCATTATTTTTTGCTTTTTGCCAAACGCTTTCGACTGGCATGGTTAAAATTGTTTTGTGTTTACTCGATTGAAATTAATTACATATTCAACATTTTCTCGGTTGCCTAATGGCCGAGACCGTTGATCGGAGTCCAGCCCCTAGGAAATTAAATTCCTTATCCATCGCTTTCTTTTCCATGTTAATTAATGGTTTCGCCAAAAGGGGGGGCATCGGAATTCTACTGGAGCTCTGGTTGGGAATTCCGCACTGCCGTCAATCTATCCAAAATATGGGCTGTCAACCCTTCTCTTCTCCTTTTTTGTGTGTGGGTGGTGTGTCTTGATATTGAGCGAGAGATTCTATCTATTATTCTACGGGCCATCATATTGCCCAAATCCTTTTTCTTTTCTTTTTCTGCTT
>Ga0163217_1116985_pt1 | contig 13954 bp, 4 predicted proteins | sample SynspAceP_FD_185933 | JGI IMG/M metagenome (GOLD analysis project Ga0163217, IMG submission 185933) | Saline lake microbial communities from Ace Lake in Antarctica - Synechococcus sp. Ace-P (PacBio error correction) | ecosystem: Environmental > Aquatic > Non-marine Saline and Alkaline > Saline ... | reverse complement strand
TGATGCAAACGTCATATCCACACTGGAAAGTCAAACATATTTAATGTTAGCAAATAAAGTGCTGTCGCTTCGGTGGACGGGTTAAACCAAATGTTCAGGAATTACTAAGAAATCTAATGTTAAGAACGGGAATTATAAAATCTAGAATCTTAAATTGGCAGGGATTAGGAGATTACCTGGTTATCAAAAAATTATTTTGAAGATGAAATGCAACTAATATTTACCAAAAAACCCGGTAGATGAAAACAGGACATTCGAGAGTTTAATTCACTTTTATAAAAAATCAATTATGAAAGCGACATTAAGATTTTTTAATGAAATTGGGGAGGACACTGCAAAGTTTGTGGTTTTAATAGTCCCAAAAACAATGAAAATTATAGAAGTGGGATTCATGGCATGTTTGGTCAGAACAATTAAATCTCCAACAGACAAGATCAACAAACCGAAATCTATTTGATGTTTTAATTCTACTTTTCGAGAGATAGTTTACATGCAGGAGGAAAATATTTTATAGAGGATATAAACAGAAAATGATATTGATTAAAAGTTCTGAGGCAGGAAATTTTCTCAATCAGAAACGCCAATGGATTCAAATAGAAAGAATAATTACAAAAGACTTCTTCACCTTCATTTGAAAAGGATTGGGATTTGCGAGTGAATTGAACTACTGGAAAATTTCCTCTAAATTTTATGGGACTTTTGAACATCGGCAATTAGCATTACCCTTACAAAGGAAGAAGCCCTTATGAGCGCTGGCCTTTCAATATTCGCATCATATTGTTTTTGAAGATGACGAGTTGAAACACACCTCAAGTATCTACTACTTTACAATTTGGGAATTTCCAATTATTAATTTTATAGAATCATTGAAAAAATCCTTGGAATAAATACGGAAGTTATTTTTAGAATTCATAATCATGAGAAATCTTGTAAACGCCCATTTACAAACAACTCTATAGGACTCTGATGAAAAGGACAAAGCAGAATTGATGGAGTTTATAAATCCATTAGTCACAGTACAAGAAACAGCCAGAAAAATGGCGTGGGGACAGGGGAATATGATAGATTTATGGAAGGTAGTTAAGATTATTATTATGATCCTTACACTGGGGATCTTAATTCTATAAAAGATGCTGCTTCTGCAGTTTGTATCTCGTAGTTTCAAAACAAAATATCAAAAATCGATTCGGAAAAAACCTTAGAAGTATTAATATTGATGGACAACAAAAGTACTGTCTTAAAACTAGAAAAAGGAAATCTATTAGCCCCTATAGCTACTACACCATTATTTTGAGGCTGCGGATTAAAGAGCTTTAGATAATCATATTACTGAAATTGAAGTGTATTAGTGATGGTGGAAGCTGCCTGGCAGCTTATGGAAAAATTACAATCTTGGGAAGTCAGCGTAACGGAAAGAAAGCAATTGAAACCAGCTTACTCAAAATATTGTGACTGGATACGTTGGCAATGGTAATGATTATGAATATTTCAGGGGAATTAGGCGAAATAATCATACGGTACTATAATAATAATCCTAAAAAATTAAGTTTATGAAGTTTGTTTGAAAAATTAACCATTGATAGTCTATCAATATTTGCGAAAAAAACTAAGTCTGATGAAAGTAAATATTCATTTGGTCTTCATATTATCAGTATGCTGCGGGTAAGTATTGTTGATTTATAATAATAATTTGAATTTTAAAATTCTTCAACAAGAAGTTATATACAGTTATCGAAAAACTAATACCACATCATCTTTCGCAAGCAATTTCAAAGGTTGCTAACTTGGGGTCATGTGTAACGAGGTTTATCACCAAAGTTTGTTTAAATTTAAGTAGTGAGGAGGCCAAATCGTAAACCAAGGTTAATCGGCAGTACTTCGACCACAATTATAGGTGTTACCTTGTGTTTTTCTTTTTTGCTATGGTTTATGAAGTTTTTTAAACAAAAAGTTATCGAAGTTTCTAATGTTTAAAAAAGAGTGTAGCTAAAAATTCACCAAAATTGGGGACCCTTTTGATAACCTTAAAAAAACTTTAGATATCGCGGAAAAAAGTAATAGAAGATATGTGCGAAAAGTTGGTTATCTGAACATTATGGCTTTGGGCTCAGTGTAGAGTAACAGTTACAGAAACATAAGGCAGAAAATATAGCAAAGGAACTTTGGAAAATCTTCGACACATTAGAAAAAGAAATTCTCCATAGTCTAATTTTAGGCATTATTCGGAGCAATGTGAAATTGCCATTATTTTAAAATACAGGTATAATAATCGTCATTTCATTAATAGGAAATTAGCACTCTCAATATTTCTTTAGTTGGTTAGTATAGGTTGGCCATACAAGTAAAGTAATTTTCTAAATTGAGTTCCAATTTAGTAAAAGAAGGTTTTCAAAGTTTAAATGCTGATAATACAGACTATAAAAACATAAAAATAGCCAATTACACTTAAAAGGGGCGTAAAAAGTTGATATGCCGTAATCTAACCACTCTCTAATTAAATCAAACAAATTCCAGCAATGACGTACAAGCCAAAGAAAAACTAATCATAGACATAGAGTATTTAATTGATTTTCAGAACCTTGAATCCTATTTACAAGCTATGAAAGAAAAAGTTCAAATTTGATTTGCGAACCACAGGATGTTGGAGGAGGTCTATGTTGTACTTGGAAGTTTAGAAAATGAAAACTTTATTTAATTGATCTAGTAGGCACCAATATGATCGGAATTAAACACCATAATGGAAGTTGGGATGGATATCTTTTCCCAATCAAAAAGTCTGTGTTTGCAAATTGGTTAGCGCGGCAACTGGAAATTCCTGATGGCAACAATTCTGATGGAAGGGAAAACTACTATTTGGGGATTCTTTTATTTTTAAAATATTGGACAAAGGAGTTCTAATGATTTCAAGTCTGTAGACGGTTTGGAAAAAATGGTAAATGATTGTTCAATTAAACGGAACCTAACGAAAAACGGATTTTGAAAAAAAAAGTAAGAAAATGGTTTTTTCATATTTATATTTTAACATATAAACCCCTAATTTGTTTTTGAACTAAATAGCGGAGGTGGATCACTTCAATCGCACGCTAGGCTCAATTTAATTTTTTCACTGTAGGTTGGCATGCTATAAAGCCGTTTTTTTACACATTATATAAGGTAATATTAAATTTTAAAATTAGCCCCATATTTGAAACTACATAAACGAGATGTGTAGGTGTTAAGAAAGCATTAAAATAATCTTTTAGTTTTTACTAATATTTGCTTCCACAGATCTTACGCTATTAGGAGAGGTGTCTTTTTCTTTTAGTAGCGTACTCATTTTCGTTTGCTTAAAAACCTTTGCTAACAAACAAGGAATTTCTTGTTCGTAGGAGCTTAGTTCTAATACATTTTTTTGTTGCAAAAACAGCAGTAGATAGCCGGACAGTATATTTAGTATTGTCAGCTATTGCTTCGAACAATTTTGGAGTTCTTTTAAGCATATAGGACCCTTACACACATTAAACCATCAATTTGGCTTGCGCTTCAAAACAAGGATTTTATCATGCTCTGTTGTCTTCACTTGAAAAAAACAATCACTTTATTTTTGGCGAAATGCTTTAACGGCTGTAATAGTTCTTGACCACTGTAATTGAGCCTTATTATCTTGGATGGATTTTTCAAATTGATTAAAATTGTTATTAATAACTCGTACGGGCTTATTATCAATTACCGCTTTTTTAATTTTAAAAATGCTTCAACACAATATTGCGCATGGCCCTATATCGGTTATATCCAATTTTGAAGCGTAGTTCACACGCCTAAATTAATTACTATCAATATCCTTCAGAACAAATACCTTATATTTAAATTTCATTTCAAAATGTTAGATTGAAAATGTTATTGTGCAGAAACACTTCATTTAGGTTTCGTCGAAATTAATACTTCCATTTTATGTCTTGCACTGCGGTTTCCGCATTTGTTCATACCTTTCCTAAAGAGGTTCTTTTTGGTAAAACCCATCCCGTTATCACATATTTAATGGTGTATTCCTTGTTTTTTTAGAACAGTAATTTGCAACTAAGGTAGCAACTACTTATGTTTTTTCATATTGGTCAATAACTTCTTGAACAAACTCTAAATGTTCTATTTTGTTTGTTTTGCAATGGATTCCAAAATCCTCAGGGTTCTTTAGTAATTAATTTTAATGGTATTTGAGCTGTAAGAATTAAGGAGCATAGTAAAGTCATCACCAAATTGTTGTCGGGTATTAATTGGCGTAAAACCTTTAAGGAAATTATCCCTTATTCTTTTTATAGGACACCATCTAAACTATTTAAAATAACACCACTTTGAGGCAATGAATGGTATTCAGGATCTTTCTGCCTTGGCGTCATTAAATAATGAATATCATTGCCTAATTCGTCATGAATTTTTTTTAGACAACGCGCTCAGTTTATAGGTTTCTGTTCTAATTGCTCTCGTTTTTTTTCTGCTGATTTTTTAATAATAAATAATAAAACCGATTAAAACAATAAAAAGCCCAAGCAATAAGACAGTTTACTATTATTTCCTTGCTTTTCGTATCGCCACTGAGCAAGCAGTACAAAGCGTTCTTTTATTCTAAGTATCCATTGTCATAACTTTGTAGCTGCGTTAAAATAGACCTTTATGGATGTTTCGTTTTTTCTAGCTATTTTGCACATTGGAGTATAAAATTGCCTCTCAGAAAACATCTAGCCCCCAATTCTTTCTTAACGGTAGTACTAAATCTAAAGACTCTAAAAATGGCAAACTGAATTGTTTATCTCTTTTTTGAGTTTTTGGAAAATGCTTGCTCCGCATAACTTTAAGCGCCTTTAGCCTTATCGGTATCAAAATAGTATTCTAGCTAAATGAATGTACTAGATATTAAACCAGAGGCTGTATTTAAGGCTTGACGTATTTGTAATGAGTTAAGGGAGGACTCACTTTCAAGATATTATTATTTTCCAACCATTTATTAATAGCCTAGATTCACAAATGCTCTAGCATATTGGAAATGAGTTTTTCCTTCACTGTTTTTTACAATACTATCTAAAATACATAACTGAACAGCAAATTCATCTGTTTTGCCAAGATTGTTGCTCTAGTGATTTTATGGTATGAGCACTTTCCTTGTCTATAATGTCTTTTGGCAGGGGGTTTTTAGTAAACTAAGATTTTATTATTCCAGCGAGGGCGTTTCCTTGTAGTTGCCTAGTTCTTTTGAGCGACTGAAATAGTTTTGATTAATCCAAAAGTAGATTCAACTTCGTTAGAACCAATCTAATATTTTCTTAAAACCATCAATTCGCGGTGATCATGCGTCCATTATAATCACTAAGCTTTTTGAATTGTTTGCATATCAAGCAACCGATCTCCAACAGCGATACTATCTTTCAGCTTTATATTTATACTATATGCTTATCAAAATAAAGTAAGCAGAATCTAATTTATCTAATCTTTTAAAGTAGAAGGGCCCTAGCTCCATAAGCATTACTTATTAATTGTTGCTATCGAAAGGCATTCTGCCTTTTTTTGAGTATTTTGAGTAATAAATAGCATTGCCTTAATCCTTTTTTTAGCAAATGACCCAATTTTTTTTTTTTATAAATGATGTAGCGAATCTGTTACTTACTGGTATTGAAGATTTGAAACATTAGACTACGTTTATCAAAGATTCAATTTGCTAAACCATTTATTAAACATGAACATAAGAGCACAAAAGAGGGACAAACAACTTAAAGTTTCATCCCTCGAAATTTACAAAGGAGTTCACATAAAAAAGAACCTTTATTTCAAATTGGCATTGAACCGAACACAGGAACTTCTGCATCAGGATTCCCTTTTTACATATCGCCATCATCTCCTTTCTGTGCAGCTAAGTTTTCATAAAGAGAATCCTTTTCTGTAACCGCATCGCTGTACAAAGAAATTACAGGGACAATATTGGCTTTTACAATAAGAAACTAATACTAAAACTATTTTTTTCATGTTTTTGTTTTTTAAAAATGGACATAGGTGTTGCCGTTCGGGACTATTCCGAGATATTTTAAGACAACACATTTTTGAGTGTATGGCAAGTTAACTCCTCTATAAGTGGGAAGTGGAAAACGCTTGCAGAAACTTTTAGCTACTTCCCAATAAGGCTATCGATTTCTTGCATTTGTCTTTTCCTATATGAATTTTTATCTGAGTACTCAATCAATTTACATGGCAAAGAAATAGGGATAGCTTTATATATGTATGGAAGAACCCATGGAAAAAAGAATTTCCAGCAACTTTTTTTCCATAGAATTCCAAATTTTGTGCGTAATTTTATAAGGGCAAAACCATCCAAACAAATGTGTTCAAAAAAATTAATAGCCACTTGTTTTAAAAGGCCGAGAAGAAATAGGGCCTTAGAGATCTCTATATTAAACAACCCAAAATGCTGCAGTAATTATATTAGTACTTTTAGTAAGATCTATATTAAGTATTCAGAATTAGCGACACGAAGTGTATTGCACGGACATTATAACGAGACTTCATGGGTTGAAAAGAAAAGAAGAGTAATGAGGCCCTAAGGCCGCAATTGACTTGAGCCATTATGTAAATATTTAGGCTATGATAACTATTGCTAGTTTTTGTGGGAGATAATCCTCAGAAAAAAGAGGGTAAGGTCATTGAGAAAAGAGTTAGGGTAGGAGTGTTAGGTAAGAATAGAATGCTTTTATAGTTAACGGTTTCGGCTATTGCATTGAGCTGCTTTAAACCTATTTTGGATTTGTAAATGAAGAAGCAGGAATTGTATGATTCTGGAACAAGATCATTTTTTTGAACAAACAGTATGTATCAGGTGCTTCCCTTAGAAAGACCTTATGATGAATTAACTTTAAAATGAGTTTAAGAAGAATTTCTACAAAAGATCATTAATTGAAAGAAAAAGCAAATAAAAAAGAACTGTGGTATGGATAAAAAATCTAATTGGGCAGGCTGGATGTTTTACCTATCATGGTTTTCATCCTGAATGATAAACCCCTAAAATGTTACGGATTATATATTTAAAAACTTATGTTATTGGATAAAATGAAGATTCCGCTACCACCAACACTTAATTTTAATTTATTCATACAACCAGTACTGCAAGCCTCCGATGAGTGAACATGCACCTCTACCAGTGCGTTTGAAGTTGTTCCATTCCCACCAAACTGCCCCAACTCTTATTTGTATAGTTCTGGCGTTTGGGGCTGAGCAATCACTCTTTGTTGAGTTGTAAAAATGTAATGTTGTTCATTACTTACTATATTCGAGGTAGCTTGGTCTATAATTAGTAATGAAATTATTATGTCAGGATAATTAGTGGCTTTGTAGGCTTTTCTATATTATTCGTCTTAGTTTCTAGAATATTTCAGATCAAATTAGCCATAGATAAATAGACATATAATGGCAAGTAGGATACTCGTTCTTGTATTTTACAAGCCAATACATGACTATTCCAAAGAAGAAACTATTCGTATGATCCAAATCATTTAAAATTAAAAGGCTAGCTGTAATAAGACCTGAGTTAATTTCAAAAAAGGAGGGCACCTTGCAGAAAACCGTAAGCCTAAAGTAATATTAGAGAAGAATGAAGTAGAGCGAGTTCTATTCAATAGAAAATAAGGAGTAATACTATTTTTAAGTATGAGAGAAGTTATTTACATCAAGTGCTAGAAATATTATTCGGGCTTCTAGTTTTGTACCATTATAATTATAAAATAGTAGGAATAAAATGATATTTTTCCACTAAGTAACCCGAAGCCATAAATTAGTCATCAACAAATCAGTTAGATAATTATGCTAAATATAATTTCTTAATAGAAAAAGAGCTATATATTGAATGTAAAAATATATATTCTTTTTCATGTATAAAATAAGAAAAGTAAAAGAAAGGTATGGCGGTAAACCCACCAACCTTTTTTTTGTTAAAAAATTACTTGGTTACTGTTGTAGTGGTTGGTGAGTATAAACCAAAATGTTTAAGGAAAGAAACTTAATCATTAACAATGACTGTCTTGTGTGACAGTGTAATTGTCACTACCGTTTTTTGCCATTTTTTAGAATCAAGAAACGCCTACAGGGCTAATCCGTAACCACATAATGGTTCCAATTTTGTAGTGTTGGCTGTTCCTTGAGCTCATTACTTACTACACTAGCTGTATGGAGTAGCAAGAAGTATCAACATACGACCGACCCGAAACAATCGCCATATTCTCATTGAAACTTTTTAATTATTTTTTTTAATTTCTTGGTTAAACAATTTTAATTTTATTACTCTCAGTTTGAGAAGTGCCTTTGTAATTAAAATCAAATATTGAAATAATACCCATTACAAAAGAGAAAAGGTAATGGTAACAAACTAGGCATGCCTTGCGGGAAAACCACATGGCTTTTTTTAAAATTATTTTTGAGATTAAAAACAAAATATGAGCTTAAATAAAATACTAAATTTATTTAAGCTTCTGAAGTTATATTATTACAGCCCTTCTGATACCACACTTTTACCACACCAAAATAATTTAGCAAAATAGGATATGTCTGATAGACATTTGCTGTTCTAATACCTACTTCTTCAATCTTGGCTATTAAGATTCTTGCGGTAAATAACTAAAAGTTATCATAAATAGATACTCTTTACCCTGAAAGCTTTTTAGCTCTACTTTCTCTCCATTTTTCAATTTTAAGTTTTTCGTCTTTAAGGTATCTAATGTTTTTGCAGCTACCTTTTTCACCACTTTTGTTTCTTATCAGATAATTGCTTTCCTTCCTTTAACAATCGAAAATAGCTAAGTCTCCTTAGATTCTTAAGATTTTTCTTTACAGCTCGCTTGTTCGGTCAAAAGATAAGTCCTTGATAAATCATTTTAATTTATCAAATGTTTTTATGGTGTCCTCAGGTCTGTTTCCTTTGATTGTATTTTCTTCAATTATTTTCTTTATACCTCATTCATAAAATCGGATACGTGTAAACGTGATTTCATTTACCTTTGCTCTAAGCGCTGTTCATAGCTTCTTGTAAAGTTAAGACTAAGTGTTTTTACGTAGTGTTTCTGGAAAAGGCAGCTCTTAATTTATCAAAATCTAGAGAAGACAAATCTACATTAGACTTCTTTCATCTTCCCTCTTTAAGTATAGTATTTTGATATTACACTATTCACCTAACAATGGCTTGTAAAATCCATATTTATTTTGTTGTTAACGTCGGCAATTTAACATTCTGATTGTAAAGCAGTGTAATGCTTCAATGGCATTAAATCTTTACATTTGTGGTTTCAATTTATCGAAGGGAATAATCTTTATATTTTCTAAAATACATTGCGTTGCCATCATTTCAAAAAGTTAGTCCTTGTATTTTCATTTAGCATACAGCATTCAGTTGCTTCTTTTATTCTCGCATTTTGGACTAGTTTAGCATCTCATCACTCTTGCAATGATAAAAGAAAGTCTTTAAATATAGCTTTTTACGTCTTTAATAGCTTGCTTTAATTCTATTTTCTACATCTTCTAATGGCTCTACTGGTTTTCGATTGGTTTTATCTCTTTTCTCCAGATTTTTCCACCTTCTCCATCAAACTGAATATGCCTTTTTCTAATGCTTGTAAACGTTACCATAATTACAATTGACCATTTTCTTTTTCATCATCATATCACGGTGGGCTCTAGCATTAGTTGCTGAAGCGTATGCCCTTTTATTGCGTTTCTAAATAAACAGTAGAAACACATGGCGCATTCAACCCAGTATCCCACATAGCACATACCAATAGCTAATCGAAAAGGATTCTCTTCATCTTTAAACTCTTTTTTCTAGATTTCCGTTCTACAATTTTTCTACGATGCACTTCAATATCTAAATTCATTTTTACGAATTTATCAACTTCAATTTGCTCGCTGCATTCCAACAACACAGATTTCGTTTCTCTTACCACGATTGTATTTTACGACGCAATTCTTGAGCTTCTTGTTCATCCTTCCGGCATCTCTTAATACGTATGTTCAATTCAGTCAATATTCTGGGCCAGTTTTTGTAACAGTTCATACATTCTACTGCGGGTTGGGTTATCTAACGCTACATTTACTAGCCTTACCTTGATAACACGTTCGGTAAATGCCATTACTAACTCTTTGCAATTAGCCTCTAAACGAGGTGTGGAAAGTCTCAGTAATATAGATTATTCTCGATTTGAAAAGTATTCTAGTTTTTCTTTTGATCATTATCTAAGTCGTTCGTTTTCAAAAAACTTCAGCATTTTTTCATTTCCAACTCTGGATAGTTAATAGCTAATTTTCTCCACGGATATTAAAAATACCGCCAAGCGGCTAGGGTAGCCTATCTTCATAGGCACGTTAAAAAATCAATACAGATACATATTCACCAAACTATATTTTTGTGGTCAGTTCTTCTTCTCGTTTTATAATTGGTGTTACCTGTAAACCCTAAGTACGAGTTCGCATTGGCAACCAGTGAAAACGCATATTCCGCGCATAGGTTTCCATCGATTGGGTTTCTATGGCTGTCATCACTTATTTACGATGTACATTTTTACGTTCTGTAATTAAAGGATAGTCACTTTCTAATTTTGTGGTCTATTGAAAAATTTATGAATTATAAGGTGAAAACATATCGATGATTTTCTTGACAGCAACTTTCGTAAATGCTCACGCCCGTTATGCCTTTTCTCTTTTTCCTGCAAACATCTTATCATTCACTACAACTACACCAGAGAAGGTATCGTACAATTGATTTTTCTAATTCTGTACGGTCAACCAGCCAATTAAAAAAGTATAAGAACCCCTAATTTTACGATGAATTTTTTACGCACAAAAAACACCATAGAGTATGATTTTCCACTCCCTTGTGTATTGCCAGGAAACTCCAAGTTTCCCTTTTAAAATCTTAATTGGTTATTAACGTTTTTAATTACCTTTATTCACGCCAATATACTGATGAATTTTTTGCCATTAACTTTACAACATCACCTCCAGAATCATCACAACAATAAAACAGTTTTCAAAAATATCCTATAAGCGTTGTTTCTGTGGTCACAAGTACCCGAAGCATGGTTTATCTGTAACTACTTTCACCTTCTTCATCTTCTTCTATGTTCCATCTAAAAAAATATTTGTATTTTACTGTTTTGTACCACTTTGCCTCAGTGCCGTATTACTTAATATTTAAAAAGGCATTGTTATGAAATAGAGGTGATATGCATCTTTCATATAATCTTTTAAATTATCTGAACATGCATGTCGTAATTCTTGATGATGGGCTTTTAAGTTCGAATACAATATAAGTGGATTCACGATTGACAAACCAATCACATCTGGTCTTCCACTGTAGAGTTCTCACCAACCACTTCTAACTGCCTTACGCTCTAGAAAATCATTATTGTCATAAGTATTAAAATTCAAACCTTCTAGTTTTGGTTTTTATTAGCTCTTCCTTGTCGTTTGTCATACTAAACAGGAATACCATTTTTTAAAGCGTCGCTTTTCTCTTTATTAATTCTACCTAAAGGGTTGATCAGCCACTATTTTGGCCTAATGAGTTTCAATAGCTTGTTCGTAGGCAGTTTCTGGATGGTAGGATTAGATTTATTTAAGCGCTCCTGCAACAGCATTAACGAGTTAGTTACTACCTCATTTTATTCTCCCTACTAGTAAACTTGCTCCAAAAGATTCATTGTGCCTGCCGTAATTACAGACCAAACCCTATTCGTCTAACACATTGTGTTGGCTTGTTCTATTAAGCGTCTTCAGAATATTCGCTTAGCTCATAAGCGTGCCTTAATTTATTTAATCTGTTTGGTAGGCATGCTCTGTATTTGAGTTTTGATTTTCGTTTAAAAAAAAAGAAGGCATCGATTAGACGGATCACATTTTTTCTGTTTTTGAACTATTAAGGTCTTTAAACTACTTTTTCTATTTGTTGTGTTGAATTCCAGCTTTTTTCTCCCAATACATAAACTGCGCCTGCATTTTTTCACCTTGTGCTAATTTGGGGGTAATAACCTTCATCCAAGGCAAAATCTTTTATCGTCTATATGTAACCTGCTGTTTAATAAATCGTAAGCAGGACTTAATTTAAAATCGCCTAAGGTGTTTCTATCAATGAGAAATGTGGTTTAAAAAATGCGCATTCGCCATTAGAGAAGAATAAGGAACTTAAATTAAATCAGTTTAAATAATCTTAATAGATTCTACCGGGCATTACGCTTGGGGATGTTTTTTTTAATACTTTTTTTAATAGTGCTAAAAGCTTCTAAGTAATTTACCTAACATACATTAAAGCTCCGCCATTGTGTTTGTGTGTGTTCTTCTGACTAAGGATGCAAAATCTTCTTGAGCCCACTTTGACAAGCCATACGGTCTTTTACATTCAAAACGTTTTAGTCCTATATATGCTGGATCACTCCATTTTTGAAAAAAAATAAGCGCATTTTCTGCTCGTTTCCATACACAATACTTGGTCTGTTGCAATTTGCGATGGTTAGGTGAGCTCATTATGCGAGGCAATTTTGATTTGCATTTTTACCAACATTGGGATTGGTTCTAAAATGTATTTTCCTTGTTCACCTTTCTTGTGAATTAAGCGTAATTTATTTTTTTCTTAATACCACCGAAAATTTTTCTTGCACGGCCAGGAAGATAACCATGCGTTTTCTGATTTTCGGTAAAACAAAGCGTCTGTAATACGTTTGTGCAGGCGAATTCGTACCGGTAAACAATTGGGACTCCACTTTTTTACATAAAACACAACCGGTCCTTAAAGCGGGTGAGTTACTATACGGTTTTGTAACCTGTAGCAAAGTGTACTTGGAACAAACCGGTTTAGGTTGTGCTAATGCCATTAGTTATCTCGATTTTTCTTTATGGTTACCAGCCTACCGAAATACGTATCTGTTGTTATTGCGTTGTTATTAAGATCCCAATATGGTCTTTAGTATCTATTCTCGTTGTTCAAAAAACCAGAACCGTTTGTTTGTTAGGAAGCCTTTCTTGGTAACATATTATAAAAAAAAGCCCGGAAATATATATTTAAGGACGCTGTATTTCTTTGGTTTGATTTTAGGCAAGGCTCTAAAAACGCTTATAGCAGGGTTTGATTCTGCATTGTTTAACACCAATTGATCTGGGTTATAAGAAAACACCGAAAAAACTGCCATCGTCTAATGTGGGCTTAACAAAGCCAGCGACTTTCTTTTTTATATACACAAATTCTTGCTTGTTCTCATTTTTAGTAGTTTAAATTTCTTTAACTTTCAAAAGTTTTTAAAAGCCATTACCTAATGGGCATCTCCGTAATTTTTTGTAGGTTTCTTAGCGTTGGATTGCCTTTACCGCTTTTTCCAAATTGTTGTTTAAGCGTGCGTAAACCAACCCCCAGAAAAGTTCTTGCTAACATTTATCTTGTGTTAAAACCCATTTAGATTGGTCTCTTACGTGTTTTTTTTATGCTTCTTATTAAAATCTTTTGAGGTTGCATTATATGGGCTCTTTTTTATATTAAAAATATACCTTTTTATGGATTAAACCTATTTTAATAAGTTTTGCTTTTTTATGGCACTATATGTATTTGGACTTTTTGATCTATTTAGAACATTAATTTTACGATTAAAAAGTGCTTTTAAAAACCGCCACTATTGATTATTAATTTAATTTTTCCAAATTGGGCTAAAATTGCTCTATTTAATTATTTTTCTTGCCAATTTTTCCTTATATTATTTTTTCCTTCCACTTTCAATACGTGATAAACGGGCTTTAAAACATTCTTTATTTTTTCCAAAGGTAAACCTAGTCGGCTTGGAGCTTAAAAAATTAACGCCATTTCGATTTTTCATTTATTATTCCTGGATAAACAAAGCTACCTTTTTAGCTTTATAATATTCGTGATATACACATTTAGTCTTAAGTCATTCTGGTGAAATTCTCTTCTCTT
>Ga0163217_1045275_pt1 | contig 13954 bp, 7 predicted proteins | sample SynspAceP_FD_185933 | JGI IMG/M metagenome (GOLD analysis project Ga0163217, IMG submission 185933) | Saline lake microbial communities from Ace Lake in Antarctica - Synechococcus sp. Ace-P (PacBio error correction) | ecosystem: Environmental > Aquatic > Non-marine Saline and Alkaline > Saline ... | reverse complement strand
TATACGAATCCGATATATAATCAGAAGGAATTCAAACAGATTTTCAGAATCAAGGTGTATGTTGCAAACCTTAATTTTTGTGCGCCACTTGATTTTCATTTATATTATTTCTGCCTCGCTCCTTCTCAACTGCCGCCACTTTTGACATAAAAAAAACATAAAAGACATAGGCTACGTACGATTCATCGCATCATCTGCGTCATTCTTCACACAGCTGATGGATGATGACCGATAATTTACGGCTTCTACATAATTTTCAAGTAAAGGACAAGTTTATCGCTTCTCAGATATTCGCCAATTTCTGCAATGACTTACAATGGCGGGAGATTGATGTAATTATTACCATTCCATGCTCATTTTTGGAGGCGGCGACTTATGCTAAAAGAACAAAAAGGCCAATTCGTTACAGGATTGCAAATATACCACTCGGCGATAGATGGAGCTGCATGCAGCGTGTAACTTAATTTTTCATATATTCAGCAGGTATTGTTAGTTATAACATGCCATTGCGAGCAGATTTTATTCAAGGAATTTTGATATGGCGTTCCTAAGAATATTTGGACCATACCTTCTTCTCTCTGAAAACTTTGAATTACAAGACGTTTCATGGCGTTCCTGGGTATTTTAGTTTTGTTTGGTAACCATGTCACGTATGTTTTGGCAGGAATGAATGTGCGTGAAAAAGAAGAGGGGACTTACCGAGCATAATCAACGTGACTTCCCATTAAGAAATATCAGTTTATAATTGCGAAAACTATCCCTTTTTTAGTCATCGGTTGAGTGTTGTTGACAGTTGCGAGGTAGTGATTTCAAAAGTTATTTTCTCGTATTCACAATTGTAGTAGTGTTCTCTTGATATATGGCTATACAATTATTTATTATTTTAGTGATTTGGCATCGGTTTGTCATTCCAATTTTACCGCATCTACGCCAGACAGGCAAGCATGTTTATCCTTCTTGGTTTTTTGTAGGATATTTATACTTAATGAGCGGCTTGTTTACGCCAATAGGAAAGGTATGCCCAAGTGGCGGCAAATATGACTGATTTCTAACCCGATAAAATTACCTTTGTAGAAGTGATGCGAATTGGTGATGCTGAAAGGGTCTTCTTCAAGTGTGGATTTGCCAAGATTATAAAAAACGAGTATATATGCTTGTGATGAATGGGCTAGCCAGTGTGGAGTTAAATAAGAAAAACGAGATTAGGATTCTTTATTTGCTTTTTTCTTATTGGCTTGGTATTCGGTAGCTTCTAGAATTGGACTAGAAAAAAAATGCTTCAATCGAGTTTTATGGTGTTGATTTTAGCGTTTATTAAAAGATTAGTCATTAATTTAAAACCCCAAAATATCAATCTGTTAAAATCATTATCAACCAGGTCTTGTTTTGTTTTGATTTGGGAAAAACGCATAGTAGTAATAAACACCTATGTGGATCATCTTTCTATGTCCCTGTAACTGCTTTAAGCCTTCCTCGGTTTGTTCTAATGGTTTTTAGCGTAATCTGAACTTATGCTGAATTCTTCCCCATAAAACTTCATCTCACAGATATTAAGCACATCATCTTCGATCTATTAGTAATCTATTGGAACCCCTATTTCATATCCTTTGTTCTTTTATGCAAAAAAAACTATTTACTGTTAGTTTTGTACTCCTGAAAATCCCTAATGCCTTCTTTATTTTTTCCAAGTGTTTTGAATGCACAAGTTCTCCAAATCGATACCCACTCCAATATTTTATACTCCTGACTTTGGGCATATTCTTGACCAATCCTCCGTTTCTAGTTTATTTTTCCCTTCTTAAATCGCAAGTAGAATAATGAATATTCATCGGTCAAGCATTATAACGTATCCTTCTTTTCTTTTCTAATGTTCAAAAAGTGTGTCACAAACCCTTGAGGTTTCTAGTTCTTTAAGAATTCTGAAAAATACCCACCATCGCTCATTTCTGTTATTCTTAGTATTCCTGTCTGTCTAATCCCTTTGATTACTGATAACGGCTTTTATTATTTTTAATATGATTTGCAGCATTATTCAAATTAGGCGCTGAATATAGATATTGTTCAAATTCATTCGCAAAACTCCATCTGTCAAAACAATGTTTTTGTATGTTCTGTGCTGCAACTTTTCCCCTTTCTCTATTTGTTCTAAATAATGTGGGACTTCCCGCCAATTGCTAAATAAAGTTGGATTTGATTGGTGTTACTGATTTCAATATTTTGCTACTAGAAATTGCTTGTTTCTGATAATGTAAAAGGCATCAATGTAATAGCTTTTGTTATTCGGTTGTGAAGCCCTCCTTTAGCGTTTACAATATGTTCAATCATCCACGAAGCTGCTGACCGCAAATCACAATGATAATATTTTTTGCGATGCGCCAATTTATTCCACCAATGGCCTAATGCTTCTAAAAAATCCTGATTTTTGTAAGCAATCCATGGAACTTCATCAAAAAAAACTACTGGCTTTTTCATGAAGATCATAATTATCAATTGCCTTACTCAATATATTAATGCAGTTAACAGTCTTTCGTTTTCTTTTGATTCATCATCTTTAAAGAAATAATCTTTTTGAAAAGTAAGTTCAGTAGTTGCCTATCAGTATCTGCTCTTTTAGACAGTCATTTCAAACACTTTATTTTATTTATAGACTTCGCCTAATCAAAAAGGTTTTTCCACTCGCTTTTCCTATTACAGCAATTAAGTGTGGTTTTTTGTCTTTCAGGCAGGATATGCCATTTGAGCCATTTCTTCTTTTCTACCAATATATATCATACTTCTTTTACGCGGAATATGTCAAAATTTACCAGATTTCGCGTAGAATTATAATTACTACGCGGAATCTATAAAATTATAGACTTTCCGCTGTAAGCTAAACGTCTGTTTTTTTGGATTAAAGGTTCAAAAACCTACCAATTTTACAAGGGCAGTGCTTTGTCAGACCTAATAGGTTTCCAAAAACCTGGTTAGGTCTTTACTAATTAAAAGGTGAGGCTATTCTTTGAAAGATTTAACGTGTGTAACAATGTTACATTTTTTGTGATTAACTTAAACAACTTACTTTTATTTTCTTAATTATCAAACCTGAACCACTGAAAAAAGTACATCATCGCACCTTAGGAATAGTTGCTTTATGCATGCAGCAATACCACCAATAAAACCGAAACAAATAGCAGAAAACAATGAACAAGAAAAACCCGTTCACGAAGGTGAAATCTTGCTGAAGAAAAAAACTGCTATGTAGGCCATCATCCTTCAATGGAGACTGAAGGAATTGCCCCACCGATGCGCAATATGTAAAAAAGGAAACATTTACATCAAAGAGGCACTTCTCAAGAAGAATTTTACTGAGGCTTTTATTATTCATTTATTATAAAGCAATCCAACCAAAGAGGAAAGCAAAAATTGCCAGGAGCTATTTGCCCAATTTTGGATTGATGCCACAACAAGCATTCCTGAAGAAACCCGCTTAAAAAGATTGCTGACTTTATTTATAATAATGAAATAGAAGGGCCTGAGATTTTTAAAGAAACACAAAAAGAAGCATGGAAAAGGCAACCAAATTGCATAAAGGTGTAAAACAAAAATCAGAGATGACGAAAAAGCTTGAAAAGGGTTTAGAATATGCATTGAGCAAACAAAGAGCTGTTTTGGGTAAAAATCGTAATGGGAAAAGATTTCAATCTGAAGGTACGATAGGAGCATTTGGAGTTTTGTAACATTCAGGCCATCCAACTAACAGACAGTATGGCCAAAGTCATTCATGCGTCTAATTAGCGAGTGACGACAAGCAAGAAATCAAGACAAGCTGTTTAGGAATATGTAAGTGCCAACCTTGAACTTATTTAAACAAAGAGCAAGTGATGGGTAGAACAAGAACCCAGTATTGAGAGAAGAAATGTGGTAAAACATTATTTCTACTTTCCAATCTGACAAACTCCAGTGTATGCAATGTCAGGCAAAGCTGGAACGATTATTCAGAATGCAACTTAACTGCGATCAAGGCCAAATATCCTGAAGATAAAGCTACAGGCTATTTCAGTAGATTGAAGTGCGTGGTATGTGGAAAGTAGTGATGGATTGATTTAGTTAATGAGTCAATATAACAATAAGTCAATGTAACAATTAATCTTGCTGCGGCAATCGTTCAGATTAATTATCTTTGTGCCCCTGCCTGCCGCAGGCACGGCTTTGCGGAATTCCTTTGTGGTAAAAAAACAGAGCTTACTTCTCGATTGTATTTAGTGTATTTATTTCGTCTAGACTTCGAGCGGTTAAAGCTCAGATCTGACAAATAAAAAGGAGGATATTCTATTTATTATGGTAATATATTTTACCTTTAAGCTATTTTTCTTTGGGAATTTATTTTTGACAACTTAAAGTCTTTTGTCCATCCGAGCTTTTCCGTCCGAAGGAGTAGGCCCAAAGGGATTATATTGATATTCTCTTAGTTTTTAAACTTTAATAAAAAATCCACCCCAACCCAAACAAATCTTTCCCCTCGGTAACAAAGGTTTACTGACTTTCCCCTTGCACTTAACCGGACACTTTGCATCGATAATTTATTTTTATGATGAAAAAACACATATTGTATGGTCATTGGAATAGCTTCCCGGTAGCGCTCTTTGCGGCAGTCGCAAAGAGCGTATTTCCAATCACCAAAGGCTGCGGTACTCACAAAAGTGGACGCACAAAACAGTGCCATCAAAATCAGCCGGAACAGAATTACAACAGTTGCAAAGGCGGGATTTAGTCAAGCCAATGCGGTGATTCTCCACTATTTGCGGTTACTCACAGCCCCATTGCGTAACTAACCAATCCGCTGATGGCGTTAGGTTCTAAGCTGAATCAAGAAATTCTACGGCTGCAGATATTTAAATCGGCTTATTGAAATGATCCTGAATCAAATTTCAAACTATGCACCAATATCGCTTTTGAGCAGCCACTCATCAATGAGATGGCTTTTATCAGCGCAAGCGGCAAAAAATGCAAAGGGCCAAGCCACCAAATTGCAGTGGATCGACTCTATTGATCCAAAAACATTTATTTAGAAGTGAGTAAAGCTATCATGCAACTGCACATTGGCACAACAAGCTGTCGAGTAATGCCAGCAAGCAGTAGCTACAGGCAGAAGCCCAATAAAAGTAGCTAAAGGGACAATTTGGAAGGCTGGATACATGCAGCAAGTCCGATTTTTATCAGTTGCAAATTCAAGTGAACCAATTAAAAATCAATTTGAGATTGGCACGGAATCGCAATTGCAAAAATGCTTCCGACTATTGGCGTTTTTCATGAACGACCTTCTGAAGCCATTATCAACCTTCGATTCTTTAACCCATTCCAGTTGGTCAGAGCTGCAGGAATTGAGTTGTCTGAAAAAGCCGTTCAGACATTCAAGCGATGAGTTGGCGTCAGCCGCTTATAAAAAAATGCACCAATGGATAAGATGAGCTTTTGCCTCGATTGAATGCTTTTGGTAGTTACCAATTGTACGACGACCAGCTGTTAATGCGAGTTGCCATGGTACCTTATTGGCGGCGCAAATTTGATTGGACCGTTCTTGAAGGGTGCCAAAGCGATTTGGAAAAAAACAAACAAATGGAAGGCGAACAGTCAAAAAGCTGATTGAATTAGAGCATAGTGTAGCTAAAAAGCGAATTGGCAATCAATCAAGCTAACGCGACAATTGGCTGAATGCTAAACATCAGTATTGAAACGGCACAAATTATTCAGAGCAGCAAGCAAAGAAGTATGCGAATTGAACCAATCGATTTAAGAGGATTGGAGAAAAAACCAACCGACTATTGATGGCAGAAACACCAATATGCGCAGAGTGCAATTGGCCTATTATCAATCCATTTTTGCCTACAATATGGCGCAATCCAACTCTTACATTTTTACTTAAGAATTAATTCAACCGAGATATGAAAACAAAGATAATTACAGCAGCTATTGCATTGACAGCAATCTCACTATATAGCTGTGAACAAAAGAAGAACCGAAAAGTGCCTGTAGCATTAGATCCTTGTAAAAGGTGGAAGTGTTAAAAAGTGGGCGAGTCCAGATGGCGTTTTCTGTCCTCAATTTTAATGGAAAAATAGCTGCCAGCTAATCTCTGCCAACATCAGTATCGAATGAGGGATTTTAGATTCAGATGCAACGTGAAAGTAGGTGAGTCTGTGAAAAAAGGACAGTTACTAATTGGTGATCAATAATGCAATTTACAAGCAAAAAGTGCTCAAGTGAAGCTGGCGATTTTACTGCAGCTGATAGCAGGTTTTGTAAAATGCAGAAAAGGACTATCAAACGGTTTCCCAAAGTTTGATGGAAGTTCGAATAGTAATTCTCAAAAGGAGATGGATGATATGTCCACTCGATATCAACTAATGAAATCGCAATTAGAAGGAGCAAGCAACAACAAAGTGAAGTGAACGCACAGCTACAATATGTGAATTTAAAAAAGCCCTTGATGAGTCATTACCAATCGATTTTATAGAGTGGGCAAGATATGGCGAATCCGGGAATTGCCTTTGTTAGGAATATGAAGCAGCCAGGAAAGATGGAATAACGGAACAATCGGTTCCTGAAGTGATATTCAATCTGTTGAAGCAAGGTGGCAGAGGCCGTTGGTTTACATCAATTCAATTGATACTGAATTAAAAGGAATAATCCACGGAAGTGAGTAGCTCTTCAAAAAATACTGAGTGCGCAATATGCGAACGTGTAATGACTTACAGATAATACAATTTTGAAAGTGCAGTTCTGGTATGTATGACAGTAAGCGCTTCAGTTGAAAATGGAGGCTGGCAGTCATTCAGCTTTTGACGATTCCTCAAGAAGCGATTTAGTAAAACTAGAGGATCAACTTTCAGGAGTTTATACAGTGAGTCAAACAAATACTGCCATCTAAGAGTGGTTGAAATGGGACAGGATAGCAGATGGAAAAAGTAGAAGTTTTGTCTGGCTGTATTGTCAGGCAGAGCATGATTTTATCGCAGAAGCAAGTTATACAACGGTGCTCCTTAGTGTTATAAAGAGTTAGAAAAGAACGAAGTTATGAACAGAAGGTTAAGCAGGTGAATCGCCAAAGCTATTCATCAACTCGTAAATTGACAGTGTTGTTGATGGTTGTATTTATGGTGTTGGGGTATACAGTTCATTTTGATACAACGAGAAGAAGGCCGCAGATAGATGTGGCCATGGCCGATATTTTTATTGGATACCCAGGTGCAAGCCCTGAAGAAGTAGAGTCCAGAGTTTCTTCAGCCGTTGGAAAAAATGATTTTCCAATCATCAAAGGGTGGAGTTATGTGTATTCTAACTTCTATGGAAAGAGCAGCGATGATTATCGTGCAGTTTATGATAGGAGAAGATATTGAACGCTTCATTCGTAAAGTATACACTGAGATTGAAACAAGACATGGATGACGTTGCCGAAGGGGGTAACCCTGCCGGTTGGTAAAACACGTTTCTATGATGAAGTGCCCATGTGAGTTTGCACGCTTTGGAAGATGAAAAATTATGACGATTATCAAGACTCAAGCAAATTGCGGCAAAGAATCTAAAACGATGGAAATCAAGAAAGTAAACTGACGTTCTGCAACCATTTAATTAGGCGGTAGAAACGAGTAGAATTGCGAGTGGTGGGGAAATCCTGCTAAATTAGCGGCTTCAGTGTTATATTTCTTGGCAGTAGCTGAAATTGCTAAAGGTCAACAGATCAGCAATTGGTAGATGGAAAGTTATCACTAAAAACGGACAAAGGCAATTGTACAGTTGAAACAGGCTTGTTTTTTATCGAACTGTAGAAGATGTGAGAATTATGGGTGACTTGGCGTTACAGAAACATCAACCCATTTATTTAAACAAGTTGCTGAGGCTAATCGATAGGTCGCTGAAAATACCATTACGTATGTGCCAATTAGGTTTTGGACAAGCGAGTGCAAAACGGCAGATTTTCCATCGGAATATCCTGCCGGTTTACGCTTTCTATCGCTAAGCGAAAAGTTGCTGATGCGATGAAAATTGGCAGATGTTATTTAGATAAAGTACGAAAGGATTAAAGGCAAACGTTGATTCCCAATGCATTATTCTGTTGAGTCCTCGAAATTACGGAGAAAACAGGCTTCTCAGAAAAGTGTCGGAATTACTGATGCATTTAATAGGCGCAATATCGCGGTTACGTAGTGGTAATGTAGCCATGGGCTGGAGAGGAGGTTTGGTGGTATTTCTATCTGTTCCTGTCACTTTTGCATTGACTCCTGGTTGAGTTACTACTTTGTTGATTACACCCTAAATTAGAATACCCTTTTCGCGATTGGTATTTGTGACCGGTATTGTGAGTGGGATGATCCATTATTATGCCGGAAAAATATGCCACCGCCACTTTAAAATGAAACGATTGCCATTTAAGCAGCGGCTTTGTATGCCATTAATGAAGTGGGAAACCCGACCATTTTGGCTTACACTTACACGTGAATTGCTTCTGTTATTGCCGATGGCTTTTGTATCTGGATTGATTGGGGCCGTATTTAGTCGCCAATGCCAATTGCGAGCGTCTATCGCCATGATATTTCTTTGTTTGTCGCTTTGACGATTATCCTTATTTTGGGATTTATTTTCCTTAAGAGAAAAAGAAGCCGAAAATGGAAAAGAGAAGCGCTTTGAGAAGGAGATTTCAGAGACCATGATTTATTCGAATTTATGAAAACGCTTTTGGAAAAAAACCATTATTGAGAATTAAAAACCAATTCGTGTGGGGGTTCTTGGGAGTGACTGCGCTATTATTATTCGGTTCTGTAAGCCAGGTGTTTCTTTACCAAGTCGTAGCGGTAAAAATGTGGCCTTTCGACAATAAAAATGAGTTTCAATGGTGATTATATGCCAGAAGAAGCGGACGTTAGAAACGTACCGATTTATGTGCGCTAAAGAGATTGCTCAATTTCTAATCTACTCGATCAGAAGTAGTGAATTATCAAAGTTAATGTAGGAACTCACGCCTATCACGTTCAACGGATTAGTGCGTCATCTATTGATGTAGCAGCAGTGACAGTAATGTGGCTGATATTTCAAGTCAACTTGACGGACAAAAAAGAGCCGGGACTGCTCAAGCCATGACATAGCGAGTGAGTTCAGGCGCATTCATTCATGAAATTGGAGAAATATTAAACGCCAATGTAAAAATAGTTGGAAGTGCCACGGGACCTCCAGTATTGTCAACCATCGTAGCGGGAAATTTACGGGCCTGACTACAAAAGAACGATGAAAAGTAAGCTGCTCAAGTAAAAGCAATTTAGAAAACACTTTGATGGTAGTGGATTGTAGTTAACTGGATGGTGGAGGCGGATCAAACGGCATATGAATTATGGCTGGATCGAGAAAGGGCAATGCTTATGGTGTTAAGCTCCTCAGCAAGATAGTTTATACAATGAATATGCGCTTCTCTAATCCGAGCAGTTTCTAATTTATACGATGGAAAATGCTGGCGGAAACAGTTGGAATTGATGGCGTTAGATCCAAGAGGAGTCGACGATTTGAAGAAGTAACGACAGTGCAAGTGGGAGTTCTAGCCACGGGAACTATGGTAAGTATAGCGATTTGGTGAGGTTAAAAGAAAAGATTGCAGATCAAGCGATTTCGCAAGAATCACAGCAAGTAGTGTATGTGTGGCGGGATATGGCAGCGAGAATTAGAAAGTCCGGTTATGTATTTTGGGCAGAAGAAAAGTTAAGGTGATGACATTGCCATGCTGGTTATGGTATCAATGAATTGTATATCTCTCAGCCTGAAAAGTAACGAAAGACTTGAGTGAAAATGGATGGAGAATGGCAAATTTACACTAGAGTATTCCGTGACATTAGGAATTGCTTTTAGGTGTTATTGTCATGATTTAACATTTTGATTGTAGGATGGTTCCAAAAACTTTAAGAGCACCCAATTGTCAATGGATGGTTGCTATTTCCGCTTTCATTTAATAGGAATTCGTTGTTAGGTCACTGGGTTATGGTGCCTTCGTTACAGTACCTCATTTATTCGAATGATTGCCCTTCGCCGGAATTATAGTGCGAAACTCCTGCTGTTAATTGATTTTTATCAAATATTCGATTGGAAGATTGGGTAGGTTTGAAGCAAGCAGTTATTTGAAGCTGTGAGCGTAAGAACAACAACCGATTTTATTAACCGCAGGAACAGTAAGTATTGGAGCATTTGTCATACTGTTTGATCCAATTTCAAGGGTTGGCCATTCATTAAATGGGAGGAACAATTGTTTCTACTGTATTGGACATTATGTAGTGCCGTTGGTGTACTATATGGACTTAGGAACGTAAAAATCACCACGAATTAAATGGGAGGTCCTAAAATGAAATATATAATTGTAAACGGTGTAGAAGATTACCACGATAAATTGATCAAAATTATTTAAGAAGCACAAAAAAATCGAAAATTACAGCGAGTCTGATATCGATGGCTATAAGAATTTGCGCCTCAACCATGGATGTCGACTAGTTGGTTTCTAGTGAGAAGTTCTGAGCAAGAGTCTAATTTGTTTTTCTCTTTTACGGAAGAAGAAAAAATTAACACGTTGTTTCGAATGAATCACTGAGGTTCAATAAACATTAGAAACGAATAATCCATTAAAGCGGTTCGTCGTGCCGATTAGAACGTAGTATTAAAAATAATAAAAAATGGTTAAATAGAGTAGTTAGTAGGTATTAGGCAGGACTTTATATTAATCCAGCTTGTTTACTGGCCGTTTATGATCGATCAATCTTGGTTGTGGTTTAACAGCCTTTGTAAGGGAGTTTAATTTTATTGCAATCATCTTTTACCAAATGGTGCTTGATGGATAAAAAAATTGTAGCAAAATTAGGAGTTAAAGGATTAGTTTGGGGTTTAGGTTATTGATGGAAGCCCATTCTGGGCGCCAAGTGAATGGGCTTTTTTATTTTTATATTCTTTCCTATGAATGTGTATGATATAGCTATATTGTGCCTAAAATGATATTATTTATGGCTAAATTAGTATAATATGAAATTGACCTTTGTCCCAATTGTAATCAGACAGTATATTAAGTGGAATAGTAAATGAATCGACAGCGTATAAATGCAAAAAATTGCAAACTATTACTTTTACTGTAAAATAAGTCTCGGTAAGAAGATGACGGATTTACTATGTGAAATAAGGCCTTGCAAGCTCATTTGGAAGGGTTTGACTTATCGAAGAAATAGGGAACGATATTAGGATTTCTTCATGTCAGCGTGATGGAACTGGGTAAAAGAAATATAATATAAAACGACCCATAATTCCGATATTCATCCCACCACAAATTTTTAGAATGCAGATGAACTCGCTGCTTTCTTTAGTAAGAAAGTAGTTCTAAGTGAGCGGGAGTTGTAGTGACCGAGTTGGGAGATAAATTTTATGATGTAAAATGGGGAGCGTTTTAGAGTTAACTATGATCATTAGCAATATACTATATCAGATTTCTGTAGCATTCATTTACTTTTTTAGAGATTAGTACCGCACACAAAACTAATTTATTTAGGGTACTAACTAATTTGGGTAAAAGAAGATGAAAAAAAGCTAAGTTTACTATTACGGGAAAGCTGCTTTTTTTCTTGTCAACTTTTAAATGCTCAAGGAATCTCCAGTATTTATAATGGAGTCTTAAAGTAAAAGTTTTGACGAGGAAGGAAAAAAATACTTGAGGGTGATCTCTTGGGCTCAAGTACAAGCCGGGAGATTGAATCGAACTTCAGATCATCTCCAGTGGAATTTTAATTTAGGAAGGGGCAAGGGGTCTGATGTTTTCGTCAGATCACCGGACAAATTATTTTAATCTCACCCATTTGGATTAAATAGCCTCAACAAATACATGGGGAACCATTGGGTAAGCTGATGCCCAGGTGCTCAATTGTTCTTCCATGATGTTTGGGCGCAGCTATAATCTGAATAAGAATCACACTGTCAGGAGCAGGATTGCATTATTTCATGGAATTTCTCGATTAAACAATTCAAAAGTACATTAAACATAATGACGTTGGATAACAAATCGTCAGTCGGTGGGCAAAACAATTGATTTAAAAACCTGACCACAGTTTTGCGCGTTCACTTAGTGTTTTCGGAAAGGTAAATCGGTCGATTGCAATATCGAGTTGCAATTAACGATGCAGTTGTGAATGGTTTGGATACTCGAGATTTGGATCTTCCTAGCTTTTCAAGGGACGGTTATGCCGGAGCACGCCTCGAAAGTCCAAAGTAAGTCAAGTCAAGACTTAATGCAGGATACTTCGATTCGTTATAATTTGTCTTTCTTTTTTTAGATGAAGAGTCTAACTTTTTACCTTACTAAAGTTAAGGAAACCTATTTAGGATCCAAAGCGCGTTTTTTAAATGTCGGTGAGGATTCTTTTTTTGGCCACCCAAATGGAGCAGTGAATATTACACCTACTGGCAATGAAGGCCCAAATGGTGGAGTTGATATTTGCTGCCGACCATATTTTATGATGTGCCCAATTGGTGAGAATGGAGCGCTTTAACTGCTTATGCAACTTATCAGAAAAACGATTATGGCGATTGATTATTTATTCTCAGCTTATGGATCAGGGAGAAGTATGATGATTTATGGTCATGCCGGCTTACGTAATCCCTTGGCGACAAGGCAAAAACAAGATTTTCCAACCATTACGCTCCTTTATGCGATTAACGAATGATTGCTATTGATGATGGCTATAATCGATTGGGTTGGGAGTGAATGGCATACTTCAGTGGTCATATTCAGCTAACCTAAGAGTTATGGCGAAATGATAAGAGGGGACCAAAACCACAAAATGGCCTTCTAATTCAAGCAATGAGTTTATTTATAAAACTAAAAAACGATGTCAGAAAGTAAAAAATGCAAAAGCTATTGGGAAGAGATTTAAGATTATCTCTTCAATTCTATTTGGTTCATATGGTTTGTTCGCCTCTTTTGGTTGCAGGTATTCTTTTTAAGATTGCCTTAGATGGAATTTTAGGATAGGCGGATTAAACTACGGGGTTCTGGTTGCGCAGCAAGCGGTCTATTATGTATTTGTTATCCAGTTTTCGTTTTTACGTTTCGATTGCATGAACAAACTGGATAAAGAATATGGCATGACGAGTATCTTTAATTATAACAGATTAAAAATAAAAAAAATTATGACCGCGTTCAAGAATGACATGGATATTAGTTGGGATTACATTTGGCGATTACTTGGTATTGCCAATTATGGGCTAGGAGGCGGCTTTCCAACTAAAGAGTTTTTACGTTTGCAGGTGGGAGATGTATCTCCATTAGGCAAAATGGGGATGCACTGCCAGCCCGATTGGATGAGTTGGCAGCTTCCGTTAATTTCAATGGCTGGATTAGATTTTCCATTTATGGGGGTATTTGAGGGCCCTCTCTGTTTTCCTTAGTTGGGATGGACAGGTGGGTATTGTTTATTACTTCGCCTTTATTGTTAGCGCCTTATTTAAGGAAGGTCTTTTGGTAAGTTCCACTGTGCCTGATGTTAATTGGAGAATAGATATTATTCAAATACAGCAAGACTTGTTTTGCGGTCATTCTGTGCAATTTGGATTGGTTCTCCTTTACTATGTAAAGCAGGTTTCAGATGAGGAGTAGGAATTGTGCTTCTCCTCAGTTTTTTTGCAAGTGGACATTAATTCTGGTGTTATTTATCTTGGGAATGACGTGGTTTTGAGTGTCGCCTTTTTTAGGAAGGATGGGAAAGGAAAATTTAACCTACACTCAAGCTAGCTCAATTTATTGCGGTTTGATATTTCGGGCCCTTTTATGGTAAACCCGCTATTTTTCCATTTTTCATTTGCCAAAATGGGAACAAAAGCGGGCAAACCCAATTCCCACCCAATTAGGAATTTTTTGTGGGGAGGCCCAAAAAAGGGTTAAATTTTTTTCCCCTTTCCTTCCCCCTTC
>Ga0163217_1025835_pt1 | contig 13954 bp, 22 predicted proteins | sample SynspAceP_FD_185933 | JGI IMG/M metagenome (GOLD analysis project Ga0163217, IMG submission 185933) | Saline lake microbial communities from Ace Lake in Antarctica - Synechococcus sp. Ace-P (PacBio error correction) | ecosystem: Environmental > Aquatic > Non-marine Saline and Alkaline > Saline ... | reverse complement strand
GTCAATAGGCGCCTGCCCCAGTCATCTCGTCACGGTCAGTCGATCATGTTTTCGCCACCGTCACATTCGACAGCCGCATCTCGATTCAGTCGGTTCACAGCACCGACACCGCGCCACGCCGTGCGCGCGCGGCCACGATCCGCAAGTTTACGTATCGCCCGGCAGATAGGCGCTCGATCCAGCGAGTTTCCAGCTTGTCGGGGTTCGCGCCTCGCGTGCCGCTGCAACCAGCCCGCGCTGAACCCGATTCTGAAGGCTTCGCATAGGACCCCTCGATTCGCACTCGACCAGCAGTCGTAGCCGGCCCCAATCGACGCGCGCAGCGACCTGGCGGGCATCTGCGCATCGCCAAAAAGCCTGCCATTCTCGCCGCCTCAAACGCGTCGGTTTGTCATCGGCTCCCATTCCAGTCGCCATACCCGAGCATACCATTGTTACCGCGTCTCGACCCGTTCATCGTCCATCCCACCGGGTGCGATGGGCGTGCCGCTGCCGTCCACTGCCGTCAGACGGAAGTTTCGCGTCGCTCCCTCAGCCACGGTATCGCCGTCAAACATCGGCACGATCCCAGCACGGGACCGGTACGCACGAGCATCCCGATAACGCCGTTCCACGGGCGGACCCGACCTTCAGACAGCGCACGACGAATTCGCCTTCCAAACCGAGCGCCCGGTCTTCGATTTCGCAGCTGGCAAAGAGGTTCCACCCCCCTCCTCGTCCGGCCGACCCCCAGATCCATCGAGCAAATTCAGGATTGAACCGTTTCATCCGTGGCGCCAAACATAGCCGGGAACCGGCAGCGTGTCGCGGGCGCGCAGCACCACTTGCCCTCGATCGCCAGTATCGGCCGGGCGGGGCCCCGAAAGATACGCCCGCAATCCCCAATTGCGCATGTCCCAAAGGCGCACGGGGTTGTCGGCCAGCGATCAGGCCGAAAATCAATGCTTCAGGCAGAAATTCCTCGACAGCAGTGTTGCTGCCAGGGGCGGGGCGTCCACACCGAATGCACCAGCCAGACGCCAAGTCCGCCCGCGCGGCGCTGTTAGCCACCGGCAGCGCGAAGACATGCCCGCCCGCGCCCGCAGCACGGATTGTGCGCGGGCTGTTATTCCACCCGTCAGGGCGGTCAGGGCGCCGTCAGCTGCAGGCCGTCGATCGCCCCGCATATCGCCCCCCCCACGTCGCGCCCAGTTCCGTGGACTTGATGGTTCGCCGCGCGGTAGGCCCGCGTTCGGTGGTTCAGGAAAATCAACCGCAGGCTTGCCGCCTCCGCCCTCGGACACCCCGGTCGCAAGTCGAATTCCGGGTCAGTCAGCGACAGGATCGGCCATATCGTATCCCCTGCGCCCACCATAAGCAAGCGCGCGCTGCCGCCCCGTGCGCGTGCTAGGCCAGGGGCCAAATTGCGCACTAGCCCTGTGCTCGGTCGCGCCGTGCCAAGGAGCGGTGGAGCTGAACAAGGCGCACCTCGCCCCCGGAAACCGCGCCCACAACTGCAAGCTGCGCACCACCACATGCAACCGTCCACCCGACATCACTCACACCCAGATCGCTGACCAGAAAACCACTTGGAACGCGGCAGGGCTGCCAAGCTATCCCCCCCCGCACATGCAGGCGCGCAACACATAAACGCCGGGGTTCAGCGACCGCACCCGCCATTCGGCACAAGCGCAGGCGGGTTGTCACGGCCCGGTTGAGCACACCTCGGCGCTCGCCCCGCCGCTCAGATTTTCTCGGCAATCTTCTCTTCAGCGTCCCTCTTCCAGTAAGAACGGTTGGGCAAAAAAAAGATCGGCCTGCTCGAGCGGATGAGATTGCGGTCGCTGACGCAGGTAAAGCACAGGCTCGATATCCCCCGCGTTCACCTCTCAGCGGCCAGCGCGCAGCCCGGCGCAGCACAACATAGGCCGCCGCAAAACGCGCACCGTCCGTGGCGTGCGTCTCGCGATGAATTGCGGTCACCTCGACCGATTTCCACCAGCGTTTCCCCGATGCGCGGGCCAGCCCGGCGCGGAAGTCACCGCATATGCGCGCGCCCATTGCTCCACCCCCCCGTACACCAATCGTTCGCCCGACGGCTCACCGCCAGCCGCTGCGGCAGTTGCACGAAAGCGCCGTTATTCCCACGCCGGCCTGCCACCAGATCCTCCGCTGAACTGGCGCAGATACGCGGCTATCCGATCGGTTCGCAATGGTTCTCGATGATGCGAAAGCCGTATTTCCCGATGCCGCGTCCTAGCAAGCCGCATATCGGGCGCGCGTTGCTCATGCGCAAAGCCGAACGCGTCGATAGAGGTGCGCCCCACGCCAGCCGCTCCAAAAACCCGCTTCGGCCAACACCACGCGGGCAAAGGCGCGCACGCACGCCCCCCTTCGCCGCGCAATTAGCCGTCGTCCCCGTAGCGCCGGCATTGTCGCGCTGCCCACGTCGAATAATCGCCGCTCGGTTGCCAAAGGATAAGCCAGCTCCACCACTGACGCCGCGTCGTTGATCGTCACGACGCGCCCACCAACGCCTCGGCTCGCAAGGATTCGTGGTGCGCGCGCCTGCGCCCACAGGTCTCGCGGCTTCCGTTCCCGCTGGATACGCACCCCAGCCCTTCGCCTCGTCCGCGCTCTCCCCCCCCCCCCCCAGCAGATCGGCGGGCCACCAGAACGAAGTCGCCTCACGCCGCGCGGCAAATGCCAGAACCCCCATTCAGATATCGCGCACCCAGTCCACACCCGCGCACCGAGAACGCCTCGATCGCCCGGCCTCGTTTTCGGAAACAGGCGTCGAGCGGTGTGAAGTGAAGGCCGCACTCGATCGGTCAGGCAAAGCCGCTGGCACCGGCCAGCGGTGCGAAAAGCTGCAGCCGATGTCAGAGCCGTAAAAATCCCGATCCACCGCCACGACCAGCCTAACGTTCGGGCACCGCCCCCCGTTTGCGGCGCCCCGCTGCGGAGGAATACAGCCGAGAAATCGCGGCAGATACGGCGCAAGGAAAAGGACATTCCGAGAACTCCGCGGGAAAAGCGATGCAAAAAGCTCGCATATCGCCCCGTACGCTGGCAAGCCGTCGTCTTGGTTCGCTCTGGCTAAAGCACCAAGCCGTTGGCCATCCACGCCTCTAAACCCCCGTTTCACACCGCTGCGCGAATGTTCGCGAATGGGTCGCCCGGCTGCTCGCGGGGGCAATGAGCTGGGATAGGAACTCGGAAGGAACGGCCGCGCCGCCTTCCGCCAAAGCCTCTGGACAAAAACCGGGATATTATTCGCAGCCAATCAAACAAAGCTTGCGATTCCATCCCGGTCCCGACTGATGGAATTTCAGCGCAGCGCCATGTCGTGCGATCGGCCGCGCGCACCGATTGCGCTCAGGGGCAGAACATTCGCTCTGAGATCGGAAACGCGCGCATACTGTCCCGTGATGGCGAACGCCGCCTTTGGATCGACGAGACGATCGTTGACGGCTTGCAGTCTTCGACCACAAACACGCTCGGTGCGCAAAAACCATGTCTATCTCGCCCCGTATCAGGCGCTGCGGCATCGCCCCGGCATGCCCTTTGCGAATCCTCGCTTTGCGCCGATGCGCGGACTGGCAATACCGGTACGAATCGCGCCGAATGGATCGACCGATGCTGGCCCCTGGTAGGGGGCCGAGAATGGCCAGAGTGTATCCCTTTCGCACGGCCCCTGGGTCAAGCGAGACCGCGCGCGCGCGATGGCGTATCAGCCTCGCCACGTCACCACACGAGACGATCGAGCTGCAGCAAGAGCTGGCTCAAAGCCCGCGCCGCGCAAGACCCGCGTAGCCGAGGCGAAATTTCGCCTTCTTCTATTCTAGCCACGAGTTGCGCACACCGATGAACGGGTCGTCGCCATGGCGGAAAACTTCTGTGCGACAGCCGCTGAGCACGAACAAAAGCTATACGCCGAAACCATCCGCAATTCGGCGAGCGCTGTGCGTATCATCAACGATTGCCGATTAATTCGCGGATCGAGCGGCGCGCGTCAGCTTGCGCCCGACCCTTTTCTGGAACATTGGTATCCACGACGGTCGCGATGCTGCTGGCAACCCAGTTCGCGCGAAAGGCTTGAACTGCGATAATTACGACCTTTTCCTTGCCAAACGCGCTTCTGTCGGCCATCCGGGCGGTTGCGGCAGTGTGACTAACCTCGTTTGGAAATGCAGTGAAATTCACCCGCGGCCATGTTGATTAATTCCGCATCGGCCGGAGTCGAATCCGATTCGCGCGCACGCAACGAAGGCCGTCCTGCGATCTCGCACCTGACGTAGAGAACCGCATCGTATCCCCGCACATGCAGTAGCATATCTTCGGCAGTCAACCATCGAGCCATATTCGAACCGCTCGTTCCTTGAGCACCGCCCTTGCCTTTGCGATTCACCCGATTGGTCGCCGCTGTATGGCGGCGAAATCTGGTCGCAGCATCGCCCGCGCCTGGTCGTGCTTTGCCTGCGGCTTGCCCTGTCGTGCCGAACCCGCTGACAGCGCGGCCCGCCGATCACGCTGACACGCGCTCTTTGCTCGACGGACCGGCTGGTTTAGACGCAGGACATCCGGGAACGCCAGTTGCGCCTGGCATTCGACGTCACCGCTGTGCCGCACCCGGCCATGCATTGCCGCGCTTTTGTGGAGCGCCTTTCATCTGTCTGGCCGATGATTCCCGCCGATCCGCGCCCTCCGCCTTTCTTGCAATTGCAGAGCGCAGTGGTGGGCCTGTGCTGCCCTGACGTCCGCTGCAAGTCCTGATGGCGGCCGCGTGCGACGCCCCGCTGCTGCCACACTAGCGAAACCGTGCTGCGCCGTGACCTTGTTGCGCTTCTCTCGCAACTGGTCGCGCCCAGTGGAAGGCAGCCCCATCGATGCAGGAATTCACTACGCATGAACCGCGCGATCGACCGGCTCTCGCCGAAATACCGCACAATAATTGGTGTCGCCAAGTTGTCAAAGGACCTCGACATCACTAGGCATTTTGCCAATACGGGCACGATAGTCCGTCTCCTGGCGAAAGCCTTTCACCCGACCTATCTTCTATGGACATCTCGAGCGGCCTGACGGGCGCGACCCACCCGCCGATCCGCGTGCGCGAGACCTCGATAGGCACCGCCGCGTGCCCATCGTCCTCTGGACCGCCCATGCGATGGAGGCGACGCCGAACGACATCCTTGCCAGCCGGGCTGACACTACCTCACAAAACCTTTGCGCCGCGCGGCGATCCATCGCGCGTGCTCGCCCTGTTCCGCCCGGGCCAATTGACGCCCGCGCCCCGCTAATGCAGCCACCTCGGATGCTCCCTCGTCCCAGCAAACAGCCCATCGGAGCGGCGAAATAAATGCCACTTCGCGCCGCTCCATGACGCACGCCGCGCCTTGTTGCTCCAACAGCAACCCCCCCTGCATGTTCATGCAAACTCCGCGCGCAACTTCACCACGCTGGCAGCAATTTGCAAGCACCATAACAGACTGCAAAAAAACCTCCTTCACCGTAGGCGCTCTATAGTCTCCGTCGCCAGGTACTCAGAAAGGAAGACGCGCGAAAAGCGATTTGCTTTCCAGCCTCAGGTGGCGCAGACGCAACGTTTCGCCGTTGCACATCAGGCGCGGATGCGCCGGCGCACACCAGTCGCTAAAGGCTGCGCCCAGAATCGGATCCAAGCGTCAGCAATGTTGCACCCTTAAAAAATGTGCTTGCGTCCCTGTAACTGGCTCAGCCGCAAATCGGTTCGCCTCTCGCCTGCCAGACCGACCGCAACCTTCAGCCGTCTGCGCGGCGCCGCCCCCCAGTCCAACACACCATCTGCCGGCCGGTTCGGCCAATCCACCGCGTCAACGGCCAGTCGACCTCGCCGCATCGCCCACACGTTGCCGCTACCGCGTATATATGTTTTCTTCGCGCATCCGACCTCAATTGCAAGACCAATAATGGCGCTGTGCATGGGTTCTGGGCAAAGGACGATACGCCAAGTTTCGCCGGTCGACGCCGATGCACCAGCAGCGCCTCGAAACACCGCCTGCCAATCGTGCCAGAGGCACTCGACCAGATCAGGGCCCCTTGCCGGCACGGATAGCAGGCCCGCAGGCTGGTTTCCAGCACCACAGACATATCCGTGCAGCACCAAAGCGGTGTCGGGGCGGAATAATTGCCCCCTTGCTACTGCATTCAGCTGGGGCGTGTGCGCAAAAGCCGCTGGCGCAGGATCGCCTCCAGCACCCGTGGGCGTCTGCCGGTGAGCGCAGTTATCCTGTCGATTTCGACACCCCCATCAAATCGCGGCCGGCTTCCACACCGGCAGCACCAGTTCCGACCGGGTCGAGCCGCCAGCATGTGCCCTGGAAACAGCCTCGCATCCCACAAGCTGACCTCGCCGCTCGCGCCGCCGCCCGCAGACCCCGCGCGAAAAAGGATGTAGCAGCCGTGCCGCCCTGATAAGCCACATCGCAGCATCTGCGGCCCTGTTCACGCGTATAGAACCCCGTCAGTCAAAAGCGCGCTGGATGTGCACCTCCACGCGATTTGCCATCAGCGCGATGTATCGGTCTCGCCTTCGGTCAGACGCGAATAGCGCCTGAGGCGGGTAACGGCATCGTGCTCCTTTCCTGTGCCGCCGGCGGGGGAAATCCCCCAACTTTTGGTAAAATCGCCTAGCATCAGCCCCGTATTAATGTGACAGGATTGAGATTATGGATCTGCAGGCAAACGCATGCGATGCTTCTGGTGCGGGCAAGACGCGCATCCGACGCGGTCCATTCCATTTCCAGTTCAGGAAAGCGATGCCGCGAACTGAGTGGGCGACGGGCCCACCAAGGGTTGTGTAAGACTTGGCGGCCGTCGGTTCTCGACAGCAAGCGGTGGCGCGTCGTCGTGATCGAAGCGTTTGCCCGCAGATCGAAAGCTGGAACTTTCGGGATTGTCGCCTTCGTGCCATAGGTGTTCCGGCTACACGGAGGATTCGATCTTTAATATCCATCCCACCGCTGCACGCGGCAACAAGCCCTAGGCACCTGCGGCCGCCCACACCGGCGCACCCCATAAAACCTGAGCCTCGCCTGAGCCAGCGCAACAGCCACGTCCGCGCAAATAGCTGAACCAGCGGCCGTGCGCTTCGCCACGTCCTTCCCGCACGCCGAATCTGTGCGCAAGACGCTTGGCGCCGAGTTCTGCACGACGCTTCGGCCTCGGTCAACTTCGAGCGGGCAATCCACTGATCGATACACCCGACAACGTCGAGCTTGGTATGCAGAGCTTCTCAACAACATCGTCGAGGCATCTACGCGCGCCGAAACCTTGCAACGCCAAGCCTGCCGCCTTCCGCCCGCCCTGATCACCTCACCTGCAAGGATCGACGGCCATTTGCGTTGCCGTCTGTTGCGCGACTGAATTCGCCGGCATCCTCCGGCGACTTGCCCGCGGCTCGGCCCTCCGTCAACCACCTGCGCATTGATCTGCCAGAGGGCTATGGCTGGTTTCTGATCGCAGACCTGACGCAGGATCTTCGCTATGTTCGCGACCTGCTGCAATCTGCTCAGCTTTGCATTCCCTTGACGCCTGACGACGCCTGCTCAGCCTTCCAGAACCTGCACAACATTTCAAAAAATCCTGCTAAATCGCATTGTTGCCCAGATGGAAAAACTGCCGCAATCATGCGTCATCGCTGCACTATGCGCCGAATGAACCCGCTACTCTGAGTTGTAGCTGCATGTCTTCCTCGGTCGCTTTTCAAGCCACACCCAGACCCTACGCCGAGCTCTTGCATCCGATCAAAGCGGTTCGGTCTTGGCATGCTCTGCACTCCCCCTAGCCTGCGCAAAATCTTATGCCGCCACTGAAAAGGCCAAGGATGCGCTATTTCCATTTGCCGGCCGCTCTGCGGTGATGCCGCACACCGCATGTTGCGCCACGTCGCATTCGTGGCCTCGCACGCGTTTGCCACCGATATTCCTGCAAGCGGCGAAAAGCCGCCAGTGCCGCCATCCCGCGCCATGATGCTGAACCATCTGCGAGTCCGCATATGTGGCTGCTAGGCGGCGACGCCTTGCCCTGATCAAACCCTCCGCAGCGAAACCGTCGTTTGCGCTCAACGATCTGGGCGCGCCGGCGCGTCGACGGGCCGAGCGCCTGCTGCGCTCGCGGCCGCGGCGATCCGAAGCATTGCCTCCGTCCCCTGCCCGGCGCTGGGTGGCGGCGTGTCCGCCTTCGCATACAATTTTTTTTTTTTTTGGGGGCGGGGGGTGGCCCCCAAAAAATTGGTGGGGGCCCCGAGGTGCTGCGCCCCCCATCGCTATCCGAACTGCGTCGTGCCCGTGGCCCCGCGCGTGCCGCGACTGGGCGCATCGTCCGAAAACCTGCAAGAGCGCAGCACGCGACCACTATCTGCAATAGCAAATGCCCCCGCATGGGCAGATCTTCTGCGCGCGTCGGCATACGGTCTCCGCCGGATCGGGACCACGGCCACCGGGCTTCTACGAGCCGTGGCCGAGGATATGCCGCAGCTTCGCCCCATGCGGGCCCCCATACCGAGGCGATTTTGCCGCCACACATGCGACACCGCCACCCCCATCAGCAGCGCTTTACAACGGTTGTCGATCTGTCGAGCATCCGCCAATGGACAAGCGCGACGCAAAAACCTTCCCTCAACATAACTCCGCATTCACATGAGCGCTTTCCCACCCTTGGCTCCGTCACTCCTGCACTACATCCGAGGCCACGGAAACTCGCCTATGAGCGCGGCACCGTTTCCTTGCGGACCCGACCATAACACACTGGCTGCGCATAGCTGGCCCGAAACGTCGGCGCAGCTGGCGGCGCTAATTATCCCGCGCGCGATGAACCTGCCCCGTGCGCCCCGCGTACCGGAAACGATCCACGAGATACAGTCTATCTCGTGGTCGTCGATGAATCCGCATGGCGGTGTCGACTGATCTATTCGATCTCGATTCCTTCGGCTCTGCCTCGCATCCGACCGTTAACGCATTTCCTTTTCAAACCGCGCTCGGTTTAATTCTGAACCCGGCCACCCAAACGAGCGCACCGGCAAGCGATCCCGATGCATACGATCATTTCCCGCCAATGACTGCAAAACGGTCGGCTATCATGCCCTTGGCGTCAATGGGCGGGGCGTTATCACCCGTAGCCATGCAATTGGTTCGGAAATTATGCGCCGATCAACGCAGGATATCCAGAGCCCAATCGACGCCCCGCCGCCCTGCTACCGCAATGCAAGTTGTTTCGCTGAACGCGCTTTGGCTATACTGCGCGCGCATTGGCATCTGGCCATGCCGTACCCCGCGCCGCCTGCCCTGGCGGAGCATGCAATTATGATCGGACCCAACGATGGCGACGTGACGATTGGCGCATCAGACGGCAAGCGACGGTTGCCCACTAGGCTACTGACCGCTCGTGTCATTCAGCTGCACCTGCAACGGTAAAACCATCGGTGAAATCGCAAAAAGAATCAGACAAGTTCGTGTGATCCACCGCTCCACCGTTTCGGGAGAACGAATTTTTGTTCCGACCATAGGCGACTAAAGCTTGATCGTCTCGGCCAACAGATATACAGGCTCTCCTCGAGGACGCTCTCTTCGGTAATCGCGCATACAATCACTGCGATTGAAAAAAAATCGCATCCACGTCGAACACCACACCGCGAAGGATGTTTGCGGGTCGGCACATCTTGCCCAATGTATTTTCGCTTTGTCATTGACATGCAAGAAACCCCCGAACCTTTTCTTAACCCAATGTGGATTTGTTCCAACGCCTCCACAAACGTGGAAAACAAGTCTGTAACCTTACTTGTAACATGCTCTGCAGGTCGCAAGCGCCGTTTTCCTGATCCGAACCATCGGAATTCGCGCTGTGCGCTGGTTCGAACTACCGCTGGAATTCTTCACGCGGCTGCAACGTCGCTTTGCGGTGCCCTGCCTGTGTTTACTCGCTGATGCACGAGCTTGCGCCGCAGCGCTTTCGGCGTGTTTGTCGCGTTCTGTGTGCTTGATGGCGCTGCTCGCCCGTGCCTGTCATCTGCGGATCCGCACGCTGGAGTGCCAGCACCTCTTGCCCTGATTTTCGGCCAATACGGCAACCTAGCCTGCGCTGGCCGCTACTTCGCCTTGCGACTATGTCTGCGCTGCATGTATCTTCGCGGCGGCGCCTGTGGCAATTCAGCTTTGGTCTGGTTTGGTTTCTGCGGCGGTTCGTTGCTCGCTGGCGCGAGCCGCTTGTCTGGGCGGCGCTTTGGCGGGCTTGTTCCTATTGCAGGCTGTTCCACCCGCTCTTGTTGACGCCAGACGCTGACTTGGGGCAGATGGCGATTCCCGTGATGCTGCTACGCTGGCGTGGCGCCGGTGCGGGCTTGCGTGCGCGGGCGAATGGGCGCGCGGTGGGCTGTCTGCCCTGCGCGCGCGCTCGAAGTCGCGTGGCCTGGGCTTGGCACGGCATCGGGCTGTTCAACCGATGGTCAGCATGCGTGTTTTACTCTTGCAGATGACAAGCCGGGGCTCTTACGGTGCTATCTGCTGACCAAAATACGCGCGATTTCACGCCGTGGCGGCATGTCGTCGCCTCACCCTATGTCGCTATCAAATTCCCCGTAATCCTGGCGTTCATCCTCTAGTTTTTCCCAGCTTACGCTTTTGCGATACGCTTTCTTCCCGATATAAGGAAAAAACAATAAACACTATTGAGGCATCATGAGCAGATTTCTCCCGCGTTGCGCGTTCTCTGCTGGTCGCATCTGCCGCGCTGGTAATTCCAGTTGCCCCAAGATCATGGAAAAACGGCGTCTGCTCGATCTGACGAGCGCCCGCTATCTGTCCATGCACGCGACGAACGCAATGGCTTTTCTGTGCCTGTCACGAATGTCATATCCACCAGGAAAGGCAAATCTTCTTCGCGATGCGCGCACCCCCTTTCCGCTACTTCAGTGGGTGTCTGATTCCGCGTGGCCCAATCCCTCTGCCCTATGGTTCAGCCAGCCCTCGACTGGCACCTGGGAAGAATACAGAGCGGGAAACGGCATACCGCCGCCGCCACCGCGGATATATCCCATGCACCGAATTTCATGGGCTGGTACATGACGTGACCGCAAAACCCGCCAACTTATTCCCTTGACCGATGCCACGCACCAGTACTGGCCTATCACGACTGGCCACACCGGGTCGCGCTTCGGACCTACAATTCCAATTGACTGGCTGCGCGGTTCGCAGACAACGTCGCCTCCCGCCGCCGTGCGCTATGATGCCAAACTGGTCGCAGTCGCCGTCCGTGACTCCCCCTCACAGCCGCAGCTGACCGCAAGCTTTTAGCCGCGCGCCGCGCTCGCCGCTCATGGTCTCGTCCAAAAATGCTGAAACAAGCCGCAAGCAACAATCCGACCCGCGCTGCGGCACACCCGCCAGGAAAATCACCTCGCTCGCCGCCCATGTCATCGTCACCTCCCTAACTTGGCGCAACTCCGTGGGCCGCTGTCAGCAACAGACGATGGCTGCCGATTCCGGGTATCCATCGATCGCTGCGCGATCCACAATGTTTCGCGTTTTTCTTTTCCTTGACATGCGCCACCACCATCGCGCCGCCCCAATTTGATCTCGCGCCAAGATCAGTTCAAGGCGTTGCCCGCAGCGACTATTTTTCGTTCGGGCTTTGGTTTCGATTTATGTTCGGATCAAAGAATTGCCACCGTTGCCCGGGGCCTGCGATCACCCAGCCCTTCGGCGGAGCGGAGCGTATTCGAAACCGCAGCCGCCCGAGCGCCAGAGTTCAGTTCAATTCGCCCCGTTCGGCCGAGGGAGCATTCCGGCTTTGTAATTGCTGGAACCCCGCTTTGCGCAATGTCGTTATCGCGTGGAAATTAAGCGCCCGACAAGATCGGACAGGAGTTACTGTCCCCGGCACCTGCGCACAGCAGCAGCGTCGCGACCGCGAAGCGGGAAGAAAAGGTGCGCGTCATAAAACGCTTGCTTTCCAGCGGCGGAACGCGCGCTGCGCACGCCACTTCTGTCACAGCGAGCGATGTCGCGAACCTCGCCGAAGGGTGTGTTAGACGAGGTGCGTCCGTGCATGCAACACCGCTGCCGCTAGCCGCTTGTGTCAAATGGCAACCGACCAGTTGTCATGTGCGCGCCGCGTGCCCCCAACGCGAGCGCGGGGCACGCCGTGTCTCGCTGCAAAGTCGCGCAGGGTCGCGCAGGCTGCCCAAAGCAACCCCTCCAGCGTTCATGCGCGTGCGGCAGTCCTGTGGTTCAACTCACGGGGAGGCGCGCATCGCGCGCTGGGCCGCCGGTGCCCGGCCCGTCGTTGGCGCGCGCGCTGCGTGGAGAGCCTTGGTCCCCCTGCACCGCCTTGGCCGCAGGTGGCCCCGACGCGAGGGAGCCTCGCCACAGCGTCGCTGGTGTGTCGGCCCGCCGGGGGGTTCGGCCAGCGAATACCCTCCGCCAGAGCGCTGCCGGCTGCCGCAGCCGGTAGTCGGATGCGGACCGCGTCCCGCCCACGCCGCAGGGCGCGACCGGCGCCGGCCGGCGACCGCGAGGCGGGCCAGCCCGACGAAGACGCACAGGAGCGTGGAGTGGTTGCCATTATCGGAGACCCCTGGTCCGAACCCCGCTAGGCGACGGCGACGCGGTGCCTAGGCCATCGCCATGCGCGTGCGCGCCGCCGCGCCACCGCTGGTCAACCATGTTACTAGAGCCGTGGGGTGCTGGCGACGCTGGGGGGCACCCGCACGCCCGTACGCCGAATATGGGCGATGGGCGCCAGGGTGGCACTGCGTGCTGAGCCCCCACCGTGTGCGCGCGCGGAGCCGCGTGTATACTGCTAGCGGCCGCAGGTCGGCGCGCGCCCTCCGATCCTTCGCGCACCTGGTCCGTCGGGCGGCTGTCGAGCGAGCCGCTGGGGAGCGCGGCGGCGCTCGGGTTACAGCCCCGGCACGCTGGAGCCCTGTCTGCACCGAAATTCGCACGCCCCGGGCCATCTGCAGCCGGACAACCAGCGCGAGATCGCACGCTTTGACGCCTGGCGGTGAGTCGACGGGCCAGCACCGGGCGGGTGGTGGGCACCCGCTGAACCGCGGGCCTGCGCGACCTTGGCGCGCACCGCTGGGCGCGTGGGCGGTGCGGCGCAGGCATGCCGGCCACCGCCGCGCAATGTCACACCCGCGCGCGGCGCGAGTGTCGGGCATCGGGCAGGGGGCTGAACGCCGTACGTGACCGGCGTGGCTGTGCACCGGGGGATTGCTGCGGCTGTCCTCGAGCGGTGCACACCGCTCGATCGCCCAGGCGATACCACTGCCCCCGCCGAGCAACAGCTTATTCAGGCGCGCGGGCCGCCCGCGGTGCGTGTCCAGCGCATGGCAAAGCCTGACCACCAGAAGCGCCCCGGGTAGCCCCACCGGATGGCCAAGCCATAGGCCCGCCGGTCGGGTGCAACCGCGCCGGATCGAGCCACACACTGTGGGCACCGCCAGCAGGCCCGGCGCGGCAAAACGCCGCGATCGATGCGAGCAGCGACAGCAGCAACCGGTCAGACGGGGCGCGCCAAAAGGAGCGCGCACCCGCCAGGATCGCCCGTTACGCCCAGTCACCGCGCGCACCCCCCCGATGGAGGCAGATCCCAAAAGCGCAGCGCGCGCCGGAAAACCACCGCCGCCGTCGCCGCAGTCGGCGCGCGGCCAGCACCAGTGGCCCGCCCCCCATCAAATGCCCCGCCAGGCCCGCCGGCACGCGCCGCCCCGGGAGAAACACCGCGCCAGGCTGCAGGCGCCCGCGGCGAGGGCCGCCGGGAGCTTCAGCAGCGGTCGAAAAAAACACCAGGCCTGGGCGCGGGTGCGAAATGCGCAGACCGGGGCACGAGCGTGGGGGCGGGGCGGGAAAGGGGCCACCGCCCGCGATCGCGCCCAGCGCCGCGGGCGGCGGGCACGGCGAATGGCTGTCCGCATTCCTCGCGGGGCGGACTCCGG
>Ga0163217_1081629_pt1 | contig 13955 bp, 17 predicted proteins | sample SynspAceP_FD_185933 | JGI IMG/M metagenome (GOLD analysis project Ga0163217, IMG submission 185933) | Saline lake microbial communities from Ace Lake in Antarctica - Synechococcus sp. Ace-P (PacBio error correction) | ecosystem: Environmental > Aquatic > Non-marine Saline and Alkaline > Saline ... | reverse complement strand
ATCTCAGGGCGGAGACATGGCCTGAGAGCCATGCCACATCGGCATCTCGAAACGAGTGGTCCCTTTACGCAGGTCCTTCAAGTGAGCCGAGCTTCACGAGCGCCGCCGAAATGGAAGTGTGGCAGAGGCCGTTCGCGTAGAGAGGTGGACGGCTTGTGCTCCTTCTGCAGAGGGCGGCGCTTCCGAGGCGTTTCGATCGGTAAGGTTCCACCCCATTTTGCGCAGCGGCGGCAAGACTCCATGCCCTTGAGGTGTCTTTGACGTTGTAAAATGTACATTTCCTTGAACTACCTGTGGTTCCGCCCCCCCATTCACTTTTTGCGGTGGGCTCACCTCAGGCGCTCAGCTTCCGCCTCCCCAATGCGCCCTCTGGAGCTAGATCCAAAGATCCACTGGCCTGCGCGCCTACTGCGTTCATACAGCCTGAAAGAGCACCTCGGCTTCCAGCGTTTGAGCATCTCGATCCACCGTGGCCAGCTAAGGCAGGCATGGCCTCTCGATTCTCTCCGGCTGAGTCTTGTCCACCAAGCAGTATCCCCCAGGCAAGCAACCCGCGCCCACGACTCACCGCGACCAGCTGCTCGCCGATGCATAGACGAGCGGCAGCGAATTGATCTCGCGCTGCAGTAACAAGTCGGCTGGGGCCGGCTGTCCCTCGATACGAGCAACCGCTCCCACTATGGCCCGGGCATCCCGCTTGCACTCGGGCCGCGGACTCTTCAGAAAAGGGACTTTACGCAGTAGGACTGGATCTGTCGTCGCATGGGCGCCACCGGATGCCGACACGGCCTATGACACCACCCGCGCATGGGACGACGCGGTGGCAGTGAACAGTCCAGTCGCATCCGCGCTCTGCGGCAGGCCCGGCCCATTCAGGGAACAGCTGTACTGACCCGATCGATTCCGCTCTGTCGCACGCAAGGTGAACATCACCGCTCATGCCCTGGTCAGCCTTGCGCATCTGCCACTCTCACGCACCCTCGCTAAGCGGCCATTGCTGCCGGCGCCCAGCCAGCCCGAGCACGCCCGGCCACTGCCGGCGGCTTCTGGGATCGATTTCGCGAGGCGCGGCTACGAGAACCGTCCAGGGAGCTGGCTCCGTGTGCTGCTTCGCGGAGCTTTTGAACGTCAGACCTGGCCCCTGTCGGCGAGTCTCTGGCGAGGGCGTCAGTTCTCGTACTTGCTCTCGCAGGCACGCGGCGCGAGAACGGACCGGCCGGCCGACCTCGTGCAGAGAGATCCGGCGCCAGGCATTGCGACTGGAAGAGCAGCGCTGCCGAGCCGGTAGAGGCATGGTCAGCTCAGTCTAGTCAAGCTCGAGCTTCACTCGCACAATCTCGCCTGCCTCCTCGCGGTTGTTGCAGCTTGGGGTTAGATGGCCTGGCGGCCGCGCGCAAGATTGTGAAACGCCTTGTCATGGCCCCTTGCCGGACGGGCACGCACTTACAAGCGAGCCGAAGCCTCTAGGCGTGTGCGGCAAAGCCGCCCACCAGAAACGGCGGCACCGAGGGGGCCGCGCACTCGCCCTCGGCGTCAAGGGTCGCTCTCAGGCGACGCTGCCGTGGCGGGAGTGTGCTGATGTTCGGCAGGCGAGCCGCAGGAGGCCCTAAATTGGCGCCGCACGAATCTCACCAGTGGGGGTGAGTCGCGCGTCAACGAGTGTGACCTCCGGCGAATGGTCATTGTCGAGAGTTGACGCTGGTGGCGCACCTGCCAGTGCGCAGGCTTCCCAGCGCAGCCGACCGAGCGCTCGCGGGAGCCCTTTTCCACTGCGCCGCGCCGCATGTGAGCCCGTCTCGCGCATGCGGATGTAGTGTCGCTCTCATCTCGCCGTTCTCGTGGATGGCTCCTCCCTCGCACACCCATTGGCCATCAGCCACTCATTACGCACGGCCCACGTTCCAGAGTCCAAGAAATGCCAGAGGGAGAAGAAGCCGAGTGTCGAGGGGTGGGTGGGTGGGCCATGGGTTGCCGAGGGAGCCCGATGGCGCGGAGCGGGAAGATCGAAGTCGGAGGGACCGGCGGATGGCGAACTGACGGGCGAGCGGAAGGCGAGGGCGAAGCCGCCCCATTCGCCCCAGGAGGAAAGCGCCGCCCGTAGCCCTTGGCGCCGCCCGCACGCAGGACCATCGGGGAACATCCACCCCAACCGGGCGCCATTCCCTATAGCGCGATACTCACTCCGGCCTCCCTCGAGAAAAAGAAGCAGAGCCCCACGTAGAGATGACAGATTCGTTTGCGGCCTTTGGGCTGTGCCCCGAAAGGGACACCGCCACGGCAGGCGGTGGCAAGCCTGAGCGAGGCGGCCCCCCGGTATGCCCCATCGGGGTTCGTGTGAGCTAAGCCGCCAGGGCCATATGGTATATCCAGCACGGGGGCTTGCCAGGCTGATGTGCATCACTCGCTGGCTCCTGGACCCCTCCGCTGCAGCTTTCGACCTGGGCGCTGCCAACATCGGCACGATCTCGCCGAACGCGGAAACCCCGAGGAACACTGGCTCCATGGCCCGCAAGCAGCTCCTCCTCCCAGTGCCAAGTGTCTAGCCCTGGTCTTTCTCCGTCAGGGGCTGATCTTCCAGATGTGCCGCCCTTGATCGGGCGGCCGAGGGCCCTGCTAGGCCAAGAGGGGGCGGCGCGCGAGCAGGGGCTGGGTCCCAGCCAGTCCCCGCTGAGATGAGTGGCAGGACTGCAGCCAACGCACGGTTCACATCTTGCTCAGCGAGGGCCCCCGGAAGATCTTGCATCAACCGCCCATGGCCGGGGGAGAGGCGAGGCAGGGGCGCAGTACTGATGGGCGGAGGAGTTTCCAGCTTTGTAAGAGCTTGTGACACGCGCACATGCTACCGGGCCGGTGGGCCGGGGCCTAGCCAATACACGGCGGACCGCCACCTCAACCCCGAACACTGCGCGAACAGAACGTGACGGAACGCGGCCCGTCCGCCGGGTGGGCAAGGGCGGTGCATGCGGCAGCGCAAACCGCTTGCGTAGCCCTTGCGCCCCGGCGGACCATGAAGCAACCCGCCAGCCGACTTCTCAGCGTCTGCCGTCTTGCTCAGTGGCAATGGCTGACTGCCTGGGCGTTGTTGCTGAATGACTGTGTGAACGAAGCGAACTGGCGGATTTGTTGGGCGAGGGTACCAGCTGTTGCTGCCCCCCGCCGCCGCGTACCGCGAGGCCCTGGCCCCCTGGGGGTTGACGGCTTCAATGAGCGGCCAGGTAAGGTTCAGATCAAGCAACTAACAACGAGCGCGGGTGATTCCGCAAAAGCTGGCAGCTGGAGGACCTACCTGCGCCGCAACACGGCGCGGGAGCTGGTCTGACTCGTAGGTGTGAGCAGGGCCATGGCCTCAGGCCAGCTCCGCCCCTGAGGCGGCCGGTTGCCGCCGCTCCAGCCTGTGGGCATGTGGTGTGGCTTCACCCCCATGGCTTTCTGCCGCCTGGCGAATCGGAGAGGCCCTGGAGGATGTTTGCAGCTCCTGAGACGGCGGCCTTGATTTGGCCGGAAGTTGATCCAGCATTGCTTCGAGCTTGCCTGACTCTTCGCTTGCTCTGCGCTGGCCTCAGCAGGATCAAAATCCAGGCAGGCAGAGGGCCGGTTTTTGGGCTGCGGCTGATCCAAGTTTCGTGCCGGAAAGGGTGGTGCCTTTCTTCATGCTCGCGGCGTGACCACACCGCAACCAGGCGGACGCGATCGCGAGATGGTGGACGCAGTGCTCCGGTTGATGGTGGCCCTTGGAGGAAAGGCCTTGGGCTGTGCTGCGGTTTGCTGAGCCGGACTGACTGCTGTGGTGAGGGCCAACCTGGCGACCTGGATCGCATTTCTTTCTCGCTCGATCAGCAAACAAACCGGCGAATTGGCGAAGAAGCTGCCGCCGGTGGCATCGCAGAGGGGCAGGGGGAACTCAGGATCAGGGCCATCGCGCGCGGAGAGGGTACGGGGCATTGGCGGTGTTGCGAAAAACGCGCACACCAGCCGGAAACGCAGGGGAGGGCAAGCTGGGAGCGGATGAGTGGCGGCCACCATGGACCCTGATCACGCGGGCTGCTTGCCCGCGATCGTTTCCCTGCCGTTTACGGCTGCCCCGGCTGGAAACGCTGCTGCCGATGCGGCACCACCGAGACAGGGCGATAGGGATTTCAAGTTGAGGGCGGACTCAGTGGCTGTATGCAGCGCAGCCAGAAACTCTGGGCAGGCTTTTGGCATTCGAGGAAGACAGCCGCCAGGCCGGCACCACCGTCCCAGCGAGGGAGAATAGATTTCGAGAACTCGCTGATGATCACCGCTAAGCGAGGCCTCAGACAAAGAGGGAAGCGTCGCGGTTTTCGAACGTGGTTTTGCTGGCAGCTCCTCGCCGGGCTTGCTGGGGTGAGATACTGCTGTGGTCGTCGCTCAGTTGCGTCGTCCCATGGTTCTGGCTCGCTGGGGATGAGCAGTCACCGGCTGTCGAATTCAAGGTCCCAAGATGCGCATGGCTTTCTGCCTGACGACGTTCGCTGTGTGGGTGTGCGGCCTGAGTAGCCCTCACCGCTTTCGTCTGAACCGGTCCAGTAGGCGCAGCAGCAGCTGATCCAGGCCGGCGGGACGGTCTTCAAAGACGCAGGCACCACGATCAGGGAACCTTCGGCTGGAATCGTGCAGGCCGGCGTTACTCCTGGGCGAAGTAGATCTCCTGCCACTCAGTTTGCTGTTGGGACATCCCTCGCTCGTGCTTGCTCCTTGGCGGGTCGTAGGGCGGTCGGCGCAGGCCGGTGTACTGCATTGGCCCGCGCCGGCGCCGACCTTCCCCCGCCTCGATTCACATCGAGTTTGGAGAGATTCAGGTGAGCCTTGTCTCGTACGATCAATGCGCCGATGAAAGCCGGCGGCCTTCTTCTTCCGTAAGTGGCCGGCAATGGCACCCCAGGCTGGCCCGGGTGACGTTGCCTTGTGCAGAGAAGAAGGACAGCCAGTGCATGCAGGTTTGCTTGAGCGTCGGCCATGCGTGGTTCTGCTCAGGGCCCTTGGCAAACAGGAACCAGCCCCGCTGCCGCCGGGCCTCCAGCGGGGATCCCAGTTCTTGGCGCGTGTTAGTGCTGTGTCCTTTGCCGTTGAGGTGCTGGTTGTACCACCGCTGGTGAGGTTTGGCCTCACCGTTGGGATCGTTGTGGATCCAGCCACCCGCTTCGTAGCCGGTTGACCACGGTCCAGTGCCGCCTGCCGAATGGGCTGGAGCTGGGGCCTTCTGTGCAGCCAGCCGGTGGCGACGGGCCGGCCGGGCGTCGATCTCTTTGATTCAGATCGGGCGGTGACGCCGTTGGTGAAAAAGTGTCTCCAGCCGAGCGAACGCAGGGGCTGAGAGCTGGGCCTGGGCCTCGGTGCTGTCGCCGTACTGGCGCGAATGACGTTGATAGGCGTCATCGCACTGCTGACCTTGCCCCAGTAAGGCGGCGAGCATGGCGCAGCTCGAGGAGAAAGCACTCGCGGTAGCCGGTGCCGCTGGCATTGTTCGTCTGGGAGAAGTAGGCACACCAGCGGGTTGGCGAGGCTGGTGCCGGCGGTGCCGGCGGTTGCTGGCTGACTCGCTGAAAACGCAGAGCCCATGGCGCCTCTTCCAGCAGGATTTCGGGTCTTGGCCCTTGCTGGTCTGCTCGATCGCCCCGATTCGCGTCGTGCAGCATCGCCACGGCGTCCTGCTGCTGCTGTTGCTTCTCGAAGTACTGGAAGCGGTCCATCAAACCGCGCCACGCGTCATGGTGTGGGCATTGCCGTGTTGGGCGACGTTCTCCTTCCTCTTGCAGCGGCCTAAGCCGCCAGGTGTCAGAGAAAGGCGAGGCCACAAGCCCCGCCGCTGAATGCTCGGCCCCCTTGCCCGCCTAGAAAGGGCAGCTCTTGCAGCCCTTACCCCCACCGCGGCAGCGGGCCGGAGTAGTGGCGGCTGGCGCTTCAAAAAGAGGATTTCTGCCCGGGCAGCTTCCGCGACCAAACGCGCATGGCGCGGCTGATCCTGAGGCGATCCATTTTGCAGGAACCTCCAGGGCGGCTGGAGCTCAAGGCACTGAAGCGGGAGCGGGGTGGAGCGTGCGTGGTGGCCATTGTGGCGTCCAGCGCAGAGACCCCAGGAAGCAGGCGGGTGGGCGGGTCAAGGGCGGCCAGCGTCCGTGCGGAGCGCCTGCGCAGCCCCACAGCCGCGCAGCGGCGCAACAAAGCCGGCCTTGCGCAGCCCTTGAGGCGCCCACCGACCCATGACGGGGCCTGTTGCGTATAGCCCAATCAAGCGGCGGCGCCCGCCGTCAACCGTGGTCTCTGCTGCTGCTGCTGATCCCGCTTCACCTGGCCGCCCGCCCACACGGTGTTTGGGTGCGGGATTGAGGGCTCCCGGCCGGGCCTTGGGGCCTTCAGGCCGCCCAGCCGATGGGCAGACGTTTTGCTTGCGGCGCTCTTGACCAGCCCAGAGACCGATGGCGCATTTCAAGCCTTCCGGCTTTCATCGGCCGCTTTCATATAGGCCATTCAGCTCCTGGGGGCTGAGGCCTCCAAACTTTGAAGGTTGAAATCGAGCGGCTTTTTGGCCTGGGTTGATGGCCCCCATCAGCCCCAGAGATCTTGTGGATGCTCGGCTTCTCCTTCAGTGAGTGCCCGCCAGCCCGGTGATCTCATAGCGGGCATGACGCTCACCGCCTTGCCGGGGATGATCGTCTTGCCTTTTGAGCCCCAGGCGGAAGCTTCCAGCTCGTTGGCCTCGGCCACTCGCCCGCATGGGCCAACCAGATCGAGCCGAACGCGCCAGGCAGAGTGCCTGCAGCGGGCATTGCACCAAGCCAGGCGAGGACGCGGGGCGTGAGGCGATTTCATCGTGGGCGATCTGGCGCTTGATTAGCAATAGGCGCTGTAGCCACTGAGCTGAGAGCGGCGCTGGATGAGCAGGATGCAGGGTGCCATGCAGGAAGGCCGGAGGACTTCGAGCGAAACCCACGGCGAGGGCAAGGGCCGCGACCGCGCAGCGGCCTCGCGACTTGGCGCCCGCCCTTGCGCCGCCGTGGATTCGTGACGAACCCCGCCGCCGGCCGCCTCAGGGCCCCACAAGAGCCCGTCACCCCCCATATCCCATTCAGGCTCGGTGGTGCTGGCAATAGGGTGGTGGACCGTTGCTGGGGCCAGACCCCCGGAGTGACCATGGGCCTCACCTTTATCGAGGCGATGAAAGCATGAGACGAGGGTTGACCGCCTGGCGGTCACCAAGACCTCGTTGGAAGGTTGAACTTGGCTTCGCCGCATGATTGGCGCAAAACCTTGCTGTGGTGCCTTGCAAATCGCCAAAGAGGTGGAAAGCTGCCTTGCGTTGGCTTTCCGCGCTGTCAATGAGGGCTACCGCAGGGATTACGCGCCGTCGAGAAAGAATTCGGAGTTCGTGCACCTCTTCGGTTGGCGATTCTCGGGAACGTGGATCGCTCGATCGTTGACCTCAATGGCCCCGTAGTCCCCGCGCCAGCCAGGGACCGAAGCAAGAAGGTGCGCTCCATGCGCCTCACCCTGGAGGCGGCGATCATCAACGGCATGCACCTTTGATTCCACTGCTTCAACGGGCTGAGCAGAGCGTCTCCCCCCCTTGCCTTGCTCCCCAGACCCATCGATAACGAAGGCGGCCGGTGAAGTCACCCAGCTCGAATCGCTGGTGGATTCGGTGAACGCACGGTGGCGAGAAGGTGCTGATCACCAGCAGGCTTGGTCCGCCGCCAGATTCGCACCGCAGCCCGCAGGTGCTCAAGCGCTGATCTCGACCAGTGGTGGATGGCCGGCACTGGTTGGAGGGACTCGAAATCCTCGTGGTGGTGAGGACCGGGCCAGCGGCAAAACCAGGTGCTGGGCTTCGATGTGAAGCCGGCGGCACACCAGCTTCTTACTGCTGGCCCTGGCGATGAGCTGATGACCGGCCTGCACGGGACCGTTCGAGGGCCGCTACGGCCTCTCGGTGCCGGGACTTCGGCGAAGTGCAGGACGCCCCGGTGTTCCGCACCCGGGTGGATTGGTACGTCGGTTTTGCGGTGTGCAACGGGCCGGAGCCATTGCTCGCCTGTTACGGACATTTCAGCCCTGTCGTGACCTGGAACTGCTGAACCTGCTCATTTGAACCCCCGCTTTTTTTCTTTCCACCTTCGACAAAGAGGACACGACCATGGGCTGCAAATGGCCAAACAAAACTGATTGATTGCGGTTACCACCTTGGTGGCGGGATTAACTACAGGCGCCACCGATCCGTTTGAGCGGGTGCGCGTGAGTGCTGAGGGTGGTGAAGATCAGCACGCCGCTCGATGCAGCCGGGTCACTTTCACCTTTCTTGCTCAGCAACCCGGGCGCTGCTGCCTTGCGGTTGACATTGCTGGAAGGCGGCGCCTGAACTGAAGGACGGCACGATCGGCACCTGGGTCACGGCAGCGTCGGTGGCGGTGCCGGCTGCCGGCGGCCAGGTGGAAGGCCAACGATCAGCGGCGCGTGCCCTGGGTGGTGGCCCCTGGCTGATGCGGCGAACGTGAAGGAGCAGCCTTCGTTTATGCCCGCTGACGCTGACTCGAGCACCCCTGCTGGGGCGCCTACGCCGGTTCTCACCACGCCTGGAGTGCTGCTATGGCAAAAAAGGTAACCGTTTCTGCAGGCTGAGGAAGTGCTCGTCGGGTGATGCGGTGGGTGTCGGGTTCGACCATGGCGCCACGCAGGCGAGCGATGTATCGGCCCGAGCCTGAACTGCTGGCGCCCCCCTCTGATGACCTGGACCACCTGATCAGCGACCGGATGGAGCCGGTTGATTCCGACGGTGGCAAATCGATCTCGGCAAGTGCGCCGTATCTTGGAGACGCCGGAGGGGATGCTGCGCATCCGCAAGGAAGGCGAGGCGGGACCGTTTCGTGCATCCCGCCATCTGGAGGGTGGGGCTGGCTCTTGGAGTGGCAGGGCCGTGCTTTGCCGATCTCGACGCGATTGGCGAGGGATGGCGGCACGGACCGACTGATTTTCCCCCCGATCCGACGACCCCCGATCCACCGGATCCTGTCCGCCCGGTGATGCCCGCTCAAGCCTTGAAGCCCCCTGCAGGCGAAAGGAAAGCCTGTGAGGTTTTCTGTGACGGGCAGTGGCTGTTGCAGGCTTCTGGCGATGTGCTGATTCAATGGCGCATCACCAATCTGCAAGGCTCGAATTACAACCTAGGCAGCCGAGATGAATGCAAGCCTCATCCTCGATTGCAAGACGATCAAGGAGCCCCATTGCAGCTGCCGGTGATTTCTTGTCAACAGCGTGGGCCAGAAGTTGAGCCGTTGATGCTTTCTGTCGGGCCCGAAGGACTGCTATGAAGAGTTCCACAGTTGTGCCTGATCCCCGCCCCAGCCTGAGCCCGAGCTGTTGATCATCGACTTCGCGGCGAGACCAAGCGGAGATCAGCGAGCACTGCTTTCTCTGCCTTTGATGTGTCCCTGGATCAGTCGATTGGACCAAGGCGGAGAGATGGTGTCTGGAGGCCCAGCGCCTGGAGCTGGAGCCGCCACGGCCCCCTGATCGGCTTTCGCTTGATGGCCTCGGCGTGTGCCTGGCGATTTTACTGGGCTGAATTGCGCCGCGACCTACCGGCCGCCGTTTTGATCGCGGCGGGCTTTTTTGTTGGTCTGCAATAAGGGTGGTAGCTCCCCTTGCCGCTGGCTTCTGCCATTGCCCTACCCCGCTGCCCACCGCGACGGAGCGAGACGACGGCCGTCTGCGGTTGCTTGCCGCCCTGGGCTGCCCTTGGCGGTGAGGAATGGGTGCTGCCCCAGGCGGTGGGCGCTGGCTGTAGATCGGCTTTCGCCTGGGGGCCTGTGCCCGGCAGCGATGCTGGAGTTGTGGTGGATGCCCTCGCGCGGCGCTGGAACGAGGAGCTGAGCACCGCGGCGACGAGCTGAGCGTGGGATCCCCGTGGCGTGCCGATGCAGGAACCTTTGCAGGTGGATTGGGGTGCTATGATGGCACGGCGAGTGGTGCCATGACGATCGGGCGGCCTGATGTCCCGAAGCTTGCGCACCGTTCTACGCCGAGCGCAGTGATCTGGCTCGTCACGGGTGGACCGATGGGGCTGTATTGTGGCGTCACTTGCAGGGTGGCGTGCTGGGCTTGCCCGCTGGCCGCCGGGCTGTGGTTGATCGGCCTGATGGGCCAAGGCACGGGCAGGGCGGTGGTGGAGGCGCCTGGCGGGCGCCCAGGCCCTGGGTGGGCCGGGTGATGCCTTCGACGGCCGGCGTACAACGGCAGTGCCACGGGAGTGTGGCGGCTACGGTGCATCTCCGAGGGCGGGGTGGGGCTGCTGCAGCCCTGTTGGATGGCAGCCCGCACTGACGGTGATGTACGGCAGCGGAGCAGCAAAGCCGAGGGCACCCGGCTGGTACTCGGCTGATGGGCCACCGACGCAGCAGTGGATGGAGGTGATCAGCCGCCACCGGCGCTGGTGTGAATTTTCTACCTGGGACCGTGTGAGGGCCTTTGGTGTTCGAGTGGTGGCTTGAGCGATGAGCTGGAATCCCACGGGTGTTGAATCGATCCAGGGCCCAGCAGGGCCTGCGGGGGCCTCGGCGGCCTGCTGGGCCACCCGCCAGGTGGTGGCCGGGCAGCGACCGTTGCAGTGCTCGATTCAACGATCAAGCCAGCGAGCCATCGGCTCCAGCGATGGTCTCCTGCGCACTTACAGCGACCAAGCTCTCCGGCGGATGCTGCTCAACGGTTGGGCCTTCGGGCTTTGCGCACCGGTGCTGCGGCCGGCGCTCTTCGAGAACAATTCTCTGGGCTGGTGTCACCGAACCAGACGACCTCGCTCTTCAGCGATCGGAGTGCCTGTGACCTCGTGGGCACCATCGGCCACCCGGCGTCGAACCGCGCCGCTACGGTGTGGGATGTCGAGCTTCGCCCACAGCGGGCGACGGCGAATGTGACGGCTGGAACGGGTGGCCGTGACACGATCTGGACGCGCGGCAACGGTTCTGAGCGCGGCTGGCTTTTTTCTATGCGGCGCGGCTTGGCTTTCCTGATGCCGTTACGAACAGCGGCGTCCGGCGTCGGCACCCGCCCTTGTTCTGTGGGCCTGACCATCAGGTTGATGTCCGCTTCTGTTGTTCTGACATCCGGTCCTGGGCACTACTGCGGCTTCTTCGCCGCCATTCAAGAAACATTGGTGCTCAAGATGGGCAAACTGGCAGTTCGCCAGCAAGAACAAACACCTTGTTTGCAACTGCAGGACACGGGACTTGAGGTTTCTGCCGCAACGTGCCATTTGATTTCAGGGTGTTTGCACCACCCCCACACCACGGAGGTGTTCTGGTCGATCGCCGATCTCACCACAGGTCAGATAGCCGGAAGGGCTCCCAGACCTTGAAACTGCTGCTTGGCACCCATTTAATTGCGTTGCTGGCTTTCCAGCTGCAGACGATCAATGCAGTAGCCCGGAAACATTCGGACAGCGGTTGTATGCGAGGAGCGACCGCTGAGTGCGTGAAGCGTCTGGCAATAGGAGGCAGAACCGGCTTTCTCGCTTTGATGGCCTGGACGAAACACCGGCCGATCCGCGGCCCGCAGGCGTTTGCCGGGTTTACCCGGTAAGGTTGCTGGTTGCGGCTGGCAGCCCGGGCGGGGTTGGACCTGCCGGCCCGCAGGGCGTGCGGGCGTGGCTGGCGGGCCGGGCAGCCGGGGCGGGGACTTGGCCCAAGCGGGGCCTGCGGGCCCTGCGGGACGGGCGGACCTGCGGGGCCCAGGGCCCGGCGGGAACGGGATTCAACCCAAAGGGTTCAGCCCTTACCTTCTCGGCTCTGCAACCGCAAACGCAGCAAGGGCCGGATGCCTACATCGTTCAGGACGAGGGCGACACGCTCTACGTCTGGGATGCAGCGTGGTCACCTGGATAACAATGCTAAGGCGCGATCCAGGGCCCTGGGCAGGCCCTGCGGAGGCAGCGGCCCTGCGGGACGACTGGACCGGCGGGTGTTGGCGTCGTTGGCCCAGCTGGCGCTGCTGGCCAGCAGGGCATCCAGGGCGTGCCGGGGAGTTGCCTGCGCCGCTGGCAGCCGGCTGGCAGCCGCGCACGGGCTGGGTTTGTGGGCACCAGGCCCGCCGGGCTGGCTCCAATTGCGGGCTCGGATCCCTGGTGATTCTGTATCTCGGACACCTTCACTGGAGAGGTTGTACCAGCTTGGTGCTGCCCCAAGCGGTTGCTTTGCCGGTGGGGCGATTTCCCTCGATTGGCTCTCCTATCAGGGGGCTATTACGGGCGGGCCCTGATCTCCCAGAGCGCCAACGGCGTGGGCACCCATGCGCTGATCATTGCGCCAAAAGGCGGCGGGGATTGAGGCAGCCAGCAGACCAAGACCTCGAAACACGGCGAGCAGCGAGCCGACAGCAGCTTCGATTGGCTTTGCCAATAGCGAGCGGCCCCAAACAATGGCGATCCATCGGCCAATCAATTGCGGCGCGGGGGACTGACGATCGCAGGTTCAGCGATTGGTAAACGTGGCCGGCTCTCTATGAGGCTGGGAGATTCTGTATCGGGCGTTTTGCAAGCCGGACCAGTTGATGAAGGCAATAATGATTCAGTTTGGCACCAATGCTTATGCCGTGCCCGCCATCGGACGAATTTACACCATTTCAAGCCCTGATCGTACAAGCTTTTCATACCTTTCGAGCTAGGGGCGGTTGCTTGAGCTTTCTTCTGATGAGGCAGATGGAATACTCGACGCAGAGTCTCAGCAAACAGAAGTGATTTCTGCAGGACTTGGTTATTACGGCAACTGGTTTGCCAACAGAAGACCTTCGCCCAGCAGACGCGGGCGATCCGCAAAGGATTGCGGTGATCCCCTGATGCCCCAACCTTGGATCGCCCGGATCGGACACCGCCCCGCCGTGAAGCTGCAGGGAGGTGATCGTGCCGCTGCCTGGTCGGCCCAGGGCGGACCACGGACGGGTTGCCTTCGCGGTTGGGCTCTGATTTGCTCTGATCCGGCGCGTTGACGTGGAATCTGGGCGAGCTGGATCACGCTCTACCAAACTCTGAGGCGGCCTTCCAGGCAGACCTGCATGCGGCCTCTTAAACCCAAGATCCAGAGCCGGCAGCGGTGTGGTGGCCGACCTGCGCTTCCCGTCGCTGGGGCGGGCTGCATTGCATGCTTGGCGCCCAGGCCACCAGTTACTCCAAACGCGAGCAGCCGCTGCAGAGCGCATATACTGGCGCGGCTGGGGATCGAGGAGAAGCGGTTCGGCTTAACCCGCGCTGTCGATCGAGGCCGTGGTGCTACCGATTTGATGGCCGCAACCCTTCTCCTACCTGCCCACCGGCTGGAGCCACGGCTCGGGACTGGCCGATCTGGCCCGCCGCGCTCATCCGCTGCTTGGAGGCCTGGCTGGCGCGGTGAACGGGCCGTTACCCACAGATTTCAGGATACGTTGCTTGCATTGGCCCGGCGGATGGACGCGGCTTGGTGCGGCCTGGACCCCCGCTGCAGATCGAGGAAGGGGGCAAAAGCACGGCGCCTCTTGGGTGGCCAGGGATTGTTGGCCGGCGCGGGCCGTTGTGTCCGGTTTTGCCGAACCGGCAGGGAAAAAACCGTTTTTGATGGTTCTGGGTTCGGCCTTGCTGGGCCGATTTTACGACCCCGCTCGATTACTCGCGAAGGTGTTTGCATGGGTGTGGTAGGGGGACCCAACCCGCCGTTTAGGCGGGACCGATGGGTTTTGGCGCTTAACCAAGCCTTTGGGGATCACCAGAAATACCGGAAGCTGGGCCCAGTAACAACAGGGAGCTGGAAAGCCCCAAAAACCAGCTGGGCCCAATTTTCCCTCCACATTTTTGGGCCAGGGACTACGTTTGTTCTTTCTCTTTGGTTGAGGGCAGAAGGCCCCAGGAGTATTTCGTGGCCTGTTCGGATGGCCAGCGCCGCAGCTCGCATCGAAACCTGCTGTTATCTCTCTCTTTTTTT
>Ga0163217_1067753_pt1 | contig 13955 bp, 8 predicted proteins | sample SynspAceP_FD_185933 | JGI IMG/M metagenome (GOLD analysis project Ga0163217, IMG submission 185933) | Saline lake microbial communities from Ace Lake in Antarctica - Synechococcus sp. Ace-P (PacBio error correction) | ecosystem: Environmental > Aquatic > Non-marine Saline and Alkaline > Saline ... | reverse complement strand
TGTAAACCTTCGTTTCCCAGATACAAATATTCAACCAACGCGTACTATTAGACCAATCAATCGCGGCCTCGCCGACCCCATCGCATCCTTTGCCGCATTTTATGCGCCCTACCAGCACCCCCAGCCTAATCATCGAAATGTCTGTCTTGCCCCAACCTTCCACACCAAAATTCGCGCGTACGGGATCGCTTTTTTTGCAGCTTCGCGAGCATGAATGACCCGGCAACGTTTCATACGCGTTAAAAAACTTCATATCATTCCCTCTCTTGCGGGTCCGCTTTCTTTAATTTCAATACCTAGGCCAGTTTTCAGACATTTTTCAACACCTCCCGCGTTTCGGACGGCGCAGCCGCCTGTCGATTACGGCCCGTTATTGTTCTCCTGGGGCCGAAGGGCAAAGGAATCCTCCGCGGGAGTTTAAACCAAAATGAAGCTGCTTATGCGTGGGGTTTGGCGCGGAGCATGGTGCCCGCATGCCCAAAACGATCTTGTAGCCATCCCCCGCAGCATGTCCTCAGAATCATCGATGTCGCCATCGCGCACAAAGCTCGGGTTAGACCTCGTTTCAGGTGATTCGTTTCCGCGCCGCCCCAAGCTGAGTTCACAAAGCTGCCGCGGCGTCTTTATCTGCGCCTCGAAATCGCGGGCCCAGGCAAAATCGCATCCGCATTCATGGCACAGCCCAGGACGCTGATGCGCCAGTTTTTCCGCGAATAAACATCGTATGTAATTGGTGCGCGACATCACCTTTGCTCACCGCCTCGCTTGGAAGATACCGATAGGTTAATGTCGTAAAGGCATCGGAGGCTTCGCCAAATAAGCAGCAGATCGACTCGCGTTCGGGTTGGAGTATCCGAAGGGCTCTAGCGCTGCTTGTCACGACCCACCGAAATATGCTGGGCGAAGCCCTGGCTGAAAAGGCCAAGCGTTATAACTCCCACCGCTTGGATGTCGCGTGCGGGACCAGTCGTATTCAGCAAACGAAACCAAAGATCAGCTCTCCGCTTGGCACGCTGGGTTCCCCAGTTCGGTAGAGCGTGCCAACGATCGCCAAGCTCAAGCTCTATATTCAAAGCGTTCGCTGGGCCGAAATACGCGTCTGCATCGCGGTGATCTCGGCCGTGGGACAATGGAGGCTCGATATCCTAATCCACCAATCACAGTAACGCGCCCCCGTTTAAGCCAACGCATGTGCAGGCCAGTCAGGAAACAGACGCGTTGCGGCACCCGAAAATCGTTGCCACATTCGTTGCCATGTGCCGCCGCATAGAAGCATGTATTCAAGAAACACAATCGCCATATGTAGCGACGTTCGCCATGGAATCCAGATGAACGCGACTTCTGCCTGATCCGGACCTGTCGGACAGCAATTACAATCAACCTGCGCAGGTCCCACTTCGGGCCAAATTCCCATCACGTTCATCTCGAATAGCACGTCAAAGACGGGTCGAAATGCAGCAAGACATGTCTTTCGCTTCTATCTCTGGCCATATCGAGCACCATATCACATCGCCACACGCAAGCGCGTTCAAGCTGTCCGTCGAGAACACCCATAGGCAATTTTGAGTCGGAGAAATCAGTTTCTGCGCTGTCGCGCTTATCAATCCAAAAGTGAGCAGGTCATAGGTTCTTGATGTCTTTCTGTACACGGTTACGTTGTGGTCTTCTTTGTTAATGCCTTTATTTTTTTTCCGTATGATGTTCTGTTGCCATTCAAAACCCGTCAAGCTGATGTGTAGGCGGCGTTGCGCTTTCGGGCTTATGGCGGCTCCCTGCAAAATCGGGTAGGTAATAGTCCTACCATACCTAACAAGCGACTGTACCGAGCCAGATCAGAAATTCGAGTGACCATTTCTTGCCTTTATCTATCTGATTATCAGCAGCTGAACTTGAAGCAGTCTTGCTTCCAGCTACTATTTAAAGACGCTATGCATCTCGACGTCAGTGGCGTGTGCGTTCCATCTGGCGGCTTTATGGGCAATGACCGCGAGCGAAATCGGCCAGGCCGCCAATTGCATAAGATCCCAAGATCAGTCGTGCGTTGCAAAACTGACCGATCCGCGGTTCGTCCACACGGCGCCGGATCAACCGGCGACAAGCTGCTGTCGCTGACGCCGCAGACGGGCGCGTATATGATATCTCTTCTATTGCCGGAAGCCTATCATGCTCGTCTGACAGCGACCTGACCCCAGCGGACGCGAAACGCTAAAGGCTGTTTGGTCAAGCTCGAGCCGGGCAGGTTGGCGAACTGTATGGTCCCGGCCACATGCCCATCACGAGGTCAGAATGACGTCGACACCGGCAAGCTATCACGCTTCATCAGGTCGCGCCAAATTCCTGAACTGCGCTACATTCGAGATATGAGCTGTTTGACCGATATCCTTTTGAGTCAAGCCAGTGGTCAGCCGCGGGAACAGTTCGCGGAAAAAAATAACCACGTTCGGTTGAAACCCGGCCAATGCGGGGAAAGCCGAGCTTGTGCTAGGTTGCGATGGCCGTCCAATCTTGTCTTTGTTGACCATGCGTCTGTCGCCCATCGGTTAGCACGACATCCAGTCATCGGCAAGCCTCATGCTCGCTCAGCTGCTGCGCATTCAGACCATCTCGAATAACGGACGGGCCGTAAATCTTGTCACCCATAGCATTCAGCTGGCGCCAGAATGTACAAAGTCATAAAACCTGATCGATTTACGCTATCAGATTGTCGTCTAGGCAATGTGCGACACGCTGAACGCGTGTGCACCCCGGCAGTCGAATCAGAATTTGAATCCAACGTGGCTCAACTTGCCACGGCCGCTGAGCGTTTGTCATAGATGTTTCGCCCCGCTTTGCAGGCTGCTGCCTACGATCTCGGGACGAGCTCGTGCATTCGAAGGGAGTCCAGTCAGCGCTTGCGAGAATGATTCTTGATTTCACCGTCGTAATCGCCCGAAGTCGCTGCGCGCAGGTCCATCCATAAGCTGTTCTTGTACCCATCCGATATTGCCAAGCTTTGCCACGGCATAAGACGGTGATTTCCGCCCGCCTTTTATTCCGACACGGATAATTATGCGCCCACTGCGTTTCCGCTTACTCCCGTTTTGTCGTGGCACATTGCGAAAAACCTTCATTATGGCCACATCGCTTTTGAAGCGTTTGTGCCTAGATGGGTTATTGTTGCTAAATCACCCGCCCGCAAGCGGCCCATCCGCAACCATCAAGCTAACCGAGCGCACCGTAGCGAGCTGTTCATTGTGCCCCATATCTCCAGATTTCCATCGTAACGCCGCTGACTCGTTTTACGCCAGCTTTGGGCGCACACTTCTCTCGATGCAAGCATGGCGGAGTCTATCATGCCGTGCAACCGTTCAAGCCGTCCTGTCAGAACCGTTCCTGCGCAAAGCAATTACGTTCAGCTCAGTCATGGCGCGCGATCAAATCCTCCGCGGAGGAGGGGGATTGTCTACTTCACAGGGCGTTGGTCGTTTGCCCAGCGCAGGCTGACCTGAATCAGGAGGGGAAATGCGGCAGTCCAGCATAACCTTCGTGGAGGAGGAACTTATGAGACCGTATGCTTTCCAAAACCTAAACATCGGCAGTTGTTCCGTAAAATGCGATGAACTTGAGCAGGTGCGGATGCCGATTCTCGACTAAAATACTGTATCACAATAAAAAATGGCGCGCCCCTAGGGACCCATCGAATTTCGCAATGAAAGGTTAGAAACCCACGACCTGGCGTATTTGTTTGAACTTGGGGAAACGCGGCCCCGGTCCCATCAATCTGATCCCCTCCATCAGGTTTCACGAGGTCAATATCCAGCACAGTTGTCGCCTCTTTGCCGTAGTCATTTCATTCGGATCTACCGTCTGTCATTTGCTTGATCGTTGTATTCGGCGGTATGGTGATCAGCTTTTCATACAGCTCTCCTTACCTTCGCGCCAGAATTTGCTTGTAAGTAGTTTTCCGACGCATGGGCGTGCCGACTTACCACGACGCTTCGCCAGGTTAGTAACAGTTCCACACGCACACAGGCCCACGTACGGACAACTTAATCTTCGATGTTGGTGGAGAGTAGCGGAATACGCCTCTACCCTTCACAAAGGGAAATCTTGGCACATGAAACGATGCCGCAAACCTTTGCGTGTTACGGCAATGAAGACGCCTCGTATTCTGCAAACGCGGGATAGTTACCTTCGTCACTTAAAGCCCACGCGGATGGTGTCACGGCGCGAACAGGGATTTCTTTCCCCATTCGGCATTTTCCGCCTCTTCATTCAGCAATCAGGTTCATCTGATCGTCTCCTCTGAATGCTCGCAGTTACGTCACGAATTTTCTGTACACCAAGAGCTTTCGTCCTGGCGGCCTGCCGCCGCAGCCCATCGAATGTCAGGTCATCTTTGCTTTCATCTTCGGAATGCACAAAGACTGGAGCAGCGTACACACAATATTCCAGACCCGCGCGTCGTTATAGCGGGATGCCTATGAGATTTTCAAACCCCGATCACCAAAAGCGCGCGCGTTTCAGCCGCTAAAAATAGGGCCGAAGTATGCTGCGGAACACTGTCCAGCCACGGCCCATTCAGATCGCCACCTAAACCCTGCCAGGTAATCGCCTCGAAAGGCTCATATAGACTTCGATTGGCGGCATCAATCGCGAATCTTCGGCAATCATCGTATAGGAGCGCCGGGCATACCAAGATCGGATTCCAACGGTCTTGTCAAAACGTGCGGGTGCGTTTTCCAACGCATGCCTCATACCTTCGGCCAGCCAGAACCTGCGAAACTGGTCAGTGTGGGGATTTCATCAGCCAGCAGATAGCCTCACATCAGTCCAATCCGATATTTTTGTTCAACCAGATCAGCCCGTTTCGCCGGCCATTCCTGCCGCGCGGCGAAGAGTTTCAACGCAATGGTCGCTATCCTGAATCCCATTGTGCTTAGGTGACAGTTCTTGTCAACACTCTTGGCCGTCACGGAGATCGTGGCCGGCCGTCAAAACTCTTTGGAGGTCGGGTCATATCGGCCCAGTAACGCCTGATTGTCGCGCAGGGCACACAGGAAAAACATGCCGTACATCTCCGTCACCTTTTTCTTGTTATAGCTCAGCACCGACAGTCTGCCTCGTGAGCCGCCTTAGATAGCCGACGTACACATCTCGACAGCGGAATGTCAGGGCTTGCCGATCACCCACATTGGGCGATATTCAGCACGTGTTTGGCAATGGTCGCCCCACTGGTGTTATCGAACCAGAACGGCGCGTTGCGTCAAAACCTGACCTTGAACGATGGAGGTGAGTGGGATACATCAAAGGCCGAAATCCTGGTCCGATACACAAAATATCGCCGGTCTCCGGCAGGATCATACTTACGCGTTACCTGCCGAAATAAGGTTCTGCAGCTAAATCGATGCGGGCTATCAAGTGTGGCGGCTTCAGTCTTCATGCTGCCTTCCCGTAGGTCATTCTTGAGGTTATATTTGCCCACATTCGGGGGCTCGTTTTCTGTCAGCGTTCGTACTGGCCTCCCCATTTGACGATTCCCGTGATTGCGACATGAGGAACCCGTGGGATGGGCTTCTTCTCAAGTCAGCTGGGGCGGTGTTATTCGGATTGGTGCTCCAGCTCAGCCGAGGAATGCCTTTCCTCGACCACCTTCGGCGATTGCCCCAATTACGCCCGGGCAAGCAGGCGCACGGCGTCGATCACTACCTCCTCCAACTCTCGCCTGTCATGACAAAGTCCCAAGTAACACTCTGTGATGCCATAGTTTCATCACGTTCATCCGACGCCTCTCGAACGCCACACAAGTGTGACCCGGAACAGTGCTAATCTGGCCATGCTTGAATCAAATCCCGTCCGCTGTGCACATATAAAGGACGGCCAACGCCCGAGCACCTCATCCGCAGTTTCTCTATCGCGGCCAACCACACATCGGCGCGCTAACCATGCGGCACCGCCGCCGCGGTTATCTCGACATTGCGTGTTTGGGCCACGCCATAGCCGCGCAATCTATGGGTTGTCAAGCTGCCATGTGCTTCTTGCAAGCGCGCCCTCGAGGCTGCCCCTACACCACCTGGAAACAATTCGGGGAAGAGAGTAACGATCTCGCGCGACCAGACCCAGCTAATCGGGGTGTCTTGCATCATCTCGCCGCTGAGTTGGCGAACCAAAGCCTCCGTGAGAACGTAAGAGGTTCATGTGATTTATCGGCCTTTGACATGGTGCCTCGTTCTTGACCTAAGCGTCTTCATCGGCAGGTATCCTCGCGGGTCCGCGATCATGCGACCCACGCCATGATTCTACAGTGGACGCAGCTTGGTGAAGGAGAAAACCGTTGTCCGAACTGCCCGCGAGTTCGCGTTTCAAGCAAATGTCAGCGCCGTGGTTCGACCGTCTTGACCTGCCGATCAGCGTGCCGCCGGTCATAGACCTCTAGCCCGATCAATCGGTTGTGATAAATTCATCGTCGAGGCAGCGAAGGCAGTGGTGCGCTGCCAAACAGAACGGTGCCGCGCCATGGCGTCTTCTCTTCTTTGGACTTGACATCAGGTGATGCGCGACAAAGCCGTTTTTACAGCCGACCACGCGAGATTAGGCTAGGCGTGGCCTCTTCGTTGGATACCGCTTAGTTTTCGAGTCTTCTCTGCACAGCCAGTAGGCCTATCGCAGCCTTCTCCGCGGAACCAAATAGCAAGATCCGCCACTGAAATTTTATCGATCACTGCAAAGCTCCGAGTTATAAGCAATGTACCGGTCACTACTCGCCGCGCGGCATTCCGACTTCATCTGGTTCTTCAAACCAGATCTCAATGGCAAGCGCCTATTCCGAGGATAAGAGAAGGCGAAAAAGACGAAACATGTCACTTTCATTCTGTCCAAAGCAGCGCATACAGCCAAAAGGTCGCAGGCCGTTCCGCGACGATATCGTTTTATGTAGCACGTACATTCACAGCTGCAACGGCGCAAGAGCGGCTGTCGCATGTACCTGAATCTCTCGGCGCGAGCTGAGCCGCCGAGAGGGAAAGCCGATATTCTCGGCTGCTCTTACTCAGTAGCAGCAAGCGCTTCGCAGCAGCAGTTCCTTGGTACTTTTTTCTTCAACGCCTCTGCGCTCTTCCGGGGTAACCCTCATTGCTTGTCCGCTCTGGTCTATTTTCACGCCGCAGACTTCAAGCATACGTTGGCAACGCAGGTCTGTGCTGTGCCGCCTTGCCATCCACTACTTGAACGCGCTCTACCCATTTTACGCGCTCTTCCTATCTTTTCGCCAGCTAAGCGGGTTGTAGTGCCCAGCTTTTCATGGTGAAGCGTCCCATCGCTGGGGCATGCGCTGCAGCTGCAAACATGCGGATTAAAAAGGCGGCTTTTAAACCGCACGCGAGACGAATTTTCTATGGACTATGGATTAGTTCTTTACGTTATTGTAACTGCATCAGGGACCCACCCCTATGTTGACTTTCTTTGTGGTGCTGAAGACTCACGATTGATTGAAGTTCAAAATCTTCTTGCGATTCAGGATACAGTCACTCTTCGCAAATCTTCGAGGCCCTTATCTGTTCGCTCGCGTCCAGATCAGAGGGTGGGAAGGTCTGTTCGGCTTGGGAGTCCCCACACCTGAGTGGTTTAACGCTCCCCAAAGTGTAAACACAGATCCGCAATCAGACGTCGATGGACGGCTTCTCTTTAGAAACCCTCGCAAGCCGGGACGGGATCGGTCATGCGGCGCCTCCTTTTTAACGGCAAAGGCCACGCTGTGCAACGTACAGTTGCCTCCGCGAGTTATCGGGCAAAAATGAAGTGCGATCATCTTTTTCCCGCAAGCCGGAGCTGCTACGGGCAGACCAGCGCCACCATATCCGCCGGCAGTTTGCCGCCCATCTGTTCTGTGCTTCAGCGCTTTGGGTCATCTGGACGGATCCATGCCACCGGGCATCCCCTTTCCCAATTCATTGCCCTCATCGCTTTTTTACAATGCCACCTTTGCCCATTTGCCCATCTTTTTCATCATTGTCGCCCATCTGCGATGCATCTTCATGAGTTTGTTCATTCGACACTCCATGCCCGCCGCTAGCTGATCGTTTTTTACGCTGGCATTGAATAGGGCCGTTTGCGCCTCTTTCTTGGTCATCGACGAATCAGGCATCTGCGCCTAGATCTTTGTCGTCAATAAACCGCCTTCCACCGTTTTGCCAATTTTGGCCATTCGGCATCTCATGTCCATCATTTGGGGCCCCCCTGCTCCCGCCTTTTAGCATCTGTCGAGCTGCATTTTCATTCGTTCATATTGAACTGACATTGCCATGCGCTTTCATCATCTTTTCCTTTTCGTCCTCGATGGTTATCTTGCCTGCTTCTCGACCAGGCGCTATGTCACATGCCTAGGATACCGGCCCGCGATGCATCTGAGCTCAAACGTATCCAGCGCATCCATCTTTTCGCCGAGACGACGAAACTTGATGGTTATGCCAGTGACCGCCCCGCATGACAGTCCGCACCGCCCGGCACGTCGCCGTCCAAGCGGTCAAGCACGACCACGAAATTTGCCAAATGCTGTTCGTTAAAGTTCGGCCAGTTTGTACGCGTCATGATCCGTCAAGGCCGTCGACAACCAGCAGGGTTCACGCGGATAGTGCGACATCGCGTTACGCTTCGTACCTGTGCATCAAGCTCTTCGTCGATCACAATGCGGCCCGCGTATCACATTATAACTCATAAGCGCCCCATGGATCCTCTTTTCGCCGCGTTTCACAATCTGCACGTGTTTTCGCCTTTGACGATCGGCATGTATCGACGCCGATCATCCACGCCGAGGTCGCCAAGCTTTCCATCGCGGCGTGACGTCAAGCTGCCATCAGCACGCCTGCCGTAACGCCTGTCTTCAGGCGGTTTGGCAGCTGAGCCGTGTTGGGTTTACCGGAACCTGCCAGAGCCGACCATCATGATTCGGCCATGCCGCATGTCATCTTCAGCGCGCCCGGTCGCCTTCGTCCATTTCACGTGGTCGATCAGGCGCTCGTGACAATCTTACGACCTGCTGCGGGTATTCGATTTGATGAAAACCGCCTACCTGTGCCCTGTCATTGCACGCTTGACGAAATCCGGGCACAGCATGGAACGGTCGGCTTCAAGCAGCGGACCGGAATCTCGCGTAGCGGTTTTCACATCCTCTCGAAGGCACCGCCTTTCAACGGTCAAGGAAGCCAGAGAGACGTTCAGAAATTCTCAAACATGCCATGGCCCCTCATCGTTGCTTCTTGACAATAGATGCCCGCGTTTAAATACGCAAATCCCCCACGGACGTAAGCCACCTGGGGGGCATCTCTCGCCCCAGATGACCGAAGAATTATGCTCCGGAGGATTGCTGTACCGTTAGCGAGCGCGGGATGAGCAACCCCCGCGCGTCCCATGGTCAGGCGCCTTGAGCGCGCACCGCTCATTGCGCGGCGATGTGGCTTCGGCATCTGGCAGCGCGGCGCGACGATGTTGACATCGGTCTATGCCCATAAGCCATTACTGCCTTGATTAGCCAGTGAATCCGCCTCGACCAGGACGCCGCGGAGCCATCGGCGACGATGACGCGCTTGCCTTTGAACAGCTCTCGGCGCATCAGGTCTATCGGTAAGTACGCGACCGGGCACGAGATCGATCCTAAGCCTTAAGCACTCGGCACGCTACAAGTTATAGATGGGGGGCCGCACAATGACATGGTGTCGGCGGCCAGCAGGTTCGCAACAAGCTTGTCAGGATCTCAACCACCTTCGCTTTCCGGTGGATACGGTATCGGACTCTCATGTGTAGCGCGGCTCAATTCCATTTTTCCCTTATCTGTGGCAGTTCACGCCAATCGCGCACGATACATTTCAGGTCGCCCAGTTGTGTGCATGATCTCGCTAAGACTACGGCGCACAACTGTGTGCTGCGAGGGGGAGTCGATACGCAAGATAACACATGGGTAGGAATATCCTTTAGTGTTTCTTCTGAGACCTTACACTGACCCTGGCTGATGCGAACGCAATGCTGAAATGCATGTAGGGCTCAATAATGCACAGGCGCGGGCCGAACGGGCTGTGGATGGGATAACTTGGACGGAAAATTAAAACGGCCTATCAGGTGCGCGGTTATGGGGGACCGTCAGCGGCGCGGCCAGGGTTGCTGCATCACGCCACCGTAATCCCCACGCGATTGCGCTGAACGCGGCTGCCCCGTCAAGCGTTCCAGGCGTCATCGACGTACAAAGACACCGAGCGCGAAGACCTGCTGCGTGTGCGCGGCACCGACATCAGTTTCAGCCAGTGCCGAGCCGATCAATGCCGAGGGCGTTTGTGTCGCGCGACGTGGGTTTCACGTCAGCTGATGGAACTGTCCGACGTATGGACTCCCTGCTTGGTTCGCGTCCCAGAAAGAAGAACCCGGATATGACCGTGCGTTCTGAGTGAGAGCGTCTGTTCCGGCGGAGTACGGTGAAGCCCATAATCGCGACTCCGTGCCGACAGTGCCGAGCTACCATATAATGTAGTCACATCCGTTCATATCTGCAGATGGGCGTTCCCCTAAAGCTATATCCTGGCGCCAGGTGATGCCTCGCCTGTATACTATCAACCCACCGTTTTGTCGGCATTACGAGCGACAAGCGGCAAACCTTCTTTAATGGATGCGCAATATGTGGCCTGCACAAGCTATCTCGTTTCCTGCGGATTATGCGAGCGCTGCGGGTGCGTGCGTAGCCGGGATCTTCTTCATGAGCTACGGAACGTCCGCCGACCCTCATTGCGAAGTGCACCCGCTATCGCCCGATGGGGATTCACGTTTTGGCTGTGACCCATTTGACTGCACGCACGCCGAAGTACAGGGGCGTTGCTGTCTTGTTCTGAAAAAACGTAAAGAAGGAAATGTATTCGACCCTGTATATCAGCGCATCTGCGATGCTGGTTATTTTCGCCTTGGTGCAGGGGTCATTCACTGGGGCGCTGTCGGACAATCTCATCTCCCTACGCGCTAAACGCTCCGCGGTTCGTTTAATCCGCGGGTATAGATGATTCAGGTGCTGTGCCGCGACGACAGGCGTGCCAAAGCAGGCAACGCAGCCCCTTGGCGCTATCTGGTGCCTGCGGCCTGTTCGCTTCTATTTGTGTCTGATGTTCGAGGGCTGAGACGCGCGCCCGCGTCAATCGCAGCTGTGTTACTGACCCGGTAATCGCTACGGTTTGGCTGCTCTGCTGCGTCAGTTCACACGGCACGTCATATGGGTTGCCCTGACTATCGGAGCGGTTGGATTGCGCTTTGGTAGCTCTTCGCGCGGATTCCGCCGCGCCGGTTCGGAATAGCTATGGCGACGGTCTAATTTTCTCGGGTCACTGTCATGCTTTATACGCCATGTTTTCGTAAACTGAAACCGGCGGAGTCGCGTTGTTTCAACCTATCACCGGGATTGCGCCGTTGTTGGTCTACGGTTGCCCGATTGCTGGACCGGACTGGATTGCGCCTGCCCGCCATCGTTTGGAATCACGATCATATATGCGCGTCGCGCCTCTTCTGCTACATGTCGTGTGCTGCAATTTGCGTCCCGGCTAGCCCGCCACAGGTCATGGCCATATAATTACCATCTAACGCCCAGTGGTGATTCCTATTGAGATCTCATTAGCAAGCGACCGCCGTGCCGCTTATTCTGGGGGGGCGGTTGGGAGCTGACGATACGCTACCCTGATATCTGCTGCTGCGTGACACACCAAACATGTTTTGATTCACAATCACGGGGAACCGATCTGACCATCCCCTTAGCATCCATTAAAGGTTTATACAAGGGACTATTCTATATGCGTGCATTATTATCTTATTGGTTTATTGTTGTTGGTTTTGGCGATTCCTCGGGCGCTTTGCGTATCGCCGTCATCTAAACATCATCAAGTTTGGCCCTCTGGGTAAAACCTACGTCGCAGGGCAACAAGCCTACTGCGCTGCCAAGCCCCTGATCCATCCGCCGCATCTGGTGACATATCTTTTATCTCTGCGGCCAGACAATCTTCAAAATCATCAAGATTGAATAGGCTCGATATGGCCAAACCCTGCATCCATGACGGATGGGTTTTAGCGCTGCAGGTCGAGCTTGCACCATTAAGCGGCCGCCTTTCCTGCATCATTAGCCCCCCCGTTCGAGAACAACAGGTGTTCGAGATCGGCGGGCAAGCGACACGATCGAAAAATCGTCCATACGGGTTCTTCACCGCCATATTCGTCTTCAGCATCATCGCAATATCGCCGCCGCGTTGTGTCGGCAGAGCCGCGGGAAAAGATGCCATCATAGCTGCGCACGTGTTGGGGGCACGCGTTATAATGTCCTTTGCAGGCGCAGTAAGTACGGCCTCCTAGAGTAGCGGGAAACACGGCTAACAAAAGTGAATTATTGCAGGATCAATTGCAAGAGCTGCCCTGCTTGCGTGATTCAGCTAATCCATTACCAACATTCTAGCTTTTCAGATAATAATTGGTCTTCGATCAGAGATACTCCTTGCGTGTTGAAATAACTCTGCATACACATCCACAGGTATTTGGCCGGACGATCCAGCCAACAAGCAGTTCTAAAGCAGTTGAGCAAAATCGAAGCGCCAAGCGGCCACGCACCAAAAACCGGTGGGTATGAACTTTATTCAAGCATCGCTTGCCCTGCGGATCGAGTGATCGAACTTTGCGGCCGTTTGGACGGTTGGCATCGGATATTGTTGATTGGTTCTTATAACGCTTCCCGATTTTCATGTCGTTTGTAATCTGGCCTTGCGACAGATTGAAAGACTATCTCCGCTCTTTGACGCATGAAATCTCAAGAAAGGATAGCGAGTCCGATGAAGAAAAAAGCCCTGACATGCGCAGAGCACAGGGAAAAATACAGAGTTTGTCTTTTCACCCGATGGATCAGTACGTTAAATCCATCTTGGGTATGCCTGTATCCTGTACACGTCACCAACGGCACAGCTGGATCAATTCTGTTCTGGCATCTTTCCCTCTATTTTGGCACGCCAAACGTCTTATCCTCGGCCATTCAGTCTTGCACAGCTTGCTATGTCATCACAGAATGTGAAACATCTCGTTAAAGAAGTGACATACCTTCCCCTACCTCATACACTTCAGGTTTATCTATCTCGAACTTGTTCCTGCTGCCATGCTTACCTACGTCGCAATCTGTACCGCTTATCGTTGCCGTTATTCTGGGTTGACTTGGTTCGTCAAGAACGGGCTGCGTCTTTTCATGAGCTGTTCGGTCACACGCGCCACTGGCACTGCGTCGTTCTGCCGTGATCGAGCTGATCTCGTACTTTGTACGTCCGGGTCAAGCCACTCATCCTTTTGCGGGTAACATGATGGCGGTACGCCGGATCAATGTTCCAGGCTTTGCTGCACTGCTGGCAATCCCCCCTTTCTCGTCTCCCCATCACCCGCGATGTATGGCCTTGAGTCTGTACTTCATCCAGGCCCTATTGTTTCGTCGATCCCTCAAGGTTATCTGGGAAAAACGCATTGCACCGCCACACTAAACTACCACGGAGCAGGTCTTCCTGCCTGGACAATCACCTTCAATTTCCATTTAGGAGAAAAAATTACATGGAGCGAAACTCGCAACCCAAATGTCGCAATTCATTGCGCAGTCTTCTGACATGCATTCGGCAGCGGTTGGGTCGGGCATCCATCGGTGTGAGCAACGGTTGCAGCAAAACTTACTTGGCTGGCCTCTGCGCAAAAAACCCATCTGCTGCTTGCTGTCAAAAAAAAACAGCAAACTTCTGTTCATCGTGTGCATCGCCTTCAGGAAAAAAGGCTCTGGGGGAATCTTCTCGTTTCCTCCCGTTCGGCTCTTGCTTGCTTGGATGTTCCGGCTGTCTAAGGCTAAGGACACCTAAAAAGTCCTTTACGGCTTCGTCATGGCAGCAATGCCGCTGCTCCGAAATTTCCACGCCATTGCAGAGCCCGCTATCACATCTTCTCTC
>Ga0163217_1030202_pt1 | contig 13956 bp, 17 predicted proteins | sample SynspAceP_FD_185933 | JGI IMG/M metagenome (GOLD analysis project Ga0163217, IMG submission 185933) | Saline lake microbial communities from Ace Lake in Antarctica - Synechococcus sp. Ace-P (PacBio error correction) | ecosystem: Environmental > Aquatic > Non-marine Saline and Alkaline > Saline ... | reverse complement strand
CTCGCTCATCATTGACCGCTTGCCTCCGCCGCCGCTTCCGATTCGGTTCAACGATAAGTGGAACGAGGCGTGTCGTCGCGAATTCATGCACGTCCGAGGTCGACCCACTCGGCACCGAAACACCTCCACCGGCGTATCTCCGCCTCGTTCGACAAAACGCAAACACGCAGTCGTGTTCCGAGATCATCCCGATGCAAAGCGGCCTCGATTTCAACGATCCGAAGGTAGCGGGTTGTTCAGCAGCAGGCGACAGAGTGTTCCGATTGGGACGCGTCGGCGGGGGTTCGAGCAAAAAGTCATACACCAACGACCGGCATAATCAAATCACTCGCGACCCGCCCGTTCTGATTCATACGACCTTCTGCGCGCTCGTCGGCCGCTGGCAGGAAAATCGAAAAACTCATCAACGCGTCTGATTCGATCCGAAATTTGCCGCGTTACTGAGTATGCAATCCAGCAGAAAAAAACACGCGCCGAGACAAGCCGAAGATAGGTGGCGTGCTGCGGATCCTCGCCATCGCGACGGCGACAACAACAACCCGAATCATGAATGAAAACGCCCGCTGAGCATCCCCGCCTTGAGATGAACACATCCGCCATGATCACCCGAGCATCGGGGCGAGACTCCAATACCTCGAGTCCGAGCCCCACTCCCAACGGAAACAGCATCGCGATCCGCGATCATGCTAGCGCCCCAAACGTGGCGATCTGTCGCTCGTGAACGTGACCGGTCCCATCGTTTTGCCGCAATTTTCCAACAAACCGCCCCCACGCCCCGAGTCATTGACCCACACGGCGACGTAAAAATCCAGCGCCCCTCGAATCCATCAGCACATTTCCCAAGTTCAACAAACTCGCCCGAGCAACACTTACGAGTGCCCAACATCCACAAAACAGCCCCCATCTTTCAAGGCACGCGGCGTGGTGCGTTTCGCGGGAAAACATACGCGCGACGACTTGTTGAAATGACCGCTCGCCCGGACACGCGTTCATCGGCGAGGTAGGCCGCAGTCAGCTGATCATTCGGCGGTGTTCAGTAGCGTAGGTCGGCGGGTTTTGCAACACGGGTGACGATCATTGAGATTTCACGATCCAAATTCCGAGACGCAAACGTTCGCGGTGGCGCGAGTCTTGGCTCGATCACCAACATCACACTCCATCGCGTTGTACGGCGGACAAAGGTGCCCCGCCGGTATTCGCGTAATAAGCACGCAGCCGAGCGGATAAACATCCACTGCGACGCCGACATCTGTCCCCGCCCACCGCCTGTTCCGTGACATGTACGCCGCGTTGCCGGGACGAGCACCCGCTCGCGTCAAATCGTTTCGTCCGATCTTTCGCCAAACCGAAATCGGTCAACATTCGGACCGCCGCCGACGCCGAACAAAATGTTGCTCGGTTTGATTATCCGGTCAAGATTCCGCGGGCATGAGCGACCCCGACCGCTTCAGCCTACGACTCGTATTATCCGCACGCCTGCCGGGCGTTCACGGGACCTATCGGCAAACACGTTTGTGCGAGCGTTTTCTTCGTATCATCTTCTATGCTGAAAGAACGGAACGTCCTCGATGTGTCGGCCGACCTCATAGACCGGGCACGATCCCCGGATGTATCGAGCGAGCCGTCGCGCGCGCCTCGGCAAGAAACGCTGCATGTCCGAATCGCTCGCCAAGCCGACCACGCAAGATCATTCTTGATCGCCACTCGCGATCGAGCGACGTTGGACACGGAAAGACAACCCCCATCCGCCCGCCCGACCTCTTCAGCAAATCGTAAATCGCCGATCTCACGGTAAACAAATGCTCCCCACTGAGCTGATGAATCCTCCTTTGCGTGCCGACGGCGGATCGCTCTTTGCCGCTCGACGAGTCCGCCGCATCGGCTCGCACAACGCGTTGGAACCCGTCAGGGAAACCCCTTAGCGGACGTTTCCCGTCTACGTCTTGCGAGGATACCGGCCCGGTATCGGTGAACCAGCACCGCGCCCCAAAGTGCCCGCAGGTCGTGCGAAATCGGTACTCTACGGCACACCATCCAAATCCCCATCTCACCGCGCAAAAGTCGTCTGTATCTCGGCCAAACACCATCGCAAGCCGTTGTTCGTGGTGTCTTGGGTCATGGTGTTTGACTTACTGCCTTGAAGCACCCGCGTGATTTTTTCAAATTTAACTCACCCACGAACACCAATTCGCAACTCGTAGAGTTGTCCCAAAGACACTAAATTGTCGATCGTCTCAGTCGTCTGAGGCAACGTGTTCGTATATCGTTGCCGCCAATACTTCATCAGTCGCAATAAGGTGGTGCAGCAAACTCACGATCAATTTATGAATTAAATCCACATTCGAGCGACGTCCGGTTACAATATCTCGAACCCAGGATTCTCGTCGTGAACGTGAGCAAACAAAAATGACCGCACCCGTCGGGTACGGCGGCGGCGATCGCCGAAGCGAGCGACGGCAATTGCTCCCCCCCATCGACACGAGCACACCGCCAGCGGAACGAAGGCGTGACATCAAGGGACGACCCCGGTGGCGATCCCGCTAAACGAGTCCCGGGTTTCATCCGGTGAGCTGCACCATCTGCCCGCCCGGCATTCCTCTTCGACATGTTCGGCGATCTCGCAAAACAAAGTCGAATTGCCGCCCGGTGATCACCGACGATCGCCCCGACCGAACTCACGCCAACTTGCGCAAACCGATCGCTCGGACGTCATTCGAACGAAACCGAAACGGCCAAACGCCCCCACGCAATAACACTCCGAACGGGATTGGACTGGAAGGCAAGTTTGGCCACCCATTTGGCGAGGAGTATATTGAATGGAACCACAAGCCGACTCGCCAGCGACTGAACACGCTGCTATCCCTCGCTTGCGAGTTTTGACGAGACGAAAGCCTCGAAGGAAACGCTCAATGAAACGCAACTTCCTCACTCGGGACGTGCGTTGGTGAAAGTGGAAGCACCAACATGATAGCGTTGACAGCGTGCAGTGGTCCCGCGCGTTGGGTGTTTGACACGAAACACAGGGCGCCTTTCACGGCCAGAATCGATTGCGGGGTCGATTTGGGGTGGGTTGGCTGAAACTCGTTTAGGTCAGCCTCAAGGCTGACTTCGCCTCGTCCGCATCGTTGACAATGCTTGCAATCTTGCAGACCGTGATGTTCGAGTGCGGCGGTGAGTGAAACGTGTCCAAACGATCCGCAAACCGTCCGTTCACCCAAAACCACGCAATCGAACGTACACGATACGCACGCCGCCACGGCAGGTTGCGTTACGACGAGCATCGCGCAAGCCGGCGTCTACCCGAAGTCATCTCAATCAAACTTTTCAACCACGTCCTCAGTGACCACTGCCCGATATCGAATCATAGGTCAATTCATCCGTACCAACCGCCGACGATTTGAGAGAAAGCGACGCGTCGAAACCGCTTTCAAATCGTGCTTCCCAATCTCGAAGATGAATTGGACCAAGTCCAGTTTTTGGATCCTCGGTTAGCATCGCCGGCCAACAGCCAATCCCCGTCATCCGAATCCGAGAAATTCCATCAGCAAATTCATCGTCTCCGGCTTCCAGAATTCCCAGTCAAAAAATCACCACCGAGCAAAATCGAACCGCCCCGGTAATCATCCGACGCGATCCCGAGTCGACCCTTGCGCGAGCCAAACCCGTCAGCGAATGCTCCTTCGGTTTCCCAAAACCAGGTGCACCGCCCGCGCGCTCATCAATGAGTCGGGAACGTCGCGAGTCGTTTCGGCAGTCGCTCGTCGGCACCGCCACGTTTCGCGCCGCGTCCAACAAAAACCGCTTGTCCATCGAGTTGATAACAATCGCGAACTGCCGATATCCTCGCCCCAATCGCACACGATTCCGGTTCTCCGGCGAGCGCCATCGACTCGCACCAAATCCGCAAGACCGAAAATCCGTGCCCGTATTTGATCACGCAGCAACCAACAGCATCCACGCCGACAATTTCCATTCGGAGCCCCGGTCGCCTCATCCGCCACGATTCGATTTGCGAGCAATTCCCGCGGCAAAGATCGGCAACTCGATCAACGAGGACCGTCGCAGGATTTGAAACTTTCAATACGACTCTGTCATGACACTGACGCGCAGCCATCGCAAAGCAGCGTCGAGATAATCGAATCGGCAAGTGAAGTGCTCGCCCGCCGCCTCGCACTCGTGCAGGCCGCAATCTAACCCGCTGCCGAATCGCGCGCCGTTGGCAAACAGTGTCTGGCTGTTTTCGGGAAAAATGAAACATTTCGCATGTTGCATATCAACGCGATTGCGTGCCGAACACCACCGGGCCAATCGGTGAAACTCGGGATGCGAATCGGCGAACGACTCGAATTGGACGTGATGACAAGTCTACATCTCGCATCGGCGATCTTTTGATATCGGCTTCGCCGTGGTGCCCTTGTGGCACACCTACACGCCACCGCGTTCTTGCGAATCCCGGCGAAATAACCAAAACGATTGCACCGGATTAGCTCACGCTGCGAACCGATTCGTCACCGCGCAGCGCTGCGAGCAAGATCGCCTCGCGTGTTTCGTGGAATCGCCCACACGAGATTCCTGCGCAGTTATTCCTCGGCGGGGCTCGATTCGGGATGCGATCGTCGTGACAGGCGACACACCGAATCGAGTCATTCGTCAAACGTTCACCTCGGACAACGCGTGTCCGCATGCTCGCATCGCCTCCACCGAATTCAGCCGAAAACGTTGCCGTTACACATCGTGCATCCGTGCCGGAAACATTTCCCGAAATCCCATCCCCGGTGCGAGTGAGCCTTCAGAATCTGACGCGCTGCAACTCGACAGTTTCCCGGTTGACCCAATCGGGGCGCCATCCGACTTGCCAAAATCACGACGAGCGTGAACGCGAAAACATTTCAACACCGGTTTCCATGTCGTCGCGATGTCGACCGGACCAGGATGCAACATCCGAGGCCGTGGGCAATCGACGCCTTTCGCGTTGGGAAAGAGACGGACGCTCATGATTCCACAAACCGCATGCAGAATCCGTGAATCACCGCCATCACGACAAAAGGATTGAAAACTCGCCATGACCATCCACCCAAACTCGCAAACGCCACTGAATGCCGTATGATAATCGAGATCACGCGTGCGCACGTACCAATGCGAGATTTCGGTTGCACGTCCGCACACCTTCGTCTTCGAGGTTAACCGTCAGTCGACAGCCACCGAGCGCTGCGGCGACGATGTAGCGACGAGGGAGCGAGTTAAATACCCAGTCCGTCGGCGGTCGAATAACGACTGGTAGCGGCGATGGAACTTCACCGATGACCGCAATCGCAAGCGGATGTTTGCAACGCGTCGATCTCACGACGACGGCCAACGCGATCTTTTCTCGTTACCAGGATTTGATCCATCCCGGACTTGCTCGCCCCATGCGTCTACGCCACGGCAACCGACACTCGCGATTCAAACCTAACACCCCCAGATCCCACTGACGAATCAAAACAAACACGCTCAACATCCTTCGAGGTAACCGCTCGCGATCAGTTGTCCGTTTCAAAATCGCAGCACGTGCAACACAAACACACGACCGCGAACACCCGGTGTAGAGATGAACCTGAGTCCCATTGCTCATCGACCCAGTGGCAAAACGGAATTCGGCGACCGACACCGATCGCGATCAACATCACCAAACATGCCATCAAACATCCACCCCGTCATCACACCCCGTCAACAACGCGTTGTGCATCCAGACGCCGTCGATCGCGCCGACAACGAGAGCAACACAACGATCCCAATTCAGCGGACGACGCGTCCGGCGACGGAACGAGGTTACGCGCGTCCCGAACGTCAACGGCATAGTTGAGCGAGGCAACGTTTGTCGAGGTTTTTGTTTTCGCGAGCGTGCACGGTTGTCGGCGTCGCCACACTATTCGCTCTCGCAACCATCTCGAAAGCTGGTGCGATCGCTCAAATCGATTCGAACGAGCGTGCATCGTCGGGAACACCGCCGCCCGCGCACGCGTCCGCTCGGCACGCTGCTGCACATGTCGCACTTGGTCGCCTTCATGATCGTTGGCTGCCTTTCGCATCAGTACGGGCTCCTTTCGGACTTTGACGGCCAAACCATTTCGATATTGCTATCGGGCAGCCCTTTTCACACACGCCGCATCCGATAACAGAGTTTCGGACAACCGTGACTAACCCGCTAGATTCATCACTGTTTAGGGCACCCGGTTCGTGGCAAAACCGATCATTGCAACCGGTCGGTGCAGTGCATGCACGCCTGCACGACTTGGATTCTTTCGTAGGTGGTTTCCGATGCGTGCGAACGAGGGTTGCCTCATGCACGTCCGTCCGCAGGCTTTGACGCAATCTCGCAACGGTGCAACGATGCAGTTCTGATAATCATCGCTTGGCCGAGCGTTGTTGTAGCGATTTTGCACGATGAATTTCGAGCAACCCAGTCCGGCTCGAACGACGCACCCGTGGGGCTGGGTAATCGTCCCATGTCGGTGTGACATTGCCCCGCCGATTCCTTGACGATCTGACTAGCGAATGCAGTGTTCTTCACGGGCGTTTCACCGTCACGTCGTTCCGTTGGGCGTGGCGACTTCTGGTGTTGGCCCCCGGGGGGGATGCGGGGGGTTTGGCAACATCGCTTTCGGCGTCGACGGTGGCAATTCCGCTGCCCGGATGTGCAAAAGCTCGCCGACAGCGAAACATTCCACGGGAGTGCAACGTGTCAGGAAACCGACGGCGCACAGAATTCCTGCAGCCGTCGCGACCGATTGCCCGCCGCTCCATCCGGTCACGTTGAGCTGAGTTCCTCCAACCCCGAACACGTGGCCTTTGCCGAGTACGCGTCGTCCGCTTGAGCCGCGCCGTTAGTTTGACAAACCCGTCCGAAACGCTGCGGACGACATAATCCGTGACCGTGGTGTCCTTCCTGAGCACATCGGTTTCGGATTGATTTGCTCGGCAGGGGACAGTTGCGTGTTTTGGAATAGTCGGTGTTCCATTGCAAAACGGGACCAAACTTCGCAGTTGGTTTTTCGACGACGCTTTCGCCATGTTGGCGATTCGTAACGAACGTAGCAGCGGGAATTCACGCAGGTGAATCCGAGCCAGTGTTCTCCGGTATGGTCTTCATCGGCGTGCGAATGCGCGTCCGTTGCAGCACTTCAAACCCTGCCAACCCGGAATTCGAGCAAGTCGCGGACTCGCCCGATGACGGTCCACCGTTGAGGACCACGTAGCATCCGCGGCGACTTCCGCCGAACAATTCACCGCGGCGAGGGCGAACGTTCGACCGCCTGAACAATGCCCGCGAAATCTTGCAGAAACCAATGTCGGTTGCGAGTCGTTCGTCGATTTCGTCTTGTGCTCGTCGTGCAGGTTCCACTCTCGGGGTCACGTCTAGGCAACCCGAGCCTCCGAGACACCGAGGACGCAAGAACTACCACAAACGCCCCGCCAACTTTGTTTTTCAACTTCGACGTCCTCCGAGCCACTCGAGGCGGTAACGCTCGGTGACGAGTTCGGCTGCTCCTTCGACACGAGAAACGCACTGTTGCGTAATCCCCTTCACGAACGATCACTTCCCCCGGCAAAAATCGTGCAAAACGACAGTCTGCTTCTTCATCACGCCGTCTAGCGGATCGATCGAACGCGGACGGTCGAGTTCCCGCGGAAAAACGCATTCGCCGCGAGTAAACCAATTCGACGATCGCCGCATCCGTCATGTTCGGGTCCATCGTCGTCCCAACCGCCGGGGACTGCACGAATGCTGTCGCATGATCAGATTCCAGGAGTTCGTTTGAAAGAGGGAGTCTTGAATCTCCCGACCGTAGCGAGATGCCAGCAAGAAATTCTCTGATTTCGGCCTCAAGCATCGTCGTTGTCGAAAACGCCGGGAAAGCTTGCGTTTTTTCGCGTGGAACCCCTCGCTAACGCGCGGGTTAGGAAATCACAAACTCCGAAATACGGTTTCCACCCCTCCAAAGTCATCGTCAGTCAAATCCACCTGCGGTTTCACCACGATGTGTGATATCGCCCGGCCCTTCAGGGACTGCTAACATGAACTCCCCGAACTTCATTTTCGCGTTTTTTCAAGCGAAACGAAGACAACTTGCCCCGAAAGGGGTTACGGATGATTCAGGATTCACTCGCATCGTATCGAGTGGCGTTCCCACCTCGTATCGCGGTCTTGACTTTCTCGCCTATCAGACCGGTCATCGACTTGCGAATCGATCGCAGCAAATCGAAAAACATCGGCTCTCGTCGCTTCGTCAGTATCGCTTTTCTGAGTTGGCGTTGGAATTACTTCGGCGATTTTTGGGCAAACGATTCACATCGAGTTCGTTTGTGTTGTCGAAGTCACGCCGGTTCGCGTTGGGCTTCGGGCGCATGATCGCACGCCCGGGGACTCGGATTGCGCAAACTCCGGGCCTCGCATCGCATTTGCGTGATGTCTCTCGCGGTCCTGTACGCGCCACACGATTTGCCCGTCCTGATCGTGTTTCCGCTGCGATCGAGATCGGGTGTCAATGGAAAAATGAGCGTCTGCCTGCATATTCGCACCAGCGAGTTGTGCCCCCGCCGCTCGGCACCTTTTGAACAAACACGGCACAATGCCATTGAAGCAAAGATTGTCAAACGTGTGTTTGATAGTTCCGCTCGCACGCGCCTTGGGGCGATACCGCGTCTGAAAAACGTCCGCCGGCGAACACGACATCGGGCGATCGTCTCGAAGCGGTGACCCCGATAATGGATCGTGACCGCGCCAGTTGCCTTCTGCGGTCCACTCGTCACGTTGATCGTATCCCCGGCCAAGCGGTTGGCAACCGTTTATGGGCAACCGTTTATTGGGCAACCGATTCTCCGACACGTGATCACCGTGTTTGGCAGAACCGGAAAACTGTGATTGTCTATCGTGATCCGCGGTTCAGGAAAGCTCACTGCTCCAACGAGGAATTGCGACAACGTTTTTCACCGCGAAGCGATCTATTTGTCGCCGTTGAGAAATCGATTCGGTAACCCACTGACCGTTTCTTAACCGGCGATCTGGCTGGTGAGATTTGGCACGCTCTCCGTTTTCGGGAGCGTCTGTGTACGGATCACATCGCCGTCGGTTCGGTACTTTTTCCGGGCAAACCCCCAAAAAAAAGGGGTGCCGGTTATTTGTCTGAGTCACATTGCCGGGGCAACTGCTGCCCAACCACGCAACCCGCTATTCCGCTTACTCCGGTTTGGATAAACGGGCTCCCAATCAAACGCTCGATTGCGTTCTCGTCATCCGACTCGCTTGACGGCTTAAACGTGAAATGCGATGAACCGCAAACATCCGACGCCGGACACGTGGGTTGCCGTCTGATCATCTCGGTACGAACTTTGGACGCTGCCGACGCCCGCCATCTTGTTCGGAGCTTTCCCCTCGTCGCTGCGCGAGCATGATCCATCACCGACTGCACGACGTGCCATAGCGGCGCCGTTCCACCGAAACAGGACAGCGAGGGTTCACCATCGGGTTGGTGGATTTGGTGGGCGCGGAGTGAAGCAGGATGGGTCATGGGGCTTCGAATAAAAAGTATCTCGGACGCTCCGCGTTCGCGTGAGTTGCCCTCTACCATTCCTGCGAGACTAAAAGGATGGTGTCGTGATCTGTTACGGGCTGTTGATTTTATTAGCGATGGCGTAGCCCCGGTTTCCACAATCCGGCAACCGGGCTAACGCCCATCGGGCTAATCTTGCTGGGCGTAAAGATGATTAATCAAACAGCCCGTTGAGGACAGCGAAAATAATAACTGCGTATGGACGATTTTATTCTTCGCAGTCGCTAAAATTCCCTCCAGCACCGGATCTTTAACCCCCAAGGGAAGGGCCACGACGTAAGTCTGATCAATCATGAATCGCCGAGTCAGTCGGCACGTAGGCGTCGACCGCGTCGTCCGTAGGAACGGCCAGTGGTACGGAACGACGTCGATATTCAACCAGCGGCAATCGCGTGATCAGACCTCGTGTGTCGTCGCGCGTCTGAGAATCTCGCCCGCACGCGCGTAAACGATGTTAACGAATGCCCAGAACTCGACGCGCCTTCGCTACCGACTCGGCTTGGGCGCGAGAACAGACCTGTTTGGCGATCGCAATGGCTCGCTTGCTCGTCATCCAAGCTCGAGCTTTGCCCGTGCTACTTTGCTTCTCTTCGTCGATCCATCGATCGCGGTCGGTAGAGCGAGAATGTCCGCACCCGGCCGAGTGCAGAACAAAACGGCCTCCTCGGGGCTACCACTGGTCCAAACAATCCGACGCCGAGTTTCGCACCGATCGTGATGACGTTGAACCCGTTGGGTTGCTCGGCGGGACGTGGGGCCGGGGGGGCTCCCCCCCCCCCACCCCCCCCCCCCCCCCCCGGGGGCGGCCCGTTTGGGGGGGGGTCGCGCGGCGGCGGGGGGCCCCCCCGGGGGTCCCCCCCCCCCGGGGGGGGTGGTGGTGGTGGGCGGGGGGCGTGTCCCCCCCCCCCCCCCCCCCCCCCCCCCCCGGGGGGGGGGGATTTGGGGGGGGGGTGAAGTAAAATTTCTCTAGTACAAACGGTCATCAGAATGTGATTTTCGATACCACTCCCGCGATCGATCCGTCGGGCATCGAGCACACTACGGTGTGTATAAAACGCCAGCGGCCCCCGTTGCTCAACATCGGCACACGATCACGACACCGAGTCGGGCGCGACGCGTCGAGTGCCTCGCCTCGGTCCCAGGGATCGTCGGCGAGATCAACATCCGATGATCTTCGATTGCACGGGTAACATGTCGCGAAACCAATTCCGCAAGCAAATGATTTGCTGCCTTGAGGCGCGGCTGTCGATTCCAATCCGATTAGCCGCGGCGATCAATCGTCTTCGAACGCGCGTCTCGCATTGAATACGAGCAAATGACAGTGTCTGTTCATGGTGGGGGGGCATCGGATACGCATGACGTTGAAGTGATTTTCGTACCGGGCGCACCGATGTCGGTAAAACATACATCGCGTCGCGACTCCGGAAAACTCCGCCGATGCTCGGGTATTCGCGTGGCCGTTTAAACCCTGGCAGAGTGGCTGTGCGCCCGGAAAAAACGGCGAGCGATGCCAGCATCTGCAGTTGAGCTTTGGGAATCGGCGGGCCGGCCCTGTCGCTGCACAAGGTGTGCCCGCAACATTCGAAAAAAACCGTCGCCCCCCGGAGCGGCCGCCGCGGAAAGGCAAGACCGTGACGAGTTGCTGATCGACGGGTTCAGCCGTGCTCGACCACGTCTTATGTTTGTCTATCGAAGGGGCCCGTGTTCAGTCCGATTCTCCGAGTTCATGTGAAACATCGATTCGCCGTGTGCGATGCGAGACCGGTTGCCGCATGCAGGTCGTATTGATCCGCCCCGAACCATTCGGCGTGATCCATTGATGCATTCGCCAGGTCCGGCAGCGAGCGTCCAGACTCCAGATCACGTCGGATTCACTTCAACTTTCGATCGGCCAGCCCGACGCATCGAGCGAAAAACAACGCCGCCTCGACGAAGCAATGACCGGAGTACGCTTTGAGCTGTAGAGACAATTGGTCTCAATTGTCCCCGTCGCCGCAGGCGACGCGACAACTGATCCTTGTCGATCACATCCTTTCGAGCTTCGCTCGAAAGCTCGAGGACAAATTGTGAGACAATTATCCTACAATCGCAGCGACGCACTCCTCGATTGAGGCCTGTTCGAGCTTCGCTCGAGGCCGCGTAGGCCGCGTAGGCCGCTTCAACGCCGGTCCCGCTCCCCCTAAAAAACGCGTTGGCATTTCAACAGTTCTTGCCGGATGGCGTCTGGAGAGAAACTCCTTCATCCGGACTACGCAATCACTCGTCCGTGCCGTCCGATTGGACAACGCGGGCGGTTATCCGGCCGTTGTCGACTCGCATATCCGGGTCGCGGTAAACCTCGATGCGTCTCCGAAAATTTTCGCATAGACCGAAAAGTTGAACGCGTACTTCTTCGCCCATCGGTACACAAACTCCGTTCAGAATCTCGTCCCGGGGCTGTACTGGCTACGTCTCGGCGAAACGTTGTGAGTTCATCGATCACACACCCCGCGCCTCGTGTCGCAGCCCGTTCGCTCCGCTAATTCAACGAGCAGGTCCGGTCGTCCTAATGATCACGCACCTCCGTGTTCCCGGGCGGTGAGTTCTCGAAATCTTCAGAACGCGAGTTTGAACGTATGTTTGAGCGATCGATCGTCATGAATCATCGGTCGCGATATCACGGGCACGGTCGTGTCGCCCCAGACCGATTGGTGCGTGCAAACCCGGTGACGCGGGACACAACGCGTTGCCGGCATGTCCATGGTACGCGTCGATCACGGACGATCGGTTTGGTCGCTCGGTATCGACGACGAATTGACGAACACGTCGTGCTCCTCGCTCGATAACCGAGTTGCGGGTGGTTCCGCGCCACAGGGCGGTAGATATGAAACCACATACATCACTTCCCATTTCATCAGCCGGTCAACCCACTTTTCTGACGAGGTCATCGATGTTCATTGCAACGCTCGTGCAAAACACCGACCAGCCAGTTTATACGGATCGCCGTCTCGATGCCCTCATCGTTTGGTTCAAAACACCGCCACGCCCGCCCCGTGTCGCTGATATCTCGCTGCCCTCACGCTGAACAATGGCGTCACGTTCCCACGCCCGCACGTTTGGCGACTTCATCTGATGAAAATTCCGTTGGTGAAAACTGAAATAAACATCCGGGTGGTATCGAATTAAACTGATCAGGTCTTTGCATGAAACGTTCGCCGCGAGGATGCGGAAGAAGCTGTTGCCCATCCCTGCTTCGTTAATCGTCTTGCTCGCCGCGTCGAAGTTCGTATTTTTGTGTGGCTTGGCCGAACGTCGACCCAGCATCCTTGGCCAGCGTAGTTGCAACTTTAAGTCACCGACATGTAAAGAACGCGGGAAGAATTCGCCTTTCTTAGCCGTCGTTTGTGCCGTGGATACTTTCGCAACCCCCTTCACACCGAGCATCCAGACGCTTTGGCGAAGCAGTCGTTTGTCGTTTCAGTGCGAAACGCGAGCCCCATTCGTAGATACATTTGATTTGCAGTCAGCAGGCTAATTGGAAAAAAAGTCGCGATTGTGACGGACCCATCCAAACCTCGAATCAACTTTTTTTAAAAATCGTTAACAGAAAAAAGAAAATCTGTGAAAACGTGGCAAAATCGGAGGTCGCATGAGCTTCTCTCAGGTCAGTATGCGTTAGGGTACCCCTGCCCCTTGAGGGTCATGTCGCTTTCAAAGTGCTTCGATTCGCAAAATCGTTGCGAGCACTTTTTCCAGCTTTCGCTCGCCAGGTGAAGTTCTTACTATTCCGGTAAAGCGATGACTATGGGGAAAAACGCTCCGGCGAAGTGTCGGAACCAGCCACCTGGAAGCGTTCTGAACTGAATTTTTCCTCCGATGGTCATGGATGGACGGGTTGCGTTTTGGATACCGGAATTCTGGGGGCTTTTAATTAATCAACTGCAAACGCTCTTTCGGAATTCCGCACCCCCCACCAGTGTTACCGCGTACAATGTCCCCAACGGATCGATTAATGCCCTCCCATTTCCCCACCCCCAAGCGGAAAACGTTCACCGATGAGCAAGCGGGCGAACGGATTTTGTTGCCCGATTCGCCCGATGAGCCGTTGTTCGTCCGCGCCCGTTTTGTCCGCGCCCGGTTTGTTTCGTCCGACCGCAAAAAGTTGGGTATCGGACCCAACGCGAAAGCCGAATTTGTGGGATTTTCCGGGATTTGGTCCGGCCCGAGGATCGAAGAAAAACCCTCTTGTAACCGCCCCCCGGGCCCCCGCCCTTTTTTGAGAAATTTTTTTTTTTTTAAAAATTCCTTTTCAGCGTTTTCGATTGATTATTGGGGAGGACCCTCGAAAGGTTTTTCGAAATTTTTTTTCCTTCTTCCCTTTTCCCCA
>Ga0163217_1000981_pt1 | contig 13956 bp, 5 predicted proteins | sample SynspAceP_FD_185933 | JGI IMG/M metagenome (GOLD analysis project Ga0163217, IMG submission 185933) | Saline lake microbial communities from Ace Lake in Antarctica - Synechococcus sp. Ace-P (PacBio error correction) | ecosystem: Environmental > Aquatic > Non-marine Saline and Alkaline > Saline ... | reverse complement strand
CGGTGAAGAAGGATTCCTGGGGCCACTTTATGACGTAAAGACTCTTAATACGGACCCTGCCAATCAGACCCAGCCTACAGATCCAGACTCGGGCTGATGCTCGTTCCAGGCGGTTCACAGGCTTTCCAGGATATAGTTCCTAAAAACGAAGTTGATAGAAGTAGAAGGCAATTTTTCCCTCTATGCTGATGGAAGAATTTGATCTTACGGAAACATTTCTTTTAAACGCGTGCAGCACGGTTTGGTGAGAATTTTTAGTGATTTTGGAAGTACCCTGGAAACGGGAAATTCGGCCGCTAGGTTAAAGGCATCGGACAATGTAAATATAAGAGGTTCTGTGAAAGTTACAGTTTAGAGCCCCCTTCCCTAGCCAGAAATACTATAACTACAGTTCACCGAAATTTTGTAGGTTCGCGGCATTGAATCATTGTTATCACCTTAATAAACAGTCCTTGTTACTGCTCATGGGGAATAGACCAGTTAAAAGAAGAAAAGGCACTTATGCCGGTTTAGGTTTGCCGCAACTTTTGGGGATTTCACCGCGGACAAATGTGACGGGTATTATATTAAAGTAGACGATCGGGTAGTGCTAACGGGTAATTTTTGATGCCCCACAGATCCCCAACGTGGAAGCCGCGCAATTTTTGTTTAATGCGTGGACACAAAAACCACCGGTTTGGATATTGTATTGGCCTGGAAGAAAAACTTCGGATGGCAATAGGCTATCGGCGACCTTTACAGGTAATATAAAATGAACATGAAGATCGACAAGGTAAATAATGGAAATTTGGATAGCAAACCTTCTTTGGAGAGAGGGATAAAGATTCTTATTGGCTTCCGCCACCAAAAAGTAAATTTACCCCTAAATATGAATGTATAAGAAGGGACAATTTTGATGCCGGGCTGCTTTTACCCATTTTGCAAGTAGAATTATTTGGATTATCAGGATGTTGGAACCCACCGCCTGATTACGACAGTTTTGGATGACCAAATTAAATTCAGGCAACTGATACCTATGGACGCAAGGCTGATAACCGATCTTGTTTTTGGTACGAATTGGTGATGGGCCTCAAAATTAAATGTCGTGCCAAATAACTTACTTAATATATATCCAGATCAGCAGGATGACTGGTAGAAGGTTGGTGGTTTATTGGGATTCTGTCCAAATGGGATTGGAGGGGCTTATTACTACGCCAAAGTAGGATTTACATTTTTAAAAAACATTATGTAAAAATGCCAAAAAGGTTGCCTATGAAGGCAACCTTTTTCTTTATTTCGTCAAAATTTCAACAATCCTTATCCTTAGGAGAATTCATTCTTAAAAATCCCCCAACAACCTAAGGAAAAAATATTCAACCCAAAAAACCAAAAAGGGATTGCTGAAAAATATTATTAAATGACCTATTTCAGGGTGCATAAAACGTTGTTTGCCCAAAAAGTACTTCTTCAGACTCTACATTGGCGTTTCCCATCCGGAATAACCAGCAAATCCACAGGGCAAACCGCGGCCCCACACTGGTCGTCATGAATCCTTTACATTCCGTTACACTTATCCGGAACAATAAAATATATCTCGTCACTTACTGCTCGTGGATTCCTCGGCATTCAACTGCTTACCATTAGCGTAAAACTACATTGGCCCCTTAAAGGGGTTCCGTCGCTATAACGCCCAATCTCCGCACCTTCATAAATGCAGTATTTGGGGGCATTTCTGGTTCACAAGCTCCACAATTTATTGCATTCATCTGTTATTATAATTGCCATATTTTTTTCTATTCTTTATGCTGATTTAATTCCAGATATCCAATACTTTTGTACAAAGGTAAGCCTAATAAAATCCTTTACAAATATAATGACTGACCTTAGCATAGACTTGGATGCTTTTGTTAAACTTGTAGTTTTTCAAAGAATATTGCAAATATGCAAAAAAACCAAACTCAAATAGATGATAATTTCAGCATACATGGTTTTATAATTCGATGAAATTACTAACCTTGGCCGGACATTAAAATGGTTGGTTTACCCCTGAAACAATTTTATTTAGTTTAGAGATGTTGGGGGAATTATGACACCATCAACTTGCGAAAATTGGTTAGCGGGCCTATAATTGGATAAAAGCAATCCAAAATGTTTCGCCTGATTTATGGCTTGGCAAATATTCCCTTTGGATGGGATCATGATTTTTAAGCACTATAACACTGGAAATTAAGGCCCCTAGTAAAACTCTCTTTCCATGGACAAATCCTTACTGCCCTTGTGGCCAATATTTAAATTGAAATGGAACCTTCCCTTAAGAACCAAATTTCCTTTGCCGATGGCAAAACTAGAGGATTTTTGATGCTGTAATTGCTACGGGAAAGCGACAATACTCATCGCGATATTTTGACACTATTTCGGGAAAAAAAACCTATCATCATTAGAAGAAATCGGAATTCCGGAGCCTTCTAACGGTAACCGAAACCAGTGAGAATTAGAAGCTTTAGGAGAGGATATTTTTAGATATTACGGCTTGGGCTGTAGGAGCGTTTTTCAAAAATTATTGTACGCTAAAGATTTATTAATTTTGATGCCCTTTTTAAGCCGTCTACCCCTCAATACCATCATAGAACATTCATAAGTATTGCCATAATTATGGACTATAACAGCTGTATACCCTTATGAGTTTGTTACCAAAATATTGGGAAAATGGTTTTTCTTATGTTAAAAGAAGATAAACTATTGGCTCTCCAATATTTGCCACCGTTTTTTATGAGTTTTATTGATACCCTTGAGAGTTAAAAAATCAGACTACAAATTGAAAGGAAAGGAAATTTCAGTGTTAGTGGCCAGATGGCTTTAGAAGTGATGAGGATTCTTTTTTTGGCCAAACCCAAAAACCATCTTTTAAGCGATTACGCCGATATATTGTTACTGTTGATTTTTTTGTGAAAACATAATACAATAATTTTGAGGACAGTACCTAACTTCCTAAAATATTATTGACCTTTAACCTGTAAAATATAAAGACTGATTTTGGGGATTTTTCAATAATAACAGTAAATTAAGACAAATGACAATTAATTAAGATTATTCTGCCAGTCATTGCTATTACTAAAACACCTGTGGGCATGGGTATTATCTTTTGATCAACCATTAAAAAAAGAATAAAAAAAAAAAAAAAATTTTGAAAAAAAAAAAAAAACCAATAAAATTTTTTTTTTTTAAGGTGCTGGCCCTTGTATTTTACCACAGGAAAAGTAATTATGAAAGCTCTGAAAGGCTTGTAGATGGATTTTAATGGTATGGGACTTTCCCTTATGAAATTTCACCATAGAAGGTAAGGATTTCGTAGCCGTTATGGATAGAGCCCAGATCATTGGGCCTAGAGCTATTTGAATTTGGAGCGGAAGGGCTTATCAAGCCTTGGTTCTTACATGGCGGTGCTAGTATGAGTTTTTTTTAATGGGTTCGCCTATAATCTACTGGAAAGAAAGCAAGGGGATCTCAATACAGGAACCTGTGGCAGATAAAGCATTAAGGGAAGCTAAACTCTTCGAGAGGTTATCGAAGTTGGTTCCTCCAAAGACGGAAAATTTTAGTATATACCTAAAGGCTAAGCATTCCCAACGACCTGGATTACTTACATCTACCTCCAATAACACCATTTTTTGGAACTCAAATAAAGAAAAATTCCAAAAACAGCGGCTACCTGCGTTGCGAATAATGAGTTCCGACATATTTTCCGACAATTGGATTTCTCCCAATTTGACCCTTATTTATGCTGGGGCCCAAAGAAACATGGACCGGCAGGGAACTACTTTAGTTGGTGATAAAGGAAGAAATTTTGGAAGGATAACCAGAAAAATCCCTTCAATGTGGTTATAAAGTCATATAATAAGGGAAAGTATGTTTAATACACCTTGCTGTTTTTCCCCGTTTTATGTTTCAATGCTTACCTTGGAATGCTTCAAAACGTGGGAGGAAATTGCTGCCTATTGAGGAGTATTTTTAATGCAAAGAAGCGCAGCTATTGTACTTCAGAAATTAGATTTGAATCCCTTTATTTAAAGGCCTACGCAACAAAATTGAAGCATCGTTCCAAATATGAACGCCACTTCCACCCTTGGCGAGGAAAACTTAAAGCCGTATTTTTGATGGGATGTGCAAGGAGGCCGCCGATAATAATAAAAAAAAAAAAAAAAAAACAAAAAAGTGGATTAAACGGAACATTCGCTCGGTTGGAGGCACAGAGCCTCTATGATACAATGTCCTTTCTTTGGAAAGGTTGGTAACCTTAGTAGATTGGTGAGCGGAATTGGGAGAGGAAGGCCTAGAAAACTAAATTGCTTTTGCCAACTTGACCAATTTCTGGGGAAACTCTAGTAAAAATGAAGATCATGACTTCTGATTACCAGTGCTGTCTTAATCAAAAAATGATTTCATTGTAAAAAGAGCCAAGGCCATAGAATATACCTTGATAAATTGGGAATGACGTTTTAGGTGATCAATGGGAATTGAATCGGTTTATGGAATTTGAAAGTCAATATTCGTTGGTATGGGCACATCAAACCACATATTGACTAAATTTTTTAATCGGTCTTAAAGTCTTATACGGACACTCAAAATTTAGAATTAAAAATAGATTTATAATGAAAATTTTAGCAAAACGACGGAATATCAAAAGTGTATAAGACTTGGAAAATGCTGGGTTCGAATTCTCGCGGTTCAAGTGGCCCAAGACAACTTGTTGCCTATATATCAATCAGAATAAAATTTTCGGTGTTATTGGTTCATTAAGTGCCACTAAAGTAAATAAAGACCTTAATTAGATGCTTGCCCTTACCCTTAAAAATAATAGGCCGCCGGGCGTGTAGGTATGGATAATATAGATGTTAGCACACGCAAATCCAAAGACATACATGTAATAAATACTCACGAAGCTTTCATCATCCTCTGTTGCCGAATTGGTCTTTTGCCCACTTGTCGGCGGGGTGCGGTTTTACACGATGCCAATAGAAAATATGCCCTTGGAAGGGATAGTAAGGTTAAAAAAACTTAAGAAAATGCCTATGCAAAGGCATTTGAGCTAATGAGGCAAAACTTTAGGAATAATCGGATTGGAGAAGAAATGGTGTAGGCACTGCAAGAATAGCGTTATTGGATAGGTATGAAGTTATTTTTACCGACTCCCTATTGGATGAGGCTACCGTTACGGTTCCTTTTCGATGGCCAATCCATTTCGTTCAACTTACAGAATTGCTCTTTAGAAAAATCTATTAAAACGGTCGGAACTTATCAGTCTGCATGTTCCGCCCAAAAAAATCGTATGTGATTGGGAAAAAAAGGATTTGGAATTGATGAAAAAATTGGTGTTGGTATTGTAAATGCTGCACGCGGAGCGTATCCTGGATGAGGTGGCCCCTTGTTGATGCCCTTTGAAAGCGGAGGTTGCCTTGCCGGATTGGATGTTTATGAGAGTCTGAACCTATACCGGAAATAAGGATCTTAATTGCACCCCGATATTCCCTTAAGTCACATATTGCGAGCTGCAACGAGGAAGCCAAGATCGGATAGGGCTGGAATTGCATCCCCAAATTATAGAACTTTACAAATAATTTGCCCCAATTGGATAAACAGGGACCATTTAATCTTCTTTTTTGTACCTTGTATGAAAATTAATTTCTAACCCTTATAACTATAAAAATGTCAGGGATTATTGGGATTATTAAGTAGGCCCTCTTGGAAAACAAACTAATTAGTGGTGTTGCTGGTCAAACAGGGACAACCGGAAAATAAACAGCAGACGTTTTTTAGTAAGGGCAATGCCACTGCTTGTTGGTGCAATGAAAAAAAATGTCCTCACCTCAAGGGGCCGATGGGATATGAAGCATTTATCATCCAAAAACAGAGGGCGGGTTATTGGATAACTTGGAGGTTATTTCGGAGGGCGGTGTAGATCAGTCAGTAATGGGATGACGGTGCTGGTATATTGGGAAACATGTTTTGGAGGAAAGCAAAGCTAATGTTGAGGAATGCTTTGAGTCAGAATCAGGTTGGATGCTGGTTCTGTAGCACAAATCCTTAAATAGCAGCTCCTTTGGTAATGGGCGATTTGGGAAAACAAAAGGCTCAAAGAATGTAAAGGATTCCAATGGATTAAATAGTTTATTGGGCAGCATGTTGGGAGGAACCAGCCACAACAGAACCCACAAGTTTAATTACAACCCTGTTGGATGCGATTGGTGATGGAAGCATTTTGGATGATGTTGCAGGATGGTTATGGAACCAGTAAAAAGAAAGTGTGATTAGGAGGGTTACTTGGTGGCTTTTTGGAAAATTAAACAGATTTTTAACATTTTTTATGAAAAGCCATTTGTTATTCAAATGGCTTTTTTTGGTATCTTTTAGGAAGAATCGGATATAATAATGGTAGGAGTAAAACACATTATTTTCCCACATTTAAAGGAGTATTGAAATAAGAGCAATGAAAAATATATATTTACATATCGGCATCCTGGCGTGTTTATCTTATCTATAGTCAATTGCAGCAGTTCCAAGAAAAGCAATTTCCATTTACAGATGATGAGGGAAGGCGGCTTTTCCCAAACAAAGGTGACACCATATCCACAAGGACCGATAAAACGGCATATGAAATTATCTATATAGAAACCTGGATTTGACTTTTGGCTTTACAGAGCATTGCCAAGCCCGAAGGTTTTTATTCCCATCTTATTTGGAAAATAGAAAACAGAATACTATGTCCTGAGTGGAATCAAGGGTAACACAACCCTTTAGATATAGCCCCAATTCTTTATGAATTGCGGATCGACTATAACTCCAATACTGATTATGGTATGAGGTGAATTATAACTATTTATAATTACTTTATTTATTTCCAACGTTAAATACAATCAAAGATTGGGGCCATTTGTTCCCGTGTATAAAAAAAGTTTATCTTTGTGTCGATTTATTAGCGTTGAAGAAATTAAAAACAACGTTGGGGAGTTAAAGCTCTAATCTGCAGCTCACGATTAATTTTTATGGTATTCTCCATTACAGGTTCATCAGCGGTTTATGCTGCAAAACCCCCCACTTTCTTAATTGGATCGGATTGAATAGGATAATTTTCTCCCGATTTTATTTGGGGGAGGTCTTATTTATTTATGGTTGAGAATTGTTATTATCTTCCCATTTATCCAATTTCTTTAGGGAATCTACGGGTGGTTGTTTGGCCCAATTTCAAATTCTTGGGAATTTTGAAAAACAAATGTTAAGCTCTCGGTTTAGGTTTTATAATAAATTAATTTATATTTTTCTTAACAAATATTTTGTGGCTATACCACTAGATTTGAGAAGTGAAGATTAATTTAAGGAAATACACTTATTTTTTTATTTGCTGCCCTCTTGGTCGGGCTAATAAACGCTTCCTTCTGTTTTTAAAACTAAAAACATGGCCATCTTGAGCATCATACCTTTGTTTGTAAAGAAAGGTAAAACTGCACATACATGAGGTAGAAAACTGGATTGCGATTATCATAAATTCAATTAACCCCTTTTTATTTCTAGTCGTACAAACAAGAGTTCCTGACATTTTCAGTGATCCCCAACCACGAAAACTCATAAACTTCTATATTTCTTAGCAAGTATCAAAACTTCATTTTCCTTCCGTAGAGGCCCTCCCCGTCTATCATAAATGCAATAATAAATTAGTAGCGCTATGTTTTCATTCACGGAGGATACTTCCAATCCAGTAAATATATAACGAGGGTGAAATCTGTCTGTGGAACAATTACTCACTGCTACCTAATAAGCTCTTGATTGGAACATATATGCGGCCTATTGCCATATAACGAACTATTCATGATTTGACACAACTTTGGGGCAATAGGTAAAAAAATTTTAAAAAAAGTGCATGTCATTAATTTTTAAAAATTATGCACAATTCTGCCCAAGTCAATTAAGTAAAAAACCGGAGCTTATAAATTCAATTAAAAAATAACAAAGTGGCATGTTAAATGGCCAGATAGCCCAATTTACAACAGTTATAAAATTTCAATAAATGAAAAAAAATATTCTTGTCATTGCTAGCCATGTGACATCATTGTTCGTCAGTCCCGAAATAACCTTAGCGGTAAGAATAACCGAATCAAGAGAATGGAGAGCCTTTGGAACAAGGACCATTATACTTCCCTTCCAATTGGAAAAAAAAAGGGGGAAGTGTCACCAATTACTAGGTGGGCAGTATAAATGGAATAAGGCTTCCCGTTGGATCCTACAAAGTGGTAGCCTCATATTTGGGTTTCCAAAGCTATTCAAGTTACCATAAACATACGACATGGGGAAAACCAATTAAAATATTACATAATGCCCAGTGCCATTGAAATGGAGGATGTGGTTAATAGTTTCTACTTCCTTTCCATTTAAATTACAAAGTTGAAAATGTCATGAAGGTGGAGTATTCAAAAATGGCTACACTAAAGACCAAGGAGCCACAACACTGGCAGAGAAGAATTACAATTATTCCCGTGTAAATGTTAGTTTCTACAGAGTTTACGGCATTGGAAAAACCTGTTATTAGGGGGCTTACCTCCAATCGGGTGTTTGACTATACACTCAAGAGAATCCGTTTTGGAAAATCAACAATTTGGGAAGATGACATGGACTTTGGGGTGAATGATGCCGGCATTGAGAGCTGTTCTTGAAGTAATTAGGGATCCTGCCTCTTTGTATATGGGTCCGATGCCATGGCGGTGGTGTAATTTATCTTAATCAGAGAAATTCGCCGATTGCAAAAAACAGAGGGAGTCTCAACCTATTCTATTTTCCAACACCCAAGGATTAAATGGGGACTTCGGTAAGGAACCTCAGCAAAATAAATGAAGTATTTACTCAGGGCTGGGAACTACTTCAATTTGGATTATTACCACTGAAGGCGATAAGGTACATTCCGTTTTAAGGAAAGTGACATCAAATTGGGGGACCGCATATCAGTCCACCAACTTTAAAACAGAGTTTAGGTACCAATTTACAACAAAATCCTGATTTGGGCATCCGGAAGAAAAAGGGATTCAGACCAATGAACGCAAACCTACCTCCCTTTCAAACTATTAACAACACATACTAAGCTCTAAACCAAACTGTTTTTTGTATAGTCGAGTTTGGATTTAACCCTTGGTTATATATTTATAAATAGAAAGGAATTTGAAGACGTGGGAGTCAGCCGCCTTGGATATGAATTTTGTCTACCTTAAACTACAATTTGTATATCACCTTCCTAAATGGAAAAAGTTTTGAGACCATTGTGGGCGCACAGGGCATACCATCAGGACCAACACCCAATTATGGGGAAGAAGCCCTGGATACCGGATGCAACCACCCAATGATATTGGGTTTTTGGCAACCTCTCTATTCTTTATTGACAAAAATGATGTTTACAGCTCGGTATTAGGATACGGACCATAGAGCCATTAATGGTGACCAAAATGGTATTGTTGGAAGAAGGTTATATAGCCGGAAGTAAGGAGAGATTTCAGCAGCTTTAATGCCAACATTAGGAATAAAGTATAATTTGCCAGAACTTCAAACACCGATTAACAATAGCCTCTGGCTTTAGGCCCAAACTTGGCAGAACTAACTTCCCCATGGAGTGGCACGAAGGTACCATAGTTACGAAATAGGTAATGCCAATTAGGTAACGACAAAAATCTAACAACAGATTTGGCCTTGATAATAAAAGTGAACATTTGGATTTTACGCCAAACGTTTTACAACACCATTAGAGTTACGCGTTTTATTGCGCCCGATGGAACTTTTGAGGGAGCGCGACGCCGTTTTTTAGGTTGAGCAGGAAAATGCCGAAGTTGTACGGTGGGGAATTGGGATTTCATCTTTCACCCCCACCCCCTGGTTTGGCTGCACTTGGGAAAGCAGTTATCAGACCGTGAGGGGCAAATTAAAAAAATGGAAAGCAATCTACCCCTTATCCCCGCCCAACTCAATAACCAATACGCAGAGTGGAATTTTAAAAAAAATAAAGGAATGGATTACACAGTAGTTATGCGTTTGCAACTTAAACTCAGTATTTAGACAAAATAAAGGTTGATTTGGATTACACCTACAAACGGTTTTACACCTTGTTAAATATAGGATTGGGGGCCAACTTATTGTAGCCAATCAGGGATATTAATGTTAGGCCTAAGCGCAAATAACCTGCTGAACGAAAAATTATATATCCCATTTGTCCAAGATTGAAGACCGATGGAATATTAAATCAGGAAGAATATTTCCGGGTTGGATTAAGCATTCCTTTTTAAGGTCCAAATATGACTGTATGACATTTAAATAAATTATCCCTTACGTTTAGGCTTACCTAGGCCGTAGGTTAATTGTTTTCCCAAAAAGGACTTCTGAATTTCTTCATTCTCCTTTTAAAGCCCAATTCAATGGTACCACTGTCCTTCCGGGATATGTTGGTTTTTAAATATATAATCCCATAGACTAAGGCTGATCCGAAATTTACTCCGTTTCCATTCCGGCAAAATCGTGCGCGTGAGTACAGGTGGCATTACGGGTATTGTTTAAAATATTATTTTAAGGGTCCCCAGGTATTTTTATTATGGCGTGATTCAAATGGCCTTATGGATTATGGCTATAAAATGTACAATATAGGCTTGTTCGGTTCAAAATCCCCCTAAGATCATTTACCCAAAAGTTTTTTTAAAGGTTGTAAAAAAACGTTTTCATCCAATGATACCTTAAGTGGGCGGGCAAAGCCCAATCTCCTTAACACTGTGGTGTATTTGATGGAAGTTCCACAAAATTGGATAATTTATGTAGTTTAAAATATGGGTTAAACCATTGGACAAATTCCCCAAAACAAAAAGAAAATCAATAATTGGACCCAAGAGGAAATTGTTTGTGACATATCCAATATAGCCAAGCTATTTTTTATTAATTCCCCAAGTCTCCAAAAGTAGTCCCAATTAACATTATAAAAAACCGGCTTATGGGCAATGGCAAAAAGGAAGAAATTAAAAAAACATTATTAAAAGCCGTCCAACCAAAAATCCCTTCGAAAATAGATTGATGCTTTTACGCCAAGGAAAATTTAAAATTTTCCAGGCATTGCCAAACCAATAGGGAAAAAATAATTAATCAACCCCCAGAAATAATTGGTATACCAAGGCACTCGATATAATGGACTTCCATGTTCAATTCGCAGTTCCCTATAAACCATTATAAAAGCTTTCAAAATATTTTCCCAAGATCATTTCCTTAACATTGTACCCACTCCCTATTTCCTCCTACAATGGATACCATTGGATATTGGTCAGCGCTTTCTTCTCCTTCCCTTACTTCATTGGAGGGTAATTTGTTGGACCAAATTAATTTATAAATTACTTTTCATTATCTCAAATCCCATAAGTGTTCTGGGTTTTTTGGCAATCAACGAATGGTCTCTACCCATCGCTCTTCATTCATTCTGTTCTTATCACTAATTGGGCGAAATTGGACAATTGGTTGCAATTTATTCACTACGGCCCATTAACCCTTTCTCGTCTTTTAATTCCCGTGGTAAATGAATTGCCATTTTCTATCTTTCCCATCATCATCTCGGCGAGGTTGTGCAATTATTTCGAACGGGTGCATCCCCCTTTAAACGAAAAAAAGGCAGATGGATCCTCATAAAGGCAATTCCAAAACGCCTATAAGTATCACCCATTGGACGAAAGCAAAACACGTAAAACGACTATAAATGGACTTGACCTGTTTCTAAAATTATTTTCCTTGTTCATTTAACTAACTTTAACAGCAATTTCTATGGCATGCATTATTCAGTTTCCTTTGGATTCCACCTGGCAATAACATGGGCTGACTCACTCCGTTGGGTATCTGTGGCCCGAGCCCATACTTCGTAATATCCTGTTTTGGGAAAACCGATACTGGCGTTTAAATAGCTGCCAAGCCAACCTGTTCGCGGGCTTTTCCAAGTACAATTCGGACCAAGTGGCCCAAAATCAATAGAATACGAGACTTTTGGTTATTTCTAATTCCCCTGCAAGCATTGACCTCTATATTAAGTTTTTTACCCTTGGAAATAATTTGGCGCTGATTTTGGATAGGTAATCAAAGATTTTACTGGCCATGGATTCTATAATTGCACCATGGTCCTTCATCCTTTAACTTCTTCCCCGGAGCCACTGGGTGACAAGGAACCTATAGGAAGTTCCCATCATTTTTTCGCCTCATGTACTTATATTTCTAATACTAAATCCTGTTTACCCATTTTACCAGAAGTAGATGCGGGCCCATCCACCACAACCAAACGCAATGGGTAGTCATGAACCAAGGGAATTCCTCTCCGTTCATTTTAAAGCCAATTAATGTTTTCGTCCTGCAAAGCCTTTGGACATTAAGGTTACACCCCTAGATATAGGCTCTTTATTGAGGGTCCCTACTTTAAAATTGCTGATCTTGCCGCATTGATAGCCGATATAGACGGCATTCATCCTTTATTCCACCTCCTTCAAAAAATTTTCTTTGAGACGAACCCCTTCCAAAGAAGCACGAAGCCAACTTGCTCCAATAGTCCATTGGTTCCCTTTTCCGCCGGCGGATCAAATTCGCTCCTACCATTACCTCCAATTCTTACAGAGTAAATTGATAGGTATAGAATGGAGAATGTGTTCGATTTGAGTATAACTTCCAATGTAAAAAAGAATTTCTTTTCTTTGACCGATTCCCATCGAAATGTAAATGGTTCCACCTCCTTTTCATTTATATTTTCCGGAACCAAACATTGTTGCGATAAACATTATATTTGTTGGCAGTATAGCTCTGAATCGTACCCAAAAATGGAGCCACAGCCTCCATATATTCCACGGTTTTTTGCTATTGAGCAACTACCATTTCCTTATCCCTTATTGAACCAATGTGAAATGGCGGTTTCTGGGGTACCTGAAGAGACCCCAATTTAAGGTATAGGGTTTCTGGTTATGTTAGAAATCCAAAAACCATTCCTTCCGATACTAGCTATTCCAGCCACAACGACACCTAAGGTGGATTTTGTTTGAACCAAAGATCCTTCGTTCTTTTTCATTTACTTGGGGAATTGTAACTAGAAGATAAACTCATAAGAAAGATATTTGGGAAATCTTTAACGTAAACACATGGCAACTTAATACATTTGGTCGGCCTATCCCTTATTTCTATAAATGGCTGAGGTTTTAAAACTACTGACCGATATAAATTTTTCTTTTTTGGAAAGATTTAAAAATTTATGGTTATAAAAAAACACATAATCGTAAAGGTGGGGATAAACATCCAGGCCAGGAAGATTCTTCTACAAAGGTTATACTTACCCCAGCAACCCGTTTCCTATCTTTTCCCTTGTACAATCTGGTCATTTTAAGCCATCCGGCCACAGGAGCCCAAATAACATCTGAAAAATTCACCAATACCAGGAATTATAAAGGAAAGGCATTCCTATTTCCCGTCAAAAAACAATCCCAAAAAAATTAGATTTCTTAAATTTTTATTGGCTTTTTAATGTTGGACATATTTAATAATAATTAAATTTACAACAGCTTTTTAAATCCAAATAGAGTGCCAAAAATAGGACCCCGTGATTCTGAACTGGGTTTTTAGGATAAATCTGACTGGATCAAATTTTAAGAACTCGTTTCGGGTTTCTATCTTTCAAAAAAACTTTGACCTTCTTAAATCCTAGTAGTTGGTAAACTGAGGTTTTGTTTTTGCAAACCCCCCCTCTCATCATTCATTTGCCACATGTTGAAAGATGCCTCGATCACTTACAGCTTACCGCCCTGTGGCTTTAAAAAGTATTGTTTAAGGCATTCTAGGGAATTATTCATTGGTCAAATCTTTCTGTACCTGGCAAAAATCGCCTTGCAAAAGACATCGGGGAAACCTACTTTCTTAAAAAAAATCTCTTCTTTTTCGGGATTTTTTATTTTT